>FSTQ01000097.1_pt1 | contig 28164 bp, 25 predicted proteins | sample 1637281 | NCBI WGS metagenome assembly FSTQ01 (sample SAMEA3914818, study PRJEB12502) | metagenome | biome: forest; material: soil | place: Canada | collected 2010-06-26 | depth 0.1 m
CTCCAGCTCCGGCACGGGCAGCAGCAGCTCCGGCACCGGCGCCGGCGGCAGCGTCGACGCGGGCGCCCCGATCTCGTTCACGTGCAAGCTCAGCCCGGCCAACGGTCAGGCCATGGCCGGCTGCACCGCGCTTGGCGATCTCAACGTGGGCGATCCCTGCCAGACGGCCACCGATTGCGGCGCGGGCCTGGCCTGCATCGCCACGCCGAGCGGCGGCCTTTGCCGGCCTTACTGCTGCGACCAGGTCGAGGACTGCCCGGCGGACACCTACTGCGCGCCGACGCCGATGGCCGAGGGCAACGTCAAGATCCCGGTCTGCCTCCCCGCCCACAGCTGCAAGGTGCTCGACGAGCAGACCTGCCCCGTCGGGCAGACCTGCACCATCGTGCGCGACGACGGGGCGACGAGCTGCGTCGAGCTCGGCGACGGCCAGCGCGGCGACGCGTGCCCCTGCGCGCAGGGTCATGTCTGCTCGAAGTTCACCAACACCTGCCTCAAGCTCTGCCACATCGGGAACGACGCGGTCGACTGCGGGGAGGGCTCGTGCCAGGGCGGCGTCATGGCCTACCCCGACGGCATCGGCATCTGCGCCGGTTATCCTTGATGAAGTAGTGTGAAGCGCCGGGGCGCGCGCCGCGGATCGTGCGAAGGTTGCGGCCGTGCATCGATCCGGCGCGAGCCTCCTGCTGTTCTTCTCGATCATAACCCTCGTCGTCGGGGGTATTCACTACTACCTCTGGAGTCGCCTCATCCGTGCTCCAGAGCTCGGCGCTGTCTGGCAGCGTCGCGGGGGGTATCTCTTCGTGGGGCTGGCGCTGCTCACCCCGCTCGGCCTCATGGCCGGCTCGATCCTGCCCCGCCGCGTCGCCTCGATCGCCAGCTGGGCCTCCTATGGCTGGATGGGTGTCTCCATCCTGCTCCTCTTTCTCCTCCTCGGCTCCGAGCTCGTGCGGGTGATCATCCACGGGTACAACGCGGTCTCCTCCGCGCCCGCCGATCCCGAGCGGAGGCTCGCCATCTCCCGCGGCATCGCCGGCGTCGTCGCCTTCGCCGGCCTCGGCGCCGCGGTGACGGGGACCGCCAGCGCCCTCGGGCAGGTGGCTTTGCGCAACGTCAAGGTCCCTCTCCGCCGGCTCTCGCCCTCGCTCTCCGGGTTTCGCATCGCCCAGCTCACCGACGTTCACATCGGGCCCACCCTCGGGAAGAACTGGCTGCGGGACGTCGTCGCTCACACCAACGCGGCCAACCCCGATCTCATCGTCATCACCGGCGATCTCGTCGACGGCTCCGTGGCCGCCCTCCGCGACGACGTGGCCCCGCTCGCCGACCTCAAGGCCAAGCATGGAGTCTACTTCGTCACTGGCAATCACGAGTATTACTCCGGCGCTGACGAGTGGATAGCCGAGCTCGAGCGGCTCGGGATCCGGGTGCTCCGCAACGAGCGAGTGGCCATCGGCGGAGAAGACGGCTTCGACCTCGCGGGCGTCGATGACTGGAGCTCGAAGCGCTTCGGCAACGGCCATGGCCCGGACCTCGAGCGCGCGCTCAAAGGCCGCGATCCCTCGCGAGAGCTGGTGTTGCTCGCCCATCAGCCCAAGCAGATCCACGAGGCGGCGGCGCAGGGCGTCGGCCTCCAGCTCAGCGGGCACACCCACGGGGGGCAGATCTTCCCCTGGAACTTCTTCGTCCGGCTCGATCAACCCTATGTCTCCGGGCTCGATCGGCACCTCGACACGATGATTTACGTCAGCCGCGGGACGGGCTTCTGGGGCCCGCCGATGCGCGTGGGCGCGCCGAGCGAGATCTCGCTGGTGGAGCTGGTGCGCGCATAGACGTCTATCCCCCGGCGAGCGGCTCGGGTATGGATCGCGCCGCCATGAGAACCTGCTCTCTCCTCCTCGCGCTGACTCTCCTCGGCTGCGGAAGCTCCGAAGACCCCACCTCGACCAGCACGTCCGGCAGCAGCAGCAGCACCGGCGACGCCCCGCGCGGGGACGCGGGCGAGTGCGATTATCCGCTCACCGGGGGCCTCGACCTCGTCCTCTCCTCGGTGTCCGACAACGCCAACGTGGAGACTCGGCACCTCGCGATCGATCCCGCGCCGGTCAAGGCCCTCTACGGGAAGAAGTCCTGCACCAAGGGCTGCACCAACATCACCGCAGGCTGCAACCTCGCTGACTCGAAGATGAAGACCTGCGCCAACATGGTCATCTCGATCGCGGGCCTGCCCTCGCCCAACAAGACATACACCATCATCCCCGCGACGAAGGGCAGTGACGAGGACGGCAATCCCGGCCTGCCCGCGGGCGGCGGCTATGTCGCCTTCATCGAGGGCCCCTGCGCCCTGGCCGCGAGCCGCTACTGGATCGCCACCTCGGGGACGCTGAAGATCGATGAGGTCTCCGGGACGACGGTGAAGTTCAGCCTCACCGGCCTGGCCATGAACCAGGACGCGGCCGCGCAGAGCGAGTCTCTGGGCACGTTCACGATGGATGGCTCCGGCGCCGCGGAGCTCAAGAGCGATCTTTAGGGCGGTTTTCGGTCGGGGTTGCTCCAGGGCTGCCCTCCAGAGCTGCCGTCCGGAGCTGCCGTCCGGAGCTGCCATCCGGAGCTGCCCCCTAACCCCCAACCCCTTTCCCCCAAATTTGGGGGAAAGGGGAGCTGCTCGCGCCAGAACATCCATCTCCCTTTCCCCCAAATTTGGGGGAAAGGGCCGGGGATAGGGGGCAGATCAAACGTGATCGCAAACCGCTCTAGAAGCTCTCAGAACTGCTCGAGCGGATCGACAGCCTTCCCGGTCTTCGCCGTCGGCGGAGGGCGCACTGCCTTCCCGGCGCTGGCGGCGGGGCGTCCGCTCGGGATCGCGGGGGCGACGGCGACAGTGCTCGATGCGCTCGCGGACGGCTCGACCGACGGCGCTGGAGCGACCGTGGGCGCCGCAGCCGTGACCGTGGCGGCGACGACGTTGACGCTGGAGGACGGTGTGGCGACGGCGGACACGGGGGCGCCGCTGGAGTCGTCGCGCAGGAGCACGAAGGTCGTGACGGCGGCGGCGGACACGGCCACAGCGGCAGCGGCGGCGGCGATGTAGCGCCTCCGCGAGCTGCCGCGGCGTTGCGTCGGGCGATCGCTCGAGACGGGCGCCACCGTCGACAGGCCCTGGACCGAGCCGCCGCTCGGTGATCGCTGCTGCGGCGGCGTTGCCCCCTGCGACTGGAGCGTCGCCCGCACCAGCGGGGCCGCGGCGATCTGCGCCCTGGGGATCGCCCGCAGCGCCTGCTGCATGGCGCGCGCGTCGGGCCAGCGCCTGGCGGCGTTGAAGGCCAGCGAGCGATCGATCACCTCCGCGAGGGCGCGGGGCACGCCGGGGACGAGGCTCGCGATCGGCGGCGCCGGCTTCGTCATCGCGGCGAGGAGGAGCTGGTTCAACGTCTCCGCCGCGTGGACGCAGCGGCCGCTGAGCAGCGTGAACATCGTCGCGCCGACGGCCCAGATGTCCGTCCGCGGGCCGACCTCTTTCCAGTTCCCGAGCGCTTGCTCGGGCGGCATGAAGGCCGGCGTGCCCATCGGGCCGCCGTCGGCGGTGAGCTTGGCCGAGGCCGTACCCGAGACCTCGCGGACGCGGGCGATGCCGAAGTCGAGCACCTTGAGCCCGCCGTCCCGCGTGAGGAAGATGTTCTCGGGCTTGATGTCCCGGTGCACGATCCCCTTGTCGTGCGCCGCGGCGAGGACGTCGAGGAGCTGGTCGCCGAGCTGCGCGACCTCGGCGATCTCCAGCCGCTCGCCCGGGCGCTGCCGGGCGCGCGCGTCGGCGCTCTCGCCGTCGAGCAGCTCCATCACCAGGAAGACGCAGCCGTCGTCGTCGACGTCGTCGTCGAGGACCGAGACGGCGCCGGGGTGCTCGACCTTGTTGGCAGCGTAGCCCTCTTGCAGGAAGCGCGTGCGCGCGTTGCCGTCGGCGGAGAGCTCGTGGTGGAGGATCTTCACGGCGCCGCGCTTGCCGTTGCGGTGCGTCGCGGCGTAAACGGTCGCCATCCCGCCGGCGCCGATCAGGCTGTCGAGGTGCCATTTGGCGCGGAGGGTCTGCCCGACCTTGGCGCGCGCGAGAGGTGGAGGCGCAGGGTTGATGTTACGAGTGAACATCGATTGAATGTCCTGAAGGCGCGAGAGGTTGTAAATTGGAGGGTTGAGGGCCGGGCGTGGTCATTCGGTGGGGACGAACAGTGATGACGGCTCGCACGTTCCGTAATGCGACGCCCCGGTGCAGAACACCGTTTCGTCCTTCGACGAAATCAGAGCGCGGTGATGGTCGTTTCCTTCGCCCTGGTCGGTGTTGAACCATACCAGCGTTTCATGACCGGGCTGGGCAGCTCCGGCCATGTAACCCAGCAACGTACTGTTCTCGCACACGCCGGCCATGGCGAGGCTGTGAGTACTTCCGTGGTCGCACGAGTACAGCGGAATGTTATCGGAGGAGGAGCTGGCTTTGAAGAGCGTGAACGTCGACGTCGGAGATGTGTTGTATCCCGACGGCGCATCGCTCTCGAACGTCAGGACCGCGTCGATCGTGGCGTGGTTCGCGGAGCCTGGAGTGAGCTGCTCGACGAAGGTGTAGACCCTGCAGCGTTGCCCTTTCAACCCTGGTTCGACAACAGAGCAGTTGGCGACCGGGTTATCCGTGCCGCCCGTGCCGCCCGTGCCGCCCGTGCTGCCCGTGCCCGTCGCGCTGCTCGTGTCGCCCGTGCCGCCCGTGCCGCCCGTGCTGGAGACTGTCGCTGATACCGACACTGACGTCGAGCCTCCGCCCGCTCCGCCTGATTGAAAGGGCTTGTCGAAATCAGCGCCGATGATCTGCGCGCAGCCAAAGCCCAGCAGCGCCGGCGCGCCGATGAGGCCGATCCGGAGTCCACTCTTCAGCGGCATCAGAAGCTCCCTTCGAGCGAGAGGACACCGCCGCCTGGTATCGGCATCGCGCCGAGCGTCGCTGTCGTCGGCGCGCGGCGCGGGCCGCTGGTCAGCACCAGGACGACGCCCGCGGCGAGGCCGACGCCGCCGGCGATGAAAGCCACCGTGCTCACCGTGGAGAGCGTCTTTCCCGCGTTGGCAGCGTCGCGCGCCGGTTGGCCCGTGCACCGGTTCGCGCTGCACTCCTCATCCACTGTGCTCTTTTTGCCGATCGTCATTCCCCCGGTGATCGCTCCGACGGCGACTCCAACGAGGCCGACGCCGCCGATCACGAAGCCCGCTGTCCGCGCCCCGTTGCTGCTGGGCAGCGGAGGCGGGGCGACGATCGACGGAGGCGCGGCGGTGGGCGGAGGCGCCGCCAGGGGCATCCCCGGGGTGACGGTGATCTCGCGGCGCTCGCCCTCGGCGAGGATGAGCGTCGAGCGCGCGTCGGTGTGCCCGGGCGCCGCGGCGACGATGACGTGCTCGCCGAGGTCCGTCGGCTGCGGGACGCCCAGCGCGGCGCGGCTGACGGCGGCGCCGTCGAGGGTGACAGTGGCGCCGTCGGGCGCGCTGGCCGCGAGCACGATGGTGATCCGCGGGATGCGCCGGCTCAGCGCCTCGACGCGCTGGCGCGCGGCAGTGACGCGCTCGTCGCTCGGGGGGAGCAGCGCGATCCCGTCTGTCCAGTGAGCGAGCGCGGAGACGAAGCGGCCCTGGTGCTCCTCGCAGTTGGCGAGGTTGAGCAGCGGGCCGGGGCGCTGCGTCAGCCGCAGGCTCTCGGCGAACTTCGCGCAGCCGGTGGCGTAGTCGCTGCGATCGATCGCGTCGCGCCCCTCGCGAAAGAGCTGCTCAGCGCGCTGATCCGTGGTCTGCGCGAGCGCGGGTGAGGCCCAGCAGAGCGCGACCAGCAGGAGCGGAGCGAGGTGCAGGCGCCTCCAAGCAGGCGTGTTCGGTGTCATGTCCATTGCTTGCGGAAATGGTGGGCGGCCAGGCTCGCCGGGGACGGCATTTTCCGCAAGAGCATCATCGCCCAGCGTCGGCGATTCCCATTGTCGGCGCAATGGTCGGAGGCGGAAAGCGCTGCGAGCCGCTCTTCACGAGAGCCGGTGGCCGACCGACGAATTTTCAACGCTGCTTGGCATGCTCCGGAACGACAATGGCCGAGAGCAGCCGACCTCCGATCCTCCCATCGCGCCGATAGGAGTGGAAGCGCTCGCGGTCCCCCGCGGTGCAGCCGCGCACGTCGTCGATGGCCTCGGCCGCGATCCCCTCGGCCTCGAGCTGCGCGCGGACGATGCGGCGGAGATCGACGTGCGGCTTCGCGCCGCGGATCACCGCGCCCTCGCCGAGCGGGGAGCAGGCCGCGAGCTCGGCGGCGACGTCGGCGCCGACCTCGAAGCAGCAGGCCTCGATGTGCGGGCCGACGGCCGCGAGGAGATCGCCGCGGCCACCAGCGAGGGCGCGGAGGGCACGGACACCCGCGGCGGCGGCGTTGGCGACGGTGCCCTTCCACCCGCTGTGGATCGCGGCCACGGCGCCCGAGGCGCGATCGGCGATCAAGATCGGGACGCAGTCGGCCGTGCGCACGCCGATGCCGACGCCGGGCGCGCGCGTGATGACGATGTCGCCGACCAAGTCCAGCACCTCGTCGCGATCTTCGTCGCCGGCGATGACCTGGGCGGCGACGCCGTGCACCTGACTGAGGAAGTAGAGCCGCGCGGCCGGGACGCCGAGGATCCGGGCCCCGCGCGCCAGGTTCTCGCGCACCGCGGCCGGATCGTCCCCGGTGCCCGGGGCAAAATTCAAGGAATCCCAGGGCGGCCGGCTGACGCCTCCAGCGCGGGTGAAGAAAGCGTGGGAAAATCCGGCGCCTTCGAGCAAGGGGCTCGCGAGCGAGGACGGTTGGGGCCCCCCGGAGGTGGGCCGGCAAGCCGGCATTCTTGAGGAATGTTCCATGGGCTCCCTTCGCGCATAGACGAACGAGGGCAACAGCGTGCTAATTTCGGCGGCACGACATGGCCGCGCAAGACCCGAACATTGGCCGAGACCTGCTCGATGGCCAGTTCCAGATCTTGCAGAAGATCGGCTCGGGCGGCATGGGCTCGGTTTACAAGGCCGCCCAGCCGGCGATGAACCGGATGGTGGCGGTGAAGATCCTTCACCCCAAGCTCACCAACCGCAAAGACCTGGTCTCGCGCTTCCGCCGCGAGGCGCGGGCGATGAGCCACCTCACCCATCCCAACACCGTGAAGGTGTTCCTGTACGGCGACCTCGAAGACGGGTCGCTCTACATCGTGATGGAGTACCTCGAGGGGCGGAACCTCAACCAGATGGTGCGCAAGGAGGGCCCGCTCCCGGTGGAGCGCGCCATCCCCGTGCTCATCCAGGTGTGCGGCGCGCTCCAGGAGGCGCACCTCCAGGGGATCATTCACCGGGATCTCAAGCCCGAGAACATCTTCCTCTCCACCAACGGCGGCCTGCGCGACTACCCCAAGGTGCTCGACTTCGGCCTCGCCAAGGTGACGGAGCGCGAGCTCCGGCCCGGCTCGATCATGCTCACGCAGGAGGGCATGGTCTTCGGGACGCCGGAGTTCATGTCGCCCGAGCAGGCGCAGGGGAAGCCGCTCGACGCGCGCAGCGACATCTACTCGCTCGCGGTGATCCTGTACGAGGTGCTCACCGGCAAGCTGCCCTTCGATGCGCGCACGCCGATGGAGTACATCCAGATGCACGTGACGCGGCCGCCGATCCCCATCGACGAGCGCGTGCCCGGGCGGCGCTTCGCCGAGGGCTTCGACGCGGTGATGCGCAAGGCGCTGGAGAAGCGGCCGGAGGATCGCTACGGGTCGGCCGCCGACTTCGCGCAGGCGCTCAAGCCCTTCGCGGGCATGGCGGGCAAGGGCTACACCGCGATGATGCCGCGGGGCACCGCCGAGGCGATCCACGACGCCGCTCCTGCTCCTGCTCCTGCGCCCGCTCCCGCCGAGGTGGCCGCGGCCCCTGCCGCGCCGTCGCCCGTCGCGCTCGCCCCCGCGGCCGAGCCTCCGCACGTGTCGCACCACGCGAGCCCGCACCACGCGAGCCCGCACCACGCGCCCGCCCCGGTGTCACGCCCGGGCGTGGCGCGCACCGTGAAGATGTCGTCGGTGCCCGGCACGCTGCCCGTGACCACGCCGCAGGGCACGGTGCCCGTCGCGGCGCTGGAGGCCGCGCGCAAGCGGCAAGCGCAGCCGTCGATCCTGGTCCTTGCAGGGATCGCTGTCGGGTGCTTGATCGCCGGCATCATGATCACCATGGCGGCGCTGCGCTTCTTCGGGTGATCCAGGGACGGATGGGCGCGGCGCTGTCCAGCGTTGCCCCGTACGCGCGCGTCCCCCGCGGCCTCGAACCCACGCGTTGATCATGCCTGACCATCGGAAGAGTGATCCATCCGCCGCGACGACGAAGGCCCTCGGGCCGGCGATAGCGCCGCGATCGCCGTCACCCGAGAGCGACGACAGCGCCGCGACGACGAGGGCCCTCGGGCCGATGAAGGCGCCGCGATCATCGATCGAGCTCGACGACACCGCGCTCGATCCCGCGGCGCTCGACCTCGAGCCGACGCTCGACTCCGCGCCGGCACGCGACTCCTCAGCGCCCCTCGCCTCGTTGCCACGCGTTGCCTCGCCGCGCGACTCCTCACCGCCGAACCCCTCGCCGCGCGACTCCTCGCCGCCCGAGCGCGTCGCTGCCAGGCAGGCGAGCTCGCCGGAGGCAGCGGTCGTCCCCGCCAAGCGCGCGCCCGGGCCGAAGCGATCGCGGCTCGCGGTGTGGGCCAAGCGCCTCGGGATCGGGCTGCTCGCGCTGCTCGTCCTCGCCGGCGTGGGGGTGGCGCTGGTGATCCGTCACTACGAGGCGGACCTGCCCTCGCTGCGCGCGCTCAAGAGCTACAACCCGCCGCAGGTGACGCGGGTGCTCGCGCGCGATGGGCAGCTCCTCGGCGAGCTCTTCGTCGAGCGACGGACGCTGGTCAGCATCGAGGCCATCCCCGCGCAGATGAAGCTCGCGGCGCTCGCGGCGGAGGACGCGAATTTCTACCAGCACACCGGGCTCAACTACCTCGGGCTGCTGCGCGCGGTGCTCGTCAACCTGCGCGGCGGGCGGCTGCGCCAGGGCGGGAGCACGATCACGCAGCAGGTGATCAAGAACGTCCTGCTCACGCAGGAGCGGACGATGGATCGCAAGATGCGCGAGATGATCCTCGCGCGGCAGATCGAGGCCGAGCTCGGCAAGGACGAGATCCTCGAGCTCTACCTCAACCACATTTACTTCGGGCACGGGCGCTACGGCGTGGAGGAGGCCGCGCGCGTCTACTTCGGCAAGAGCATCCGCGACGTCACGCTGGGCGAGGCGGCGCTGCTCGCAGGGATCATCAAGGGGCCCGAGATCTTCTCGCCGCGGGTCAACCTCACGAAGGCGCTGGAGCGGCAGCACTTCGTCCTCGCGCAGATGGTGCAGAAGGGCTTCGCGACGCCGGAGCAAGCCGAGAAAGCCAAGAGCGAGCCGGTGGTGCTCGCACCGGAGATCGAGGTCCTCTCGGAGCTCGGGCCCGAGGTCGTCGACGAGGTCAAGCGCGTGCTCCGCGCAGCCGTGGGGCCCGAGGCCGATCGCGGCGGCTTCACCGTGACGACGACGATCGATCCCGCGATGGAGACCGCGGCGCGCGCGGCGGTGCGCCGGAACGCCGACGACTACGCCAAGCGCCACAAGCTCCTCGCGCCCCTGACCAAGGCCAAGAAAGAGCCGGCGCCGTTCGAGGGGACGCCCACGGGGCACCGCGCTTACCTCGGCGTCGTCACCGGCGCCGACGACGCGAAGAACACGCTGGAGGTGCGGGTCGGGACGATCACCGGCTCCGTCGATCTCAGCACCGCGAGCCGCTACAACCCGAGCAACCTGCCGCCGAGCAAGTTCGCCGAGGTCGGCAAGGTGGTGCGCGTGAGCCTGCTCAGCCCGCCTCCCGCCGAGCCCGCGCGCAGCGACGCGGCGGCGAAGGGCGATCCCTCGGCGGCCACGCCGGAGGAGATCGCGAGCGCGTGGTCGGCGGGGAAGAAGCTCGTGAAGCTCGACGTCGGGCCGAGCGGGCCGAGCGTGGCGGAGATCGATCCGAAGGCCAAAGCCAAGCCCACGGCGAAGCTCCGGCTCGAGCTGGGGCCCGAGGGCGCGCTCGTGGCCATCGACGTGCGCTCGCGCGAGGTGCTGGCGCTGGTCGGGAGCTACGAGGGCACGCGGGGCGGGCTCGATCGCGCCACCAACGCGCACCGCCAGCCGGGCTCGACCTTCAAGGCCTTCGTCTACAGCTACGCCATCCACGCGCGGCAGATGACGGCGGCGTCGATCGTGGAGACCAACCCCGCGGCGCTGCACGGCTACAAGCCCGACAACTACGACGAGGGCGAAGGCAAGACGCCCAAGCGCATGCGCGACGCGCTCGCGGAGAGCGTCAACGTCGCCGCGGTGTGGTCGCTCGAGAAGGTGGGCGCGTCCAACGTCGTGGCCTGGACGCACGCGCTCGGGGTGGAGTCGAAGCTCGGCGCCGACCTCTCGCTCGCGCTCGGCTCCTACGAGGTGACGCCGCGCGAGATGGCCGGCGCATACGCCACGCTCGCCGCGGGCGGAGTCTACGAGCAGCCGATCCTCGTCAAGAAGATCACCGGCCCGAACGGCGTCGAGGTAAAGCTGCCCGATCGCCCGGCGCCGCGGCGGGTGATGGAAGAGGCCGAGGCCTACGTGATCACCAGCCTGCTCACCTCGGTGGTGCAGGATGGTACAGGCAAGCGGGCGCGCGCCCTCGGCCGCCCCATCGCGGGAAAGACGGGCACCTCGAACCAGGCCAAGGACGCGTGGTTCGTCGGCTACTCGACCGACGTGGCCTGCTCGGTGTGGACGGGCTTCGACGATCCCGCGCCGCTCGGCGCCGGCGAGGCGGGCGCGTCCGCGGCGCTGCCGGCCTTCGTCGACTTCATGCGCGAGGCCCACAAGAAGCGCCCCGCGGCGGACTTTCCCGTTCCTTCCGGCGTGACGCGCGTCGCGATCGATCCCGAGTCGGGCCTCCGCGCCTACGCCGGGCAAGAGAACGCGATCGACGAGGTGTTCCTCACCGGGACGGAGCCGAGCGAGACCGCGAAGCCCGACGCCGGCGCCGAGGACGCGGGCGACGCGAGCGACGCAGGAGCAGCGAGCGCGCCGGGCGTGGCGGACGCTCCCTCGCCCACAAAGGCCGAGGAAGAAGCGCCTCCTCCGTTCTAGATCGCCGGGCTGCCGATCTGAGTTGCCTGCATCCCGCACGCTTGGCAGTCTCCGCGCCGCCATGGCCCGACCCAAGAAGCAGGAATCGACCCCGTCCACCTCGAGCGCGAGCGCTCCCACGCCGCCGAACGCCGCCGCGGCTGCCTTCGCCAAGATCGAGCCCGAGATCGCCGCGCTCAAGCCGGACGAGATCGTGCCCGTCACCGTCGACGTCTCCGCCGCCGTCACCGCGGTCCTCTCCGCCGCCCCGAAGATCCGCGAGCACCGCGAGGAGATTGTCGAGCAGCTCCCGCAGCACCCCATCGAGCAGCTCGACGAGCTCGAGACGTACGCGCACGGCGCCTGGTACGCCCACCTCCTCCACAACTACGCCAACGGCAGCCCCGAGGCCGCCAAGTCGATGATCGAAGAGGCGCAGAAGCTCCGCGAGGATCTCCTCGTCGCCGCCGAGGCGCTCGCCCACCGCGGGATGCTCGACGCCGACGCGGTCGCGGCGATCCGCAAGGGCCAGGGCCACGCCGACACCGCGGGCGATCTGACGGCGCTGGCGCAGCTCTTCTCGGCCTCGTGGGGCAAGGTCAACAGCAAGACGGCCGTCGAGCGCTCGGAGATCGATCGCGCCGCCGAGCTCGGCCCGGCCGTGATGATCGCGCTCGCCGTGCGCAAGAGCGGCGCGCTGACGAAGGACACCGAGGGCCAGCGCATCGGCGCCTTCGCGCTCCTGGTGAAGGCCTACGACAGCTGCCGCCGCGCGCTCACCTACCTCCGCTGGGCGGAGGGGGACGCGGACTCCATCGCGCCGTCGCTCTTCAAGAAGCGGGCAGGCCGCAAGCCGGGCAGCGGCAAGAAAGAAGAAGACGCCGAGGCCGCTCCCGAAGCGACGGAGCCGACCGAGCCGAGCTGATCATCGCGTGAGCGACATCAGGCGCGCGCCCTCGATCGCGCGCCTGATGCTCGGGGCGACAGCGCCCTCATCGAAAGCTCACGCTGCTGTGAACGGTGACGGGCGCGCCGTCGAAGGGCGCGACGCCGGCGCTGCGCAGAGCGCGGGCGATGCAGCCGCCGGTCGTCGTGCCGGCGAAGGGCCCGCCGTCGACGGTGGAGGTCGTGACGCGCCCCGAAGGCGCGAACGTCACGCTCACGGGCATGCTGCCGCGAGCGTCGCCCGGCTGAAGGCAGGCCGCCGCGCGGCGCCCCGCCGAAGTGATCGCCACCGCCGCGGCGGACCGGCTGAAGTCAGCGCTCCCGAGATCCGCGACCGACGGAGCCTTCGCGCCCGCCACCGGAGGCGTCGCGGCGGCGAGTGACGCCGCCATGGCGGCCGTCGGCGCCAGCGCAGCGGCGCGCGCGGGTGCGGCCGACGTGCGCGCCGGCGACCTCGCGCCCTCCGCCGAGGAATCGCCCGAGATCTTGACCGGCTCGAGCATCACCCTGGGCCGCGCGGCGAAGGGCACTCCTTCCGTCGTCATGGCCTGCGTCGCAGGAGCCGTCGTCTGGGACGCTTGCGGCGTCGCCGGCAGCGCCGCGCTGGCGCTGGCCACGGGCGCCATTCCAATCCGCGCCACGAGGCCGATCGCAATCACCGACATCGCGCCCGCCGCGCCGGCCCAGAACGCATTGGGGACGCGGTTGTGGCGCTTTCGCTGCGTGCTCACCGGCGGAGGCGGAGGCGGCGCCGCGAGGGCCGCGCTCTCCATCGATATCGGCGCCAGACTCTCCAGGATCGGCCGCCGCGAGCTGGCCTCGTACTCCGCCAGATCGCGGGCCAGCGCGTCGCCTCGACGGCTCAAAGGCCCTTCTTCGGGGTCTTCGAGGTTCCAGTCACAGGGGCGCAGCGAGCCCTGGTGTGCCGGCGTAACCCGTCGGGCGGCGGAGAGCCCGCCGCTCAGCCTCGCAACTTCCCAGTCGATTTCCCGGTCACCGTTGGCGTCCATGGTCGTGTCCTCCACGAGTGAACCTTTGCAGTGAGCGTGCCAGCCCCGCGCTATTCCTGCGGTCCTCCCGCGCCGCGCTGCGCCGCGCCGCGATCTCGCGCCCGAGAGCCTATCCCGGTAGGTCGGACCGAGCCGGGCGGCTGAGCTGCAAGCAGCGCTAGGCGCGACGAGGAAGCCTACTAAAAGTAGGCTGACGAGGAGCAACGACGCGCGGCGCCGCAGATCAGCCGTCCAGCGACGGGAGACCTGCCGGGATAGGCTCTTGGCCTCCTCGCCGTGGTGATACGCTCCGCCGTTGTCTTGCTGGCTGGAGGTTCGCGCATGATCTTGCTTCATCATCCCTGGTCACGAGCCGCGCTCGTCACGGCGTCGATCGCCTCGCTGCTCGCCGCCTGCGGTGGGAAGGTCGTCGTGGACGCGGAGGACACACCGGGGACCGGCGGCACGGCCGCGACCACCTCGTCGGTGGGAGCCGGCGGCATCGGCACCAGCGGCACCACCGGCATCAGCACCACCACCGGCAACACCACCACCGGGGGCAACAGCAAATGCAGCGGGCTGCAAAAGGATGTCGAGGCCACGGTCGCCACGGCGCAAGCGTGCAACCCCGCGCTCAGCAGCCTTCAGTGCAGCGGCGCGCTCGCCGTGAGGGACACCTGCGGCTGCGTGGTCGTCGCCAACGAGAAGACCCCCGAGGCTGCGCAGCTCGCCAACATGGCATTCGAGACCTGGATCGGCGCGGGGTGCGGGCCCTTCCCGTGCGAGTCCTGCCCTCCGGGGCCTGACTCACCGTGGTTCTGCGACCCCAACCTGAAGACCTGCAGACCGGCCTTCGAGAAGTAGCAGCGGAGAAAGAGAATCGGCTGGAGGTTTGCGCATGATCTTGCTTCGTCATCCCCTGGGGCTCTCCGCTCTCCTGTCGGCGTCCCTCGCGTCGATGCTCATCGCCTGCGGTGGCAAGGTCGTCGTCGACGCCAGCGGCGCACCGGGCGGCGGCGGCGCCGGCGGGGCCGCAGCGAGCACCACCTCGGTGAGCTCCTCCAGCGAGGTCACGGCGATCGCCTCGGTGGGCGTCGGCGGCGCCGGCGGCTGCGCCGGGCTGCAAGAGGATCTCGTGGCCAAGGTCGCCGCGGCGCAAGCGTGCAACACTGCGCTCAGCGTCCCTCAGTGCTCCGGCGGCACCACCGTGAACGACCTCTGCGGCTGCTCGGTCGCCGCCAACGACACCAACTCCATGGCCGCGCAGATCTCGACCGCTGCGTTCAAGGCCTGGGTCAACGCAGGGTGTGGTCCAATCGCGTGCCTGCTCTGCCCTCCGCCGCCCCCGGCCCCGTGGCACTGCGATCCCACGAGCGCTGTTTGCGAGCCGACCTTCGAGAAGTAACGGTGAGGTGTGGCCCCATAGGCGCCCTCCAGAGTCGATACGGGTCGCGGTGGCGCGGCTTCCCCCGACGCTGTAAATCCCGGCGAAATGCTCGGGTCTCCCCAGTCAAAAATTTGACCGCGTGAGGAACTTCCTGTAGGCAGTCCTGCTGGACCAGTAGGTGCTTCAGCCCAGGAACCCCTCATGATCGAGCGTGCAACACTCGGTGGAATCGAGTTCGAATACGACACCGAGCGCGGGAACATCCGCATGGGCGGTCACCCCGCGATCTTCATCTGGACCGAGAGCACGCTGGCGGGGCTGCTCTCGGGCCTGCACCGCATGGTCGGCACCGATCGCTTCAAGCTCTCGCTGCACGGCGGTGGGCGCGACGGCATCGAGGACGACTGGGCGTACATCAGCCAATACCCGACGTTCGAAGAGGGCTTCCACGGGCTCACCAACGTGGCTGCGATCTTTGGCTGGGGGCGCTGGGAGCTGGTTTCGCTCGATAAAACTGCCAGGAAGGCGGTCGTGCGCGTCCGCTATCACTGGGAGGCGGACTGCCAGAAGGCGATCGGGGTGACCTGGGGCTCGAGCTACCTCGCCGGCAAGCTCGCGGGGATCTTTCAGCGCTTCTTCGAGGTCTCGCAGTGCTGGGCCGAGCAAACCTCCTTCGCCACCAAAGGGGACGACTTCGACGAGTTCGTCATCACGACGTCGGAGGCCAGCCTGGAAGATCGCCTCGAGCGCCTGCTCTCCACCGACGACGCGACCAGGGCCGATCTGGCCGTAGCCCTCGAGCGCGTGCGCAAAGAGGTGGAAGAGCGCGCCGAGACCGAGAAGCGTTTGCGAGAAAAGCTCAACCTGATTGCCCAGCAGGAGGAGGCCATTCGCGCCCTGGCGACACCGATCATCGAGGTCTGGGATGGAGTGATCACGCTGCCGCTGATTGGCATCGTCGACACCCAGCGCGCCGCAGACATGATGACTCGACTGCTCGAGGCCATCAATCAGAAGAGGGCGCGCTATACCATCATCGATCTGACGGGCGTCGAGGTCATCGACACGTCCACCGCCGAGCACCTCGTGCGCCTCGTCCTCGCGGCGGAGCTGCTGGGCGCGCGCTGCGTGATCACCGGCATTCGCCCCTCGATCGCCCAGACGATGGCCTCGATCGGCGTCGACCTGTCCAGGCTGGTGACCCTCGCCAGCCTGCGCGACGGCCTCATGCGGTGCATCACGTGGTCGCGCGCGGCAACCACGTAGCCTGTCAGGCGAAGCCCTCGATCGAGCCTGCCCCCTCGCGCACGATGCGGACGTCGCCGTGGCTGAGATCGACGACCGTGGTGGGCAACGATCCCCCGCCCTCGCCGTCGATCACGAGATCCAGGCCCGGGAACTCCTGGTCGATCTCCCACGGGTCCACGAGCGGCGACTCCCCATGTCGCGCGGCGGTCGTGCTGATCAGCGGGCGCCCGAGCTCGCGCACCACGGCGATGGCGATGGGGTTGTTGGGCACGCGGATGCCCACCGTCTTGGCCTTCATCTGCACGATCTTCGGGACCTCGCGCGTGGCCGTGAGGATGAAGCAGTAGGGGCCCGGCAAGAAGCGCTTGAGGATGCGATAGACGTCGTTCTCGACGACGGCGTAGCGGGCGATGTCGGCGAGGTCGGGGCAGATGAACGAGAGGTTCTGGTCCCGCGACATTCCCTTGATCTGATAGAGGCGGTCGATCGCCTGCTTGTTCATCAGATCGCAGCCGAGCCCGTAGACGGTGTCAGTCGGGTAGCCGATGACACCCCCCTTCTGGAGGATGTCGACGGCCCGCTGCACCTTGCGCGGCTCGGGATGGTTGGGATTGATGGGAAGAAGCACGTTGAAGCTCGTAGCGCGCGGCGCGATCGAAGCAAGCCGATCGCGCCGCTCGGGCCGTTGGGCCCCTGCTACTCCTTGATGGCCTCGCTGCCGCCGATGATTTCCATCAGCTCCTTGGTGATCGCGGCCTGGCGGGCCTTGTTGTACTGGAGCGTCAGGGTGCTGATCATCTCCTTGGCGTTCTTGGTCGCCGCGTCCATCGCGGTCATGCGGGCGCCGAGCTCGCTCGCCTGTGACTCGTAGAGGGCGCGGAGGATCGAGATGTCCACGTACATCGGCATGAGCTGCGTGAGGAGCGCCTCGCGCGACGGCTCGTAGATGAACTCGGTGCCCACCCACACGCCGTCGTCGACCTGCTCGACCGGCTTGTCGGTCGAGGCGGCCACGGGGAGCAGGCGCTCCACCGTCACCATCTGCGTCATCGCGCTCTTGAACTCGTTGTAGACGATGTAGATGGCGTCGACCTTCTTGAAGTCGGCCGCCTTCTCGGCCTCGCCTTCGCCTTCCTTGGGCGCGACCTCGGTGCGGAGGAAGGGCGCGAGGACCTTCTCGCCGACGAGCTTCGCGGTCTCGAAGCCGAGCTTGTCCCACACGCCGGGGAGGTACTCGACCACCGGGGCGCCGCGGCGGGTCATGTAGTCGCGGCCCTTGCGGCCGACGACGATCATCTGCACGTCCTGGCCCGCGGCCGTGCGCGTCCGCCACTCGCGCTCGGCGCGCTTGTTGATGTTGGTGTTGAACGCGCCGCAGAGGCCGCGGTCGCTGGTCAGCACCAGGAGGAGCACGCGCTTCTCCGGGCGCTGGACCAGGAGCGGGTGCGCGGGCTTGTCTTCCCACCCTGCCAGGCCCGCGCTCTCGGCGACCTCGGTCGCGGCGTCGCCGATGACGGCGAGCGCCGACTCTTCGTCCGCGGACGGCTTCGGCGCCGGCGTGATCGACGCGAGGACGGCCTGCGTCTTCACGGCGTAGGGCCGGAGCTCGGTGATGCGGGTCTGCGCCCGGTTCAGCCGCGCGCCCGCGACCATCTTCATGGCGCGGGTGATCTTCTGCGTCGACTGAACGCTGCTGATCCGCTTGCGAATCGCCTTGAGCGAGGGCACGAGTGGCTAGCCTTTCTTGGACTTCTTGGCCTTCTTGGGGGCCACGACCTTCGGCGCTTCTTCTTCCTCGTCCTCGTCCTCCTCGTCTTCGTCGCTGGCCGCGGCGGCCGCAGCGAAGGAGCCCTTGCTCGGGTCGAGGATGAACTTCTTCTTGAAGGTCTCGATGGCCTTCTTGATCTTCGCCTTGAGGTCGTCGTCGAGGGCCTTCTTGGCGAGGATGTCGCTGAAGACGCTCGGCTCCTTGGCCTCGAGGTGAGCGTAGAGCTCCTGCTCGAAGCGGCCGAGGACGCTGACCGGGAGGTCGTCGAGGAGGCCCTGCGTGCCGGCGAAGAGGATGATGATCTGCTTCTCGACGGGCAGCGGGACGTACTGGCCCTGCTTCAAGATCTCGACGAGGCGCACGCCGCGGTCGAGCTGAGCGCGGGTACGAGCGTCGAGGTCCGAGGCGAACTGCGCGAAGGCGGCCATGGCGCGGTACTGCGCGAGGTCGAGGCGCAGGGTGCCGGAGAGCTGCTTCATCGCCTTGATCTGCGCGTTGCCGCCGACGCGGCTGACCGAGATGCCGACGTTGATGGCGGGGCGAACACCCGAGAAGAACAGATCGGCTTCGAGGAAGATCTGCCCGTCCGTGATGCTGATGACGTTGGTCGGGATGTACGCCGAGACGTCGCCGGCCTGGGTCTCGATGATCGGGAGCGCGGTGAGCGAGCCGCCCGAGTGGGGCTCCTTGATGATCTCGTACTCGCTCCCCTTGAGCTTCTCTTCGAGCTGCGGCTTGAGCTTCTTCTGCTCGTCTTCGCTCGCCGTGGCCCACTTGGCGCCCAGCACCGGATCGGCCAGCAGGTAGGCCGAAGCCTTCGCGGTGCCCATGCCGTGCGCGCCGATGTGCTGCTTGTCGTCGACGCCCTTGTAGGTCTTGTCGCCGCCCTCGATCTTCGTCCCCTTCTTCACGACGTAGAAGATGTCGGCCATCTTCGCGGCGCGCTCGAGGAGGCGGGAGTGGAGGTAGAAGACGTCGCCGGGGTACGCCTCGCGGCCCGGCGGGCGGCGGAGGAGGAGCGAGAGCTGGCGGTAGGCGACGGCCTGCTTGGAGAGATCGTCGTAGATGCAGAGCGCGTGGCGCCCGGTGTCGCGGAAGTACTCGCCGATGGTGACGCCGGTGTACGGCGCGATGAACTGGAGCGGCGCGGTGTCGCTCGCCGTCGCGCAGACGACGGTGGTGTATTCCATGGCGCCGGCGGCCTCGAGGCGATCGACGACCTGGCGCACCGTCGAGAGCTTCTGCCCGATGGCGACGTACACGCAGAAGACGCCCTTGCCCTTCTGGTTGATGATCGAGTCGATGGCGACGGCCGTCTTGCCGGTCTGGCGGTCGCCGATGATCAGCTCGCGCTGGCCGCGGCCGACGGGGATCATGGAGTCGATGGCCTTGATGCCGGTCTGCATCGGCTCGGTGACGGGCTGGCGCTGGATGATGCCGGGGGCCTTCACCTCGACGCGGCCGCGGAGCTTCGTCTCGATCGGACCCTTGCCGTCGATCGGGATGCCGAGCGCGTTGACGACGCGGCCGATGGTGGCCTCGCCGATCGGGACCTCCATGATCCGGCCGGTGCGCTTGACGGTGTCGCCTTCCTTGATCGCGCTGGTGTCGCCGAAGATGGCCGCGCCGACGTTGTCCTGCTCCAGGTTGAGCACGAGGCCCGTGAGGGTCGGGCCCTCTTGCGGGATGAACTCGATGAGCTCGCCGGCCATCGCGCGGGAGAGGCCGTGGACACGCGCGATACCGTCACCGACCGTCAGCACGGTGCCCGTCTCGGTGACGAGCGCCGCCTTGTCGATGTTCTGGATCTGCTTCTTGATGATCTGGGAAATCTCTTCGGCTCTCAGCTGCATGGGGACGTCCTTACTCGGCTTCGGTAGATGAGGGCCCGCGCGTCGCGGAAATCTCTATTCGGGGCCCTCGCGAGAGGGCTTTGGCGCGGAGCGCGCCGGGGTTCGGGGCCGGCCTGGCTCCATCGAGGATTCAGGCGCGCAGGAGCGATTCGCGGAAGCCGTCGAGGCGCGCTCGCACGCTCCCGTCGATCACCTGGTCGCCGATGCGGGTGATCACGCCGCCGATGAGCGATTTATCCTGCTTCTGCGTGATGACGACCGTCTTGCCGGTGGCCTTCTCGAGCTCGCCCTTGAGGCGGCTCAGGTAGGCCTCGGTGAGCGGGCCGGCGCTGGTGACCTCGGCGCGGACCACGTTGGAGTCGGCGTCGACGAGGCGGGCGAGGTGCCGGGCGATCTCCGGCAGGGCGACGATGCGGCGCTTCTTGCTGAGGAGGCGCAGCGTGCTCGTCGCCGTCTCGGAGAGGCTGAGGCGCGCGGCGATGTCCCGGAGGATCGCCTCGCGCGCGGGCTCGGGGACGAGCGGGTTCTCGAGCACGCCCGAGAGCTCGCGGTTCGAGCTGTAGACCTCGGCGAAGCTCGCCATGTCGCGGTTGAGCGCGGCGAGCGAGTTGCTCTCTTTGCCGAGCTCGAAGACGGCGCGGCCCCAGCGGCGGGCGATGTTCTCGTGGCTCATTTCAGCGGCCTCCCGGCGCGGCGGCGCCCACGCTCGGACCCTTGATCGCCGGGCCAACGGCCTTGAGGTAATCCTCGGCCATGCGGTCGAGATCGCTCGGCCCGACCTTCTTCACGAGGAGCTCCTCCGCGGCGAGCGCGGCGCCCACGATGGCCTGCTGGAGCAGCTCGGCGCGCACGGCCTTGCCCTCCTGCTCGATGCGGAACTCGGCGTCGCGGAGCATGCGCAGGCGGCGCTCTTCGGCCTCGGCCAGGATGTGCTTCTTCTCCTGCTCCGACTGCGCGGCGAGCTCGGCCCGGAGCTGCGCCATGGTCTCGTCCATGCGCTCGAACTTGTCCTCGTACTCTTCGAGGCGGCGCTCGGCGTTCTCGTAGAGCTCCGTCGCCGTGTCGATGTCGGCCATGATCGTCGTCTTGCGCTTCAGCAGCGCCTCGGCGAGCGGCTTGCGGCCGAATTTGTAGAGGATGAACCCGAGGATCGCGAAGTTGATGACCGTCGCCAGGAACGGCGGCGGCTTGTTCTTCTCGTCGCAGGGGTTGTCCTTGTTCTCGTAGCGGAACAGGAGCTTGTTGATCGGGCTCGGGGACTCGGCGAGATCGTTGTTGACCATCAAGATCCCCTGCCACCAGTTGACCGCCGGCGGGGGATCGCTCGGGCCGTGGCCGGGGCAGAACTCGTGCTCGCCGTGGCCGCTCTCTTCCTCTTCCGCGTGCGCGGCGTGAGTCGGGGCGGGCGTGCGGTGCGGGTTGAACCCGGGCGGGAGGCCAGGCGGCCCACCGGGGCGAACGCCCGGCGAGAAGGGCGGGCGCGCGCCGGGGCCGCGCGGGGTGCCCGGGCCACCCGGAGCCGCGGGGCCGCCGGGCTGGCGGAACTGCGGCGGGAGTTCGCTCGGATCGATCTTGCGAATCTGGACGCCGCCGGGCTGGCCAGGCTGCGCGCCGGCAGGAGGCGGCGCGGGCGGCGTGGGCTGCTGAGCGAGGGCGACGCCCGCGGCGAGCGCGGCGCCAAGGCCCATCGCCGCGGCGAGGCCGCGAATGCGGAGCGTTTTCATCAGCTGACCTCCCGGTCGAGGATGCGGGACGCGATCTGCGCGGCGAGCTCGGGGCGGGCGCGGTCGAGCTCCTTCTTGAGCTCGGCCACGTCGGCGGCGATGCGGGCCTTGCCGACCTCGAGGATGCGCGCGGCCTCGGTGCGGGCCTCGGCCATGATCTTGGCCTCGAGCGCGGCGGCCTCGCCGCGCTGCTTCTCGCGATCGCGGCCGGCCTCGGCGCGGACCTTCTCGAGCGCGGCCTCGTAGCGGGTCAGGAGCTCGCCGGCTTCGGCGTCCATCTCCCGCGCCTTCTTCTTGGCGCCTTCGGTGCGCCGTTCACGCTCCTCGAAGACCTTGAGAAGCGGGTCGAACAGGAGCGGCTTCAGCACCGTGATGAAGGCGGCGAAGAGGACGAACTGCGCGAGGAACGTCAGATCGAAGTCGACGCTGATCGCGCTCGCGAGGAGGTGGGGAAGGGCGTGCAGGGTCACGTTGATCCGGGTGGGGGAAGCTTGCGGCGCGGGGGGACTACCATACGGCCACGAGAGCGGGAAGCCCTTCTAGGGTCAGGCGCGCGGCGGAGGATAGTTCCATCGCGCGATCAGCCGGAAGAGAAGGGCTCGCCCGGCCGGCGATCACCGCCGGAAACCCGCGAGAAGCGCGCGCTTCAGCGTGATCGAAGGCCGCAGCGAGGTGGAGCTAAGCGACCCAGTCTTCTACACGGAGGTGCGGGAACCGCGCAAAATCTGCTGGGCGCCGCGTTACCAGGGTGAAGTCGTTGGTGACGGCGATGGCCGCGATCATCACGTCGTCGGTGTCCCCGTCGAGGGAGACGGTGGCGCGAAACTTCGCGAACGACTGGGCCGCGATCATGTCGAAGGGCGCGACCTTCACCGCGGCGACGAGGCGAATCACGTCCTGCATCACCTTGGGGTTCCGGGTCTTGCGCGCGGCGACGAGGATCTGGCTCACGGTGATCACGCTCGTCCAGCGGTCGCGCGCGGGGATGGTCGTCAAGCGACGCACCAGGTTGCGCGAAGGGACGGCGCGCAGGACCTCGGCGAGGGTGCCCGTGTCGAGGAGGTAGGCCACGCGTCAGCCCCGGTTCCAGAGGCCGGTCTTGGAGAAGTCGACGACGAGCGAGTCGACGAAGCCGTCGTGCCGGCAGGTGCCGCAGAGCGCGAGCAGCGGATCGACGCCGCCGAGCGAGGGATCGGGCACGTCGATCTTGTCGAGGTCGGTCATGGGCACGATCGCCGCGATCGCATGGCCGCCGCGCGTGACGAGGGTGCGGGCCCGCGCCCGCTCGGCGGCGTCCACCGCGTCGAGGCAGTGGCTGGGGAGATCGGCGAAGGGGATGCCGTACTTTTGAACCACGCGCCGAAGCTAGCGGAAAGGCTCGTCGGCGTCAGCAGCCTGCTCACCCGAGATCGGTGAGAGCACGGACCAGCTCGTGGAGCCCCGCCGTCACCAGCGCGGCCGGCGCGCGGCGGAAGGCGGGAGGCGCCGCGTCCTCTTCGCGGATGGCGCGGGCCGCGTTGGGGTTCCGGAACCAGTCCTCGTCGAAGCGCTCGACCAGGGCGCGGCGATCGAGCGCGGCGAGGAGGAAGCCGAGGAAGGTGGTCGCGTCCGCAGGCGACAGCCGAGGGACGACGCCCGCGAGCGCGGGCGGGATCGGAGCGCCGAGCGTCGAGGCGGTGACCTCTTCGAAGCGAGCGGCGCGGGCGCTCTCCGGGAGCGTGAGGAGGCCGCGGAACATCGCGCGCGTAGCCGCGAGGCGGACGGCGAGGCCGAGCGTGCGCGCGACGCCGCGGGCCTGATCGCGCGCGGCGTCGCGGCCGAGGCCGAGCATGCGGCGACCGAAGACCGGATCGGCGACGAGCGAGGCGAAGAGCGCGGAGCGGCGAGCGCGCCGGAGATCGAAGGGCGCGCAGGCCATCGTGAAGGGGATGCCGCGCGGCCCGTCGGCGTCGGCGAGCGCGGCGCCGAACGCGCCGAGCGCGCGCGCGAACGACGAGGCGCCGAGCGCGCTCGGGAGCGGGCCGAGATCGAGGCGCAGCCCCTCCGTGAGCGGCGTGGCGTGGAAGAGCCCTTCGATCCAGCGCGAGCCGAGCCGCGCCGGCCAGCCCTCGGCCTGCGCGCGGCCGACGCCCGCGTCGACGGCCTCGTCCCACGAACGCCCGGCGCGCGGCGCGAGCGGCTCGGTCTGCTTCAGCGCGTCCTCGGCGAGGGCCTCGAGCGCGGCGCGGCGGGTGATCGCGGGGGCGCCCTCGATCACCGCGGGATCGAGCGGGATCTCCAGGCGATCGAGATCGGCCGGCAAGCGCCGCGCGGCCTCGAGGCGGCGCTCTTCGTAGATGCGCGCCGCGTCCTGCGCCGCGAACGCGCCCTGCTCCAGCACCTCGGCGAGCAGGCGGCGACGGCGCGGATCGGCCTCGGCGATGACGCGGTGGAGGAGATCGCGCGACGAGATCTGGAGGCGGCCGAGGTCGGCGCGATCGATGGTGATCGCCGCGGCCCGGCGCGCGGAGGCGAGGCGCGCCGAGTCGGCCCAGAGCACGCGATCGAGCGTGAGCGCGAAGACCCACTCGCGCAGCGCGACACGGTGATCATCGCTGGGGCGCGGGAGGAAGGCGGCGAGATCGACGGGCTGCCCCGGCTCGCGCGGAGGCACGGGGCGCGGCGCGAGCTCGAGGAACGTGTCGCGCGAGCTGACGCGGCGCTCGTCGTCGAGCGGGTCGTCGTCGACGGCCTCGCCGCGGTCGAGCGAGGCGCGGGCGGCGCGACCGCGGCCGGCGGCGCGGGCGATCTCGCGATCGAGGATCTCGAAGGGGACGTCCATGATCTACCCGTGGATCGAAGCGCGAACCCCGAGGCGCGCCGCGATGGCGCCCTCTTGCCGAGCGAGCGCGGCGAGCCGCTCGCGCACCGCGGACTCTTCGCCGCCCGCGGCCTCGATCGCCAGATCCACGAGCGTGGTGTAGTGCCGCGCCTCGCAGGCGAAGAGGTCCTCGTAGAAGGCGGCGAGCGCGTCCCCGCGCGCGGCGAGCGCGTCAGCGAGGAGGCGAAAGCGCTCGCAGGATCGCGCCTCGATCAGCGAGGCCACGAGCAGGCGATCGACGAGCGACGCCTCGGGCGTCTGCTTGCCGCTGACGTTGGCGGCCTTGCGCAGCTCGGCCACATACTCGTCGACCTCGGGCTTGCCGAGCGGGATGCCGCGGCGCTCGAGCTCGTCGACGACGGCGCGAAAGTGGCGGAGCTCTTCTTCGGCGAGCGAGGCCAGCGCGCTCGCCAGCCGCGTCGACGCCGGCCAGCGCGTCGCGAGCGAGAGCGCGTTCGAGGCGGCCTTCATCTCGCAGTGCGCGTGATCGGCGAGGAGCTCGGGGAGGCGAGCGACGGCGGTGGCCGCCCAGCGGGGATCGGTCGAGTGGGTCAGGCAGAGCACGGGCGCGCGACTATCGCACAGGCCCTCCCGCAGGGCACCCTACAGAGGCTCGGTGGCCTCGTTCGTCTGTGTGCGCGTCAGCCCGGAGGACTCGAGGAAGTACGCGACGCTGAAGATCATCGTCGTCACGCCAGGATCGGAGAGCGTGCGCTTGACCGTCCCCTCGATCGAGAACTCCGAGCTGATGTAGCCGAGACCGGCGGAGAGCGTGTGGAGCTTGGCCCCCTGATCGAAGCGGTAGCCGAGCCGGATCGGTACGTGATCGGCGGCCAGGTACTCGCCGCCGAGCATCACCCGCGCGGTCGGCTTGCCCCACGAGGTCAGGTCGGCGACGCCGTCGCCCTCGATCGAGAGGTTGGCGTTGCCGAAGCCGATCCCGCCGCCGACGACGGTGGGGAGCAGCGCGTTGTTGGGGTACGTGAGGTTCTGGCCGACAGCGGCGAGGTAGACGCTGTCGCCGAGGCGAATGTTGACGCCGACGTCGAACGTCAACGAGTTGACGAGCGAGAAGCGTGAGCCGCGGCCCCCAGGTGGATCACCGAGCCCGCCCGAGATGCCGTCGAGCGCGAACGGCGCGACGACGGACTCCTGGTTGAGCTTGAGCCAGCGACCGCCGACGCCGACCGAGAAGCGATCCGAGATCGGGAAGGCCAGGCCCGCGCGCACGTCGAGGAACGAGCGATGCGTGGCGTCGGGGTCGACGAAGCCGCCCGAGAACGAGGCCGCGCCGGCGAGCCGCCCGGTGACCGAGTCCACGATATTGCCGCCGTACACCTGACGACCGGCCTCGGGCGAGAGCTGGGTCTGCGCCTCGATGTGGTAGACGCGCGTCGTCGTCATGGCAGACGGGTTGAGAAACAGCGCCGACGTGCCGTTGCCGAGGGCTCGCAGCGCGCCCCCCATCGCGCCGCTGCGCGTCGTCTCGTTCTCTCCGTAGTTGTAGAGAACGGGCGTGGGGAGCTTTTCGGGGCGAAAGGGGTCGGGATCGGCCGCCGCTGGCGCCGTCCCCAGGAGCAGCGCCCCCGCGAGAGCCGCTGCCGAAGCGCGGAAGACGGCTCTGCAGGAGGATCGGAGGAGACGCATCCCGGGTCCGTAGCGCATCACCAGGGCAGAGGGGCAAGTTTGCAACAAACTGGCCCTGATTCGCGGGTTGATCTCGGAACTATTCGAAACACCGAATGAATTTCGCTCTTGACGGCCGAATTTGGGGTTGATCCCGGGGGGCGCCCGGGAGGCCCTCTCGAGGCACCTCCCGGCGGCCGGGCGGCGCGTCGCGAACGGCGCTTCGCGGCGCCCGGGCCGAGAAAAAAAGAACAACGAATCCCAGCAGTTGTCTCGGTTTTGCCAGTTTGGGGATGGACTCCCGGACCCGGCCGGTGCTACCTCGAAAACGTCTTTCGGGAGCGGCGGAGCGTCGCCCCCGGCAATCGAATCGAGCTCCGGTCGAACCCCGACACCAGCCCCCTCCGGGGAGGGCGCCTGGGATTCGGGCACGCAGTCGTTTTGGGTTACGTGCCCCGGCGCCCGCATGGGTGGCGCCGAGGGGAAGCTTTTTGCCGATCCTGTGTAGATTCGGGAGCTTCCGCGGGAAAATGTGGTCGCAAAATCTCGTAGCTCAGGTATGCCCCGGCCGATCTTTTTGGTGACACCAGTCCCCAACATACCGGGGAGCCACGTAATTTTTCTCTCAAAGAGCCCCTTGGCGGCTCGATCTCAGGCACGTTTACGCCCGTTTCGCGTTCCCGAGATTTCGGGGGATAAATCGACTGCCCACAGGCCTCCCGATCCCTTGTGGAAGAGCTGTGGAAAACTCGGGGGCTCCGGCAAGTCCGGCCGGTTTTCTGCTTTAATTTCGGGCTAGTAGCACCGACTGCCACAGACCTTGAGCCTGTGGAAAACCTGGGGCGACCGCGTAACACCGGCCGCCCCGTCGTGCCTTTTCCTGCTGGCGGTGATGACGATTCCCAGAGACGACGCGCGGGCTATTTTCGATCAGGCGGTGGAGCACACGCGTGGGCTCTCACCAGCCACGTTCGATCAGTGGTTCGGAGGGGTCCAGTTCGACGACCTGACCGACGGTGTTCTCACCTTGCGGGTGCAGAACGAGTTCGTCCTCGAGTGGGTGAAGGCGAATTTCCTTCCCACGCTCACGGACAAGATCCGCGCGCTCTCCGGGTGGAGCGTGCAGGTCGCGTGGACCGTCGATCCGCACCTGGCCACGCCGGTGTCGAGCCGATCGCTGATCCAGCCGGTGCGGCCGCGGGCGATCGCGCTGAGGCCTCTCTCCATGATGCCCTCGCCGACGCCGAGCCTCGCGCCTGCTCGCGGCCCGGCCGAGGCGGCGCGCAGCGTCGACGACGCGGCGCCGGCGCAGGTGCAGGCTCAACAAGGCCCGGTGCTGGTGCGCCGCGGCACCGTGCCCGAGGACATCAACCCCAAGCACAACTTCGGGACGTTCGTCGTCGGCCCGTCGAACCAGCTCGCCCACGCCGCGGCGATCGCTGCGGCCGGCGGGGGCGGCGCGCGTCGCTACAACCCGCTCTTCATCTGCGGCGGCACCGGCCTCGGCAAGACGCACTTGATGCACGCCATCGCCAACCGCGTGCACGACGAGCGCGCCGGCGCGCGGATCATCTACGTCTCCGCCGAGCGGTTCACCAACGACTTCATCACGGCCATCCAGCACCACAAGATGGATGACTTCCGCGCGCGCTACCGCAGCCAGTGCGACGTGCTCCTCGTCGACGACATCCAGTTCCTCGCCGGCCGCGAGCAGACGCAGGAGGAGTTCTTTCACACCTTCAACGCGCTCCACGCCATCGATCGGCAGATCGTGGTCACGAGCGACAAGTACCCGCAGGCGCTGGAGCGCATGGAGGAGCGGCTCGTCTCGCGCTTCTCGTGGGGCCTCGTCGCCGACATCCAGGTCCCCGAGCTGGAGACGCGCGTGGCCATCGTCCGCAACAAGGCGGCGATCGAGGGCTTCGCGCTCGGCGACGACGTGGCGCTCTTCCTCGCGCAGATGATCCGCTCCAACGTCCGCGAGCTCGAGGGCACGCTGATCCGGCTCGCGGCCAAGTCGTCGCTCACCGGGCAGCGCGTCGATCTGGCCTTCGCCCGCGCCGAGATCTCCGCCGCCTCACCCAGCCTGCGCGCGCAGACGATGAGCGTGGAGGACATCCAGCGCGCGGTCTGCCACCACTTCCACCTGCGCTCGGTCGATCTCACCTCCAAGGATCGGCACAAGAGCATCGCCTTCGCCCGCCACGTGGCGATGTACCTCTGCAAGCAGCGCCTCAAGTGCAGCTTCCCCGAGATCGGGCGGGCCTTCGGCAACCGCGATCACACGACGGTGATGAGCGCGGTGCGCAAGATCGAGGCGCAGCGCGACACCGATCCGCAGGTGCGCGCGCACATCGAAGCGCTCGAGCGGCGCCTCGCCGACGAGTAGCGGCGCCTCGCCGACGAGCAGCGGCGGCGCGATCGCCTCGGCCGGTTTGCGGCTGAGAGCCTATCCCGGTAGGTCGGACCGAGCCGGGGGGTCGAGCTGCAAGCAGCGCTAGGCGCGACGAGGAAGCCTACTAAAAGTAGGCTGACGAGGAGCAACGACGC
>FSTQ01000125.1_pt1 | contig 28029 bp, 21 predicted proteins | sample 1637281 | NCBI WGS metagenome assembly FSTQ01 (sample SAMEA3914818, study PRJEB12502) | metagenome | biome: forest; material: soil | place: Canada | collected 2010-06-26 | depth 0.1 m
AGCCGTCGCCCTGCGCTGCTCGCCATCGGCGTGGTAGCCGCGGTGATCGCCATGGCCTCGGTGCTCGGGCTGCGACAGTCGCCCTCGGACCAGGCCTCCACCGCCGCCGCCGCGATCCCGAGCGCCACGCCGACCGCCGCCGCCCCCTCGGCCCCCGAGCGCGAGGTCATCGCCCCGCCCGCGCCCGCCGTGCTCGCCGCCGCCGTGCCGCCGATCGCCTCGGCGTCGAGCGCGCCAATCGTGAAGCGAGCGCCGGGCCCGATGCCCAGGCTCACCGCCGCTCCGACATCGAGTCAGCGAGGCACGAAGTCGTCGATGCCTTTGCCGGCGCAGCCTAATTTCTGATCTGTATGCCAACCAGTACCGCGACCGTCAGGGAGCGGTGCAGGTCGCGAGAGCCGACTGCACCGCTCCCTGACGGTCGCGGTACTGGGGCGCCAGTTGCGGCAGATATCATATCTCCGCTCACCTCATCACGCTGGAGCAGGGGAGTCACCGCCGCAGCCCCCGCGACGGCCGGCTCCGCCTCGCTCGCCTGGCACGCTGCTTGATAAGCCGCGTCGCCATGAACCGGACCAGCGCCACTTTCTTTCTCGTCGCCGCCGTCGCCTCCCTCGGAGCAACCGGTTGTCATCGCCACCGCGCCGCCCGCGGCATGTACCCGACCACGGCCTACGCGGCCGAGGCGTACGCTGCGCCCGCGCCGTACGCTGCGCCCGCGCCGTACGTGATCATCGTCGAGACCCGCGGGCAGGCCGCGCCCGAGGTGAATTACGCGCAAGAGCAGGCCGAGCAGGACGCCGAGGCCGCGCGCCGGTCCGCGCGTGAAGCCGCGCGCCGGGCGCACATCGAGCGCGAGCGGGCCGAGCGGGCGCGGATCGCCCAGGAGCAGGCGGAGCGGGCGCGCATTGCCCGGGAGCGCGCCGCGCAGGAGCGGCAGGAGCAGGCCGAGCGTGACGCCCAGGCCCGCGCCGCGGCTCAGGGGAAGACGACGATCATCGTCCTCCGCCCCGGCTCCCGCCCCGTCGTGGTCAACGGTCAGGCCGGCGTCCAGGTCAACGGCCAGGCCGGCGTCTGGTTCGACGGCGAGTGATAACGCTCGGTCACACCCAGGGTGTGGCGCGGCGTTCTCTCGGCTCTCTTCCCCTGCTCAGCGGGCTCACCCCACCAGCGCCTTCCACTGCTCGGTGAGCCGCTGCGCCGATACCGCCACCGAGGTCCGCACCTCGGGCGCGAAGAGCGACACTCGATACTCCTCCAGCAGCCAGCGGAACGACTCCAGATCTTCGCTGGGCACGCCGCGCGCGCGCAGGCCCGCGTGGTGCTTCAACCAATCGTTCCAGAAGGGCAACACCTGCGCTGCCTTGGCCTGGTCTTTCTGAGGGCCGTTGGGCAAGCGCTCGAGCCGCACCCGGATCGCGCGCAGGAAGCGGGGTAGATGCGTCAGCCGCTCGCGCGACGCCCGCTGCAAGAGCCCCGACGGGACGAGGTGCTCGAGCTGGACGCGCACGTCGTCGAGGGCCGCGCGGGGAGCGCCGGGCTTGCCCGTGAGCGCGCGCAGCTCGGCTCGGGTCTTGTCGAGCTCACTGCCAATCTCCACAGCCAGCTTGCCCAGCTCGGCGAGCACGGTTGGGAGCCGGCGCTGGCCCGCTTCGGAGCGCTCGACAAAGGCCTTGCGCGAGCGCGGGAACGCCCCGGGATCGTCGAGTAAAAAGGCCTCGTCGAGCGCGCGGAGGACGAGCTGCCGCCGCGGCGCCGGGCCCGCGAGATCGGCGAGCGAGCTCATCGCCACGACCTGCGGGACCTGCTGCTCGAGCTTGTTGAGCGCGCCGCCGAGCTGGAGCAAGAAGAGCCGCCGCAGCCCCGCGCGCGTCGCCGCGTCGGCCGCCGCGCGCGATCCGAGCGGGCGCAGAGCCACGCTCGTCTCACCGTCGATGAGCGCGGGATACGCGAAGATCCGCGCGCCGCCGATCTCCACGGTCAGCTCTTCAGGCAGCGTATCGAAGGTCCAGCCGGTGAGGCCTTCGCGCTCCCAGCTCGCCTTCGATTTCGCGGCCCACGCCTCGCGTGAGCGCCCGCCGAAGCGCTCGAGGAGCTCGGCGAGATCGCGCCCTTGCCCGACGGTCTTGCCGCCCTCGACCACGCGAAAGAAGAAGCGCAGGTGCGGCGGCAGATCGTCGAGGTTCCACGCGTCCGCGGGCACGCGCACGCCGGTGAGATCGAAGACGGCGCGGCCGAGCACGGGCAGCATCGGGCCTTCGAAGGGCCGCAGGCTCTCGGCCAGCGTCCGCGCCGCCTCGGGGATGGGGACCAGCGCCTTGCGCACCGCCTTGGGCAGCGAGTGGCAAAGCAAGGTGATCTTCTCGCGGTGCCAGCCCGGGATCGTCCACTCGAGCACGCCGGGATCGAGCGCCGTGAGCAGGGCGAGCGGGATGGTGATGGTGACGCCGTCGTCGTCCTCGCCTGGATCGAAGCGGTACGAGAGAGGCAATGTGGCGCCGGAGATCACCAGCGTGTCAGGGAAGCGCTCGGGCGAGAGATCGGCGGCCTCGTCCATGAGCACGTCGGCGAGCGCGAGGTGGAGGATCCGCGGGTCCTGCTGCTCGGCCATGGCGCGCCAGTGCTCGAACGTCTTGCCGCTGTAGACGTCATCGGGGAGGCGCTTCTCGAAGAAGAGCGCCACCGCGTCGTCGTCGGCGAGCATGTCGCTCTTGCGCGCCTTGTCGCGCAGCCGCTTCACCTCCTCGAAGAGAGCGCGGTTGTGCTCCATGAACGGCGGCGTCTTCGCGGGCGAGTACTCTTGCCGCACCAGCGCGTGGATCAGGAAGAGCCGGCGCGAGGCCTTGGGATCGATCGGGCCAAAGTGCGTCTTGCGCTCCTTGACGATGGGCAGGCCGTAGAGCGACACCTGCTCTTTGACCATCACCTGCGCGGGGCGCTCGGCCCAGTGGGGATCACCGTAGCTGCGCTTGCAGAGGGCGCCCCCGACGGCCTCGAGCCAGGCCGGATCGATCTTGGCGGCGGTGCGCGCGAAGAGCTGGGACGTCTCCACGAGCTCGGCGGCGACGATCCACAGCGGAGGCTGCTTGCGCGCCAGGCCGGACGAGGGGTGGAGCTGGAAGCGGGTCTGCCGCGCGCCCACGTAGACGCGCTGCTCGGCGTTCCACATGCCCACGCGGCTGAGGAGGCCGGGGAGGATGGCGCGATGGAGGGCCTCCTCGCTCGCCCGAGCGTCGTTGAGGCGGAAGCCGAGATCGCGCGCGATGCGGGAGAGCTGCTGGTGGACGTCGCTCCACTCGCGCATGCGGAGGTAGTTGAGGAAGCTGTCGCGGCAGCTCTTGCGGAGCTGGTTCTGCGTCTTCTTGCTCTGCTCGTCCTGGTAGAAATGCCAGAGCTTGAGGAGCGAGCCGAAGTCCGAGGTCTCGTCGCGAAAGCGCCGGTGCGACTCGTCGGCGCGCTTCTGCGCGGCGATGGGGCGCTCGCGCGGATCCTGCACGCCGAGCGCCGCGGCGATGATCAGGACCTCGCGCAGCGACGACTCCTGCTCTCCGCCGAGGATCATCCGGCCGATGCGCGGATCGAGCGGGAGGCGCGCGAGCTTCTTGCCGATGTCGGTGAGGGCGCGTTCGCCGTCGAGCGCGCCGATCTCTTCGAGCACGCGGTAGCCCTCGTCGACGGCGCGCTTCGGCGGCGGATCGAGGAAGGGGAACGCGTCGATGTCCCCGAGCCCGAGCGCCTTCATCTGGAGGATGGCGCCGGCGAGCCCGACGCGGAGCAGCTCGGGATCGGTGTGCGCGGGCCGGAGCTCGAAGTCCTGCTGCTCGTAGAGGCGAAAGCAGACGCCGCTCCGGGTGCGGCCGGCGCGCCCTTTGCGCTGATCGGCGCTGGCTCGCGAGATCGGCTCGACGAGGAGCTGCGTCACCCCCGAGCGCGGGTTGTGGCGGTTGATGCGCGCCGTCCCCGCGTCGATCACGTAGACGATCCCGGGGATGGTGAGCGACGTCTCGGCGACGTTGGTCGAGAGGACGATGCGCCGCTGCGGGAGCGACTGGAAGATGCGCGCCTGATCCGCCGTCGAGAGGCGACCGTAGAGCGGGAGCACCACCGTGTGCGGGAGCGCGTGCGCCGCGAGCGCGCCTTCCGCTTCGTGGATCTCGCGCTCGCCCGGCAGGAACACCAGGATGTCCTCGCGCGGATCGATCGCGGTTATCTCCTCCACCGCCTCGGCGATGCTCTCGCCGAGATCGATCTCCTCGCCTTCGCTCGGGCGATAGATGACCTCCACCGGGTAGGTGCGCCCCGAGACCTGGATCACCGGAGCCTTGTTGAAGAAGGCCGAGAAGCGATCGGTCTCCAGCGTCGCCGAGCTGACGATGACGCGAAGATCGGGCCGCTTCGGGAGCAGCCGCACCATGTACCCGAGGAGAAAATCGATGTTGAGGCTGCGCTCGTGGGCCTCGTCGAGGATGATGGTGTCGTAGGCGCGCAGCAGCGGATCGCCCTGGATCTCCGCCAGCAAGATGCCGTCGGTCATGAACTTCACGTACGTCGCCGGCGTCGTCTTGTCCGAGAAGCGGATCTGGTAGCCGACCTCGCGCCCGAGCTCGACCTGGAGCTCCTTGGCCACGCGCGCGGCGACGCTGGTCGCGGCGATGCGGCGCGGCTGCGTCACGCCGATGCGCGCCTCGAGCCCGCGCCCCATGGCGAGGCAGATCTTGGGGAGCTGCGTTGTCTTCCCCGAGCCGGTCTCGCCGGCGACGATGATGACTTGATGGGCGTCGATCGCGGCGGCGATGTCGCGGACGCGGGCGGAGATCGGGAGCTCTTCGGGGAAGTGAATGGCCACGGCGGGGAGGGAGTAGCACGGGAAGGGCAGGCCAGGAGTCGAAGCCTGCCCAGCGGCCTCGCGAGAGCGATCCCTCCCGGCGCAGCCGATGAGGCTACGGAGCCGAGAAGCAGACCTCGAGCGCGGGTCGCGTCGAGGCCAGCGTGGCCTCGCCGGTGGCGTACGACGTGTAGCTGCCGTTCCACAATCCCTGCACCAGAGCTACGCCGTTGTTCGGCTTCGCGCCCGATTGCCAATCCTGCACGAGGCCGGTGATGTTGGCTTCGCGCCAGCCGACGGCGGTGCCGCTGAAGAAGTATGAGGAGAGATCGGTCTCCCACGCGTTGCCGTAGCTGTCCCAGGTGAGCGTCGCCTCGGCCCACGGGAACATGTTGCGATGAACCTCGATCCCGGAGGAGTCGCCGCCGATGGCGGTCTCGTAAAGGTGCAGCGTCGCCGAGGTCACCACCGAGTGGGCGGGGATCAGGCTCAGATCGAAGGAGAAGAGCGCCATTCGAGCCGTGCCGCCGACCGTCCCGCTGTTGGCGACGACGCTCGCGCCGTAGTTCTTCGTCGGGTTCCCGGCGCCGACCTGCGTGTCTGCCGTGGTCCCGAGCAAGCCGCGCTGGAAGGTGAGGCACTGGGGTGAGGGATCGTAGATCTCCGCGCTCGGCGCGCCGTCCTGGTTGCGGCCGACCACGAGCACGCGCCCGTCGGCGAAGCGAGTCGCGGTGTAGGCGTCGATGGTGACGTTCAGCGGCGAGCCCGCAGACCAGGTGCCTGCTGCGGGAGCATAGAGCTCGGTCGTCCTCGTGAGCGCGCCGCCGGTCACGAGCACGCGGCCGTCGAGGAGCAGCGTCGCGTTGTGACCCGCGCGCGCCAGCGCGAGCGCGCCTGTGGCCGACCAGGTCCCCGTGCACGGATCGTAGATCTCGGAGCCCGCGAGCGGCGTTACCCAGGGGCTCCCGCCGGCGATCAGCACCTTTCCGTTCGCGAGCCGCGTCGCGGTGTGGTCGAGGCGGGGGGTGGCCATACATCCCGTGAGCGCCGACGCGCCGGTGGCCGGATTGAAGATCTCTGCCGAATCGAGCAGCGCCTCCTCGGCGCCGCCGCTTATCAAGTGATAGCTGTAGCCGCCGGCGCTGAGGACGCGCCCGTCGTCGAGCACGGTGGACGTGTGCCGCTCGCGCCTGTGGACCATGTCGCCGATCGTCGACCAGCTCATGGTCGGCTCGTCGAACGCGCGAATGGCCGTGAAAGAGCTGTTCATCGCTGTCCCACCGGTCGTCACGGCGCGCCCGTCCTGGAGGGTCACCCCAGCGTGCCAGTAGCTCGGAAAAGAGGGGTAGGATAGACCATCGGACGTCCACGCGTCATTCGTGGTGTCATAGAGCTCGTAGAGCCCGTTAAAGGTGCCTGAGAATCCAGTGGAGACGACCACGTTGCCACTCGGGAGGAGCGCTGCGGTCAGGTAGATCTTGAAATCCCAGTGCGTCTCCCAGGGATAGAACGGGTGGAACGCCCAGGTGTTGGTGACTGGATCGTAGATCTCGGCGTTGAAACCGCGGCCGTTGGTGACGAGCACCTTACCGTTGCCGAGCAGGACCGCGGCGCCGTGTTGATGGTCGATGTTCGGAGCAGCCACCTTGGTCCACGCCTTCTGGAGCACCACCGCCTCCGCGGCTTCACCGACCTCTTCTGCCAGCGGCGACTCCGCGTCGTAGGCGCAGCCCGCGGCGAGCCCTCCGCCCAGGGACGACACGAGGAGACACAGCGCCGAGACATGGAATGCACGATGAGGTTTTGACATTGGTTTGAGACCCTCCAGTGTGAAATAGGTCACAGCCTGTTGGGTGCTGTCAATTCAAATGACTCCCCTCGTGAAGAGATTCGATCCAATGCGATGCGTGAGCCGATGATTGAAGCTTTGACGCGCTCCGTCAGGCCGATCCGTCCGACGAGGACTCACGGTGTGGCCTGCTTGGCAAGCACGCTCTTCCCTGATAGGCAGATCCAATGAGCGAGTTCAGCGAGAGCTACCACGCGTACACTGGCAATCGAGCATCCGTGACAACGATGCTCCGCGCCGCCGGCGTCTCCGGCTTCATCGCTGCCAGCAACGATCGCTGTGTCTCCTTCACCATCGACGACGCCGAGCGCGAGCCCGACGTCATCGCCGCCGGCCAGGGCGTGCTCGCGCGCTATTACCACGGCGAAGATCATGGCCTCTGGATCCATGTCTATCGCGACGGCGAGAAGCTCACGACGATCGCCCTCGTGTGGGATCAGGACACCGGCGATCTCGAAGAGCCGCAAGAAGACGTGGAGACGCCGGCCCAGATCGTCGAGAAGCTCGAGCGAGCCGGGGTGCTCGGCGACGCAGAGGCGGAGGAGCTCGCTCGCGTGCTCGAGGCCTTCTCGCCGGAGGATCCAGGCTCGTGCGAGCGCGCGGCGGAGGCGGTGCCGCGGCTGCTCGGGTTCGCCGCTCACGCCTGGCTCTCGTCGGCGTACGTGCAGTCGTCCTCGCCGGAGGAGCTCCGTGATCTCTTTCCAGGCTCGGAGGCGGTGGAGATCGCCTGAGCCGCGCCGCGAGCCGCGAGCTTTTTGCTCCCGCGAGCGAGCCTCGTTTGGCGCTGGATCCCGCCCATGTGCCGACCTACAGGGGCGACGTCGCCGCTCCAGAAGTGCTCGGGCGCGACCCGGGGCGACCCAGGTGCGAGGCTCGGAGCGCTCCGGCGAAAGGTGAAGAGACGAGATGGCAAGCAACGCGCGTGGTCACAAGTGGCGGTTCTTTCGCGCCGGCGGGTTCGATCAGGTCCGGCTCGAGACCGCCGCCGATCTGCTCGCGCTCGGTGAGCTCGATCAGAAGCTCTGGGTGGCCCTCGCGTGTCCCATCGAAGGCCTCGAGTTCGACAAGAGGACGCTGGAGCTGATCGACGCCGACAAGGACGGCCGCATCCGCGCGCCCGAGCTCATCGCCGCGGTGAAATGGGCGTGCGCGCTGCTCAAGGATCCCGCGGAGCTGATCGAGAAGAAGCCCGCGCTCGCGCTCTCCTCCATCAACGTCGCCACCGAGGAGGGCGCGCTCCTGCTGGCCTCGGCCAAGCAGATCCTCAAGGACCTCGGGAAGAAGGGCGCCAAATCGATCAGCGTCGAGGACACCGAGGACACCGCGAAGATCTTCGGCAAGACCAGGTTCAACGGCGACGGCGTGCTCCCGGCGGCGTCGGCCGAGGACGAGGCCACGACCAGGGCGATCGAGGACATGATCGCCTGCGTCGGCAGCTCGCGCGATCGCAGCGGCCTCGACGGCTTGACGCAGGAGAAGCTCGAGCTCTTCTTCGTCGAGGCGACGGCGTTCTCCGCGTGGTGGCGGGCCTCGGAGTCCGACGCGGCCAGCGTCATGCCGCTCGGTGAGGCCACGCCGCGAGCCGCGGAGGCGTTCCTCGCGGTGAAGGCCAAGGTCGGCGACTACTTCGCGCGGTGCCGCCTCGTGGCGTTCGACGCGCGCGCAGCGGGTCCGCTCAACCGCGAAGAGGCCGACTTCGCGGCGCTCGCTCCCCAGGTGCTCCGCGCGGGCGCTGAAGAAGTGAGCGCGTTCCCGCTGGCGCGGAGCGCGGCGGGAAAAGCGCTGCCGCTCGACGTGGGCGTGAACCCGGCGTGGGCCGAGGCGATCACCAGGCTCCGCAACGAGGTCGTGAAGCCCTTGCTCGGCGAGCGGACCGCGTTGACCGAGGACGAGTGGAGCGCCATCTCCGCCAAGCTCGCGCCGTTCGAAGCGTGGAGCGCCTCCAAGGCCGGATCGCTGGTGGAGCGGCTCGGCCTCGCGCGGGTGCGCGAGATCCTCGCGAGCGACGCCAGGGCGCGCATCGTCGATCTCATCGCCAAGGACCGAGCGCTCGAGGCCGCGTCGAGCTCGATCCTCGCGGTCGACAAGCTCGTTCGTTACCACCAGCACCTGCACGCGCTGCTGATCAACTTCGTCTCGTTCCAGGCCTTCTACAACCGCCAGAAGGCCGTGTTCCAGGCGGGGACGCTCTACCTCGACGCGCGGAGCTGCGACCTCTGCGTCAAGGTCGCCGCCGTCGACGCGCACGCCGCGCTGTCGGTCCACAGCGGGACGTACCTCGCCTACTGCGACGTGACCCGCAAGGCCACGGGCGAGCAGATCCACATCGCCGCCGCCTTCACCGACGGCGACTCGGACGAGCTCGTGGTGGGCCGGAACGGCCTCTTCTACGACCGCAAAGGCGACGACTGGGACGCGACGATCGTGCGCCTCGTCGCGCACCCGATCAGCGTCCGCGAGGCCTTCTGGCTCCCGTACAAGCGCGTCGGCAAGCTCATCGGCGAGCAGATCAACAAGTTCGCGTCGTCGCGCGACAAGGAGATGCAGGACAAGGCGGCGAAGAGCGCCGACAAGACCGCGCAGGTCGTCGTCGTCTCGCAGCCGCACACGCCGGAGCCGCCCTTCGACATCGCCAAGTTCGTCGGCATCTTCGCCGGTATCGGCATCGCCATCGGCGCCATCGGCTCGGTGCTCCTGGCGCTCGCCAGCGGCTTCCTCTCGCTCAAGATCTGGCAGATGCCCCTGGCGATCATGGGCATCATGCTGCTGATCTCCTTCCCCTCGATGCTGATCGCGTACCTCAAGCTGCGCGAGCGCAACATCGGCCCGATCCTCAACGCCAACGGCTGGGCCGTGAACGCGAGCGCGAAGATGAACGTGCCCTTCGGCGGCTCGCTCACCGCGGTGGCGGCTCTCCCGGCCGACGCCGAGCGAGCCACGGCCGACCCTTACGCCGAGAAGACGCGCCTCTGGACCATCAGCGCCACGGTGATCTTCATCGCCGGCATCCTCGCCGCGTGGCACTTCGGCTTCTTCGACTACATCGAGACGTGGACGGCCACGCTCAAGAACGCCCTCCCCGCGGCGTCCTCCTCGGCCGCGCCCGCGAGCTCCGCCGCGCCGGCAAAGTGAGCTGCGCTGGAGCACCGAATGCCTTGAAATCGAAGCGTTCAGTACCGCGACCGTCAGGGAGCGGTGCAGGTCGCGCGAGCCGACTGCACCGCTCCCTGACGGTCGCGGTACTGTTTCAATCCCTCCAACGCTCCAGGATCCCGCCATGGACCCCGCCCCCAAGCGCCCTCCGTTCATCATTCGAACCGCCGACGTCCCCGAGAAGGTCGGCCGCTATGAAGACAGCGACGAGGATCTCGCCCACGGCCGCGAGATCGGCCGCGCGGCAGGGCTCCTTCGCATCGGCCTTCACGTCAAGCGCCTGCTCCCGGGGCACCGGCTCAGCTATCCCCACGCCGAGGAGAGCGAGGAAGAGTTCGTCTACGTCCTCGAGGGCGCGGTCGACGCCTGGATCGACGGTGACCTCCACCCGATGGAGCGCGGCGATCTCGCGGCGTTCCCCGCGGGGACGGGCATCGCCCACACCTTCATCAACAACGGCGCGAGCGAGGTCGTGCTCCTGGTGGGCGGGGAGGGGAACAAGACCGACAACCGCATCATCTACCCGCGCAACCCCGAGCGCCGCGCCCAGCTCCCGTGGAGCGTCTGGTGGGAAGACGCACCGGCTCGCCCGCTCGGGCCGCACGACGGCAAACCGACAACGAAATGACGCCGCTTCCAGGCTTCCCAGATGGCGGGCGGACCGTCTAAGCTCCCCGCTCCTGTCCGGCGCGGGGCCGGCCCCCGAGCGAGGAACGATTCATGACGAGCAAGTATCGGTTGGTGACGAGGAGCGATTTCGACGGGCTCGTGTGCGCCGTCCTCCTGAAGAAGCTCGACTTGATTGACGAGATCAAGTTCGTGCACCCGAAGGACATGCAGGACGGGCGCGTCCCCATAAGCGATCAGGACATCACCACCAACCTGCCCTACGTCGACGGCGTCCACCTGGCCTTCGATCACCACAGCAGCGAGACGCTCCGGGTCGGCCAAAAGGACAATCACATCATCGATCCGCACGCCGCCTCGGCCGCGCGCGTCGTCTTCCTGCACTACGGCGGCAAAGAGCGCTTCCACGACGTCCCGGAAGACATGATGGAGGCCGTGGACAAGGCCGACTCCGCCCAGTTCTCCCAGGACGAGATCCTCAATCCCAAGGGGTGGGTGCTGCTCAACTACCTCATGGACGCGCGCACCGGCCTCGGCCGCTTCCGTGAGTTCCGCATCTCCAACTACGACCTCATGATGCGCCTCATCGACGCTTGCCTCAACCACTCGGTAGAGGAGATCCTGGCGCTGCCCGACGTCAAGGAGCGCGTCGACCTCTACTACGATCACGAGGCCAGGTTCCGGGACCAGCTCCAGCGCTGCTCCACGGTGCATGGCAAGCTCGTCGTCCTCGACCTGCGGAACGAGGAGACGATCTTCGCGGGCAACCGCTTCATGATCTACGCCCTCTATCCCCAGTGCAACATCTCGATTCACGTGCTCTGGGGCCTCAAGAAGCAGAACACGGTGCTCGCCTGCGGCAAATCGATCATCGACCGCAGCTCCAAGACCAACGTGGGCGAAGAGATGCTGGAGTACGGCGGCGGCGGGCACGACGCCGCGGGCACCTGTCAGGTCGAGAACGACAAGGCCGACGAGGTGCTGCTCGATCTCATCCGCAAGATCAACGCGGACGGCTGACTCCCTCTCTCCCTCTTCGATCCAGCTCGTTGTGAACGAGGACCACGGTGTCGTCCGCGTGAACGCTCACGGGGCCGACGCCGACGGCCGTGGCCCCGAGGGCGGCCAGCCGGGCGCGCGCCGTTTCGTCAAAGCCCTGATGATCCCCGAGAAAAAAGGCTGAATCCGGCGCGTCGAGGGGCGCGTCGCGCAGGTCGGGCGCGCCCTCTTCGAGGACGTACAGCGCGGTCGGGCCGAGATCGGCGAGCACAGCGTCGAGCCCGCCCGCGGCGACGGCGATCCCGGGGCGCACAGCGACGAACCCCGACCCCTCGCCGTCCTCCCCCAGGGGGACGGCGAGGGCCTTTTGCAAGAGGACAGCGAGGCTGCGCTCGTCGGGCCGGAGGAAGCGCGCTGTGGCTCCTTCGACGCGCACCGATCGCGGCGCGCGCGGCCCGCCCAGCAGCACCAGATAAACGACGGTGTCACGCCGCAGCCCATGCGAGAAGAGGAGCGCCGCGCGCAGACAGCGCAGCAGCACATCGAGTCGCCCGCTCGAGGCAGGGAGGTTGATCAGCGAGAAGTCCGGTGACGCGGTGGCCCGCTGGCCGATGACGATGAAGCGACGCATGGAGAGGGCCAGCCCTTACTCGCTTCCATCGCCGAGCGCACGATCATCGCCGAGCGCACGATCGCGGCGCTCGCTCTCAGGCCTTCCACTGCTCGACGACCGCCCGCAGCGCCGAGATCGAGGCGCTGCGGAGGTAGACGATCTGCGCTCCTTCGAGGCTCATGCTCTGCACCTGCTGAAGCAGTGAGTGAGAGACCATGCTCACCATGATCACCACGAGGGCGATCTTCCCCGTGCCTCGGCGCGCGCCCGGCGGCAGTCGGTTTTCGTAGTGGCGCAGCGACCAGCCGCGCTTCTCGACGACGTCGCGGTAGCGGTTGGACATGCCGCCGCTCCCGCCGATGACCAGCACCGTGTGGTCCGCTCGCTCGCTCTTGTCGCCCTTGTCGCCGCCGGGGGAGCTGGTCTCGGTCTTCATGGGAGACCGCCATCGCAAGGCGCGCGCCAGCCGGTGAGCGAGCGAGTTCCGGCGGGAACTACGTTATCCCGATCTATTCCAGGGCAATTTGGCGGGTAGTCGTAACGGCTTTTGACACCGTGACAGCGCGTCCGTCAGTATCGAGGACGCGTGCTCGGCGAGCGGTAGCGCGAGCTCGGCGCCGGGGTCGGCTCGCTGCGGAGGAACTGCGCGAGCCGCGAGCGCTCGACCACCGTGAGCACCTCGCCCAGGAACGTCTCGGCTTCTTCCATCACGAAGAAGACGCGGCGCTCGGGGTTCTGCGCCTCGCGGACGATCCGGCTGAGCTGCATCGTCAGCGTGGCGTTGCTGGGGGCGACGAGGAGGGCGATGCGCTGGAGGCGCTGGTTCATGGCGCCGAAGAGCGAGGCGAGCTCGTTGGTGACCTGCTGCGGGTAGACGGCGACGGCCCGGTGATCGGCGCAGAGGATCATCCGCTCCTTGGCCGGGGCTTTCTGGAGGATCTGGCTGAAGGCGCCGGAGTACGCGGCGGCTCGCTCCAGGTTGCGCAGCCCCTCGATGCGCGCTTCGATCAGACGGCCTGCCCGGACTTCGACGGTGAACATAGGGCACCTCCACCGTAGCTCGAAACCGCGCCCGCGTCTTCCAGAGCACAGATCGCGACGGGCGCCCGAGCCCGCTCGCGCTGGGCCGTCCCGGCGGCTCGCGGCCTCTGCATCGCGTACCGCGGCGCTGGATCGCGCTCGGGATCGCCGCGCTGCACGATGCTTGCCGCGCCGCGCGCGTTGTCCCTACCGTGCGCCGGGTGAATGAACTCGTCCGCTTCGCGATGGTGGCCTTCTTCCCCCGCATGGATGATCTCCCCGGCCTCGCCGAGCTCGACGTCGACGCCAAGATCGCCGAGCTTCGCCGCGAGTCCACCTGGCTCCTCTGGACGGGCGTCGTCGCCGCGGCGGTGGTCTTCCAGCTCGCGCCGATCCTCACGATGCGGCGCCCCTGGCCCGCGGTGTTGCTCACGCCGGAGGAGCTCGATCTCCACGCGCACCGGCTCTCCAGCCACCCGTTCTACGCGCTCCGGCAGCTCATCGTGCTCCTCAAGCTCACGGGCGGGCTGATGTGGGGGCAGTCGCCCGAGGTGCGCGCGTTCCTCGATTTGCCGGCGTATCCAGCCGATCCAGGCACGCGGCGCACCGAGGCGCACCCGGCGCGGACCGCGATCGTCGCGCCGCGCGCTCCGGTGGAGGCGCTGGTCCAGCTCGGTCGCCGCGAGATCGCGCGCGGGCGCTCTGCCGCCCATCACGCTTCGCCGGGCGAGGCGCAGGTCGAGGCGGCGGCGCCGATCGGGCAGGTGTCTTGATGGCGCTCTCGCCCGCGGCGGCCGGCAGGCACGCTTCGTTTGAGGCGTTCGGTCAACCCGCCCTCGAAGCCGAGGTGGACTTCGTCGTCGTCGGCAGCGGCGCCGGCGGCGCGGCGGCGGCGGTGATCCTCGCCCGCGGCGGCCACCGCGTCGCCGTCATCGAGGCTGGCCCGTGGCGCGCGCCGATCGATTACCCGTCCACGACCTACGGCGCGATGCGCGATCTCTTCGCTGACTGGGGCTCGCTCGTCACGCAGAGCCGCGCCTTCTGGCCGGTGGTCCAGGCCTCGTGCGTCGGTGGCACCACGGTGATCAACAGCGCCATCGTCGTCCGCACCCCGGGCGACTGCTTCGATCGCTGGGAGCGCGAGTATGGCATCGAGGCGAGGAGCCTCGAGAAGCGCGTCTGGGAGCACCAGGATCGCCTGGAGCGCGAGCTCTCCGCGTCGGTCGTCGGGCCGGACGCGCGCGGCCTCTCCAACACGCTGGCCATGGATGCCGCCGAGTCGCTGGGCTGGGACTCGCACTACATGACCCGCTACGTGCGCGACTGCGAGGGGACCGGCCAGTGCCTCCAGGGCTGCCGCAAGGAGCGCAAGCAGAGCACCAACGTCAACTACATCCCCGAGGTGCTGGAGCGCGGCGGCTACGTGCTCTCCTGCGCCCCTGTCGATCGCGTCGTGCTCGAGCAGAGGCGCGCTGTCGGTGTCACCGGGAGCTTCCGTGATCCGGTGACGCGCCGCTCGGGATCGCGCTTCACCGTGCGCGCGCGCAAGGGCGTCCTCATCGCCGCCTCGGCCACGCAGAGCCCTCTCCTGCTCTCGAGGAGCGGTATCAAGAGCAAGGCGCTGGGGACGCTCTTCCGCTCTCACCCCGGGACTGGCATCTTCGGCGTCTACCCCGATCCCGTCGATCAGAACATCGGCGCGACGCAGGGCTGGGCCTCCACGGCGTTTCGCGTCGATCCCGGCCTCAAGCTCGAGACGCTGGCCATCCCGCCCGAGATGGTCGCCGGCCGCCTCCCCGGCGGCGGGCGCGAGCTCATCCGCCGCTTCCGCGAGTACCGCAACATCGCCATGTGGGTCGCGGCGGTGCGCGCCGAGTCCGCAGGCACGGTGAAGCCCAGCCTCTTCGGCGGCCCGGTGATTCGCTATCACCTCGACGAGCCCGACATGCGCCGCCTGCGCACCGGCCTCGCCATGGTCGCGCGGATGCATTTCACCGCGGGAGCTAAAGAGATCATCCCGGGGATCTACGGCCTCCCGTACAAGCTCGGCCCCGACGAGGTCCACCGCATCGAGGAGGGGCCGCTCGATCCGCGCTGCTACATCGCCGTCCTCTCGCACCTCTTCGGCGGCTGCCCCATGAGCGCCGATCCCCGGCAAGGCGTGGTCGACGGGAACGGCAAAGTCCACGGCGCAGAGGGTCTCTACGTGGTCGATGCGTCGGCCATCCCCACGACGATCGGCGTCAATCCCCAGCACACGATCATGGCCCTGGCCTCGGTCTGGGCGGAGAACCTGGTGTCCTGATGACCCTCGATCCGAGCTGGAAGAGCCATTTCGTGGCCTCCTCTTCTCCTCCTGCTGCCTCCGCGTCCCGAGCGCGCTCGTTCCTCCTGATCACTGCCGCCTATGTCGCGGCCTTCGTCGTCGCGGCCGTCGTCGCGCGCTGGGCCGGCCCCGATACCCACCCGCTCCGCGCCGTCGCCCTCGCCGATCTCGCCGCCACGCTCGTGGTGTTCGCCGCCAGCGCCCTCGCCAACAACAGCAGCGTTTACGATCCGTACTGGAGCGTGGCTCCGATGGCCATCGCGCCCTGGCTCGCCGCGCAGCCCACCGCTGCCGGCGCTCCTCTCGCGCGGCAAGCGCTGGTGATCTCTCTGGTCACGCTCTGGGGCCTCCGCCTCACGTACAACTGGGCGCGCGGCTTCGAGGACCTCGGTCACGAGGACTGGCGCTACGTCGATCTCCGGCGAAAGTCCGGCCGGGCCTACTGGCTGGTGAGCCTCACCGGCATCCACCTCCTGCCCACGGTGATGGTCTATCTCGGCTGCCTCGCGCTCTACCCCGCGCTGACGAGCCCGCGGCCGCTCGGCCCGCTCGACGCGCTCGCGGCGGCGGTCACTCTCGGCGCAATCATGATCGAGCTCGTGGCCGACGAGCAGCTCCGCGCCTTCCGCAAGGCGCGCCGCGAGGGAGAGATCCTGGCCCGCGGACTCTGGGCCTTCTCGCGCCACCCCAACTACTTTGGCGAGGTGAGCTTCTGGTGGGGACTCTTCCTCTTCGCCCTGGCCGCGGATCCCGGCGGGTGGTGGGCCGGCGCCGGCGCCCTGGTGATCACGCTGCTCTTCGTCTTTGCAAGCATTCCCATGCTCGACAAGCGCTCCGCGGCGCGGCGGCCGGAGTACGCCGAGCACATGAGGCGTGTCTCGGCGCTGGTGCCCTGGTTTCCGCGCCGGTAGCTCGACGCTGGGCTATCGCCTCTGCTGGTCCGAGCCGGGCTCTCCGCGCATCGCGGCGACCACCTGGCTCACCTCCTGGGAGATGCCTTTGAAGGCTTCGTCGCGACCGCCGGGATAACGCTCGACGGAGCCCTGGCCGCGCGGGAGCGCCTGGAGCTTGGCGAACGGCTCGCCCGAGACGCGGAATGGGCGCAGGAGGATGGGAATCACCCGCGCCTCGCCCCGATCGTGGCGCTCGACGGCGCGCAGGAGCTCGTCCTCGTAGTACTCGTCGGCGCCGATGTAATCGCTGCTGATCAAGAGCAGGATGATCCTTGCCTGGCTCACCTGCGCGGCGATCCATGCGGTCTTGTCCTCCCCAGGAGGCACCTCGTGCGAGTTCGTGAACACGGCCTTCTTGCTGCGGCGAAGCTGGACCAGGTGCTTTTGCAGCTCCAGCCGCAAAGCGTCGTCCTCCGGCGCTCCCGAGATGAAGACCGACACCGGCTCGTTCGGCACCGCTTGCACGGCGACCGGCGCCGCCGGCTTCGGGGTGGAGGACGCGATCCCCGCAGCCGGGGAGTGCGAGAGGCCGAGGGCGTGGTCCGAGTACCCCTGCCCGTCAGGCACGTTGTCGACGTCGGGGCGGAAGCTGGCGTTCTTCTCTGACCATTTGCGCGGCGTGATCCGGATATGGAGCCCGCCGCGCTCGTCGCGCACCACGGCGCCGAGGCTGTAGCCGTGGCCCGCGGGGATCCCCGGCGGCATCCTGTCGCCGTGGGCCGAGCCGGCGACCACGCGCAGGAAGCTCGAGCCGGCGCCGCTGCGCGACTCTTCGGCGTCGGCGACGTGGACGTGGCCAGTCAGCAAGGCGTGGGCGTGCCGCTTCAACCAGGGCTCGATGGTGGCCTGATCGGCGAGCCAGCCGCCCCCGAGCGGATGATGGCCGAGCGCCAGCACCAGCTCGCCCTCCTGGGTGTCGGCGAAGGCCTGGCCGATCTGCTTCATGCCCACGCGCAGCTTGCCTTGGTCGTCGTCCCCCGCCGCGAGCAAGGTCGTGTTGAGGCCGACGAGGCGCACCGCGAGGCCGCTCCGCGCGACGAGCCGGTGGACCCAGTGCAGCCGGGCGTCGGCGTCGGCGCCGACAGGCGCGAAGGCTCCCGCGAACTCGAGGTAACGCTCCATGCGGTGAGCGAGCGTCGCCCGCTGCTCCGGCTGGGTGAGCGCCTCGTCGAGGTTCTTCCTTCCTTCGCGCAGGTCGGTGACGAGCTGCTTCACCGCGGCGTCCTTGTCGGCGCCGCGATCGACGTCGTGGTTGCCCGGCACCACGAAGATCTGTTGCGGCGTGACCCCCGCGGCGTTGCCCACGCTCCGGAGCCAGGCCGCCGCGTCCGCATACTCGCTCGCGAGGCGCCCTGCGCCGGTGTTGGCGATGTCTCCCGTCACCAGCACAGCGTCGAAAGGAGGCTCCGGCTGGCTCCTCCGCTGAAGCGCGATGTCTTTCACGATCTCTTCCAGGACCAGGCGCTGATCCCAGACATTGGTCGTGTCCCCATGGCCCGTGTGAATGTCGGAGAGGTGGATCCAGCGGAAGAGGGTATCCATCGTTCGCCGAACATACCACGCTTCCCGCCCGGAGCTTCGAGGACTTCACGTCGAGGAGGGCAATGGCAGCGCGCCGGCCCAGCGCTCAGGGAGGCCTCCCGGGCGCCGCCGCCCCTGGGGCGGTTTTGCTCGCCGAGCGGGCCGAAACGCCCACGAATAACGGCGTCAGGAGGCGGAATATCATTGATATTTCAGAGCGAACCAAGCGATGATGAACCTGGAAATTCCCTTCAACCGAGCCCCGGTGTGTGGCGGCACCCCATGGCCGGTCCCTCGGAGCTCCCCTTAACGTAGCCGCTCCAGGCCAAGGAGACATCGAATGAAGACCACGCATTATCTCACGATCGCCGCGCTCTCGACGAGCCTGGCAACCGGCATCGGCGTCGGGATCGGCTGCGGCGGCGGCTCCGGGGACACGGCCGGCCAGGGCGGCGGACACTCCACCCGCTCGACCTCGACGGGCCAGTCGACCCAGTCGACCGGCTCCAGCCAGGGCGGCAGCGCCAGCACCGCTACCAACAGCGGCGGCGGCTCGGGGGAGGGCGGGGGCCTGAACTTCGACGCGGGCGTGACCGACTCCAGCCTCAACCCGGACAGCGCGTGCGCGACGCAGAGCTCCACCGCGACGCTGGTGAAGAAGCCGGTCGACGTCATCGTGCTCATCGATAATTCCGGCAGCATGACGGAAGAGATCGTCGGCGTTCAGAAGAACATCAACACCAACTTCGCCACGATCCTCGACGGCAGCGGGCTCGATTACCGCGTCATCCTCATCTCGCGCCACGGCAAGGCGAGCGGTTCGGGGGCCGCTGCACAGTCGATCTGCATCGAGGCGCCGCTCAGCGGCATCCCGGCCGGCGGCTGCGCCACCCCGCCCGCGAAGCCCGTCAACAACCCGACGAAGTTCTACCATTACAGCACCGAGATCGCCAGTCTGGACTCGTTGTGCAAGATCATCTCGACGTTCACCGCGCCGGACGAGTTCATGTTCGCTCCCAATGGCTGGTCGGAGTGGGTCCGCCCCGAAGCCTTCAAGGTCTTCGTCGAGATCACCGACGACCACGCCTCTTGCGGGGCCTACCTCGACAAGAACACCGTCGTGGGAGGCACCGATGCCGCTGCCAAGTTCGACACCGATCTCCTCGCCCTCTCGCCCGCCCAGTTCGCCAACGGGGCCTCGCGCAACTATGCCTTCTACAGCATCGTCGCGATGGCCTACAACAACCCTCCCACCGATCCTTACGAGCCGACGGATCCGGTGCTCACCGCCAAATGCCCCACCGCCTCGAACTCGGGCACGGGCTACCAGGCCCTCAGCGTGCTCACGAACAGCCTGCGCTTCCCGCTCTGCGACACCACCTCGTACGACGTGGTCTTCAAGGCCATCGCTCAGGGCGTGATCGAGGGCGCCAAGGTCTCGTGTGATTTCCCGATCCCCGAGGCCCCCGGCGGCAAGAAGATCGATCTCGCGAGCGTCGTCGTCCAGTACACCGCCGGCGGCATGGGCAACCCGAGCGACTTCGCCCAGGTCGCCGACGCGGCCTCGTGCAAGCCGAACGCGTTCTATCTCACGACGGACACCATCCACCTGTGCCCGGATACCTGCGCTGTCGTCCAGGGAGACGAGAAGGCGGCCATCAACGTTCTGTTCGCCTGCCAGGGCGGAATCAACTGAGATAAGAGCCGGAGTCTCGGAGGAACTGGCAGGAGGCAGGGAGTCGAGAACGAGAAGGTGGATTTAAAATCCCCTTCTCCTCTCCCCCTTCCTCCCGCCTTCCCGCCTTCCTGCCTTCCTGTAATTCCCCTCTCCCTCTCTGTTCGACTACCTCAGCGCCTGACGAGCGTAACGCATCCCTCTGCGTCAATCGCCACCGCGCGCTCCTTCAGCAAGCGCCCCAGCGCGCGCTTGAACGCCTTCTTGCTCAGCCCGAACAGCCTGCGAATCTCCTCGGGGCTCGAGCGATCGCCGAAGCGCGGGGCGGGGGGGCGCGCGAGGACATCGAGGATCTTCTGCGCGTCACTCTCGACCTCCTCGTGAGCGTGGCCGCGGAGCGAGAGCTCGACCTTGCCGTCGGGGAGGATGCTGGCGATACGGAAGCGCGCCGCCGCGCCGCGCGAGAGCTGGTGAGGCTCGCTCGCGGGGACGAGGCCCACGAAGCGCTTCTCGAGGATGACGAAGAGCCCCAGCTCCAGGTCGTTGCGCCAGGCTTCGCCCTCCACCCACTCATCGAGCTCGAACTGGCCCTCTTCGCGGAGCATCTCGGTGACGCGCATCGTCCCGGCGAGGCGCCCGCTGTCGTCGAGGTAGAGGCCAATCGGGTGCCGCTCGCCCGCGTGGAGCTCGCGTGTCTGCTCGGCGTGGGGCACGAGCAGCTCTTTCATCAGCCCCCAATCGCAGAAGGCCCCGACGCGGCCCACGTCGGTCACCGTGAGGAACGTGACCTCGCCGAGCGCGATGCGCGGCGGGCTCGCGGTGGCGATCGGCCGGTCCTCCGAGTCGAGGTAGACGAAGACCGCGAGCTCGTCGCCCGCCTTCGTGCCCTCGGGCACCTCGCTGCGAGGCAGGAGGATGGTCGGGGCGCCGGGGCCAGCATCGGTGGAATCAGGCGCGAGGAACGCGCCGGGCGGGGCGAAGCGGCGTACCGGCAAGGTCACGACGCGGCCGAGGAGGTCGTCGAACGGCATGGCCGGGGACTCTTGCACGACCTTCACGGCGCGTCGTCCCGCTCGTGAGGTCCGAGCGGGCACGAGCGGGCGCGGCGGCGGCGATCCGTTGGGCGGAGCGAACAACTACCACTCTCCGTCGTGTGCGAACGATAGATCGATTCGATGGCATCGATACCGTCATGCGGTGTTTGGCTCAACTGTCGAGATCCGCTAACAGCGCATCCACCGCGTCGACGCCGACTCCGTCGCGGACCTCGCCGTCGATCCGGACCGCCGGGCCCGAGCCGCAGCGGCGCAGACAGACGACCTCGGCGAGGGCGTACGTGCCGTCGCGCGAGACCTCGCCCGGCTCGATGCCGAGGCGCCGGCGCAGGCAGTCCAGCACGGCCTCGCTCCCCTGCTTTCGACAGAACACGTTGACGCAGACTTCGAGTGTGTGGCGGGCAGCGGGCTGTGTCCGGACTATCCCGAAGTAGCCGGCGATGTTCGCGGCGTCGTCGAGCTCCAGCCCGAGGCGGACGGCGATCTCGGCGAGCGCGCGATCCGACACCCAGCCGGTGGCCTTCTGGATCGCGCGGAGCGAGGGGACGAGCGCTCCGACCGGATCCGGCCGATCCACGAGGAGCTGCGCGAGCGTGGCTTCGAGTCGAGGAGGGAAGCGCATGGCGAGCGTGGCGAACGCTCGAAGGTAGCAGACGCCCGCGGCGCTCTCAGGGATCGGCGGCGAACGCGCGCGCGAGCAGCTCCGGGGAGGGCAGGGACGTGCCGAGGAGATCCCGGCGAATCTGCGGGAGATGGACGATGGGATCGGCGACCGTGCCCGCGGCGAGCGCCTGGAGCAGGAGGCGGCGGAGCGCGTCCTTGCGGCGGTAGAAGCTCAGCCCGTGCTCGGCGATCGAGGGCGGCAGCGCGCTCGCCAGCGAGACGTGGGCCTTCTCGTGGAGCAAGAGGTCGACGAGCGCGCCGAGGGCGACGAGATCGCCTCCGCCGAGCACCGCGACGAGGAGCGCGCGCACCCGCGGCGAGGCGACGTTGACGCTGATCGCCGCGCCGTCGGTGTGGGCCATCTCGTCGGGGCCGTAGAGATCTTGATGCACGGTGATGAGCGACGGAGCGAGGCCCGCCGAGGCGCTGATCGTCGCGTCGATCTGCGCGAGGAGATCGAGGGCGGCGATCATCGCGTCGAGCCCCGCGATCGTCGGGCCGGCGACGAGGCGCTCGCGCCCGACGCAGCGCATGCGCAGCGGGCTCTCCTGGCGAGGGCCGCTCGCCGCGGGGGGCGCGAGCGATCCGAGCCTGCGCAGCAGCGCCTGCGAGAGCGGGTCCGTCGCGGCGAGGTAGATGAGCCCCGGCGTGCGCCCGTCGCCCGCGGCGCGCAGCAGGCCGGCGCGGTAGGCCTCGATCACGCCGCGAAGAGGGCGGAGCGTGCGCCGCTCGAGCTGCGAAGGATCGAAGGTCACCGTCGTGAACATCGGCGCGTCGAGGAGCGCGTCGGCGAAGCGCACGATGGCCTCGGGCGCGGCGACGGTCGGCTTCTTGGGCGTGGCCGGCCCGCTGCTCGGCGCGCCCTCGCCGTGGGCGACGAGCTCCGGGTGAGGCGCGGGCTGGCTCGCCGGCGCCGCGCGCGCCTCGCCTGCGATCGCCGCCAGCACCAGGCGATCGAGCACCGAGGCGAGGCGGTGATCGACGCCGCGGAGCAGCTCGCGATCGTGGAGCGCGTCCTCGAGGACGAAGCGTTCGAAGGCGACGGCGAGCGCGTCCTCGACCGCGCGCGCCGCGAAGCCGGAGGCCGACGATCGCCCTTTGTTGAGGGGGACCGTGGGCGGCAGATCGGCGAGCAGGCCATACCCCGCGGCGCCGACCGCGCGCGCGAGCTCGCGGTGGAGCGAGCGCTCTGCCCCGGGGAACGCGTCGGCGCGATCGCTGACGAGCAGGCCGCGCTGCGTGAGCAGGAGGCGCGGCGGCAGGCCGTGCCCTCGGCCCGCGAAGAGCTCGAGCTCGCCCAGCACGCCGCCCTCGCCGATGGGCACGCTCGCCACGCGGCGCAGGCGCGTCCGCGCCTCGTTGATGAGCACGCCGTTGACGTGGATGCGCGCCCGCGCCGGATCCACGAACCCCGCGACGTTGATGATCTCCAGCGTGAGCGCGGCGCGATCCACCGGCCTCTCGAGCGTGAGCCGCACCGTCGTCCCCGGGCTCGTGCTCGGCGGTGGATCGAGCGGCGCCAGCGTCCAGGCGAAGTCGCCGTGGGGCGGCCGCGGGCCCACCGGCCGGATGCGGAGCCGGTGCGCCTCGGCGCCGGTGCTGGTCGTGACCTCGAGGCGCGGCGCGATCTCCAGCGCCCCGAGGAAGCCGATGCCGTGCTCGCCGATCGACTCGGGATCGCCTTCTTTTCGCGTGCGAAATGGCACGAGCAGATCCTCGAGCAGCTCGAGTCCGCTCATGCCGCGGCCGGAGTCGCTGATGGAGATCTCCACGTCGCCGTCGCCGATCGCGCCCGCGGATCGTACGTCGATCCGCGCGCCGCGCGCCGAGGCGTCGAGCGCGTTCTGGATCAGCTCGCGCAGCGGCCCGGCGCGCGTGGCGGCCTGCGCGTAGATCGTCCGCGAGAGGATGCGCTCCGGCAGATCGCCCACCGTCGCCTCGTGCCGGCACGCGGCGATGATCGCCGGGCGCGCCGCGCCGTCGGCGGCGACGTACTCCGCCGCGCGCCCGTGGAGACGAACGAGCACGAGCTCCGAGAGAAGGCCGGCCGCGGTGCGGATCATGATCGTGTGCCCCCTGTCCCCGCCGTGATCGGGCCGACCGTGCGGATCGGGGCCGCGACGATGAGCTCGCGCTCGACGTCCGGCTCCGGGAGCCCGATGGCGCGATCGAAGGCGATCCGCAGCGCGTACACGTCGGCCCAGCTCCGCGGCGCTTGCACCGCGGGCGCGTCGGCGCGGATGAGCACCGCCCGCCGCGTACCCAGGCAGGGCAGGGGGCCCGCGGCGCGGAGGCGACCTTGCGCGAGCGCGGCGACCTGCTCGCCGGGCCGATCCACGCGCGCGACGAGGGCGCTGAGCCCGGCGAGATCCGGCCTCCGCCGCGCCAGCCCGGAGAGCGTCTCGACCGGCCCGATCGAGAGCTCGTCCTCCAGCAGCTCGCGCTCGCCGGGGAGGAACGCGTGCCACTCGCGCTCGGCCCAGAAGCTCTCGGGGACGAAGAGGCGCGAGCTCACACCGTGCCCGAGGAACCCGAGCAGCCCCTCGAGGCGATCCGGGCTCACGAGGTAGCGGCCCTCGCCGAGCAGCGCGTGCGCCATCGTCGGCGCCACGCTCTCCCACCCGGCCGACTGGAGCATGAGCGCGCTGATCTGCGCCGCGAGCTCGGCGATCCGCGGCCGCGTCGCCGGCGACGCCCCCGCGCCGAGGTGGATGAGGCGCCGATGAAACGCCGCCGCCACCGCCGCGAACGCCGGCCCGGGCTTGAGCGCGTCGCGCCCCTCGGTCAGCTCCACCGCGCCGGGGAAGTCGATCAGCGCGAGCTCGCCCACCGCGAAGCACGGCTCGACCTTCACGCCCGCGTGGTACGTCGCCGCGGTGATCCCCGGGACGAGCCCGCGACCGCCGAGGTGAAAGCGACCGCGGAGCGGCGGATCGGAGCGCATCCCCTCGGGCGACTCGACGCGATCCTCGAAGAGCGTGCCGCCGGAGATCGTCGCGCCGTCGTTGGTCGCGATGCCGTCGACGCGCAGGATCGCCTTCTCCAGCGGGAAGAAATGGAGCGCGTCGCGCAGGTAAGAGCGCACCTGCGCCGCGTCGAGGAGCGCGGATCCGATCTTCACGCGCGTGCCCTGGCGCGGCGAGATCGCGCGCAGCGAGATGATCAGCGCCCCGGCGCTGCGCCCCCCCGCGACGACGCGGATCGACCAGCCCTCGACGCCGTCCCCCGTCTCGACGTGGAGCGTGAAGCTCGCCGGATCGGCGATCCCGAAGCCGAGCACCGAGAAGAACCCGACCCCGAAGCGCCCGATGTCGAGGCCGGCCACGCGGTCGGTGGCGAAGGGCACGAGCAGGCGCGAGAGGATCGTGGCGATGTTCATCCCCTCGCCGTGATCGACGACGGTGACCTCCGCGTCCTCGACCTCGACGTCGACGACGCGGCACGCAGGATCGGCGCGCAGAGGCTCGCGCCGATCGAGCGCCGCGCCGGCGTCCGCCGCGTTGAGCACCAGCTCGAGGATCGGCCGCAGCGGCTGCCCGAACGGCCGGGTCACCTCTTCGTCGAGCACCTTGAGGAGGTAGGCTCGATCAATCGATGTCTCGCGGAGCACGGCCTCCCCTCGGCAGAGAGCCTCGAACGAGGGCCGATGAAGTCCTGCGGAGACGAGCTCGTGGAGCGGTCCCAGGAACCGCAGTTCCATCCGCGCCCGCCCGACGGTGGGGATGGACGCCATGCCTCTGTGATGTAGTTCTTCGAACCACAGTTGCGCGGTGATTCACCTGGCGCGCATTCGTCCGTGAGGCAGCGCGGAGTTCTCAGCATCTCCGCATTTTCAAGGCAACGCGCGCCATCAGCCCTTCAGGATAGAGTACGTCGAGGGCGGCTTTACTTCGGTACCTGGCACGAGAGCGCCTCCGGCAGAGTGGGCTTGGGTCCTCCCTTTCATCGGCGATCAGTCCGGGCTTCGCAGCGAGAAGACGCGGCCGAGCGCGACGGATCGCCTGCCGTCGCGCTCGATTTTTTCCTGCTTATCGACTCTCGCGATCCGCTGCCGTTCAGACCGAGGTCGCCAGCGCCGGCGTCACGGCGGCTTTGCGCGGGCTCGCGGTGAACTCGTCACGCCAGCTCCCCCGCGACCACCGATAGCCCATCACGAGGGCGCCCAGCGCCGTCTCGATCACGAAGCCGAGCCAGCCGCCGACCGCGCCCCAGCCCAGCATCCGACCGAGGAAGAAGGCTGTCCCCGGGATCGCACACCACACGATGGTCGTGCCGACCACAGCCACCCAGCGCACGTCCTTGGCGCCTCGGAGCGCGCCGCGGAGGATCATGTTCACCGCGTCGAGCGTCTGGAACACCGCCGCCACCAGGAACAAACGCCGCGCGATGGCGATGACCTCGACGTCGTCGGAGAAGGCTCCAGCGATGGTCGCCCCGAAGAGGCCAAACACGACACCGCAGCCTGTCATGAACCCCACGCCGAGCAGGAGGGCCGCCCTCGTGGTGCGCTCCGCCTCGTCGAGCCGCCTCCGCCCGAGCGACTGCGCCACGAGCACGCTCGCGGCCTCCGCGATGGCCACGCCGGGGAGGAACGACGCGCGCAGGGTGCTCATCGTGATCTGGTGCGCCGCCATCTGGATGGCCCCGAAGCTCCCCAGGATCGCCGTGAAGGTGGTGAAGGCAGCGACCTCGAGCCCGAAATGCAGCCCGGTCGGCACCCCCAGCCCCGCGACCTCGCGCATGGCCTGCACGAGCGAGATCGTCGGCTTCGGCTGCGATCTCCCCTCGCGAACCACGAGGAAGAGCAGCGCCGTGAGCTCCAGCATCTCGGTCATCGCCGTTCCGTAGCCCGCGCCCCGCGCGCCCAGCGCGGGTAGCCCGAAGCGACCATAGATGAGCGAATAGGCGAGGCCGGCGTTGACGAGATTGCCAATCAGGCCCACGACCATCGGCGTGCGCGCGTCGCCAATCCCCTGGCGATATTGAATGAGGGCGGCCACCGCGCACGTCCCCACCGCGCCCATGGAGCGCGCCTCGATGTAGTCGCGCGCGTAGGGGATCATGGTCGGATCCACCTCGAGCCACCGCAGCACGGCCGTGAGATCGCGCGAGGCGAAGAACAGGAGCGCTCCCATCGCCGCGCCGAAGATGATGCCCGCGTGCGCGTAGCGGATGGCGTCGTTGCCTCGCCCGGCGCCGACCGCGTGGGCGGCGCGCACCTTCACGCCGCGCATCAGCCCGAAGACCATGGAGTAGCCGAGATAGAGCAGCACGGTGGCCATCCCCACGCCGCCGAGCGCCGCCGGGCCGAGCCCCCCGACGAGCTTGGTATCCACGAGGCCGAGCGCCGTCTCGCCGAGCATCCCTGCGGCGATTGGCCAGGCGAGATCGATGAGCTCGCGCATCGGCGTGCGCACCGTCGGGCCATTCGACCCCGACGGACTCTGCCCTTGCAGTCGCTTCCCGGCATCGGGGCGGAGGGGCCGCCAACCTGCGAGCGAGCGCAGGCCCGGGGCGACCCAGCGTTTTAATCGATAAGACCACTTCATCGCCGTTCTTCGCTTCCTGTGGAGCCCCTTCTCCCTGGTCTCGGCCAGGTGTCTCGGGGCTCCAGAAGGAAGGAACGACGACCTGGCTAGCTCTCCGCCTCGACGTGGCTGACAACGATCGCCATCGGACGCCAAATCGTCGGGATGGCGGCGCTGCGCGCGGCAAGGTTGATGGTGGAGAGCTTCATCGGCCGCCACGATGACAGGCTCTCGCGGCGCCGTCAAGGCTCGACCCCGGCCCGGGACGCCGGCCCGCTGCAGCTTCGAGGCGGCGCATCCTATCTCATTGTCTCCCGCTGATCCCGGAAGAAGGTCGTCCGCGAGCTTCCGTGTCTGTGGTTCTACAATTCGCCTGAGCCCGGACGATCCGGCGATTTCCGCTCTGCGCGGGAGTACCATCGCAGCATGCGCCACAACAACAGCACGAGTCACAGGTCGGCACAGCCGACGTTCGACGAGCTCCTGTCGAAGGTGCGTGAGCTCCCGAGCGGCTACGAGGGGCACATCCTCGAAGGCACGATGCACATCACCGATCCTCCCTCGATCGCCCGCGCCCACACCCTCGCGGAGATCTCGGCCATGGTCGTCGCCGGGTCGCCGCTCGGTGATCCGGTCCCCGAAGCGTGGTCGTTCCTCTCCGACGTGGAGATCGCCGTCGGGCTGGAGGGGCTGGTCACCGCCGACGTCGCGGGCTGGCGCGTCGGCCGCGACGAGCTCGCGTCGGCCACGACGCCGGTGCGCCTCGTGCCTGCGTGGGTGTGCGAGGTGCTCGGCGGCGGCTCGCGCGCCTTCACCCTCACCGCGAAGCGCCGCGCCTACGCCGAGCTCGGCGTGAGCCACCTCTGGATCGCCGATCCCGAGGCGCAGGTGCTGGAGGTGTTCGAGAATTACCGGGGCAAATGGCTCCTCTGCTCCGCTCTCTCGGAGGAGGCTCGGGTGTCGGTGTCGCCCTTCGAAGAGCTCCACTTCGACGCGGCCGAGCTCTGGATCCCGATGCCGAGCCACCGGCCGGCGCCGCCCCCTTCGGCAGCGAAGCGCCATTAGGGGTCTCAACCGCGTTGAGCCGCGCCGTCGCGGAGCCGCACGTGCCTTTTGGACCATGCCTCCAGGTGCATGAAGTCCGTCGTGCCCTTTGTGCCCCGTGGGCTCGCCGTTTACCCCAGGTCCTCGCTCTGATATGCCTGTCGCTCGCGCTGGCGCG
>FSTQ01000307.1_pt1 | contig 27910 bp, 24 predicted proteins | sample 1637281 | NCBI WGS metagenome assembly FSTQ01 (sample SAMEA3914818, study PRJEB12502) | metagenome | biome: forest; material: soil | place: Canada | collected 2010-06-26 | depth 0.1 m
CAGACTCTTCCCTTGTCTCAGGGGGCTCCGCCCCCTCCCGGTGCCGGAAGTAAATTCCGGCACCTTCACCCCCGGTTTCGGGGCCCCGACCCCGAAACGACTTCGAGGGTGACCGAATTTCGGTCACCCTCTCAGCCGCCGTCCCGGGCGAGGAGGCGCGCGTCGAGATGAGCCCGTACGCTCGGCCACTCGGCGGCGAGGATGGAGTAGACGGCGCTGTCGCGGAGGGTGCCGTCGACGGCGGGGAAATGAGCGCGGAGGACGCCGTCGAGGCGCGCGCCGAGGCGCTCGATGGCGGCGCGCGAGCGGGCGTTGCGCGCGTCGGTCTTGAGGGTCACGCGGTGGACGCGCCACGTTTCGAAGGCGTGGGCGAGCATGAGCCGCTTGGCCTCGGTGTTGATGGCCGTGCGCTGGGCCTCCGGGGCGAGCCACGTCCAGCCGATCTCGGCGGCGTCGACGGCGTCGCTCGAGCGCGCCCCGGGGTGGCCCTCGGGCCAGCTCCAGCGCTCGAGGTTGGCGAAGCGGGTGGTGCCGACGACGCGCCCGAGGGCGAGGCTCACGGTCGCGAACGGGAGCGCCGTGCCCGCCGCGTGGGCGTCCTGCGCGGCCTTCACGTAGGCGCGCGTCGCCGCTTCGCCCTCGGGCGCCGTGGTCAGCCGGAAGGTGTCGCGAGGGCCGCTCCCCACGACCACGAGCGCAGCCACGTGGCGCGGCTCGAGGGGCTCGAGGCGGACATGGCGACCTTCGAGGACCACGGCGGGGACAGGGCTCATCGCGCGCAGTAAATCACCGCGACGTTATCGGGTCCACGTCGGCGATGCAGGGCAGTGCTAGGGTCGGCGCGAAGGAGAAGCCGATGCTCACCGACGACAGCGAGATCCTCGCCGCCAACCAGGCGTTCTACGACGCGTTCGCGCACGCTGACCTCGCGACGATCGAGGACCTCTGGGCTTCGCTGACCCCGGTCGCGTGCATCCATCCCGGGTGGGACGCGCTCCACGGCCGCGAGGATGTCCTCGAGAGCTTCCGCGCCATCCTCGGCGGCGGCAGCGGGCCTCAGGTCACCTGCGTCGACCCGGCGGCGACGGTGATCGGCGAGGCGGCCTTCGTCGTCTGCCACGAGGCGATCGACGACGCCGAGCTCATCGCCACCAACGTCTTCGTGCGCGAGGGCGGGCGCTGGAAGCTGGTCCATCACCAGGCCGGTCAGATGAGCGCGCGGCGACCGGCGACGAGGCCGCGCCGATCGGTGAACCGGAGTCTCCTCAACTGACGTGACCAGGGGCAGCGCGCCGCGGCGCGCCGGTCTTGTGTGATACGTTCCCGGGTCGATGCGCCCCTTCGCCCGTCGCCTGCGCGGCCTCCTCGGAGGCAGCTTTCTCCTCGCCCTCGGCGTCAGCGGCGCGCTCGCCGTGGCCTCACCCGCGGGCTGCGCCAAGTCCCCGCCGTGCGCTCGCAACAGCGACTGCAACGACGCGTACTGCGACAACGGGGTGTGCAAGCAGGACTGCGTCGACTCCGAGGTCGACTGCCCGCGGGGCTCGCATTGCAACATCGTCGCGCAGTGCGAGACCGACGAGCCGACGGGGACGACGACCAGCGCCGGCGGGAGCGCGTCGACGTCGACGTCGACGTCAATGTCGATGGCGAGCGCGGGCGGCGCGGGCGGCGCGGGGCCGGGAGCGACGACGACGTCAGGTCCCAGCACGACGACGACAACAGCGACGACGACGACGTCGGCGACGACGACAACCACGACAACCACGACAACCACGACGACGACAACGACCTCGGGCCCCGGCAGCACCACCACCAGCGCCGTCTCGAGCTCCGCCTCCAGCTCGGCGAGCAGCACCGGCAGCGGCAACCCGGGGACCAAGGGGATGCTCGACCCCTGCGCGGGCGACGTCGAGTGCGCGGTCAACCTCATCTGTCGCTCGCTCTACCGCAACGGCGGGACGCCCCGCTGCTTGCCGACCTGCACGTCGAACGCGAGCTGCCTCGCGGGCACGCGCTGCGAGATCGTCGACGGGGCGCAGTACTGCGCCGGCATCGACGTCGGCCGCCCGTGCGTCGACGGCACGGCCTGCAACTTCGCCTGCGCGCAGGGGCCCAAGTACTGCACGATGCAGTGCGCGAGCGGCGCCGACTGCCCCAACGGCTACGGCTGCATGGCCGTCGGCGGGCAGAGCGTGTGCGTCAAGGCCGAGGCGCCCTGCTCGGCGCAGGATCCCTCGGCGTGCATCGTCCCCGCCGCGTGCGACGAGTCGGCGAGCCTGATCGTCAGCGGCTGCACGACGGTGTGCTCGTCGGCGAGCGACTGCCCGCGCCGCGCCGCCGGCTTCCCTTCGTGGACTTGCCAGAGCGGCATTTGCAAGCGCCCGAGCGACGTCCGCGGCCCGCTCGAAGGCGGCTATGCGCCGGCGCAGTACGCCTGCAACGCGCAGGGGCAGGCGGTGAACATGTGCAACGACAACCAGCACATCGACTTCGGCGCCTTCAACATCCCCGCGCCGCCCTTCGTCGATTGCTCTTCGCCGGTGACGACCGACGGGCAGCCGGGCGACGAGTGCCTCGACTCCTGTCGTTACCAGGGCGGCTGTCGCTTCGGCTACGCGTGCACGGCGGTGGGCGGCCTCGGCAACGCGCGCATCGGCCTCTGTCTCCCCGCGGGCGGGGGCGAGGTCGGCGAGGCCTGCTCTACCGACTCGCAGTGCATCTTCGGCTACTGCGCCGCCGGGAAATGCAGCCGCGACTGCACCTACGACGCCATCTGCCCGACCGGATCGAGCTGCCTCGCGGCGGGCGGCCCCGCGGTCGAAAACGCCGCGTTCAAGCGCTGCCAGTAGCGGCGGCACGCTCGACTGCTACGCCACTCCACCATGAACGCGGACACGCCCACGACGCTCCCCGACGCCGCGCCCCCGGAGGATCCCGGCGGCGGCGCGGCGCCCGAAGCGAAGGCGAAGCCGCGGCGGCGCGGCGTCCTCCTCGGCGTCACCGCGGCGCTGATCGTCCTCGGCGCGGCGGCGGGCTTCCTCGGCTACGAGCCGCTGGTTCGTTATCTCGTGCAGCACGAGACCCAGCGCCTCGGGTTCATCCTCAGCTACGACACGATCACCCTCAGCAACCTCTTCTCGCGGGCCAGGCTCCACCGGGCCCACGTCGAGCTCGACGGGGTGCGCGGCCTCTACGCGGACGTCGACGACATCGGCGTCGAGCTCGAGGGCTTCAAGGTCAAGCGCATCATCACCGCGGGGGCGCGCGTCGTCGTCGAGGGATCCGCGGCGGATCGCCTGCTCGAGCTCGGCGCGTGGTCCAACGGCCACCCCGAGCTCTACCGCATCCCGGGCGAAGCCAGCGGCGTGGCGATCAACTGGGCGACCACGTTGGGCGAGGCGCCGTGGCTCTCGCTCCAGGACGGCGCGCTCTCCGCCAGCGGCGGCAACGCCACCTTCCACACGCCGAGCGCCAAGGTGGCGGGGTTGCCTATCGGCGCCGTCGGCGCGGCGTGGTCCGACGCCGAGGCCACGATCACCGTCGGCCTCGGGAGCGAGACCATCGCCGACGCGCCCATCCGCGTCGAGCTTCACCCCAGGGAATCGCCGGCCACCGCCGCGCTCACCCTCCGCCCGATCAAGCTCGCGAGCCTGGGCGCGCCGCTCGGCCTCACGCTCCCCGCCCCCGGCGCCGTCGCCGAGGGCAGCGCCGCGCTCACGCTCGGCAACCGCGCCGGCCGCGGCGTGATCGAGGGCACCGCCTCCTTCACGCTCACCGGCTGGGTCCCGCCGCACCCGCGCGAGCTCGGCGGCATCGTCTTCGGCGATCGCACCACCTTCGCCACCAAGCTCTCCGTCTCCGAGGATCACCGCAAGGTCACGCTGAGCGAGACCGCGATGAGCGCCGGCGCCCTCAAGCTCAAGGGCGGCGGCACCGTCGAGCGCCGCGACACCTACGCCCTCAGCGCGCTCGATCTCAAGGGCTCGCTCCCGTGCGCCGACGTGGCCCGCTCCGCCGTGGCGTCGAGCTGGGGCGACCTCGCCGGCCAGCTCGCGGGCGGCTTCGCGCAGATCGCCGTCGAGGGGAGCGTGGGCATCAAGGTGCATGTCGAGGCCGACACGCGCGATCTCAAGGCGGCCAAGCTGACGCACGAGGTCGGCGTCGGCTGCGGGCTGCGGATACCGAAGCTGTTCTGATCGGCGAGGGCTGCGCGGCGGGCCTGTGCGATACTGCGGCCATGGCCGAGCCCGCGCAGAAGCGCACGTACACCTTCGCGGAGTACCTCGCCCTGGAGGCCGCGAGCGACACCCGGCACGAGTTCCTGGACGGCGAGACCTACGCCATGGCCGGCGGCACCATCGAGCACGGCGCCCTGGCCGCCAACGCGATCGGGGAGCTGCGCGGGGCGCTGCGCGGTCGGCCCTGCCGCGTCCTCACCGCCGACGTGCGCATCCGCGTCCTCGCCACCGGGCTCGGCACCTACCCGGACGTGAGCGTCGTTTGCGGCTCGATCGAGCGCGATCCCGAGGACGCCAACACCGTCGTCAACCCGGTCGTCCTCATCGAGGTCCTCTCGGACAGCACCGAGGCCTACGATCGCGGCGAGAAGTTCGCGCACTACCGGCGCATCCCCTCGCTCCAGGACTACCTCCTCGTCTCTCAGGACGAGCGGCTGATCGAGCATTACCGCCGCAACGACGATGATAGCTGGACTCTCCGCGACGTGCGTCCGCCCGAGGTCGCGCGGCTCTCGATCGGGTGTGAGCTCTCGGTCGCCGAGGTCTATCTCAATCCCTTGGCGCGCTAGGTTAAGATGGCGCGCTCCTCACCCTCGCCGCTCTCGCGCGAGCACGGGCACTCCCCGAGGGCTGCGCATGTTCGAGTTCATCTTCGGTCCCAAGCTCCCTGACTGGGCCGCCGGCTCCGGCCACAAAGGCCGCACGCTGGAGCGCCTCTGGCGCGCGGTCGAGCAGCACGTCATCGCCGCGAAGGGGCAAAGCAAGCGCCGGGAGCGGTGGCTCGACGTGCGGACCGCGGACGGGCGCGACGTGTCCATTGACATGGAGCAGCTCGCTTACAGGCACGCTCCGTCGCTGGAGAAATCGTGGCCGACGCTGGTCGAGATTCACCTCGCCTCCTCGGTCCCGTCGGCGCGGGTCACCGCGGATCGGCTCGCCCTGGCGGAGGAGTTCCTGCGCGCGCGGATCTCGCAGATCCGCGCGGCCGCCAAGGATCCCGAGAAGCTCGCGGCGCTCTACCGCACGCGCGTCCGCCCCGAGGCGGACGTCTACCCCGCGCCCCTGAAAGAGCTCGCGCAGGTCTCGGCTCCGTTCGCGCCCGGGCTCGTGCAGATCCTCGAGTACGGGCTGCCCGAGGCGATCCCGTTCGTCCACGCGGCGCACCTCCCCGCGGACACGCACGATCTCCTCGAGCGCGGCGCGGAGAACGCCCTCCTCGACCCGGTTCAGATCAGCGAAGAGCGCCTCGGCGACGCGTCGTTCACCAAGCTTCGCAGCCGCGACGGCGCGGCGAGCGCGCGCCTCCTGCGGCTCGAGATGCTCGGCCCGATACCGCCCCGCGGGGCCTTCGTGGCCGCGCCCACCGAGGGCGAGCTCTTCTTCCACGCCATCGAAGATCAGAGCGCCTGGGAGGGCCTTCGCGGCGTCGCGCTCGCCACCCACCAGGCCTGGTGGAAGCCCGTGGGCCGGCGCCTGCTCGACGATGTCTTCTGGTTGCGAGGCGGACAGCTCCTTCCCCTCCACCTCCTGTGGAGGAGCGTCGGCGCTGAGCCCTTCGTCATCTCGGCGCACGAGGACGAGCTCCGCGCGGCGCTGGCGGATCTGCCGGCGCCCGGTCAGCGCAGCCAACGCGCCGCCTATGCCGCGGCTTCACCGTCCCCGCCCGCCGCGCCCGATCAACCCCGCGCCGCCGCCCCGCCCGCCTCCTACCGGCCCGTGTTCAAGACCAAGCGCGGGACCTTCGACGCGGGGACCGCGTTCGTCATCGCGGCCCCCGATCGCGACTACGATCTCGGCATCACCTGCCAGCACCTCCTCGGGCCCGCGGGCGGGCTCCCGTTCCAGCTCGACACGAGCGACATCAGCCAGCTCGTCACCAAGGTGACGCTGCGCGAGCACGGCACGAAGAAAGGCGTCACCCAGCAAGGATCCATCCTGTCGATGCGGACGACGAGCGCCGCCGATCCGCTCCTCGATCTCGTGGTGGTCCACGTCTTTCGTCCCCACGAGGCCCACGGCTTCCGCCTGGCCGAGCACGACGCGAAGGTGGGCGACACCGTGTGCCTGATCGGCAAGGTCCGCGAAGGCGCGCCGCCCGAGCAGCGGCTGCACTTCGGCGCGGTCGCGGCGATCAGCCCCGAGGGCCTCCCCGCGGTGGTCTTCGACGAGCCTGACGTCCTCTACGGCGGCACGAGCGGAGCGCCCGTCGTCAACGCCGACGGCGCTGTCGTGGGCATGGCCGTGCGCGCGTACGGCGAAGGCGGCCGCGGCCCCGTGGGGCTCCTGCCGGTCGGGAGGCTCCGGGCGTTGCTGCGCCTCGAGCTCCCCGGGTGGCAGGGATAACGCTGCGCACGCTCGCGACGCGTCGACCATCCTCGCCGCGGCGGCGCCGTCGCGTAGACTGCGCGCCGCCCTCCCATGAGTGATATCCGCAGGCTCCTCGGCTTCGTGAAGCCCTACTGGCGGCTCTCCGTCCTCGCCCTCGTCATGCTCTGCGCCCTCGTCGTGATGGATCTGGCCATCCCGCGGCTCATCCAGCACATCATCGATCAGGGCATCGCCGGGAACGATCGCGGCGTCGTCATCCGGACCGCGCTCCAGATGCTCGCCATCTCCGCGCTGAGCACGGTCATCGCCGTCGCCAACAACGTCTTCTCGGTGCGCGTCGGCGAGGGCGTGGCGCGCGATCTCCGCGAGGCGCTGTTCCTCAAGATCCAGCACTACTCGTTCGGGAACCTCGATCGGCAGAAGACGGGGCAGCTCCTCGTCCGGCTCACCAGCGACGTCGGCGCGGTCAAGGCCCTCACGCAGATCTCGCTCCGGATCGGGACGCGCGCGCCGCTGCTGATGATCGGCAGCCTCGTGCTGATGGTCACCACCGGGCGCCGCCTCGCGCTGATGATGCTGCCGCTCCTCCTCGTCACCTCGCTGCTGATCGCCTTCTTCGTCGTCCGGATGGAGCCGCTCTTCCGGCTCGTTCAGCAGAAGCTCGACGCCGTCAACAACGTCCTCCAGGAGAACATCGCGGGCGCGCGGCTGGTCAAGGCGCTGGTCCGCGCCGACCACGAAGGGCAGCGCTTCGAGGTCGCCAACGAGGAGATGACGCTGCGCTCGATCAAGGTGATGCAGCTCATGGCGCTGATGCAGCCGGCGCTGACGATGTGCATCAACGTCGGGGTGGTGATCGTCATCTGGCTCGGCGGGCTGCAGTCGGTCCGCGGCGAGCTCTCGGTCGGGCAGATCGTCGCCTTCACCAACTACCTGCTCACGACGATGTCGCCGCTGATCATGATGACCATGCTGTCCAACACCTGGGCGGCGGGCCTGGCGTCGCTCCGGCGCATGGACGAGATCCTGAGCAGCACGCCGGATGTGGTCGACGCCGCGGACGCCGTGGCGCTGCCCGCGTCGGCGCCGGCCACCGTGGGCTTCGAAGACGTCTCGTTCACCTACGCCGGCGCGGGGAGCGACGCCGTGCTGCGCGGGATCAACCTCGCCGCGACCCCGGGGAAGACCATCGCCATCCTCGGCTCCACCGGCGCCGGGAAGTCCACGCTCGTGAACCTCATCCCGCGCTTCTACGACGTGTCCTCGGGCCGCCTCCTCGTCGGCGGGCGCGACGTCCGCGCGGTGACGCAGGACTCGCTCATCGCCCACGTCAGCGTCGTGCCGCAGGAGTCGGTGCTGTTCTCGGGCACCGTGCGCGACAACATCCGCTACGGCCGCCCCGAGGCGAGCGACGAGGACGTCGTCCGCGCAGCGAGCGCCGCGCAGGCGCACGAGTTCATCAGCAAGATGCCGCAGGGCTACGACAGCCGGATCGAGCAGCGCGGCGCCAACCTCTCCGGGGGCCAGAAGCAGCGCGTCGCCATCGCCCGCGCCCTGCTCGTCGATCCGAAGATCCTCATCCTCGACGACAGCACCAGCGCGGTCGACGTGGAGACCGAGACCAAGATCCAGCTCGCGCTCGCCGAGAACAAGAGCGAGCGGACCACCTTCGTCGTCGCGCAGCGGATCAGCACGGTGCTCGACGCCGACACCATCCTCGTCCTCGACAAGGGGAGCATCGTCGCCGAGGGCACGCACCGGGAGCTGATGAAGACCTCGCCGGTGTACCGCGAGATCTACGACTCGCAGCTCGGCAAAGGCCTCGCGGAAGAGGGCGAGCGAGCGCCCGCCGCGGGCGAGGCGTCGTCGTGAGCGCGCAGCCTCCCGGGGCGCACGTCGGGCCCAGCGCGGGCGCGGGGATGCGCGCGGGGATGCGGCCCGGCGGCCCGCCCGGCCTCGGCGCCGTCGCCCGCGCCAAGGATCCTCGCGGCACCCTCACGCGCCTCGCCACCTACTTCGGCGAGTTCCGCGCCGGGCTCTACCTCGTCGGCGCGAGCATCGTCATCTACACGCTCCTCGGCCTCGTCGGCCCCTACCTGATGGGCGTCGCCCTCGATCGCTTCATCGCCTTGCGCGACGGGTCGGGCCTGGCGCGGATCGCGCTGCTCATGCTCGCGGCCTTCCTCTCGAGCAACGTCTTCCAGGGCGGATCGAGCTGGCTCATGGCCGGCATCTCGCAGCGCGCGCTGAAGAAGCTCCGGCGCGAGCTCTTCCAGCACCTCCAGACGCTGCCGATGGACTTCTTCGAGCGCAACCCGTCGGGCGAGCTGATGAGCCGCCTCACCAACGACATCGACGCCATCAACCAGGCCGTCGCGCAGAACATCACCTCGCTCCTCGCCAGCGTGCTCTCGATGGTCGGCATCCTCGTCGCGATGTTCGTGCTCGATCGCTGGCTGGCGCTGGCCTCGCTGCTCGTCGTGCCGATCATGCTCTGGTTCACGCGCTTCGTCGCCGTGTTCACCCGCAAGGGCTTCAAGGATCTCCAGAAGCACCTCGGGCAGCTCAACGGCGTGATGGAAGAGTCCATCGGCGGCCAGAAGATCGTGACGGTGTTCCGCCGCAACGAGTCAGTGATCCAGGCCTTCCGCACCGAGAACGAGAACGTCTACCGCGCCGGCGTCTACGCCAACACCTACGCGCTCCTCCTGATGCCCCTGACCACGGTGCTCGGGAACCTCTTCGTGATCGTCCTCGCGGGCCTCGGCGGCTGGCTCGCGCTCGAGGGGCTGGTCAGCGTGGGCATCATCGCCACGTTCATCAACTACGGTCAGAACTTCGTGCAGCCGCTGCGGCAGCTCTCCAACCTCTACAACACGCTCCAGGCGGCGCTCGCGGGCGCCGAGCGCGTCTTCGAGATCCTCGACACGCCCTCCGAGGCCGACGACGCCCCGGAGGCGCGCGCGCTGCCGGTGGTCCGCGGCGACGTGCGCTTCGACCACGTCACCTTCGGCTACCGCCCGGGCACGACGATCCTCGCCGACATGTCGCTGGAGGCCAAGCCCGGGCAGATGATCGCGCTCGTCGGCCCGACCGGCGCCGGCAAGACCACGATCATCAACCTCCTCACGCGCTTCTACGAGATCGATCGCGGGACGATCAGCATCGACGGCACCGATCTCCGCGATCTGAAGAAGAGCGATCTCCGCCGCATGCTCGGGCTCGTCCTCCAGGACAACTACCTCTTCAGCGCCACCGTGATGGAGAACATCCGCTACGGGAGGCTCGCCGCCACCGACGAAGAGGTCTACCGCGCCGCCGAGATGGCCGACGCCGATCACTTCATCCGCCAGCTCCCGCACGGCTACGACACCGTGCTCTCCGAGCGCGCGGGCAACCTCAGCCAGGGGCAGCGGCAGCTCCTCGCCATCGCGCGCACGCTCCTCGCCGAGCCCGCGATCCTCATCCTCGACGAGGCCACGAGCAGCGTCGACACGCGCACCGAGGCCCGCATCCAGAAGTCGCTGCTGCGGCTGATGGAGGGGCGGACCAGCTTCGTGATCGCCCACCGGCTCAGCACGATCCGCGACGCCGATCAGGTGCTGGTCATCGACGGCGGCCGCATCGTCGAGAGCGGGACGCACCACGAGCTCCTGGCGCGCCGCGGCTTCTACCACCAGCTCTACACGAGCCAGTTCAAGGGGCACGCTCTCTGAGGCGCGGCGAAGATCAGGGCTCCGCGGCGCGCTTGCGCTTGCACGGGCCCATTTGCCGCTGGATCACCGGCATGGGCAAGGCGAGCTCGAGCGAGAAGCGACCGTCACGAGGCGAGACGCGCGCGAGCTCCATCAGCTCGGCCAGCTTCTCGTCGCCGTCCGACTGCGCCTTGAGGCGGCCGAGCGAGAGCGCCGCGCCCAGCGTCTTGCCGAGATCGTTGACGTCGGTCGCCGTCGGGCCGGTGGCGTCGGCGACGATGGCCACGTCCTCCGAGGCGTCGATGTGGAGCTCGATGTTCTCGAGCGCGCCGCGCAGGCGCTCGGCGATCTCGCGCTGGCTCTCGGGGAGGATCCGCGCCAGCTCCTCGGCCGAGACGACGCCGTACGCGTCGCCGTAGGCCAGCCAGTCCTGGATCAGCGGCGGCTCCGGCGGGGTGCGATCCTCGAGGCGATCGATGGCGGCCTCGATCTCGCGCTCGTCGCCGAAGATCTGGATGCCGTCGCCCCAGGTGGCGATCGACCTCGCTCCGCCCCCGGGATCGTCGCTCGCGTAGATCGTGCCCTTGTCCCCGTAGGTCCGCTTGGTGCGATCGAGCTTGTCCCAGCTCGCGGTCGCGAAATTCCCCGAGAGGACCATCACCTTCTGCGAGGAGACGGCGACGCGATCGACGTCGTTGAGGATGTCGATGCCGTGATCCTTCTTGAGGCTCTCGAGCTCCCGCGCGGCGCGCTCGCTCAGCATGCAGTCGACCCAGAGGCGGCCGATGGGCGAATCCTTCAAGGCCGCCGCTTCGAAGACCATCGCCGAGGTCCCCTTGAGGGTCGGGAGCGCCGTCACCACCGGATCACGCCGCTGGCGGTAGCCCTCCTTGGTAGCGTCCACGACCGGCGGGGGCGCCAGGGTGCGCCGCTGCTGGTTGCGCAGGTGCTCGTCGGGCCGCGCGAAGCGAGGGAACTCGACGTGGGCCACGGGAGCCGGCTTCTCCTGGCTCTCGCCGCGGCGCATCAGCCACGCGGCGCAGGTGAGGAGCACGAAAGCAGCGAGGAGCCAGGCGCGGCGCTTCATGGGCGAGGGAGCGTACACGGAGCGCTGGCACGGCGCCTGTCGAGCTCGCGAGGCGACACCTGACCAGATGGCAGGTGACACGCCAGCACACGACAGCAAACGAGCGCCAAGCACACCACGAACACATTGCCATGCTAGGGTCGGCGCAGAGCTCGACGGTCGGGGATCCGCCGCGGCCAACGGCTCTGCGTTCGACGGCCATCGAAGCCAAAGCGCGACGAGGACACCATGCCGCAATCGACCATCGAGAGTTATTACCAGGCCTTCCGGCTCGCCGACGCCGCGGCGATCTCCAGCGCTCTCTCGCACCTCTTGACGGACGAGGTGACGCTCGACAGCCCGGTGATCCGCGAGAGATTCGGCAACCGCTTCACCGGAATGCCCGCGGTGATCGGGTTCGCCGTGGCCGCCGCACCGATGCTCCGCGACGCGTGGGTCAAGGCCATCTACGCCCAGATCGGCGACTCGTCCGGCTTCGCCGCGCAGATCGAGCTCTCAACCCCGCACGGCGCCGTCACCCAATCCGATCACTTCGTCCTCGATCCTCACACCCAGAAGATCAAGTCGATCGAGTCGAACTACGATCCTCGCAAGCTGCTCGCGCCCGCAAGCACGTAGCGCTCCCCACGATCGCCAATTGATTGACACTCTGCGAAGGGCCTGTGTCGGCAAGCCGTCCTCCTCACGAGCGCCAATCGATTGACACTCTGCGGAGAGCCCGAGTTGATTTTTCCGGGATCCCCTCTCCTCTCTTCCTTCAGCCCTCGATCCTGACCGCCAGAGGCTTCTTGTGGAAGAGGCGCTCCCGCGCCGTCTCGAGGAGCACATAGAGAACGGGGATGAAGAACAGGTTCAGCGCCGTGGAGACCAGCATCCCGCCGAAGACGGCGGTGCCGAGCGAGCGGCGGCTGCCCGAGCCCGCGCCCGTCGCCACCAGCAGCGGGAGCGTGCCGAGCAGGAAGGCCAGCGACGTCATCAGGATCGGGCGGAGGCGCGTCTCGGCCGCCTCGATCGCCGCGTCGAGGATCGTCTGCCCGTGCTGGCGGAGCTGGTGGGCGAACTCGACGATGAGGATGGCGTTCTTGCTGGCGAGGCCGATGAGCATGACCAGGCCGATCTGGCAGAAGACGTCGTTGGAGTAGCCGCGCACGAGCTGCGCGCCGAGGGCGCCCAGCACCGCCATCGGCACGGCGAGGATGACGATCGCCGGCAGCGCGAAGCTCTCGTACTGCGCGGCGAGCACGAGGAAGACGAAGAGCAGGCTCAGCGCGAAGATCAGCGTCGCCTTGCCGCCGGACTCGATCTGCTCCTTGGAGATGCCCGACCACTCGAACGCGGCGCCGTGCGGGAGCGCCTTGCGGGCGACCTCTTCCATGGCCAGGAGCGCCTCGCCCGAGCTCACGCCCTCGGCGGGCGAGCCGCTGAGCTCGGTGGAGCGGAAGAGGTTGTAGTGGTTGATCACCGAGGCCGTCGTCGTCGACGTCGTCCGGATCAAGCTGGCGAGCGGCACCATCGCGCCCGCGCCGGTGCGCACGTAGAACCGCTCGAGGTCCTTGGGGTTGGCGCGGAAGGGCTGATCGGCCTGCACGTAGACCCGGTAGGTGCGGTTGTTGAAGTCGAAGTCGTTGACGTACTGCGAGCCCATGAAGACCTGGAGCGTCGTGAACACGTCGCTCACCGTCACGCCGAGGGCCTTGGCCTTGTTGCGATCGACCTCGACCACGATCTGCGGATCGTTGGCCGTGAACGTCGAGAACACGTCGCGCAGCCTGGGCTCGGTCTTCCCGGCGGCGATGAGCGCCTCCGTCATCTTCGCGAGATCGTCGAGCTTGCCCGAGCCGGTCTGATCCTCGAGCTCGAACTGGAAGCCGCCCAGGTTGCCCACGCCGTCGATCGAGGGCGGGGCGAAGGCGATGACCTCGGCGCCGGCGATGGCCGAGAGCGGCCCGCGGAGCCGGCCGATGACGCTGCCGAGCGCGTGCGCCTCGCCGCGGCGCTCGCCCCACGGCTTGAGGTTGACGAAGAGGATGGCTTTGTTGGAGCCGCTGCCGCCGAAGGAGAACCCGCCGACGGAGAACGTCCCCGAGATCTCCGGCTGCGCGTCGAGCGCGGCCTCGGCCTGCTTGACGACGGCCTCGGTGAGCGTGAGCGAGCTGCCCTCGGGGCCCTGCACGAGGACGATGAAGTAGCCCTGATCCTCGTCGGGCACGAAGCCGGTGGGCACGTGCTTCACCAGGGCGAGCGTGCCGGCGAGGCTGCCAATGAAGGCGACGACGACGAGCGCCCGCCGCCGCAGGAGGAAGCCGAGCGCGCGCCCGTAGCCGCGCCGGAGCGCCAGAAGCACGCTGTCGACGCGCCGGAAGAACCAGCCCTTGTGCTCGGGCACGGCGCGCAGCAAGAGCGCGCCCAGGGCCGGGGAGAGCGTGAGCGAGTTGAACGTGGAGATGGCGACGGAGAAGGCGATCGTCAGCGAGAACTGCTGGTAGATGCGCCCCGTCGTTCCGGGGAAGAACGCCACCGGGACGAAGACCGCGATGAGCACGAGCGAGGTGGCGATGACGGCCCCGATGACCTCGCTCACGCCCTCCGACGCGGCCTGCCGGGGCGAGAGGCCCTTCTCTTCGATGAAGCGCGAGACGTTCTCGATGACGACGATGGCGTCGTCGACGACGAGCCCCGTCGCCAGCGTGATCCCGAAGAGCGTGAGCGTGTTGATCGAGAAGCCGAAGAGCTTGACGAAGGCGAAGGTGCCGATGAGCGAGACGGGGATGGTGACGGCGGGGATGAGCGTCACCCGGAAGCTCTGCAAGAAGATGAAGATGACGAGGATGACGAGGACGATGGCCTCGGCGAGCGTGGTGAGCACCTCGTGGATCGACTCGCTCACGGCGAGCGTGGTGTCGAAGGCGACCTGGTAGCGCAGCCCGGGCGGGAACGCCTTCGAGAGGCGCGCGAGCTCGGCCTTGACGCGCTCGGCGACGTCGAGCGCGTTGGCGCCGGGGAGCTGCGTGATCCCGAGCCCCGACGCCGCCTTGCCGTCGAAGCGGAGGAAGTTGCCGTAGCTCTCGGCCCCGAGCTCGGCGCGCCCGACGTCGCGCAGCCGCACCATCGTGCCGTCGGGCGCGGCGCGGAGGATCACGTCCTCGAACTCGCTCGCCTCGATGAGCCGCCCCTTGGCGCGGACCGTGAACTGGTAGCTCTGCTCGCTCGGCGCCGGGGGGAGGCCGACGCCGCCCGCGGCGACCTGCACGTTCTGCTCTTGCAGCGCGCCGACCACGTCGGCCGCCGTGAGCTGCCGCGCCGCCAGCCGCGCCGGATCGAGCCAGATCCGCATCGAGAGCTTGCGCTCGCCGAAGATCTCCACGTCGGAGACGCCGGCGATGCGCTTGAGCGCGTCGCGGAGGAAGACGTCGGCGTAGTTGCTGATGAACTTCTGATCGTAGCGCCCGTCGTCGGTGAAGAGCGCCGCCGCGAGCACGAACGAGCCCGAGTTCTTGCTGATGCTGACGCCGGTCTGCTTGACCTCGTTGGGCAGGCGCCCGAGCGCGGAGTTGACGCGGTTCTGCACGTCGACCGCGGCGAGATCGACGTCGCGCCCCACGTCGAAGGTGACGCTGACGGTGCTCACGCCGTCGCTGCCGCTCGTGGAGTCGATGTGCTTCATCCCCGGCACGCCGTTGATGGCCAGCTCGAGCGGCGTCGTCACCGCCGACTCGACGATCTCCGCGCTGGCGCCGGTGTAGTAGCTGGAGACGGTGACCTGCGGCAGCGCGAGCGTGGGGTACTGCGCGATGGGCAGCGTGGGGATGCTGACCGCGCCGACGAGCGTGATCAGGATGGCGCACACGGTCGCGAAGACCGGACGTCGGATGAAGAAGTCGACGAACATTGCCTCAGCCCTCTTCGGCAGCCCGGAGGCCCACGATCAACCCTTGGGCGCGACGGGGGCGCCATCACGCAGCTTCTGTATGCCGGAGACGATCACGCGATCGCCCGCCGCGAGCCCGCTCGTGACGACGAAATCGTTGCCCTCGATCACGCCGAGGGTGACGGCGCGCTGCTTGGCGACCGAGCCGCCGCCCTCGGGCTCGGCCACGAACGCGAAGGCTTGCCCCGACTGCCGCATCACCGCGATCGTCGGCAAACGCAGCCCGGGGCGCGTGCTCCAGACGACGCGGGCGCGCACGAGCTGCGCCACCTTGAGCGCGGCGGTGTTGGGGAAGGCGCCCTTGATCAGCAAGGACTGCGTGTCGACGTTGGCCTGATCGGCGACGAACGTCACCGGGCTCTCGCCGAGCGAGGCGCCGCTCGCGTCGACGAGCTGCAGGCTCGAGTCGGCGGTGAGATCGCGGGCGCGCTCCACCGGGACGTTGATGTACGCCTCGAGCAGCGCGTTGTGATCGATCGTCGTCAGCTTGGTCGCCGTCGTCACGAGATCGCCGAGCTTGACGGGGATGTCGCCGACGGCCCCGTCGAACGGCGCGGTGATCTTGAAGAAGCGCAGCTGCGAGGCCTGGGCCTTGATCTGCGCCTCCGCCGCGGCGAGATCGGCGACGGCAGCCTCGCGCGCGGCCACCGCTTGCTCGTCGTCCTGCCGGCTCGCGAGCCCCTCGCCGGCGAGCGAGGCGACGCGCTTGGCGCGCTCCCCGGCGTAGCGCAGGTTCGCCGTCTTGAGCGTGCGCGCGGCGACGAGCTGGTCGAGCGTCGCTTGCTCCTGGGTGGGATCGATCTGCACGAGCGCCGCGCCCGCCTTCACCTGGTCGCCCGGCTTGACGAAGATGCGGCTCACGTGCCCGACGATCTGCGGGTAAAGCGTGACCGACGAGCGCGAGGAGAGCGTCGCCAGGTACTCGGAGGTGTCGCGCACGGGCTTCGCCTGGAGCACGAGGACGTCCACCGCGAGCGCCGGCGAGGCCGCGCCCGCGGTCTCACCGGCGGCCTCTTTCTCTTTGCAGCCGCTCAGCGTGAGCGCGAGCGCCGCCGCGAGGAGAGAGAACTTGAAGGGATGCATACCGCGCCGTCTTACCACAGCCGATCGCCCAAGCACCGGAGATGCCAGCCCCATTTCTCCCCGCGGAAGCCTCCTGAATGGCTGCGATGGCCATCGCCTGCAACGGCCGCGTGAGGCGCGCCACGGGGAGGACCGACCCGGAGGCTCCCCGCGCGGACTGTCCGCCGCGTTCGTGCGAGAGCGCGCTTCCTGCCTGGCACGTACCGGAATTGCGGCACCGCTGCGCAGACGCAGCACGGTGCGCGCCCTGCCCTCTCAGCCGCAGCGCGCGGCTCCCGAGGGCTCTGCGACGTCATGAGGACGCGCCCGGCTCACGCTGGAGGTCGGACCAGCCCGGAGGCGATCAGGAGCGCCCGCTCCACGACGCGGTCCGGGTGGTTCATCTGCAGCAGCCGCACCGTCACGCGCGCCGTCGCGGTGAGCGGGACGAGCCTCGCCGCTTCGAGGCGAAAGTGAGCGCTCCAGCGCTCGCGGCGCGGATGGTAGAGCGAGGCGAGGCGGCCCGTCTCGCGATCGATGGATGCGAGATCGGTCCCCTTGTGCTTGTTGCAAAGCGCGCACGACAGCGCCAGGTTGTCCTCCTCGGTCGCGCCGCCGTGCTTCTGGGCGATGACGTGATCGACCTCGTGCGCCGCGAAGCTCAGCGCCTCCGGCGCGAGGCAATACTCGCAGGCCCCGCGGGCGCGCTCGTGCACCCCTCGGCGCAGCGCCGCGGGGACGTGGCTCACGGCGTCTGAAGCTTGAGCGCCGCCTTGGCCTTGGCGATCCGGACCAGGTGCTCGAGGTATTCGTAGCGCCGCCACTCGTCTTCTTCGCCCGTCGAGAGCCCCGTCGTGCGGTTCTTCTCCAGCAGCTCGCTCACGCGCTTGCGAAGGAGGGGCGCGGGACGGAAGGCCAGGATTTCCTCCGGGCTGGGCAGACCCGCCAGGAACTCCAGCACATCGGAGGTGCTGGAGAAGCCGCCCTCGGAGGAAGCGTCGAGCTCACGGAGGCCCAGCTCGAGGATGCGCGGCAGGCGATCGACCACCGCGCGCAGCCGCTCCGCGAGGTCGTCCGGCAGGTTGAACGTGATGGCGGACATGGCAACTCTCCAGCGGCGCCGAGCACCGTGCGCGAGAGTAGCATGCACGGCGCCGGGCCCTCAGGCGAGATCGCTGGACCGCCCCGGCGGCCTTCTCTCGCGCGGGGACAGCGGATCAATCACGGCTCCTGGTGAACCAGCCCCAGAGCCGCCGCCAGCGCGTAGTAGCGCTCCGCTTCGACCAGATTGCCAGTCATCTCGTGAGAGTGACCCAGGCTGACATAGAGCGAGGGATAGAAGTCGCGCACCCGCTCGTCTCGCGACGCTTCGGCGCGGGCCAGCGCCACCTGGTTCCAGTGGAGGGCGTCCTCGGGGCGCTCCCGGCGGCGAGCCGCGTAGTGCGCCGCCACGCACGCTTCGTAGTCGTCGCGGGCGGCGGACCAGGCCTGGGCGTAGAGCGCGCGGGCGTCGTCGATCCTGCCGTCGAACTCGGCCTGCGAGCCTTCGAGGCAGAGCTGCACGACCGGGTTGTCGAGGTCCACGGGCGGCGCCCTCAGAAGTCCTGGCTTTCGAAGCGCCAGATCCCGAAGGCCAGCGCCGCGAGGCCGAAGATCGCGAGGCCGAAGAGCTCGCTCCCGAGCGCCGCGCGATCGATCGGCGCCGACGCGGCGAGATCGGCGGAGGCGTCGGCGAGCGTCGACACGCGCGGGAGGATCAGCGTCACCGCCTGGAAGAGCGCGCGGCCGATCCCCGGTTCGAAGAAGTGATCGAGGCGCTGCCGGTAGCCCGCAACGATGCCCGTGAGGAACAGGAACCCTCCCGTCGCCGCCGAGAGCGCTGCGCTGCGCGCGAAGAGCGCCGCGACGAGCATCCCGCCGTAGATCCCGGCGAAGGTGACGCCGGCGATCAGCGCCGCGAGCAGCGGGCGCAGCGTCCACACGCCGGTCTTGACGGCGAGGAGGAGGGTGAACCCGCCGGCGCCGTAGAGGGCGCCGATCAGCGAGAGCGCGAGCACGCCGAGGAAGGTGCCGGTGAGGAGCTGCCAGCGCTGCACCGGGAGCGCGAGGAGGTGCTCGATCCGACCCGGCGCGAGCAGGCTCGGCGCGAAGTCGGCGCAGGCGAGCACGCCGAACGCGAGGCCGCCGTAGAAGATGATGTACGCGGCGGCGCGAAAGACGGGGCGGAGCGCGACGTCGACCGAGCGGATGTCGGAGTGCAGGACCTTGCCGAAGAGGCGCGTCGCCGCGAGCGCGCCGTCGACGACGTCGATGCGCAGCGTGAGGCCGGCGATGGCCAGGACGAGCGTGATCCCGATCCCCAGCGCGAGGAACCAGCGGCGCGACGAGGCCTCGCGGAAGAGATCGAGAGCGACGGCGATCACGGCCTTCACGACGCGGATCCCCCGGTAGAGGAAGGCGATCCGAGCGCTTCACTCAGCACCTCTTCGAGATCGCGGAGGTCGCGGCGGAGCTCGATGAGCAGGGCGCCGGCGCCGCGGGCCCGCGCGAGCAGGGCGTCGAGCGCGACGGGATCCTCCGCGTCGCAGACGTGGACGCCGTCGCTCCCCTTGGCGGTGAAGCCGATCGCCGCAAGCGCCGCGGCGTCGGCGCCGGGCGCGAAGCGGGCGCGCCAGCGGGTCGCGCTCCCCGTGAGCTCTTCGATCGCGCCCTCGCGCACCAGCCTCCCGCGCGCGAGGATCCCGATGCGATCGCAGACGCGCTCGGTCTCGGCGAGGAGGTGCGAGTTGAGAAAGATCGTGGCGCCACGCGCGCGCTCCTCGGCGAGGATGCGGCGGATCTCGGCGCGCCCGAGGGGATCGACGCCGTCGGTGGGCTCGTCGAGGACGAGGAGATCCGGCGCGCCGAGGAGCGCCGCCGCCAGCCCGAGGCGCTGGCGCATGCCCTTGGAGAAGCCGCCGATCCGGCGCGAGGAGTCGTCCGTGAGGCCGACGCGATCGAGGTGACGACGGATGGCCTCGCCCGCGTTCTCCAGGCCTTTGAGGCGGGCCACGCTCGCGAGGAAGGCCACCGGCGTCCAGGCGTTGGGCAGGTGAAGGCGCTCCGGGAGGTAGCCGATGCGCGCGCGGATGGCCGCGTCCTCCGGATCGCCGTCGAGGGCGCGCACCGTGCCCGAGGTGGGGCGAACGACGCCGAGGATGGACTTGATGAAGGTGGTCTTGCCGGCGCCGTTGAGGCCGATCAGGCCGAACGCCGTGCCGCGGGGGATCGCGAGGTCCAGCCCCGCGAGCGCCGTCTGCCGCGATTTCCCGAAGAACGAGGTGTAGACCTTGGTGAGCCCAACCGCCTGGATCGCCAGCACGCGGCGAGCGTACGTCAGCGCAGCGCGGCGAGCAGCTCTTCTTCCAGCGCCTCGAGCTCGAGGTTGCCGCCGCGCACGCCGGACACCGGCGGCTCGCTCGCGCGGGACGGGGGCGCGAACGAGGTCCCGAACGAGGTGGCAAAGCACTCTCCCGGGAGCATCGAAGTGCGCGGGGCGCGCATCGACTCGCGCCGCCGCGTCGTCGAGCGGATGGCCACGCCGACCACCGCTTCGATCTCGCCCACGGTGGCCTCGGCGTGGACCTTGACGAGCATCGCGCGCACGTCGCGGGCGAGCGCGTCGAGCTCGACCGGATCGCGGGCGTAGACCTGCTCGGGCATGACGATCGCCAGCGGCATGCGCGAGGCGACCAGGGTGGGCAAGAGGGCGAGATCGCAGTCGCGGACCATCACGCCCATGTGAGCGAGGGCGGCCCAGCAGCGAGCGAGGAGGGCGTCGGAGCAGCCGACAGCGAGCACGGTGGGGATGTGAACAGGCTTCTCGGTGGCCCGCTCGTTCATATCAATCGACCGATGGCGCATGGGAACGGTTATCGCTCCGCGCCGGCCATGCAGCCCGCCAAATCAACGAATGGTAGGACGCGAGAATGTCCGCGGTCGGGCTTGCCTGATCGCGATCTGCAGCGCTCGACGAGAGCGCTCAGAGGCCGAGGTGAAGATGAGGCTCGGCGCTGGCGCGCTCGTCCACGAGGACCACCCCCGGCTCGTCCGCCACCGCCGCGCGGAACGCCGCCTCCTGCGCCGCCTTGAAGTCGCGCGAGCGCACGTCGGCCGCGCCGGCCTTGAGGTGACGCGAGACGTAAATACCCTTGTCCATCTGGGCGACGATGGCGTCGCGCACGGCGCGGACGATCTGCTTCTTCGGCTGCCGCGTGCCGGCGCTGTCCCGGTAGATGTTGCGAATCTCGGTCACCGCCGCCTTGTTCTCGTAGAGCGCGACGAGGTCGTCCCCGTGGGCGAGCTTCTCCAGCATCAGCTCGGCCTGGCGCTCGGGGGTGCGCGTCCCGCCCGTCACCACGAGGCGGCGGCGCGTCGCCGCGAAGTAGCGCTGGGCGATGCGCTCGAGCCGCTCGCTCGCGGTGTCGTCGAGGCGCAGGTCGCGCGCGACCACCTCGAGGTGCGGGCCGGATCGAACCTTTCGCACCGACACCCCGGCGACGACGTCCTTGTTCTCCGGGCAGCCCGCGGCGCCGGCCTTGGTCGGGCGCCGCCCGGGCGCGCAGCGGACGGGCTCGCGCGCGGCCATCCGCGTCCTGGAGCCCGGCTGCGCCTTGAGCGAGGCCGAGTCCACCTTGACCGACGCCTCCGACTTCAACCCTGAATCGGCCTTGGCCGACGCGTCGGCCCTGGGGCGCGCGTCGGCTTTGCCCTTCGGGGCCGCCGAAGGTGGCGCGTCGACCTTGTCCTGCGCCTCGGCCTTGACCGGGGGCTCCGCCGGAGGCGGCGCATCGACCCTGGCGCTGGGGACCGACGCCGTCTTGCTGGGCGCGTCCACGCTCGGCGCGGTGCCGTCCGGGATGGGATCCGCCGTGGCGACGCCCGCAAAGAGGAGCGCGGCGAGCAGGGCACTCACAGGGATCGAGTGCGCGAGCAGGCGTCGGTGCAGCACGTTGGGTCCAGTTCTCCACGCTGCGCCGGAGCAGCGCGCCCGCAGGTGCCATGTTGCGCGCGAGTCGTCAAGCGGTGTGGAGCCCACGACTCGCACCCTCGATGATCGACTACGCTCGCAGCGCGATGATCCGGCTCGAGCTCCTCGGCGCGCACACGCGGGTCCACGCCACGCTCTGCAACGCTTGCCCGCAAGGACCGGCCGGGTGCTGCGAAAGCCCGCCCGGCGTGGAGTGGTCGGACCTCGGGCGCATCGTCGCGCTGGGCGGGACGACATGGCTCCTCGAGCAGATCGCCGCGGGGAACCTCAAGCGAGGCGGGCGGGCGCTCAACATCCGCAGGCGCGAGGCCGACGCCGCCGGCCCGCGCCGCTGCGTGTTCCACGAAGGACAAGGCTGCACGATCCCCGCCGATCGGCGCACCGCCACCTGCAACTTCTACGTGTGCGACGACGCCTTCGCGCGGGCGGACAGCGAGGCTCACGGCGCCGACGAGGTCGCGGGGCGCCGGGCCGTCGATCTCCTGATGGACACCCACGGCCGCTGGGATCTGGAGATCGCCGAGCGCGTCCGCGAGCGCTGGCCGGAGGGGCCGCCCTGGGACACGACGCTCCTCACCTGGTTGGGCGAAGAGTACGCTCGCCTGGCGCGGCGCGAGAGGCGCGCGCTGCGCTCGCTCGCTCCATGAAGGCCCTCGCCCGGCGCGACAGCGAGCGACCCGACAGGCCCTCACCCGACAGCCGAGCTCCAGCGCGGAGAGCTGGCCTTGATGCCTCCTGGTGGACCGTCTCTTGCTCTCCCCGCGACAGCGCGCCTTCCTGCGCTCGAACCTGGAGAATGAAAAATGAAGAGAAGCCTTTTCCTGATTGGCACTCTCGCGCTCGCCTGGGGATGCGCAGGGCAGGCGCCGCCGCCGCCCCCGGAGCCGCCCAGCGCGCCGCAGCAGCCGCCCCCGCCGGAGCCGGGTAGCCCGCCGGGGGCGCCGCCTCCCACGCCGGGGGCGCCTGGAGCGCAACCGCCGCCGCCCGGAGCGCCCAGCCTGCCGCCCACCACGCCTCGGCCGCAAGGCCCGTTTGGCGCGCCTCCGTCACCGTCCCCGCCGCACGGGGCGCCGGGGACGCCGCCCACGTAACCTCATCTCCCGTCCCATCGACGCTCCGAGCCCAGCGGCGCTCTCGCATGCTCTCGCGCGACACTCCGTGAACGCGCACGAGAGCGGCTCTCGCGAGCTCCGTCGCTCTCCTCACCCTGGCGACAACCGCGCTCCGTCCCACTCCGCTCCTCTCACCCCCCCCTGCCCGCCGCGCCGCGCCGCGCCATCGACGACGCGGCGCGCGCAGCGCAGCGCCCACCCTCGAAAACGCGAACGCGCCGGCACCTTCCTCTGCTCCGTGCTTCACTGTCGAGCGCGTGACACCGCGCGAAGGCGATTACCGCTCTCACACAAATATCCGCCGACAACGCCAGTCACTCGGCACGCCCGCTCCGGAGCACGAGACGTCGCGAACGGCTGGCAGCTTTGATTTGTCGCTGAGCCAACGATCGCTCCCGTTGCGACATCGACTGCCTGCGACAATGTTTCAGCTCTTGAAACTCTCTTGCAGACACTCGGGCGACAAAGCCCAGCTTCTTTAAACTCTCTTTCATATTCTAAATATTCTTTCCATGACCTCACGCACACCCGCGCAATTTACTGTTGAGCCAGCAATTGCCCCGTCGCGACGTCGACTGCGCTGCTACAAGATTTCAATCCTTGAAACTCTCTTGCGAACACCCAGCCAGTGACGTCCGGCGCGTGAAATTCGCTTTCAAATTCGCAATATTTTTTCTGTAGTTCCACGTATGGACACGTGAACTATTGAGTACAAACACCACACCGATATCGACTCGAACGAGAATTTAATGGCATTAGCAGCTTCACAATCAAATACAATTCAAATGCTGAATTTGAGTTGACCAGCTCTCGTCATGCGCGGATAACAGCGCGGCATTCAGCAGCAGACGGAGGCCACTGCCCCTCTGCAAAAAATTACGCCGCCAGTCAATGTTCCGCCCGGGGCGCGACGTGCAAAACCACGTGTCTGCGTTGCTGCGCGGGAGTCTTTTTTCCGGAGGAACCACGCTCATGTCCACGCCCAAGACTGCCTCTTCGCTCCGTAAACGTGGCCTGTTGCTCCTCGGGGGCGCCTTCCTCATGGCGCTCCCCGTGCTCGGCACGGCGAGCTGCGTGGGCACCGAGGATCCCACCGAGAATGGCAGCGTCGACGACGAGCGGGTCTCGACCTCCGACGAAGAGGCGCTCAGCGCCATCACCAAGCACCCTCACAAGGCGGTTTGCGCCGACGCGGCGCCGGGCTTCGCGCACTGCCATGCTCGCATCCGCACCGACGCGACGGGCAACATCACCCCGCTGGTCACGCCGAGCGGCCTGACGCCCGCCAACATCCAGGCGGCGTACGCCATCCCCACCGGCGCCGCGGTCCCCGCCGGCCTCACCGTCGCCATCGTCGACGCCTACGACGACCCCAAGGCGGAGAGCGATCTCGCCGTGTACCGCTCGCAGTTCGGGCTCCCGGCCTGCACCACGGCCAACGGCTGCTTCAAGAAGGTCAGCCAGACGGGCTCCACCACCGCGCTCCCCGCCACCGACAACGGCTGGGCCGGCGAGATCGCGCTCGACGTCGACATGGTCAGCGCCGCCTGCCCGACCTGCAAGATCCTCCTCGTCGAGGCCAAGAGCGCCTCGATGGCGGACCTCGGCGCCGCCGTGAACAGGGCCGCTCTGCTCGGCGCCACCGTCATCTCCAACAGCTACGGCGGCGGCGAGGACAGCACCAGCCTCTCCGCCGACTCGTCGTACTTCAACCACCCTGGCATCGCCATCACGGTGAGCTCGGGCGACGACGGCTACGGCGTCGAGTACCCGGCGTCGAGCGCGCACGTCATCGCCGTCGGCGGGACGAGCCTCACCAAGTCCACCAACAGCCGCGGCTGGACCGAGGGCGCGTGGGGCAGCGCCGGCAGCGGCTGCAGCACCAAGATCGCCAAGCCGTCTTTCCAGACGGACACCGGCTGCGCCAAGCGCATGGTCGCCGACGTCTCCGCGGTCGCCGATCCCAACACCGGTGTCGCTGTCTACAACACCCAGGGCGGCTCGGCGGCGGGCGCGACGGGCTGGGCCGTTTACGGCGGCACCAGCGCCTCGTCCCCCATCGTCGCTTCGATCCTCGCCGCGACCGGCAAGGGCTCCACCGACAACAGCTGGCCTTACGCGCACAAGGGCGCGTTCTACGACGTGACCTCGGGCAGCAACGGGAGCTGCAGCGGCAAGTACCTCTGCACCTCCATGGCCGGGTACGACGGTCCGACGGGCATCGGTACGCCCAACGGCGCGGTCGTCGCGGCCGGCGGCGGCACGAGCTCGGGCACGACCACGGGCGGCGGCACCACCACGGGCGGCGGCACCACCACGGGCGGCGGCACCAACACCTGCTCTCACGCTGACTGCACGACCGGCGCCAAGCTGACGAAGACCTGTGACGCGTGCGCGACCGCCCTCTGCGCGGTGGACTCGTACTGCTGCAGCACGAGCTGGGACTCGGTCTGCGTGAGCGAGGTCCCCACCTACTGCAACGAGACCTGCAACTGAGACGAGGGGAGGCGGCGCCTGCCGGGTCGGCATTCGATAGCTCGAACGCCGGCGCGGCCGCCGCCTCCATCCACTCTTTACGACGCTCGGGCGCGCTCCCCCACTCCTCCTGGGTCGATGCGCGCCTACAGTCGTTCTCCCGGCCTGACTCTCCCTTCAGCCACAGCGCGCACATAAGGCGGCTCGCGCCCCGAGCGGAGCGCCTGGATGTCTCCACGCATGGTGAGGGCGTCGGGATACCGCTGCGCCTTGTCGAAGGCCAGAGAGCGGTTGACGACGGCGTCGACGGCGGGCGCGCTGGTCGCGAGCAGCGGCGCGGGCTCGGTGGCGGCGGCGATGAGCAGGCTCGCGTCGATGAGATCGCCGCGGATGCCCCGGCCCGAGATGAGGTGAAACATCGTGGCGCCGAGGGAGAAGAGGTCGGTCCGGCCGTCGATCTCGCGGACGTGGCCAATCGCCTGCTCGGGCGCCATGTACTGGCAGCTCCCCATCGCCGTGCCCGTCTTGGTGCGTGTCTTCTCCGGCAGCACGCCGGTGCCGTCGGGCAGCTCTTCGAGGACGCGGGCGATCCCGAAATCGATCACCTTGAGGCGACCGTCGGTGCCGAGGTGAATGTTCTCGGGCTTGAGATCCCGGTGGATCACGCCGTACGCGTGCGCCACGACCAGCACGTCGAGCACCTGATGGGCGAGCCAGAGCACTTGCCCGACAGGCATGCTCCCCATCCGGGCCAGGCGGTCCCAGGCCGTCTCTCCGTCGAGCAGCTCCATGACCAGGTAGGCTATGCCGTCCTCGGTCAGGCCCGACTCGAAGATCTGCGGTAACCCTTGACAGAGCGGCCCGACGGCCAGCAGCGCCGCGCCGATCGGGCCCTCGCGCAGGAATCGATTGCGGAGCTCGTCGATCCCCTGGAGGTAAGCGTGGAGGAGCTTGACGGCGGCGATGGTGCCGTCGATTCGGCGCCCGAGGAAGACGCTCCCCATCCCGCCGACGCCGAGCAGGCGCTCCAGCGTCCACGTGCCAATCCGGGCGCCGATGCGCTGCAAAGCGAGCTCTTCGTCGGGATCCATCATGCGGGCGCGAGGAGCCTATCACGAGGCGCCCCTCGCTCGCGCGCTCCCTTCGCGGGGAGCTCGTGGGATGCCTCACTTTTAATGTGGCGGGCTTTTGCTCAACACGCTCCGAGGCGGCTCCGACACGATGCGTCGGAGTCGGAGCGCGCTCCGCGGAAGAGGCTAGTCGTAAGTGCGCAAATGCACTAGCGTATCCGCTGGATGAGGTCCCCCATGCGCTGTCACAGTATGTTTATTCTCCTGGCCTGCTCCGCGGTCCTCGGCGGCTGCGGCGAGCCCTTGGACACCCAGGCGCAGACCAGCTCGGGCACACCCGGTGAAGCAGCCAATGCGCTGACGTTCCACACCGGCGACTTCGAGGCTCCGGCCGGCGACAGCTTCGAGTGCTTCTACACCGACACCGTCACGGACGCGGAGCTGAACGCCGTCTCGGCCACCGCCTCGCAGGGCCCGGGCGGGCACCACGTCACCGTGTATTACACGGACACGCCCCGAAAGCCGCAGCATCACCCCTGCTCCGACGCCGAGATGGCGAGCTGGCACCAGATCAGCGCCGCCGGCGGAGAGGGCACGTCGAGCGGGGCAGAGGGCCTGGTCGCGCTCCCGCCGGGGCTGGCGGTGAAGATCGGGGCGGGCAAGCAGATCGTCGTGCAATCGCACTACATCAACACCACCGGAGCGCCGGAGAAGGTCAACGACTCCATCACCCTCAACCTCGTCGAGACGAAGGACGTGAAGGCCTACGCCAACTACTACGTCATGAACGACGACGAGTTCGAGGTGGCGCCGCAGGCCAAGCTCACGAGCCAGCGCACTTGCACGCTCGACAGCGATCTCGACACGGTGGTGCTGCTCGGGCACATGCACCAGGCCGGCAAGCACTTCAAGCTGGAGAGCGCCGCGGCCGAGGGCCAGCCCTTCGAGACGCTCTACGAGCACGACTGGACCGAAGAGTACGTGTCTCACCCGCCGGTGCTGAGCTACACGATGGAGAAGCCCCTCCACTTCAAGAAGGGCGCCAAGCTCCGCCAGACGTGCACCTGGAACAACGCCGGAGCAGATCCTTTGATCTTCCCCAACGAGATGTGCATCTCGTTCATGTACTACTTCCCCGACGCCGGTGAGCGGTTCTGCCCCAAGGATCCGGCCCCGGCCGCTCCCTGAGCCGCTCACTCCCCTCCTCCGGACTCTCCATAGCAACCTGAAAGCATGATGAAGAATCAAGCCCTCCTCGCCGCAGCGATCGCCCTCACGTTCACCGCCGTCGCCTGCAGCTCCAGCAGCACGACCGGCAGCACCAGCACCACCAGCACCAGCACCAGCACCAGCGGCGGCGGCGGCGCCGGGGGCAGCGGCGGCGCGGGGGGCTCCGGCCCGAAGGCCCCGGAGGCGTCCTGCACCCAGGCCGGCGACAAAGGGAACGAGAACGGCGTAGGCACCTTCTGCACCCCGGGAGGCGGCGAGTGCGGCACGTTCCCCAAGGCAGGCCTCTGCCTCGCCGACGTGGGGCAGGATCAATGGTTCTGCACCCGCATCGGCTGCAAAACCGACGAGGACTGCGGGTCGGCGGCGCACTGCCACCTCGACGGCGCCGGCGCGGGCTGCGTGCCCGACAAGTGCGAAGAGGCGACCTCCTCGGCCTCCTCGAGCGGGACGGGCACCGGCAGCGGGACGAGCACCGGCAGCAGCTCGTCGACCGGCACCGGCGGCTAAATCAGCGATCACGATCCTGAGCCAACACAGGGCTTGGAACCGCGCGCGTGAGCAAGCGGACCAGAGCCGCGCGCGTGAGCAAGCGGACCCTTTAGCTGAAGGTCCCCTTGCTGGCGCGCGGGGCTCTGGTCCGCTTGCTGGCGCGCGCG
>FSTQ01000057.1_pt1 | contig 27802 bp, 18 predicted proteins | sample 1637281 | NCBI WGS metagenome assembly FSTQ01 (sample SAMEA3914818, study PRJEB12502) | metagenome | biome: forest; material: soil | place: Canada | collected 2010-06-26 | depth 0.1 m
GTACAACGCCCTCAACGGCGGCGTCGCGCGCTGGTTCGCCCCCATCGCCGCGGAGATTGGCAATGGCCCGAGCCTGCGGACCATCCTCGCGTTCTGCGCCGCGTTCTTTGGCAGCCTCTCGCCCGAGGTCCCCGCCTGGCGCGTGGAGGCGCACCAGTTCCGGATCGAGGCCTTGCCCGGCGCGTCGGGCCTGCCCACGCCAGAAGGCGTTCATCGCGACGGGGTCGATTATGTCCTCGTCCTGCTGATCACCCGCGAGAACATCGTCAGCGGCACGACGACGATCCACGACACCTCGCGGCGCTGCATCGGCGAGTTCACCCTGACTGTCCCCTTCGACGCGGCCCTCGTCCACGACGACCGTGTGTATCATGGCGTCACCGCGGTCGAGCCGCTCGACCCGGCGGCCGTCGCTTACCGCGATGTCCTCGTGGTCACGCTCCGAAGCTTGGGAATACTCAGGGAGGATTGATCATGAACCGTTCGTCTTCTTCTTCCGCAGCGAGGCTCGGTATCGTTGCGCTCCTGTCCTTCTCCACGGCGGCGTTCATCGCCTGTAGCAGCACGGACACCAGCCCGACCAGCACCAGCAGCACGAGCAGCACGGCCAGTGGAAGCGGGGGTGGCTCCACCGGTACAGGCGGCTCCAGGACTACGAGCACGAGCACCGGTACGGGCGGCTCCCTGACGCCCGTGGCCCAGGTCGCCAAGCTCTGCGACGATATCGTCGCTCCGTACTGCGAAGCCATCCTGGCGTGCTGCGCCGATCCGTCGACGATCACCAACGTTGGCGGGACAGTCGACGGCTGCAAGACCAAGTTCAGCGCGGACTGCGCCAAGGACATCGGCGAAGGGATCCTGGCGCAGGCCGAGGCGGGGAACACCGTGCTCGATCAGGCGCGGCTCGCCGCGTGCGTGGCGAGCCTCGAGGGCATGAAGGCCGGCGGCGCATCGTGCTCGCGGCCTCCCACGTTCGTGGTCCTGCTCGACTGCGTCACTGCCTTTCAAGGCACCCTCGCCCCCGGCGCGGCGTGCGACGCGACGAACCTCCACGACAACGAGTTCGTCCCCTGCAAAGACGGTGTCTGCGACAACGGCAAATGCGCGGCGTTCCTCGCCGCCGGCGCGGCGTGCGACCCGTCTCAAGCCCTGTTCTCTGCCGGCGGCTGCAACTATGTCAAAGGAGAGCTGTGCGTCGGCTCCGGGGCGACGGGCAAATGCTCGCCGCAAGGCGCGATCGGAGCCACGTGCGCCAACCCCGGGAAGGACAAGAGCTTCGACTGCAAGTCGATGAGCTGCGGGCCGACGGGGACGTGCATCGCGCCGACGGCCAACGGCGTCTGCTCCTCGGGCTGACCGCGGCGGCGCGGCCCGCCTCCTCAATCACACCTCATCCCACCTCGGCGCGCCGGCCGCTCGCGGCTCTCGCGCTCAGCGCAGGACTTGCCCGGTGACGATCTCCATCGTCGCGCGGTGGGCGAGCCGCCCCGCCTCCTCGGCCACGTGGCCGACCTCGGGCAGCGGCTCGCCGAGGAAGCGCGCCGCGTGCGACCGGAACGAGGCCGGGTTGCCGGTGCAGAGCACGCGGAGCGCGCCCGAGCCCGGCGCGTCGAAGCCCGGGTGACGCTCGAGCCACGTGACGAGCCGCTCGGCGAGGTAGGGCGCTGGATCGAGGAGCCGCGCCGACGTGGCCGCCGCCAACGCCGGCATGAGCAGCGGATAGTGCGTGCACCCGAGCAGCAAGGTGTCGATGTCTTCGAGGCCCTCCAGGTAGCGCGCGACGGTGAGGCGCGCGATCTCCGTCGACTCCCAGCCCTCCTCGATCATCGGCGCGAGCAGCGGCGCCGCGCGCTGGGTCACGCGGTGCGATCCGAGCTTGGCGATCTCCACCGCGAAGGTGCCCGAGGAGACCGTGCGCTCGGTGGCGAGGATCCCGATGTGGCCCGCGCTCGACGCCACCGCGATCTCGGCCGCGGGGATCGACACGCCGAGGATCCGCCGCGACGATCCCTCGCCGGCGTAGCGCCGCTGGAGGTGGCGGAGCGCGACGCACGACACGGTGTTGCACGCGACGACGACGAGGCGACACCCCTCCTCGAAGAGGCGCTCGGTGCACTGCTCGGCGAAGTCGAGCAGCGTGTGGACGTCGCGCCCCCCGTACGGCGCCCGCCCCGTGTCGCCGAGGTAGAGGAAGTCGCGATCGGGCAACGTCTCCCGCAGGCGCCGCAGCACGGTGAGCCCGCCGAAGCCGGAGTCGTAGACGCCGATCATCGCGCGCGCTCCCCTGCGCCCGAGGCGCGAGGTGAGAGGCTCCGGTCGCAGTGGGCTGCGGCGTCGCTTCGCATGCGCCGTTGTCGTCCTCTCCCGGCGCGCGCGTCAAGTTCGCGGTGCTCCGCGCGACGTGGCCGGGGGCGCGTGACGACGCGTGGCCTCTCGCCGCGCCCCATTCGCTCTCCCGTCGAGGGATCCGCCGCTCTTCCACGGGAGCACCGGCGCGCAGAGGATCCTCTTGCTTCACGGCGGCGGCCGCTTCGGCTTCGAGTCGCTCGGTGGAGCCGCCCGTGGCTCCGTCGTCGTCGTCGCGCTCACCGTTCGGCCTGTCAGGCGGGAGCTGCCCGCGCTGAGCGCGAGGCGCGCACTCGCCTTATAGACTGCCAATCGTCGCGAAGATCACTTTAGCCTGACAATTACATCTCACACTCGCGCTCACAAGCGGTGCTCAACACACTTGAGCTTCCATCTGCGAGCGGGGTGCCAGGATGATGACACTCCAAACGGGTGACAGAGCCCGATTTGGTCATGTGCTTCGAGAGAAATATTCTTGCGCTTCAGGTTGCGGTGAACGATTCTCGGATTCTCGGAGACTCGTATCTACGTCGAGACGCCTGACGACAGCGGCGCGGCGAGTTTCATGGAAGGTATGTGCATATGAAAACGATGCGATCGGTGGGCGCGTGCGCATTTCTTGCTTTTGGCATCATGGCCGGCTGCGTCGGGAGCCCCGAGGGTACCGACGAGAGCTCCAGTGTGGCGACGACGGCGGAGGCTCTCACCTCTTCCACCTACAGCGGCCGAGCCTCTGTTCTCAGCGCTCATGTGCTCAAGATTACGACCAACATCGTCGACACGGGCCCGCTGCCGTCCACGGGCGGCTCAAGCGATGTATCACTTCTCACTGCCAACGTGGCCGGCCTCCTCGGCGCCGATGTGCTGGACGCGTACGTGGCCGGCGGGAACGAGCACACCATCGCTCAGACCACGGCGGCAAACGCGAGCCTGGGCGTGAGTCTGGTGAACGTCGCTGTCACGGCGGGGGCGGTGGCGTCGCACGCGGTGGCTTCTTGTAAAGTCAACACGCCCTCGGTCTCCGGGGGATCGGTGATCACGGCGCTGAACATCAACGGAGCCTCGATCGCCGTGACGGGGGTGCCCAACCAGACCATCAACCTGCTGCTCGCCAAGATCATCATCAACGAGCGCACGACGAAGGTCAGCGGCAACAGCGCGTCCATTCACACCGCAGCGATTCACATCATCGCGGCCGGCCTCGTGGATGTCTCGCTCGGCGTCGCGGACGCCGGGATCACCTGCGCGGCTCCGCCGACGGAGCCCCCGCCGCCTCCCAAGGTCTGCACGGAGGACGCCTGCGGCGGGCTCCTCTGCCCGCCTTGCTCCGACGGCCACGGCTGCAAGATGAACGCCGATTGCGGGAGCGGCGTCTGCCAGAACCACACCTGCGTGACGCCCCCTCCTCCGGCGGCGTCCTGCACTGACAACATCAAGAACGGCGCAGAGACGGACGTCGACTGCGGCGGGCCGGTCTGCTCCCCCTGCGACGACGGCCAGACCTGTGTCGGGCAATCCGATTGCAAGAGCGACGAGTGCGAGAGCGGGATCTGCACGACGGTGCCGGCCTGCACGCCTCAAGACTACATCACTGGCCAGGGCTACATCACGAGCACCCCCAGCCCCAGCACCAAGTACGGCTACTTCTCGTTCTTCGCCCAGGCTCCGAACGGCATGCCCTCGGGCAACGCCACCTACGATGACGACGGCAGCTCGGAGCACGTGAAGTCGATCAGCGTCACCTCGTACACGCCGACGGGGCCCAAGAGCCGTCAGTTCCAGGGACAGGCCACCGTCCGCAACAAGCCTGGTACGTTCACCTACGTGATTGATGCGCAGGACAACGGCGCGAGCGGCGACCTCTTCGCCATCTCGGTGTCCGACGGCTATCACGCGAGCGGCGTCGCCGCGAGCGGCACGATCGAGCTCTTCCTCGACGCCTGCCGCTGAGAGCACGGCGGTTGAGAGCCTGCTGGGCGGGCTCTCAACGCCCCGCGAGTCGACTCCTCGCGAGCGTATGCCCCTCCCGCAGCGCCGCTGACCAGAACGTCGAGCGCGTGCGCTCCAGCGTCGTGGACAAAGCGATCTCCAGCAGCAGCGCCGCCGAGAACGCGTCGCCCGCCCCGGTGGGGTCGACGACGCGCGCCCGGCGACAAGGCGCCTCCACCGCGCCGAAGCGGCCGATGGCCAGCGCGGGGCGCGGGCCGTCGGTGAGCACGAAGGTCGCCTTGGTGCGGAGGGCGGCGCGCAGCGCGGGGACGGCGCGGTCCGGCTCGCCGAGGCCGAGCGCGGTGAGGTCGCCCGCGCTGCACTTCACCACGTCGGCCGCGCCGAGGACGCGCAGCGCCGGCCCGGGGTCGACGCCCGCCCACACGCGTGGTCGCGCGTTGACGTCGATGACCACCGGGATCCGTCGTCGCCGCGCCTCGGTCGCCACGCTCTTCCACAGGCGCCGCTGCGCCGTCGACGGGAGGAGGCCCGTGAGGAACAGCGCCCGCATCTCCAGGCCCTCGGGCACGGTGAGCGCAGGATCGCCGCCGCTGCGGTAGCCCACGAGGCGGCGCGCGCCGGCGATACGCTCGACGAAGACGAGGCCGGTGCGCCCCGGCGCGGTCGTCACGTGCGCGGTGGTCACGCCCGCTGCAGCGAGGCGCGCCCGCAGCGCCTGGCCGAGCGGATCGGCGCTCACCGCCGCGGCGACGCCGACGCGCAGGCCCCGCGCCGCGAGCGCGAGCGCGACGTTGACGGCCGCGCCGCCGGGGCGAAGGCGCAGGCTCTCGGCGTCGTCGAAGGTCGTCCCCGCGGGCGCGAAGAGGTCCCACATCGCCTCGCCGACGCAGAGCACGTCGAGCGGAGGCGCGGCCGCAGGTTCCGTCGCGCGCCCCCGTTTCATGATCGAGCCGCCCTCAGCTCAGCGGCTTCGTGGGGCTGTCGTTGCGGGAGAGGTACTCGTCGTAGGCGAGCGTGCTCAGCTGCCCCGCGCGCTTGTGGCGGAGCGCCTCGACCACCGCGCGGGCGAGCTGGAGGTCGGTCAAGAGCGGGATGCCGGCGTCGACGGCGCGCCTGCGGATCCAGTAGCCGTCGGGCCGCCCCTCCTGGTCGTACTCGCGCGGGATGTTGATCACGAGGTCGACCTTGCCCTCCTCGATCGCGTGGACCGCGCCCGCCCCGTCGGCGGACCCCTTGCCGAGGCTGGTGCAGGCGATGCCCAGCGAGCGCAGCGCCTCGGCGGTGCCGGGCGTCGCGTAGATCGGCAGGCCGAGGTGCTCGGTGATCACCCGCGCCTCGTCGGCGAACCAGTACTTCTCCTGGAGCGGGCCGAGCGAGAGCAGCACGCCCTTCTTCGGGAAGCGGAAGCCCGTCGCCAGGAGCGCGTGGAGCAGCGCCTCGTGGACGTCGTCGCCGAAGCAGCCGACCTCGCCGGTGCTCGCCATCTCCACGCCGAGCATGGGATCGGCGCCGACGAGGCGCGAGAACGAGAACATCGGCGCCTTGACGGCGACGTAGTCGAGCTCGATCCCGCGGTTCTCGATCGGCTTGCGCACGCCGAGCATCCGCCGCATCGCCTCGGCCACGTAGTTCTGGCCGGTGACCTTGGAGACGAAGGGGAAGCTCCGCGACGCGCGGAGGTTGCACTCGATCACCAGCACCCGGTTGTTCTTGGCCAGGAACTGCATGTTGAACGGCCCGGTGATGTTGAGCGCGCGCGCCAGCGTGGCGGCGATCTGCTTCACCCGGCGGATCGTGGCGATGTAGAGCGTCTGCGGCGGGAGCACGAGCGTGGCGTCCCCGCTGTGGACGCCGGCGTCCTCGATGTGCTCGCTGATCGCCGAGAGCACGAGCTCGCCCCGATCGGCGACGGCGTCGATCTCGATCTCGCGCGCGTGGGTCTCGAACTTGGAGATGACGACCGGGTGCGACTTCGAGATGGCCTTGGCCGCGGCGAGGATGCGCTGGAGCTCGTTGGGCTCGTGGGCCACGCGCATCGCCGCGCCGCTGAGCACGTAGCTCGGCCGCACCAGCACCGGGAAGCCGCCGAGCTTCTTCACGATGTCCATGGCGCTCGCGGCGTCGACGACGTGATCCCACTTCGGCTGATCGATGCCGAGCTTGTCGAGGAGGGCGCTGAACTTCTGCCGATCCTCGGCCATGTCGATGCTCTCGGCCGAGGTGCCGAGGATGCGCGCGCCGGCCTGGTGGAGCCGCATCGCCAGGTTGTTCGGCACCTGGCCGCCCATGCTGACGACGATGCCGTAGGGCTGCTCGCGATCGTAGATCTCCAGCACCGTCTCGATGCTGATCTCGTCGAAGACCAGCTTGTCGCAGGTGTCGTAGTCGGTGCTGACCGTCTCCGGGTTGTAGTTCAGCATCATCGTCTCGTAGCCGAGCTCCGACGCTGTCCGGATGGCGTTGACCCCGCACCAGTCGAACTCGACGCTCGATCCGATCCGGTACGCGCCCGAGCCGAGGACGAGGATCTTCTTCCGCCACGACGAGGACACGTCGGTGTTGGTCGCGTGGTAGCTCGAGTAGAGGTAGTTGGTCTCGGCCGGGAACTCGGCGGCCATGGTGTCGATCTGCGCGAGGTGCGGCTGGATGCCGAAGCGCTTGCGCTGATCGCGGATCTCGCTCCGCTTCTTGCCGGTGAGGTGGCCGAGCATCTGATCGCTGAAGCCGAGCCGCTTGGCCTCGGCGAGCGGGGCCTCCTCGAGCGAAGCGCCCGCGCGCTGGATCTCGAGGTGCGTCTTCACGATCGGCACGATGGCGTTGAGGAACCACTTGTCGATCTTGCTAAGCTCGTGGATCTCGTCGACGGTGATCCCCTGCGCGAGCGCCTTGGCCACGGCGAAGATGCGCAGCGGCGTGGCGTGCTGGATCTGATCGCGAACGTCGGCGAACTCGAAGGCGTCGGGGTCGAGGCCCTTCACGCCGATGTCGAGCATGCGCAGCGCCTTCTGGATCACCTCGGGGAAGGTGCGGCCGACGGCCATGACCTCGCCCACGCTCTTCATCTCGCTGCCGAGCCGGAGCGAGGCGCCGCGGAATTTCCCGAGGTCCCAGCGCGGGACCTTGACGACGAGGTAGTCGAGCGCCGGCTCGAAGAACGCCGTGGTGCGCCTGGTGATCGCGTTGGGGATCTCCGGGAGCGTGTAGCCGAGGGCGATCTTGGCGGCGACGTACGCGAGCGGGTAGCCGGTGGCCTTGCTCGCCAGCGCCGAGGAGCGCGAGAGGCGCGCGTTGACCTCGATCACCCGGTAGTCGGTGCTCTTCGGATCGAGCGCGTACTGGATGTTGCACTCGCCGACGATGCCGAGGTGGCGGACCGTCTTGATCGCCACGCTGCGGAGGAGCTGGTACTCCTCGTCGTTGAGCGTCTGCGAGGGAGCGACGACGATCGACTCGCCGGTGTGGATCCCCATCGGATCCAGGTTCTCCATGTTGCAGACGGTGATGCAGTTGTCGCGCGCGTCGCGCACGACCTCGTACTCGATCTCCTTCCAGCCGCGGAGGTTCTCCTCGACGAGGACCTGCTTGATGCCACCGTCGAAGGCGCGCCGGATGGCGAGGTCGAGCTCGGCCTCGGTCTCGACGATGCCGCTGCCCTTGCCGCCGAGCGCGTAGCCGCCGCGGAGCATGACGGGGAGGCCGATCTCGATCGCCGCCGCGCGCGCCTCTTCTGCGGTGCCGCAGGCCTTGCTGCGCGCGGTCTTCACCCCGATCTCGTTGAGCCGGTCGATGAAGAGGCTGCGATCCTCGGTGTCGCGGATCGATTTGATCGGCGTCCCGAGCACGCGCACGCCGTACTTCTCGAGCACGCCGGAGTCGTGGAGCTCGAGCCCGCAGTTGAGCGCCGTCTGCCCGCCGAAGGAGAGGGCGATGGCGTCGACCTCTTCCTTGACGATGATCTTCTCCACGAACTCGGGCGTGACCGCCGTGAGGTGGATGCGATCGGCCAGCCCCTCGCTCGTCTGGATGGTGGCGATGTTGGGGTTGATGAGGACGGTGGCGATGCCCTCTTCCTTGAAGGCCTTGATCGCTTGCGATCCCGAGTAGTCGAACTCGCCGGCCTGACCGATCTGGAGCGCGCCGGATCCGAGGACCAGGACGCGCTTGGGCTTCCGCGGGAGGTATGCGCCGAACACGTCAGCTCCTTTTCTTCATCGCGCCGACGAGGCGGAGGAAGTCGTCGAAGAGGAACCCCGCGTCCTCGGGCCCAGGGGAGGCCTCGGGGTGGAACTGGACGCTGAAGAACGGGCGCGTGCGCGAGCGGATGCCCTCGTTCGTGCCGTCGTTGATGTTGACGAACCAGGGCTCCCAGTCGGCCGGGAGCGAGCCGTCGCGCACCGCGTAGCCGTGGTTCTGGCTGGTGACGTAGCAGCGGCGCGTGAGCAGATCCTGCACCGGCTGGTTCACCCCGCGGTGGCCGTAGGGGAGCTTGTACGTGTCGCCGCCCGCCGCGAGCGCGAGGATCTGGTTGCCGAGGCAGATGCCGAAGATCGGCCGCGTGAAGCTCGCGAGGAGCGCGCGCACCTGCTCGATCAGCGGGGCGAGATCCTTGGGGTCGCCGGGCCCGTTGCCGATCATGATCCCGTCGGCGTGGCGGGCGAGCTCGGCGAGGTCGGCGTGCCAGGGCGCGCGCGTGACGCTGGCGCCGCGATCGAGGAGCGAGCGGACGATGTTGTCCTTGGCGCCGACGTCGACGAGCAAGATCGAGAGCTCGCCGCCCTCGTGGCGGATCGGCTCCTTCGGCGCGACGGCGCGGAAGACCTCTTCGCGCATGTCGATGGAGTGCGCGGCGCGCCTGGCGCGCTCGACGTCCATCTCGTCGGGGAGGATCCACCCCTTCATCGTGCCGACCTCGCGCAGCTTGCGCGTGAGCGTGCGGGTGTCGATCCCCGTCACCGCGGGCACGCCCTCGCTCGCGAGCCAGGCGCCGAGCGAGCGCGTCGCCGCGTGGTGGCTGTAGGCGCTCACGTAGCTCTGCACCACGAGGCCCTGCACCTGGAGGCGATCCGCCTCGTAGGGCCGCGCGACCGAGCCCGGCGCGCGGGGCGCGGGGACGCCGTAGCTCCCGATCAGCGGGTAGGTCGTGACCAGGATCTGGCCCCGGTACGAAGGGTCGGTGAGCGTCTCCACGTAGCCGCTCATCGCCGTGTTGAAGACGACCTCGCCCGCGACGGAGACCGGCGCGCCGAAGCTTTCTCCGACCATCGTCGTGCCGTCTTCGAGCACGAGCTTCATTCGAGCCACTTCGATCATCGAACCGCCTGGGTGAGGCGCGTTCGCGCCGGCGCCCTACATACGAGGGGCCGCGAGACCTGACAAGGGCCGGCGCGCGCGTTCCAATTTCGCACGACGCCGAGCCCGTTCGCTCCGTCGCGCGAGGCTCGCACGGGGGAAGGAGTATGTCGCAGCGCGGGCTGCGCGGGGCTCTCCTCCGCGTCAGAACTCTGGTAGCATCGAGGCTACGTCGAACGAGGTGGTGCCCTCGCTCGTCGGGTCTCCGGCGCCTCGCGAGCTCACGCTCACGAGGCGCCTTCCATTTCGGAGGTCAGGCTGTGACAACCCTCGGGATTCGGTGTGGGCAATCGGCGATCGCTGCGGCGTGCCGCGTCGGGGCGGCGCGATGACGCAGACCACGCAACGACGCTACGGGCGCGAGCCGCAGCGGCTCGAGCCGGCGATGATCGCCGGGCGCGTCCCTCCGCACGACCTCGACGCCGAGGCCGCGGTGCTCGCCGCCGTGCTCCTCAGCCGCGAGGCCCTCGACCGCGTGCTCGAGATCCTCAAGCCCGAGCATTTCTACAGCGACGCCAACGGCAAGATCTTCGAGGCCGCGATGAACCTCGCGCAGCTCGGCACGCCGATCGACATCGTCTCGGTGGCCTCGTGGCTCCGCGATCGCGAGAAGCTCGCGCAGGTCGGCGGGGCGAGCTACCTGGCCCAGCTCGCCGACGCGACGCCCGCCGTCGCGCACGTCGGAGCGCACGCCGCGGTCGTCTACGAGAAGTGGCGCCTCCGCCACCTCATCGCCGTGTGCCAGAAGGTCTCCGCCGAAGGCTACGGGGACGTGGGCATCGTCCAGGAGTTCATCGACAGCGCCGAGCAGGCCATCTACCAGCTCGCGCGCACCGAATCGAAGAGCTCGGCGCAGCCCATCGCCGTCGTCCTCCGCGCCGCCTTCCAGCAGATCACCGCCGCGGCCGAGCGCGGCGATCGCATCACCGGCATCTCCACCGGCTACGAGAAGATCGACGCCAAGACCGCCGGCCTCCACGAGGGCGATCTCAGCATCATCGCCGCGCGCCCCGGCATGGGAAAGACGTCGTTCGTCCTCAACCTCGGCGTCAACGTCGCCTCGCCGCGCACCGTCTCGTCGCCCGGCCCCGGCGAGGACGGCCACGGCGTCGAGCGCCACGAGCCCGGCTTCGGCGTCATCGTCTTCTCGCTCGAAATGCCGCGCGAGCAGCTCGCCTCGCGCATGGTCTGCTCCGAGGGCCGCGTCGACGTCGGCAAGCTGCGCCAGGGCTTCCTCCAGCCCGACGACTGGCGCCGCCTCACCGAGGCCGCCTCGTACCTCTCGAGCCTCCCCATCTGGCTCGACGACACCCCGGCGATCGGCCTGCTCGAGGTCCGCGCCAAGGTCCGCCGCATCCAGGCCGAGTACAACCGCGACGCCACGGCCACCGCGGGCGAGCGCAAGATCGGCCTCGTGGTCATCGACTACCTCCAGCTCATGAAGGGCCGCGACGGCGTCAACAGCCGCGAGCAAGAGATCAGCGAGATCTCGCGAGGCCTGAAGCAGCTCGCCAAGGAGCTCCGCGTCCCGGTGATCGCCCTCTCGCAGCTCAACCGCGCCGTGGAGACCCGCCCCGGCAAGGACAAGCGGCCGCAGCTCTCCGATCTGCGCGAGTCGGGCGCCATCGAGCAGGACGCCGACATGATCGTCTTCATCTACCGCGACGAGTACTACAACCCGGAGACGACCAACTCGAAGGGCCTCGCCGAGATCATCATCGCCAAGCAGCGTAACGGCCCGACTGGCAAGGTGATGACGAAGTTCACCGCGGCGTACACGCGCTTCGACAACCTCGCGCCTGGGGATTACCCGGAGAACGTCGACGACGAGTAGCCGCGCCGATGCCTCGCGATCGGGCTCGCGACGCGAGCCTCGCGATCGATCACGCGCCGCCCTTCACCCCCGCGGCAACAGCAGCGCCCCGCCGATCCCGAACCCGATCGTCAGCACCAGCGCCGTCGACTCCGCCGGCACCACGCGCCTCGCCGAGAGCGCCGCGAGCTCGGCGTCGTTGAGCAGCGCCGCGCGCGCCCCGGGGATCCCCGCGCGCGCCAGCACCGCGGCGACGAGATCGCCATCGCCCTGGAGGCCCGGGTAGCTCGACCCCTCCGGGCACCCCGCGTCGTCGAGCTCGGCCGGCAGCGCCAGCACGATCGCGTCCGCCTCCCCGACCTCGCGCATCGCCAGCGTCAGCGCCTCGGCCACGAAGCTCCGGAAAGGATCGCGCGGCTCGCCGCGATCACCCAGCGGCCGCGAGATGGGGAGCCGCGTGAGATCCCTGGGAAATCGCCGGCGAAAGGATCGCCCGGAGATCTTGATCGCCGACTGCCCGACGTCGACGACCAGCCCCGAGCGCGCGCCCATCGCGTCGAGGAGATCGAGCCCGCCCGCCTCGCCTGCGAACGCGCCTGCGCTGTGGAAGGGGAGGCCGATCGCTCGCAGCGCGTCCTCGATCGGGCCCGCGAGCCCGCCGCCTCCGGCGAAGATCGCGTCGATATGACGGCACGCGTCAGGCACCTTGAAGCCCGAGCGCGTCCGCGCGGAGCCGCGTCGGATCGACTCCACACCTTCGACCAAGCGCGCTCCGAAGTCAGGCTCCTCACGAGCTGCGAAGAGCGTTACGCCGCGCACCTCGAGATCCCAGATTTCGAGCGCGATCACCCCTGTCGGTCGGAGACGAGGAAGAATGACTGTGTGGGCGCACGATTCCGTCGGGACGTCCGTGAATGGACCACCCGAGGCGGCGTCAAAACCTGACTTTTCAGGATTCATTACGACACACTTACTTCGATGGAGTTCCCATGAAAATGCGATCTGTTGCTTCGTTGTCGGTCCTTGCTTTCTCGCTCGTTTCTCTCCTCTCGACCAGGGAGGCCGCGGCCCAGGAGCCTGACGGCGTTCGCTTTCGCGGCGGAGTCGCCCTCGAGGCGGGCCCGATGATCATCCCTGGTGTGGGCACCCTCGGCCTCGCCGGTATCCAGAGTCAGCTTGGTGTCCAGATCAACAACAACTTCGGCGTCTACGCGGTGCCGAACCTGGATATCGTGTTTGGCTCGGTGGGCGGCATCAACCTCGCTGCCGCGATCATGTGCGACTACACGCTCAACGACAGCCTCACCTTCGGTGCGGGCCCGGACGTCGGCGTCTTTGCCGCGTTTGGCGGCGGCTCGGGCAGCATCTCGGCGGCCGGCGGCGCGCTCTACGGCGCGCGGCTTCATTTCGCCTGGAACCCGATCGTGGATCGCGGGGCGACCAGCGTCCGGCGCAGGGCGCTCTCCGTCGGCGCCGACATTCGCTTGCTCGGCGGCGGCGCCGGCGTCGCCAGCTCCAATGGCGAGTCGTCCTCGGCCTCCGCGAGCACCTTCGTCGTCGCCCCGATGATCACTGTCGGCTATACCGCCTTCTGAATCCATTGCTCGCGCTCGCCTCCGGGGCGCTCATCTCGACCGAGAGAGGCAATCTCTCTCGATCGGGATATCGGAGCTGAGGATTGGCCGCTTGGTCTCGTCGATCGGCGTCCAGTCCGAGCAGGGTTGTCGCGCCGCGTGGAGATAAAAGGCGCGCTCCGCCGCATAGACGATCTCGCAGCCCTTCACCGCAGCTCGAAAGAGCAGGAAGAGGCGCCGCTCTTCCGCTGTCGCGCGGGCCACGGCGGCGGGATCGGTGCGGCGGACTCCGTGCCTCTCGTGAGTCGAGCGCGTCTCGGGGAAGATGCGATCGAGGCGCTCGATCTCGAGGCGCATACGGCGAAAGTAGCGGTACATCCCGCGCAGCGTCTCCGGCGGGCGGAACCAGAGCGCGCCCTCGTCGGTCTCGCGGATCGCCTCCGGCCCGTGCTCGCGCGCGATCGTTCGTGAGAGGTAGATGTCGTCGACGCGCAGCCCGAGGTGCGCCTGGTAGAAGCGATCGCGGGGCAGCGCCGCGAGCCGCGGGGCGAGCTCGGCGCGCGTGGGGACAGCCCAGCTCCGGATGGCGAAGAGCTTCCCGTTGAACCACGTCCGCTGCGCGCTGAAGCCGCGGTGCGCGTTGTAGACGTGGATCGCGCGGGCGATCGGCGTCCTTCGCTGCGGCGCGAGCGGGCGCCTGGGCGGGCACGCGACCTCGACCGCGGGATCGTCCATCGCGCGGGCGAGCGCGGCGAGCGTCCCGCGCTCGACGGCGATGTCGGCATCGGCGAAGACGTGGAACGGCGCGCCCGGCACGAGCCCGCTGCGCTGCGCCTCTACCTTGCCGCCCGAGCTCGTGATCGTCCGCACCCCGCGCGACGCGGCGACGGCGCCCGTCGCGTCGGTGCAGTCGTCGAGCACCACCACCGGATCGAAGCGGAGCCCGGCGCGGGAGCGCGCGAGCTCCACCGCCGCGAGCAGCGAGTCGAGGCAAGCGCCGAGCGCGCGCTCCTCGTTCTTCGCGGCGATCACCAGCGGGATCATGCGCCGAGCTCGAGGGCGCGCTCGGCGGCGATCACCGCTCCATCGCGCGCGGCATACGAGGCCGCTACGAGCGCCGCGGCCTCGCGCTGTGGGCCTTGGTCGAGGAGCGCGCGCAGCGCCGCGCGGCACGCGGAGACGCTCGCGCGCTCCAGATCGAGCCGGATGCCCGCGCCGCTCTGCTCCACGAAATGCGCGGTGTGCGGCTGATCGTTGCAGATCGGCGTCACCAGGAGCGGCACGCCGAAGGAGAGCGCCTCCATCACCGAGTTGGCCCCGCCGTGGGTGATCATCGCCGCCGCGCGTGGGAGGAGCGCGAGCTGAGGCGCGTAGGGCAGGGCGATCACCTCGGGCGCGGAGATCGACGCCGCGAGATCGCCCGCGGAGATCACCAGCGTGAAGGGCTCGCCGCGCGCGGCCTCGATCACCGTGGCGAAGATCTTCGGCTGGTGAAAGACCTGGCTCCCGAGCGAGAGGTAGACGAGGGGGCGATCTTTTTGCAGCCGATCCCAGGGGAAATCCAGCTCGTCGCCGCGCGGCCCGCGAGCGCGGGAGGGGCCGGCGAGGACGACGCCCTCCGGCGGCGCGCCGACCAGCGCCTCCGTGGTGAAGGCGACGGTGAGATCGGGAGAGAGGCAGTCGCAGACGCGGAAGCGCGCCGCGATCCCGTGGCGCGCGAAGAGCGCGTCGCGATCCGCCGCGAGCCAGGCGTTGGTCGCGATGAGCTCGCTCTCCATCGCGTCGGGCACGACCGGGTTGAGCGACGACGAGAGCGCGGCCCAGCGGATCCCGGCGCGCGCGGCGACGATCGGCGCCTCGTACGCCATCGGATCGGCGACGATCACCCGCGGCTGAAACGCGTCGACGACGCGCGCGAGGCGCTCCACCGCAGCGGGCACGCCGTCGAGCAGCAGCGCCTTGATCCAGGCGCGGAGCCTCGGCGGATCGCGCACCAGCGCGGCGAGCGCGGCGCCGCGGTTGCTCTCGGCGGGAGGCGGGACCTCGTGGCTGCGGAGCTGCTCGAAGCCGATCGCCGCGAGCGTCGCCGAGATGTCGCGCGCGGCGTGAAAGGCGACGCGGTGACCGCGGCGCGCGATCTCGGCCGCGGGGCCGAGCATCGGGTGGAGGTGGCCCCGCTCCGGGAGGGTCACGAAGAGGACGTTCACGCGGCGAGGTTACCCCGACGCGAGGCCCGCGTGCGCGGCGGCGGCCTTCACCAGGGCGCGTCTCCGCTCGCCGCCACGACGCCGTAGCGCCGCGCCCACGCGCCCAGCGCGGCGATGCGGAACAGGCCCGCTCGCTCGCCCTCCGAGAGCGGCCTCGCCGGATCGAGCCACGCGCGCACCGCCTCGAGGTCGAGGATCTCCCCGAGGAGCTGCCCCTCCTCCTCGATCGCTCGGCGCGCCTCGGCGCGCCAGATCTCGCCCACGCCTTGATCCTTGGGCAAAGCGCTCTTGCGGCGGACCCGCACCGCCTCGGGCACGAGGCCTTTGGCCACCTCGCGCAGCGCCCACTTCTCCACGCCTCCTCGCAAGCCGAGCTCCGGCGGCACTCGCAAAGCCACGTCGAGGAGATCGATCCCGGCGAAAGGCACCCGCGCCTCCAGCCCGAAGGCCATCGTATGGATATCTCCGTTGTGGAGCAGCCGCGGTAACCAGCGCTTCAGGATCAGCAGCGTCGTCGCCATCTGCCGCTCTCGCTTCGTGCCGCGGCGCCCGCCGGCCCTCTCCACCAGCGAGCGATAATGAGCGTCCAGCCGCGACACGGGATCGGGGAAGCGATCGCGCCGCACTGGCACGCTCCCCAGCCGGCGCAGGATCGCCTCCGGCGCGCGCGTGGCCTCCTCGTCGAGGAGGAAGTGATAGCCATAGTGCGTCTCGTCCGCCGCGTCCCCGACGAGCACGGCCTTCACGTGACGGCTCGCCGCCCGCGCCAGGTGGTGCTGCGCGATCTCCTGCTCCCAGGCCGGCAATGCGTCGTCGATCGCGGCGATTTGCGCGAGATCCTCGGCCATCCCCGCTCGAGGGACTGGCACGATCTCCATCGCCACGCCGAGCTCTCTTGCCGCCAGCGCGGCGAAGGGCGCATCGTCGGAGATCACGATGGCCGATCGCGCGTAGTCGTAGGACTCCTGTCCTTCGAAGGCGATGGTGAACGTCGCCATCTCGGCCTCGCGCGCCGCGAGGGCCGTGAGGAGGGTCGAGTCCAGCCCTCCGCTCAAGTAAGCTCCCACCGGGACATCCGCGCGGAGCGAGCGAGACACGGACGCGCCCAGGGCCTCGCGGAGAGAGGGCAAGAGAGCCATGCTCTCGCTGTCCTGGGGATCGAGCCGCGGCTCCCACCAGGCCGCGATCTCCACGCCCGCGCGGGATACTCGCATGCAGTGGCCGGGCAAGAGGTGCTCTGTGCGCTCGAACATGCCGTGCTCGACGCCGCTGAAGCAAGGAGCGACCAGGTACTCCACGATGGATGGCGCGTGCGCTCGCGGCGCCCGATCCTCCGCCGCGAGGAGGGCCTTGGCCTCGGACGCGAAGAGCAGCTCTCGTTCATTCCGCGTGTAGACGAGCGGCTTCACCCCGAGCCGGTCGCGCGCGAGAAAGGCCTCCTGACGCAGGCTGTCCCAGATGCAGAAGGCGAACATCCCATCGAGCCGAGCGAGCGCGCCATCGCCCCAGCGCGCGTATGCCGCGAGCACCACCTCGACGTCGCCGCGCGTCTGGAAATCCCACCCCGAGCCGAGCTCGGCCCGCAGCTCGTGGTGATTGTAGATCTCGCCGTTGTACGTGAGCACGTAGCGCCCATCGCGGCTCGTGAAGGGCTGAGCGCTCCCCGCGAGATCGAGCAAGGAGAGCCGCGTATGCGCCAGGCACGCAGCGCCGGACGACACCAGCCCTCGACCGTCCGGGCCGCGGTGCCGGAGCGCGCGCTCCATCCGCCGCACCCGCGCTTCGTCGGGCGGCGCATCGAAGCTGAGGATGCCCGCGATACCGCACATCTAAATCACCGCGTAGGATTCTTCTGCAACAACACAAGGCTTGGAACCGCGCGCGTAAGCAAGCGGACCAGAGCCCCGCGCGTGAGCAAGGGGACCTTTAGCCAAGGGGTCCGCTTGCTCACGCGCGCGGCTCTGGTCCGCTTGTTAACACGCGCGGTTCCAAACGTGGAGCCTGCAAGGGTTGATTGATGATCGTACATGGTGATTTAGATCGAGATCCCCAGGGCCTCGCAGGCGAGCGAGAGCGTCGTCCATGCTGTCCTGTCGCGCGGCGTGTCGAGTCGCAGCGGGCGGCCCAGCAGGGCCGCGAGCCGCTCGAAGCGCGGGATGTCCTCGAAGCGCGAGAGATCGATCGCCGGCACGAGGCGAGGCACCTTGGGGGCGTCGACGAGCGCGTCCGGCAGCTTGCCGCGGGCGGCCTCGCGCAGCACCGTCTTGCGAGGATCAGGCGGACTCTGCGCGGCGAGCGCGATCACCGCCTCGTCGAGGAAGGGGCAGTGGAGCGTGACGCCCGACGCCTCGGCGAGGGCGCCCACGATGGGCAAGTAGATCTCCGAAGGCGCCCCGGCGAAGACCTGATCGGCGCCGTCGCCGGTGATCACCACGTCGATCTCGTCCGCGGCGAGCTGCTCGAAGAGGAGGTGCTTGGCCACCGGGTGCGCGTTGAAGAGCGGAGTCTCGGCGAGCGCCGCGCAGGCGGGCAGACCGAGGAGAAAATCCTGCTCGGCCGCCTCGATCACGATCGCTTTGAGCTCCAACGATCTTGCCAGATTCACGGCGGCGGAGCTCTCGTCGTAGTCCGCGCCGCCGGGCAAGCGGGGCGCGAGCACGTAGACAGCGGGCATCGATCCGCGAAACGAGGAGGCGAGGAGCGCGAGCAGGAGCGCCGAGTCGAGGCCTCCGCTGAGCGCGAGCGCCACGCGCCGCCCGCGCCCGACGACGCTGTCGAGCGCCGCGAGCAAGAGCCGCTCGAGCCCGCGCCCGCGGCGCTCCTCGGGCGCGGCCATCGCCTCGATCTGCCACGCTCCCGGGGTGCCCGAGAGGCGGTGTCCGCGAGGGACCCGCCGTATCCCCTCGATCCAGGTGTGATCGGTCTCGGCGATCTCTCCGAACGCGAAGCCCACGCCGATGGGATCGAGCCTGGCTTCTCCCTCGCTCACGAGCGCGCGAAGGCGACGCCCGGCGGAGCCGGAAGGCCGGTAATAGAGGCGCTGGAGCCCGTACGGATCCCGCTCCATCACGCGCCGCCGGAGCTGGCCTTCGGCGCCGGCAGAAAGCGCCCTTCGCGCACGTCCCGCCGCGAGAGCTGCACGTGGTCGACGAGCGGCCCCGAGGAGCCATGGCAGTAGCGGCACGCGCTCAGCGCCTTGTCCGCGTTGAGGTAGGCGAGCAAGCGATCTTCGAAGTCCATGGCGTCGAGCGCGATCCCGTCGTCCCCCGGCGCGGGCAGCGCGTCGAGCTCGCTCCCGGCGATGGTGAGGCGCTGGCGAAAGTCGCGCTGGTAGGCGGCGCGCGTGCACTTGTAGAAGACCCCGCCGCGGACGACGAGGCAGCGATGGCGGAGCCAGCACGCCTCGTAGACAGCCTGTGTCGCCGCGTCGTCCGTGCGCCGCGCCCCGGCCATCACCTCGCTGAAGCGGTCGACGGGCTTGACGTTGAGCACCACGTCGAACTCCCGCGCTTTGTCCTCGACCAGGCGGAGGTGCTCCGGCTTCACGGGGGCGCTCGAGTAGCTGGAGATGGTGAGGTGATCGAGCGCGCGCCAGAAGTCGTCCGTCATGCGATGGAGCAAGAGGCCGTTGGTGAAGAGGCGGATCGTCTCGCTGATGCCCGTCTCGCGCAGCACCGCGAGGATCGCGGTGATCTCCGGGTGGAGCAGGGGCTCTCCGCCCATGATCTTGAACACGTCGACGTCGAGGTGCCGGGCCATGGTCCGACACTGGGCCTCGACCTCGGCGACGGAGAGCATCCGGTCCGCCACGTAAGGCGACATGTTGCAGCAGTGCGCGCAGCGCAGGTTGCAGTGCTCGACGACGTGCAGCTCGAAGGCCTCGACGCGGATCCGGCCCCCGGCGCGCGCATACTGCTTTCGCTGCGAGGTCGCCACCTCGCCTCGCCGGGCAAACACCGCTTCGACGGAGACGATGCCGCCCCAGAGGAGCTGCCCTGTCACGATCTGGAGGGCGCACTCCTGCGGCAAGCGCCGCCGCAGCCAGCGCTCGGCCGCCGCCCTATCGGCCTCGTTACGGACCACCACGCGCGCCGAGACGATGTCCTCGACCCGGAACCCGTAGGTGAGGCCGACGCGCTCCAGGCTGCCAATCGCCGAGATCGCCCGGAGCCTCCCGGTTATCCCCTCGAGCCCGCGGATCAGGTCTTCTCCGTCGCCCACCATGCCTCGCGTGAGCAGGAACTGGCGCCCGCCCACCTCGAACACCGTGGCTCCGGCGCCGGCCTCACCGAGGCTCCCGGGCAAATCTCGCCCTTCGGTCGTCGAGGCCAGGAACTCGATCCGGGCGCGGCTGCCCACCTCCCCGCTCAGCGCCGGCAACCCCTCCGGCGCGCTGGTCCCGGCGGGCGCGACGAGCCAGACCCGGCCCAGGAAATACCCGCTCTCCTGTCGCCATCGCGTCAGCTCGGCAAAGGCCTCTCGCCCCGAGGCCGCCTCCAGCCACCCGACGGCGCCGCCGTCCCCCTCGCGGAGGCCCCCCGCGGCTCCCAGGGGCTTTGGCGCTCCCAGCCCCTGAATCACGCCCTCCGGCACACGCTCGAATCCATCCAGCATGCTGTCGATCCTCGATCCGTCGTCGTATGCCTGGTAAGCCGCTCTTCAGGGACAGGGCGCCGAGGCCACGAGGACATCGTCCACGTTCCAGGACCCGATCGAGAAGACGCCGCCCGAGGTGATGTCGTACCCGAAACGGACCTTCGTCGCTGCGCTCTTGTAGGTCGTCACGTCGTAGCTCAGGTACGTCCACCCCAGGCCGGCCGGCGGGGAGTCCTCGATCCCGGGCGATCCGGCGGTCTCCCAGAGCACGACCCATTTCGTCCCGTCGAAGACCTCGACCCGGTTGTGCATGAAAGGATCGTAGTCGCTGTTCAGCCACCGGTAGTAGCCGAGGATCACCGGGCCCGCAGCGGCCGAGGTGTCGAAGGCCGGACTCTCGAGGTAATAGAAGGGGTGGAGCGTCGGGTTTTCATTCCCACCGATGACGACGCCCGCGATCCCGTTGTCGGCCGTAGGCGTGTGATCCAGCGCCGGATCCGCCCCGTGGGCGCCGCCCACCGAGACCATGGCCGACCCGATCTGCCACTCGGGCCCGAGGAGCCAGCCTTTGGAGTTGTCCTTGAAATCGTCCTGGAAGTAGACGATCGGGCCCTGTCCGCCGCCGCAGACGCCGGCCGCGCAGGTGTCGCCCGAGGTGCAGGTGCTGGCGATGCACGGCCCGCCCTCGTTGGTGGGCGCCCCGGCGCCGCACACGCCTGCGGCGCAGGTGGTGCTGCCGGTGCAAGCGTTCCCGTCGTCACAGTCCGCGCCGTCGTTCCCGGCCACGCTGCTGCACGTCTTCAAGGCCTCGTTGCACTGGAAGACGAAGCACCCGTTGGCGGGGCCGCAGGTGTTGGGCTCGCCCCCACAGACGCCCGCGGTGCAATGGTCGTTGACAGTGCAGAAGAGGGAGTCGTTGCACGACGCGCCGTCGTTGCCAGGGCCCGATTGACAGGCTCCCTGCGTGCACACGCCCTGCGTGCAAGGGTTGAAGAGCCCGTCGTCGCACAGCGTCCCGTCGCCGGCCGGCTGCTCCTGGCAGACCGCGCCCATGCACACGCCGACAGCGCACGGGTTGGAGCTCGCGAGCTTGCAGGAGGCGCCGTCGTTCTTGGGCGTCTTCTGGCACTGTCCGCCGATGCAGAAGGCGTCGAAGCAGGCGTTGTCCTGCCCGACGTCGCAGGGCTCCCCTTCGGCCTTCGGCTCGGGCTTGCAGCCGATCTGCGAGTCACAGACGCCCACCGAGCAGAGGTCGTCGAAGATGGTGCAGTCCTTGATCTGACCGCCGCCGCACACCCCGCTGTCGCATTTCGTGTTGTTCCTGCAGATATCTTCGCTCGGGCACTGGAACCCGTTGTTGCCCGGCTTGGTGGAGCAGCTCCGGGTCGCCTCGTCGCAGGTGCCGATATGGCAGGTGTCGGCGCCGGGGCACACCTTCGCGGTGCCGCTCGTGCAGGTGCCGTAGTGACAGACATCGTTCACGGTGCAAAAGAGGCCGTCTTCACAGGGCCCGTTCTCCTTGAGCTTGTCAGGGAGCTTGCCGCACATGCCGTTGATACAAGCGCCCTCGTTGCACTCGTCGGTGAGAGCGAGGCACTCTTCACGCTTCGTGCACGAGGTCGGCAGTCCGCCTCCGGCGCTCGCTCCGCCCATGCCACCTGTGCCGCCCTCGCCGCCGACGCCGCCCGCGCCGGTGCCCGTGCTGCTCGAAATTCCCTGTATACCCTTCGCGCATCCCCCAGCCGCGATTACCAGCGCCAGCACCGCCACCCCTAAGCTCGTGTTACGCAACATACCTCATCATTCGGTGAAAACCGGGCTCCGGTCAACCAGGATGGCCCTCCGTGTTCGCTCGCATTTCCAAGGCTCGGCTCGCCGACGCGTTCGAATCAGGGTATGCGCGACTTCGCCATGAGCACCCGCCCCTTCCGTCGGCGATTTTTCCTGGCCTTGATCGCCGCGGGCGCAGCCTGCGCCCCTCCGATCCAGAACGGCGGAGTCGAGGTCCGGACCGGCGCGGCGGAGCGCCTCGGTATGGTGTGTCGATGGCGTCACGGAGACGCGTCCGGTGAAAGCCTCTGCGGTGATCCAGGGCAAGAGCAGCTCGCCCCGGCGCGCGTGAAGCGCATCGCCGGCCCGAAGGACACCCTCGCGGGCCCGCTCGCCGCGGGGCGCGTCGGTGATCTGTTGATCGAGAACGGCGAGATCGCCGTGGTCATCGATCAGCTCGGGCGCGGCAGCGGCTTCGCGGAGAGCGGCGGCAACATCGTCGACGCCGCCGACGCGACCACGCGCCGCGACGAGCTCGGCCAGGTGTTCACCTGCTTCGGCGTCTTCCCGCGCCAGGCGGTCTACGACGCGCTCGACAGCGGCGTCGACGCCAAGGGCGGCGCTTGGATCGAGGTGCGCGGGCACGAGCTCTACGAAGAGCGCCTCCGCGTCGTGACGCGCTACGAGCTCGCCCCGGGGGCGCGCGCGCTCCTCATCCGCACCACGCTGGTGAACGAGAAGGACACGCCGATCACCGGCCTCAACCTCGGTGACTCGCTCCAGTGGGGCGCAGTGGAGAAGCTCGCGATCGGAAAGGAGCCTGGCTTCCGCGGCGACTACACCGGCCCCTGGCTCGGCGCGGCGGGCGCCTCGGCGGCGTACGCGATCCTCAACGCGGATCCGAGCGCGCCGGCGGACCTCGTGACCAAGAGCGGGACGGCGTGGAGCAACGCTATCTTCGCTCGCGACGTGACGATCGCGCCGGGCGCGAAGGCGTCGTACGCGCGCGCCTTCGTGGTCGCGCCGCGAGGCGACGCGCTCGGCCCGGCGACCGAGGTCTTCTATCTGCGAGGCGGCTCTCCCGGCGCCCTCGCGGCGACGCTCGTCGACGCCGCGGGAGCGCCGATCGCGCCGCCCGAGGGTGGGCGGCTCGTGCTCACGCCGGTGGGCGTCGACAAGAGTACGGTGTCCCCGCTCTGGCTCGCTGTCCGTCGCGACGCCGCGGCGTCCGGCGCGGCCGCCGCGGGGGAGGTGCCTCCGGGGCGCTACCTCGTCGGCTTCTCCGGCGCGGGTCGCCACGAGATCACCCCAGTCCCGGTGACGATCGAGGCCGGCGGCACCTCGGCGATCAAGCTCACTGTCTCCGACGCGGGCGCGGTGCGCGTCACGCTGGCGGAGCGCGGCGCGGCGCGGCCGTCACCCGGGAAAATCCAGGTGTTCGACGCCGGCTCGGGGCTTCGTATCGCGCCGCCGACCCTCGTCGGGAGCGACGGTGTCGCCGAGATCCCCGCGGCCCCGGGGCGCTACCGCGTGGTCGCCTCGCGCGGCCCGGAGTTCGCGCTGGCCGAGGAGACGATCTCCGTGGAAAGTGGTAAGACCAGTCCGCTCATGCTCACGCTCTCGCGGGTGATCGATACGCGCGGCTTCATCGGCTGCGATCTCCACCAGCACAGCGCGCCCAGCGCCGACTCGGGCGTGTCGATGCGCGAGCGCGTCCTCTCCAACGCCGCCGAAGGCGTGGAGTGCGCGGTCGCCAGCGAGCACAACACCATCGTCGACATGGCGCCGCTCGTCCGCGAAGCGAAGCTCGAGCCCTTCTTCCGATCGATCATCGGCGACGAGCTCACCAGCGACGCGAGCCGCGAGCCCTTCGGCCACTTCAACGCGTTCCCCTTGCAAGTCGACCCCAGCGACGCGCGCGGAGGCGCCTTCCCGGTGCGCGACCGGACCGCGAAGGAGGCCATCGACGCGATCCGCGCCGCCCCGGGCGAGCACGTGATCCAGGTCAACCACCCGCGCACGGGGCGCACGGGGTACTTCGATCAGAGCCGCTTCGACGCGGCGACAGGCGCGGGCCTCGCGCCGGGCTACGACGCGCGCTTCGACGCCGTCGAGGTGTGGAGCGGTCGCTACGTGAAGGAGCGAGCGCAGGTGCTCGCCGATCTCGAGGCGCTGCTCCGCGCTTCGCACCCGGTGACGCCGACAGCCAACACCGACAACCACGCCATCTTCGGGCAAGAGTCCGGCTACCCCCGCACCTACGTTCGCGTCGCCGACGACGATCCCGCGCGCCTCGATCCGGCCGAGCTCGTCGCCGGCCTGCGCGCGCGGCGCGACGTGGTGCTCACCAACGGCCCGTTCGTCACGATGCGCCTCGGCGAGGTCGAGCAAGGCGGCCTGGCGACGCTCCCGAAGCGAGGCGCGACGCTGCGCGTGCACATCGAGCGCGCGCCCTGGGTTGACGTGAACGAGCTCGTGCTGCGCGTCGGCGGCGTCAGCCAGACGATCCCGCTCGCGGGCAAGCTCGGGCCGAGCGGCGCGATCGTCGAGGACGTGGAGATCCTTTTGTTGCGGCCAAGCAACGGCGCCGCGGCCAGGCCGAAGGGCCTTCACGCCCTCGTAGCGAATGACACGTTCGTCATCGCCGAGGTCCACGGGCAGAAGCCTCTAGAGCCTGTGTTGAGCGGGGATGCCGTAGGGATTCTCCCGTTCGCGATGACGGCGCCCCTCTGGATCGACGCCGACGGCGACGGCCTCTCGCTCGGTCGCTGAGCAGGTTACGTAGCGTGACATCGTGCGTCCCTGGAGTCCGTCGCCCTGCCGCAACATAAGAAAAAACACCAGGAAATGTGAACTGTTGATGAGAGAATCTGGATCCACTGCCCGTTCTGAGGCGTACTGGATTAGATGGGGCGCACTTGCATGAGATCCCCGGCATGAGCGAGCGACTCGGCATCGACACGATCTTCGGCCTGCTACTCACGCGGGTTCCGGGGCGCATCGTGGATGCGATGACAGCCCTCGATCCAGCCGACGCGGCCGACCTGCTGCGGAGCCGCGAGCTGATGGCCGAGCTGGCTCTCACCGCGCCGCCGGTCGCTCCTTCTTCTTCGCTGCGCGAGCGGTTGCTCGCGGCGCGCCCGCGCCCACGCCGGCCTCAACGTCCCGTCGTGGTCGTGCTCGACATGATCAACGATCACCTCACGCCCGGCGTCGCGCTCGAGGTCCCGCGCGCCGCGCTGATCGTCCCCGCCTTGAAAAAGCGGCTCGCGGAAGAGCGCGCGCGCAGCACGCCGATCATCTTCGCGTGCGACAGCCACGAGCTCGACGATCCGGATTTCGATGAGTGGCCGGTCCACGCGGTCGTCGGCTCCAAGGGCGCTGACGTGTGGCCCGAGCTCGGCCCTGAGCCGAGCGATCACATCGTCCGCAAGCCGACCTACAGCGCCTTCACGCGATCCTCGCTCGCGCCGCTGCTCGACGAGCTCGGCGCCGACGAGATCATTCTCACGGGGTGCGCGACGGAGCTCGGTCTGGCGGCGACGGCGACCGACGCGCTCCAGCGCGGCTTCGTCGTCACGATCCCCCCTGATTGTCAGGCCGGGGTGAGCCCGATGGCCGAGGGGATGGCGATGATGACGATCTCCACGATGCCGCCTTACGACCCGCGCTACTTGCAGAAGCACAGGTAGCAAGGGTTGGCGGGGGCCGATGGATGCCCCTACACTGCGCCCCGGAATAAGCACGGCCCTCGCCGGTTCCGGTCTCCGCGCATGATCGCACGCTCCCCCCTCGCCTCGATGATCGCCCTCGGCGTGCTCGCCGCGGCCTCGTCGATCGCATCGAGCGCGTCGGCGGTCTCGGCCGCGCCGATCCTGGGGGCGCCGGTGACGCTGCTCGATCAGCCGCCGCGGCTCTTCACCTTCAAGCTCGACGATCCGTCGACGTCGCGCCTCGCGCTGCTGGAGTCGTTCCACGAGTCGGCGGTCGAGCACCCGGGCGGCGCGCGTCAGTACCTCTCGGGCGCGTGGAGCCGCTGGCGCGCGCAGCCGTGGTGGAAGCTCGCGTGGACGTCGGCGCTCGGCGGGATCGCCGGCGAGGCCGGGGCCGACAGCGACACCGAGGGCGCCTCGATCGACGACGGCCTCTTCGCTGGCAGCGAGCGGCTCTTCGGCTTCGGCACCCACGCCAGCGACACCGCGGGGCGCGTGCTCGATCTCTCGCCGGACCCCGCGCCTTCGTGGATCCATGGGCTCTTCTCTCCGGCGTTCGCGACCACGGGGCGCACGTTCGCGTCGAACGGGTTCGACTCGCTCTGGTCGCTCCCGCCGAGCAAGCCCGTCCCCAACTGGCGCTGCCGCCGGCGCCCCGTGCGCTTCGTTCGCTATGGCGCCGAGACGGACGCGTTCGCCCTCGTCCGCTGCGACGGCGCGGTCGCACCGCAGGCGCTCGACCGACTGACGTTCATGGCGCGCGTCCCCGACGCCAAGCGCCCCGGCGATCTCTTGCCGGACGAGCCCGACCCTGCTGCGGGCAAAGGCGAGTGGCTCCCCGGCGTGCGCGTCGTCAACCCGCGGCTCCTCTGGGCGCTCCAGCGCATCGCCGACGCCTTTCCGTGGAAGACGATCTATGTCTTCAGCGGCTACCGTCCCGCGCCCAAGGGCTCCAAGCCCGGCGGCCATCACAGCCTCCACGGCGAGGGTCGCGCGATGGACATCAGCGTCAGCGGCGTCCCCAACGAAGCGCTGTTCGCGGTGTGCCGTAAGCTCGACGACGTCGGGTGCGGGTTCTACCCGAACAGCAAGTTCGTTCACGTCGACATCCGTCGCCCGAGCACGGGCCACGCGTACTGGATCGACATCTCGAGCCCCGGCGAGCCCTCGCATTATGTCGACGGCTGGCCCGGCGTCGTCGAGGGCGGCGCCCTCTCGTGGGACGCTGCGAGCCGCGACGCCGCCGCGAAGCCGCAAGGCGACGAAGCGAACTGTACGCGGCGTACCGACGCTCGCTGAGAGATCGTCGCGATCCTTCTTTACCGGTGGTCGCCTCGGCCGGATCGGTGATGTAAGCTCCTGTTTCCCCGGCATGCGCGCTCGATCTCGAGCCGCGCCATCGATGAGGCGAACGGGGCGCCGTGCTCGAAGAAGGTGCCACGATGGTCGAGATTCGGACAGCGATGGTCGAGAAGATCGCGGCGATGCAAGACTTCGCGCTCTACCGCGATCTTGCCTGGGAGGGCTCCTTCGAGGACTACCTCCAGGTCGTCCGGCAGAACCCGCAGGTCACGCGCAACGCGTTCCAGCGCGCGTACGACATGATCATCCGGTACGGCATCGAGGAGTACACGGACAACAAGAAGAAGCTCATTCGCTACAACTTCTTCAAGGACGAGCAGAACGGCGGAGCCGACGCGGTCTACGGGCTCGACATCCCCTTGATGCGCCTCGTCCACGTCTTCAAGGCCGCCTCCGAAGGCTACGGGCCGGAGAAGCGCGTCATCCTCCTTCACGGCCCCGTCGGCTCGTCGAAGTCCACGATCGCGCGCCTGTTGAAGAAGGGGATCGAGCACTACTCGAGCACGACGGACGGCGCGCTCTACACCTTCGACTGGGCCAACCTCGACGACGTCGGCATGGCCGGCGCGGAGAGCGCGCACTTCAAGTGCCCGATGAACGAGGAGCCGCTGCGCCTCATCCCGCTCGCCTGGCGCGAGCGCGCGATCAAGGAGCTTGGCCTCTCCAGCCCGCAGTTCAACGTCAAGGTCGAGGGCGAGCTCGATCCGGCCTGCCGCTTCATCTTCAACAAGCTGATGGAGAAGTACGGCGGCGACTGGTCGAAGGTGATGCAGCACGTCCGCGTGCGCCGCCTCGTGCTCAGCGAGAAGGACCGCGTCGGCATCGGCACCTTCCAGCCCAAGGACGAGAAGAACCAGGACTCGACCGAGCTCACGGGCGACATCAACTACCGCAAGATCGCCGAGTACGGCTCGGACTCCGACCCGCGCGCCTTCAACTTCGACGGCGAGTTCAACGTCGCCAACCGCGGCATCGTCGAGTTCATCGAGGTCCTCAAGCTCGACGTCGCCTTCCTCTACGATCTGCTCGGCGCCTCGCAGGAGCACAAGATCAAGCCGAAGAAGTTCGCCCAGACGGACATCGACGAGGTCATCCTCGGCCACACCAACGAGGCCGAGTACA
>FSTQ01000403.1_pt1 | contig 27776 bp, 24 predicted proteins | sample 1637281 | NCBI WGS metagenome assembly FSTQ01 (sample SAMEA3914818, study PRJEB12502) | metagenome | biome: forest; material: soil | place: Canada | collected 2010-06-26 | depth 0.1 m
GATGGCTGGAGCGCGCAGGCACCCCTTTCCCCCAAATTTGGGGGAAAGGGGCTGGGGGATAGGGGGCAGATCTGGAGCAACTCTGCCCGGATCCGGCCACTGCCACCAGGGACGCGGGACGGCGGCAACCTGGGACGGGGCCCTGCGGCAACCTGGGACGGGGGTGGTTGCGACCAGGGAGGGGGGCCACCGCAACCTGGGATGGCCTCTCCAGCGGCCAGGAACGCGTCCTCCAGCAGCCAGGGATGGGAGGCGGCTGCGACCTGGGATACCCCCTCCAGCGACCAGGGAGACCCCCCGAAGAGCCCCCTACCCCAGCGTCACCGCCCCGAGGCCTCCCGCGCAAACCTCGTCACCGCCTCCATCATCGCCTCGAGCCGCCCCGTGAACACGTGGTCGGCCCCCTCGATCGCCACCACCCGAGCGCTCTCCCCCGCGTCCGCCGCGACAGCGCGCACGCGATCGGCGACGCCGCGGCGATGGTGGCGATGTCCCCCGCCCCAGCAGCGCCTCCAGATTACACGCGGCGTGCCGGCGCCGATCGCGCGGCGCGCGCGGGAGGCTCGCGGGCGAGTTGCGCCGTCCCTGCGCAACTCGCGGGCCTGGTTGCGCTGGTTTCGCGCAATCCTCCCCCGCCCGCCCTGCTACCGCCTCCCGCACGCCGGGCAGGCGATCCGCCCCTGCGCCGCGGGCGCGCAGGCCTCGCAGAGCAGGTGCATGCGCTCGTCGCACGCCGCCGGCTTCCCGGTCGTCCCTCCGCAGCCCTCGCAGCAGAGCCGGTCCACGCTCGTCGCTCCGGCGGGCACGCGGAGCACGAGCTCCCGCGCCTCCTTGCGCCGCCGGAGGCGCACGCTCACCAGCGCCGCGGGGACCTCGGCCACCACGATCGCGGCGGGGGAGCAGGTGATCTTCACGGCGAAGCGGCCCCCGAGATCGCGGAGCTTGGCGTCGCGATCGGCGAGGAGGTGCGCGACCTTGGCCTCCACGACCTTGGCGTCGGCGCGGCGCCGCGGGGCGCGCGCCTCGGCCACGAGATCGGCGAAGTAGGAGGTGATCCGCGCGTGATCGCGCGCGTGCCTCCGGCGGACGTCGGCGAGCACCGGGGCCGCCGCCTCGCGCACGGCGCGCTCGGCGCGGAGGGCGATCCACGGGGCGGCGCCGGGCGCCGAGAGGGGCAGAGGGCTCGGGCGCACCACCGCGTCGGGCCAGGTCAGGTCGAGGTGCCCGCCCGTCGCCGCGTCGGGCTCGCCGCCGTCGGCGGCGTGGACGAGGAGGCGGGCCAGGCCCTCGCGCCGATCGTCGGCCTCGATGGCGTAGGCCACGGTCGCGGCGGCGTAGACGGCGCTGCCGATCGACACCGAGAGCACCTCGGCGAGGCCGTTGCGGAGGACGAAGCGCGCGGCCACCGCCTTCACGTGCGCGAGGCGCGGCGGCTCGAGGTCGAGCCGCACCGAGGCGGCGGGGGCGAGGGCGCGGGCCTCGGCCACGAGCCTCTCGAGGAGCGGCGAGCCGAGGCCCACGCCCACGTCGCCCTTGCGCTCCGGGTAGAGCGCGAGCCGGCTCTCCTCGGGGACGTCGAGGCGCCGCGCCAGCGCGGGCGGGAGCAGCGCCACGGCCTCGTCGCCCGCGTCGCCGCGCTCGCAGAGGGCCCCCTCGGCCTCGAGCGCGGCCTGCACGAAATCGAGGGGCGCCGGGAGGATCGCGGGGCGGGCGGGGCCTTCGATCATGTCTCGTAGTCCTTGCCGAAGAGGTCCTCGTCGAGCTTCTTCACCTGCTCGTAGTGCCCGCGCGCCGCGCCGAGCTCGGCGGCGATGGCGTCGAAGCCGGCCGCGAGATCCTCGTCCGAGCGCGAGCTCGCGTAGAGGGCGACGATGCGCTCCTCGAGGTCGCGCTCGTCGGCCATGTTGCCGAGGACCATGTCCATCTCGCCGACGACGAGCTCGAAGAGGTGGAGCCGGCGATCGAGGAGATCGAGGACGCGCTCCTCCGCCGTGCCGCTGGCGCAGAGGTTGTAGACGCGCACCTCCTCGCGCTGCCCCATGCGGTGGAGGCGGCCGATGCGCTGCTCGATCAGCATGGGGTTATACGGGAGATCGAAGTTCACGAGCACGTGGCAGTGGTGGAGGTTCTGCCCCTCCCCGCCGACGTCGGTGGCGAGGAGCACGCGCGCCGCGCCGCCCCGGAAGGCGTCGAGCGAGGCGCGCTTCTCCGCCGCCGAGAGCCCGCCGTGGAAGAGCGCGGGCGCGACGCCCGCCTCGCGGAGCGTGACCTCGACGTCGGCGAGCGTGTCGCGGAAGCGGGTGAAGACCAGGATCTGCTCCTGGTGGGCGCGGGCGAGATCGACGAGGGCGCGCCCCTTGCGCGAGGCGCGGACCGCCGCCGCCTGCTTCGCGAGCGCGGCGAGGGCGCGGCGCTCGGCCGGGCTGCGCTTGTCGCTCGCGCCGAGGCGCTCGAGGCTGCCGCGCAGCGCCGCGGGGCTCGATCCGGCGCAGAGCAGGAGCGTGGAGGCGAGCATGCGGCCGCCCTCGACGTCGCCGTGCTCGCGGAGGAACGCCACGACGTCGGCGTAGAGCGCGCGCTCCTCGGGCAGCGGATCGACGACGACCGTGCTGACGAAGCGCGGCGGGAGCGCGAGGCCGCTGTCGGCGCGGGTGTTGCGCACCATGACCTCGGCGAGCAGGGCGCGGAGCCGCTCGCGGTTCCGGGGGGCGAGCGGATCCTTGGCGTCGACGAACTGGGCCCGGAAGGCGGCCGGCGTGGCGAACTGACCGGGTCGGAGCAGCGTGACCAGGTTGTAGAGCTCCTCGAGATCGGTCTCGATCGGCGTGGCCGTGAGCAGGAGCAGGAAGCGGCTGCTGAGGCCGTTGACGAGCTTGAAGCTGGCGCTCTGCCGGTTCTTCACGTGGTGGGCCTCGTCGACGATGACGAGATCCCACGGGACGCCGTGGACGAGGGGCGCGTGCCGGGCGCTCCGCGCCAGCGCGAGGGAGGCGACGACCACCCCCTCGCCGCGCCAGAAGGCCTCGGGATCGGCGCTGCGCGCGGCGTCCTCGGTGGTGCGCACGGCGAGGCCGGCCTTCTCGGTCAGCTCCCCGACCCACTGCGCGAGCAGCGCGGGAGGGACGAGGACGAGCGCGCGGCGCGCCATGCCGCGGAGCTGGTACTCGCGGAGGATCATCAGCGCCTCGACGGTCTTGCCGAGCCCGACCTCGTCGGCGAGGAGCGCGCGGCCCCGGTAGAAGCGCAGCACGCGGCGCGCGGTCTCGAGCTGGTAGCGGTGGGGCTCGACGCCCACGAGCGAGGCGAGCGAGAGCAGCTCTTCGAACTGCTCCGCCGCGGCGAGCGCGTAGGCGCGGAGCGCGTGGCTCACCGAGGCGACGCTCGCGCGCGGGCCGTCGAGCCGGCGGGCGAGATCTGCGGCGTCGAGCCCGTGGACCACGAGCGGCGCATCCGCGAGCGGCGGCGGCGGCGGGAGATCCGGCGGAGGCGGCGCCGCAGGTGCCTTCGTCGCGGCGGCAGGCGGAGGCGGGCGCGCCGCGGGCTTCTTCGCGACGAGCGGCGCAGGCGGGCGCGCCGCAGGCTTCTTCGCGGCGGCAGGCGCGGGAGGATCGGCCCCCAAGAGGAGGCGGCCTGCCCGCGGCGAGGTGAGCAAGCGACGGAGCTCGGTTATGCTGACGCCCTTGCGATCGATGGTGCTCATGCTTTGCGACGGCGCCCGACTCGCCTCGAGGGCAGAGCCCGATAGCTCCACCAGGGAGCGCGACGCCAGCCTCGAAAGGCCCAGTTACCTCAGCGAATCTCGCTCCGTCAACCTCGAGCTTCCCCTCGCATCACGGGCTATTGCAGCCCCCGTTTACGGCTATTGCAGCCCCCATTTACGCATTCACGAAGGAGCCCGCGCGTGATCCTGTTCGAGCTGAACACCCGCCTTTACAAGAAGAGCCTCGACGTCCTCGCCGAGGAGCACCTCCCGCGCCTCGCCGCGCTCGGCTTCGACTGGATCTGGCTGATGGGCATCTGGCGGATGGGCCCGGCGGGCGTCGTCCTCTCGCGCAAGTACGCGCCTGACTTCGAGGGATCGCCCTACGCCATCGCCGCCTACGAGGTCGATCCGCTCCTCGGCGGAGAGGCCGCGCTCCGCGCCTTCGTGGCCAGGGCGCACGCCGCGGGGATCAAGGTGATGGCGGACTTCGTGCCCAACCACCTCGCCTTCGACACGCCGCTCATCGACGAGGATCCGGGGATGGTGATCCACTCCAACCCGAGCCTCCGCCCCGAGGTGGAGACCGACTACTACGAGCACGCGAAGGGCCGCCTCGCCCACGGGAAGGACCCGTATTTCGCGGGCTGGAACGACACCGTCCAGCTCGACTACGCCTACCCGAACCTCCGCGAGCACCAGGTGGGCGAGCTCCGGCGCATCGCGCGGCTCGTCGACGGCGTGCGCTGCGACATGGCCATGCTCGTGCTGCGCGAGCACGTGAAGAACAACTGGTTCCCCGCGGTGGATCAGGCCGCCTTCGACGCCGCCTACCCGCGCGAGTTCTGGGACGAGGCCGTCACCGCGGTGCGCGCGGAGCGGCCGGACTTCGTGTTCATGGCCGAGGTCTACTGGGACAACGAGCCCCGCCTCCAGGCCCTCGGCTTCGACTTCACCTACAACAAGAAGCTCTACGACCTGCTCGCCCACCACGCCCCGCCCGCAGAGACGGCGGCGCAGCTCGCGAGCTGGCCGGCGTCGTACCTCGCGCGCTCCGTCCACTTCCTCGAGAACCACGACGAGGAGCGCGCGGCGACGCGCTTCGGCCGGCGCGCGCGGCCCTCGGCGGTGCTGAGCTACGCGATCCCGGGCGCGGTCTTCATCCACCAGGGCCAGATGGAGGGCTTCACCGAGAAGCTCCCCGTCCAGCGGCGCATCCCCCTCGTGAAAGAGGCGCCCGACGCGGCGCTGCGCGGCTTCTACGAGCGGCTCCTCGCCATCGTTCGCCGCCCTGTCTTCCGCGACGGAGAGCTCGCCGTCCTCGGCGCCGAGAGCGACGTGGTCCTGGCGCTGCGCCGCCGCGGCGACGAGCGCGTGCTGGTCGGCGCCAACCCCTGCGGGCAGCGCCCCGAGAAGAGCCCGGCCCTGATGATCCCGCTCGAGCAGCTGGGTCAGAAGGCGGGCGAGGCGCTACGGGCTGTCGATCTGTGGACGGGCGAGGCGATCGCGGTGACGGCGTCGGCGACGGCGATCGACTTCGCCGAGGGCGCCGTGGCGAGCTGGGTCGAGAATCACGCGTTCCTGATCGAGCTCACTTGATCGATCGCGCGACCGCGCGGCTCACGATCCGTCGGCGTCGTCGGTGTTGCGATCGGGCTTGATCCAGCGCCCGAGCGCGTCGTACGCCGCGTATTTGTAGCACTCCGACAGCGTCGGATAGTTGAAGACCATCTCGATCAACGTGTCGACCGTGCCGCCCGTGAGGATCATCGCCTGGCCGATGTGCACGAGCTCCGTCGCGCGATCGCCGATGCAGTTGGTGCCGATGAGCTTGCGGGTGATCTTGTCGAAGACGAGCTTCACCAGGCCGTCGCTGTCGCCGATGATCCGACCGCGCGCGTTGTGCTTGTAGAGGGCGCGGCCGACGACGACGCTGAGGCCCTTGGCGATGGCGTCCTCCTCCGAGAAGCCGACGCAGGACACCTCGGGAATCGTGTAGATGCCGTAGGGCAAGAGCTGGCTCATCGTGCGCTTGTAGTCGAAGCCGAAGGCGTGGCAGACCGCGACGCGCGCCTGCTCCATCGAGGTCGAGGCCAGCGCGGGGAAGCCGATGACGTCGCCGGCGGCGTAGATCGAGGGCACCGCCGTGCGGTAGTCGCAGTCGACGTCGACGTAGCCGCGCTTCTGCAGCTTCACGCCCACCGCCTCGAGGTTGAGGCTCGCGGTCGCGCCGGAGCGACCGGCCGCGAAGAGCAGCTTGTCGGTGGCGATCTCCCCGGCGCTGGCCGTGGGCTTGGCGTCCTGGAGCGGGGCGGGCGGCATCGGCGCCGCGTGGCTGAGCTGGGTCACGATCTGATCGCCGACGCGCTTGACCTCGCCCGCGCCGGTGTTGAGGCGGACGTCGATCCCGAGCCCCACCAGCGCGACGCGGAGGGCCTCGCTGATCTCGGCGTCCAGGAATGACAGCAGCTCGTTCCGCGGCTCGATCAGCGTCACCTTGACGCCGAGCGCGCAGAACATCGACGCGTACTCGCAGCCGATGACGCCCCCGCCGATCACCGTCATCGTCTTCGGCAGGCGATCGAGCTGGAGGATGGTGTCGCTGTCGTCGATGTCGGGATCCTCGAAGGGGATCGACGCGGGCTGGAAGGGCACCGATCCGGTGGCGACGAGGATGATCTCCGCGCTGATGCGCTGAGCCTCGCCGGCCTCGCTGAGCTCGACCGTGTGGGCGTCGAGCAGGCGCGCCGTGCCGTGCAGGTAGGTCACGTTGTGCCGGTTGAGGTTCCACTCGATGCGATCGACCTCGGTGTCGACGACGGCGTCCTTGCGCGAGATCAGCTTGGGCACGGCCAGCTTCGGATCGAGCGTGACGTTGAGGCCGTAGAGCTCGGCGTTCCGGTAGCCCGAGAGGTAGATCGCGGTCTCGCGCAGCGTCTTCGAAGGGAGCGTGCCGGTGTGCACCGCGGCCCCCCCCGGCGATCGCGCCTTCTCGAGGATGGCCACGCGCTTGCCGAAGTAGGCGGCTTGAACCGCGCCCTTCTCACCCGCGGGGCCGGAACCGATCACGATCAGGTCATAGTCGTAGGGCACGGCGGAGAGACTACGCCCGCCTGCGGCGCGATTGAAAGCCTCCGACCCCGCGGCTACTGTGCCCGGCGAAAGACGGGCCGAACGTGGCCCAGAACCCCCAGGAACCCCGCGCCATGCTCTGGTTCGCCGAAATCGCCGGCGGCGTCGACCCCAAGACGCCCCACGTCATCAACGATTCGAAGACCCCCTCGGGGCGCGTCCACGTCGGCGCCCTCCGCGGCGTCATCCTCCACGACGCGGTCTATCGCGCGATGAAGACGCGGGGCATCCCGGTGCGCTACCTCTTCGGCGTCGACGACTACGATCCGGTCGACGAGCTCCCCGCCGGTCAGGCCGAGTTCTTCGCGCCCTACCTCGGCGCCCCGCTCTGCAACGCGCCCGCCCCCCAGGGCTCCAAGGCGACGGACATGGCCGAGCACTTCATCGGCGAGTTCTTCGACATCTTCCGCGAGCTCGGCGTCGAGGCCGAGCACTACCGGATGCGCGATCACTACCGAGCGGGCCGGCTCAACGAGTCCATCGACAAGATCCTCGGCAACGCCGACGCTGTGCGCCGCGTCTACAAGGAGGTCTCGGGCTCGGTGAAGAGCGAGCACTGGCACCCTTTCCAGGCCATCTGCGAGGTCTGCGGCCGCATCGGCACGACCGAGGTCGTGGCCTACGACGGCAAAGAGGTGGAGTACCACTGCCGCCCCAACCTGGTGAAGTGGGCCAAGGGCTGCGGCCACCACGGCAAGGTCTCTCCCTTCGACGGCAAGGGCAAGCTGCCCTGGAAGCTCGAGTGGGTGGCCAAGTGGCGAATCTTCGGCGTCACCATCGAGGGCGCCGGCAAAGACCACAACACCAAGGGCGGCTCGCGCGACGTGGCCGCCGGGTGCCTCCAGGCCATCTTCGGGGAGAAGCCGCCGCTCAACATCCCTTACGAGTTCTTCCTCGCCGAGGGGAAGAAGATGAGCTCATCGAAGGCCATCGGCTCCGCCGCGAGGGACATGGCCGATTTTCTGGCGCCGGAGGTGCTGCGGTATCTCATCCTCCGCCCGCAGCCGAAGTCGCCCGTCGACTTCCCGCTCATTCAAGACAAATCGGAGTCTGGCCGCTTCTTCCTGGCCGAAGAGTTCATCGTCAAGCTCTTCAACGACTTCGACCGCCTCCACAAGCGCGTCTACACCGATCCGAAGATCAACGAGGAAGAGAAGGAGCTCTATCGCCTCTGCGAGGTCAACAGCCCCGAGGACTCGTTCGACGCCAACTTCCAGCTGGTGCTCACCTTCGTGCAGATGCCGCACGTGAACCTGCTCGCCGAGATGGAGAAGCGCAAGGGCTCTCCCCTCACCGATCACGAGAAGGCGCACCTCGAGCAGCGGGCGAAATCAGCGCGCTACTGGCTCGACAACTTCGCCCGCGACGAGGAGAAGGTCCGCCTCCAGGAGACGCTCCCTGCGCGCGCAGCCGAGCTCAGCCACGCTCAGCGGGCCTTCCTGACGCAGCTCGCGGCCGAGCTCCCCTCGGTGACGCCGTGGGACGACGACGCCCTCCAGGCGCAGATCTTCGACGTCTCGCGCCGCACCCCCATCGCCCAGTCCGCGGGCTTCAAGGCCATCTACCGCACGCTGCTCGACCGCGAGCAGGGCCCGCGCGCCGGAGCGTTGATGGCCATCCTCGACAAGGACTTCCTGATCAAGCGCTTCACCGAGCTGCCTTACGAGGAGGAGGCCTATCGGAAGGAGACGGCCATTCCCGCGTCGGAGCACCTGGTGCAACTGGAGAAAGAGAAGGCCAAGATCGCGGCGATCAAGGTGATCCGGCAAGCGGGGGAGATCGCCGACTTCGAGGTGACCCACACCGACGGGAAGATCTACATCCACCGCGTCACGGACCCGCAGATCGCCGAGCACGCAGCGCGCGTGACGGCCCCGAAGCAGGCGTAGGCGAACGATGAAGAGCCCGCGCTCACGACTCGAGCCCCCGACGAAGAGCGCGGCGGTCATCCACCCGAAGAAGCCGGCCCGCGCGGCGTCGTCGCTCCGCGAGAGACCAGCCGTCGCCGCCCTGACGCCCCGGAAGAAGAAGAAGAAGGCGGCCGTCGCGGCGCCGACGCCCCGGAAAAAGAAGGCGGCCGTCGCCCCGCCGGCGAGCGCGCTCGTGGTCGATGTGCGCGCGTTGATCGAGGGCGCCCGCGAGCACGTCGCGCAGGCCGTCAACGTGACTCTCGTGCTCCTCAACTGGCAAATAGGGCGACGGATCGCCCGAGATATCCCGGTCGACGAGCGGGCGCTGCACGGCAACCTGATAGTCGCGACACTGTCGCGACTATTGTCCTCCGAGTACGGCAAAGGGTTCACGCGCGACGCGTTGTTCCGGATGGTGCAGTTCGCGGAGCTGTTTCCGGACGAGAAGGTCGTCGCGACGCTGTCGCGACAATGCAGCTGGAGCCACTTCGTCGAGCTCATCACGATCGATGACCCGCTGAGGCGCGACTTCTACGCCGAGATGTGCCGCATCGAGCGCTGGAGCGTGCGCGCGCTCCGCGCCAAGATCGATGGCTTGATGTTCGAGCGTACGGCGATCGCCAAGAAGCCCGAGGAGGTCGTCAAGCGCGAGATCGAGGGGCTGCGCCGGGAAGACAAGATGACACCCGATCTGGTCTTCCGTGACCCGTACGTCCTCGACTTTCTCGGGCTCGGCGCGGCCTACAACGAGCAAGACGTCGAGGTCGCCATCCTGCGCGAGCTGGAGCAGTTCCTGACCGAGCTGGGGACGGACTTCGCCTTCGTCGCCCGCCAGAAGCGGATCATCGTCGACCGGCAGGATTACCACCTCGATCTCCTCTTCTTCCACCGGAGCCTCCGGCGCCTCGTCGCAGTGGAGCTCAAGCTCGGGCGCTTTCAAGCCTCGGACAAGGGGCAGATGGAGCTTTATCTGCGCTGGCTCGACGCCCACGAGCGCCGCCCGGGGGAGGAGCCGCCGATGGGCCTCATCCTCTGCGCCGGGAAGTCGACAGAGCACGTCGAGCTGCTGCGCCTCGGCGAGAGCGGGATTCGCATCGCCGAGTACGTGACCGAGCTGCCTTCGCGTGAGCTGCTGCAAACCAAGCTGCACCAGGCGATCAGGCTGGCGCGCGAGCGCGCGGCGGCCTCCTCCCCGCAGGCGTCGGCGGAGCTCGCCAGGCGAGCGCGCTCACGGCGGTGAGGCGCCGCGGGGCCGTATCAGAGCTCGATGTGGTAGTCCTTGATCTTGTAGAGCAGCGCCCGGTGGCTTATCTCCAGCACCTCGGCGGCTCGCGTCCGGTTGCCCTTGGTCTTGGTCAGGGCCCTTCGGATCAGGATCTCCTCGATGATCCGCGCCGTCTTCTTGATCGACATCTCCCCGCTGGTGAGGTGCATCTGGATCGGATCGCGCGCCTCGCGCACCCGCTCGGGCAGGTCGTCGGCAGAGAGGGAGTCGCGCTCGGTCAACACCATCGCTCGCTCGATGGTGTTCTCCATCTCGCGGACGTTGCCGGGCCAGGCATACTCGAGCAGGAGGCGCCGCGCCTCGGCGTCGATCCCGCGGATCTGGGTGTTGAAGCGGGCGTTGTTCCGGGCGAGGAAATGATCGAGGAGGATGGGAATGTCCTCCCGGCGCTCGCGCAGCGGGGGGACGTGGATGGGCAGGACGTTGATGCGATAATAGAGGTCCTCCCGGAAGCGACCGGCCTTGGTCTCGGCGGCGAGATCACGGTGGGTGGCGGCCAGGATCCGCACGTCGATCTTGAGGTCTTTGTTGTCGCCGAGGCGGCGAATCGTCTCCTCCTGGAGCACGCGGAGGAGCTTGACCTGGAGCGAGAGCGGCAGCTCGCCGACCTCGTCGAGGAGCAGAGTCCCGCCGTTGGCCTGCTCGAAGAGGCCGGCCCGGTCGGCGACGGCGTCGGTGAAGGCCCCGCGCCGGTAGCCAAAGAGCTCGCTCTCGAGGAGCGGCTCGGGGATCGCGCCGCAGTTGACGGCGACGAACGGGCCGCCGCGCCGGCTGCTCTTGCTGTGGAGGGCGCGCGCGATAAGCTCCTTGCCCACGCCGCTCTCGCCGGTGATCAGCGCCGTCGTCTTGTACTCGGCGATCTTGGTGATCGTCTTGAAGATGGCCTGCATCTGCGGGCTCTTGGCGAGGATGTCCTCGAAGAGGTTCTCGCGGCGGATCTCCTGCCGGAGCGCCCGGTTCTCGCGCCGCAGCGACTCTCGCTCTTCGGCCTTGCGCAGCGTGAGCAGGACCTCCTCGGCCTTGAAGGGCTTCTGGATGTAGTCGTAGGCGCCCGCCTTCATCGCCTCGAGGGCGAGATCGACGTTGCCATACGCGCTCATGACGATGACCGTGCAGTCGTTCCCCTTGGCCTTGAGCGTGGCGAGGAGATCGAGGCCGCCCATCTTCGGCATCTTCACGTCGGTGAGGATCACGTCGGGGCCGAAGGTCTCGACGAAGGCCAGCGCCTCTTCGCCGCTCGCGGCCACCTCGACCTCGTAGCCGTCCCGCTTCAGGAAGGTCCGGACCACGAGCCGGAGGTTCTCTTCGTCGTCGACGACCAGTACGCGGCGCATGGATCTTCCTCGCAAACTTTTCTACACCCGCGGAGGCGCGGTCCGCAACGAGTTGCGATCCCCGACCTCGGCCGTCGACCCCGCGCCGCGCTCGAAGATCGCGGTGCGTCGACGTTTTCGCGGCTTTTCGGCGATTGACTCGCGCCTTTCGGGCTGCCATTTCGCGCGGGCGCCGCGGCCTCCGCCGTCGCGAACGGAGCAAGCTTTTCCAATGAGCATGAAGGATCGCCTCGTCGAGCAGGGAAAGAAGCTCGCGTCATCGGGCCCGGTGGTGCGGCTGATCAGCAACGACGGGGTGATGCGCGTCGCCACCGGGGTGATGGACGCGAGGACGCGCCTGCGCGCCGCCGCGGAGCACGCGTCGGAGGCGTGGAACGTCCTCCTCAACGGGCACGCGCTGCCGAACATCGATCCGGCGCTCGAAGATGAGACGGAGGCCAAGGGCGACCGCGCGCCGGCCGCGAAGACCAACGGGGCCGCCGCGAAGCCGACCTTGACGGAGAGCTCCACTGCCGCGACCGAGAGCGCCGCCGCGCCCAAACCGCAGGCCAGCGCGCCCGCCGCCGGGACCGCCGAGCAGAAGCTGGCGGCGCAGATGGCGGGGCGCAGCTCGCTCTCGCGCATCGGCGGCAAAGACGTCTTCGAGAAGTGCTTCAAGTTCATGACCGCGGACAACGCCCGCGCGATGGGCGTCTACCCCTTCTTCCGCCCGCTCGATTTCAACAACGGGCCGGAGGCGCAGCTCGAGGGCCGCAAGGTCATCATGCTCGGCTCCAACAACTACCTCGGCCTGACGACGCACCCGCGCGTGCGCGAGGCCGCCAAGGAGGCCATCGACAAGTACGGGACGAGCATGACCGGCTCGCGCCTCGTCAACGGGACGATGCGGCTGCACAAGGAGCTCGAGGACAAGCTCGCCGCCTACCACGGCAAGGAGGCCGGCCTCGTCTTCACCACCGGCTACCAGGTGAACATCGCCACCATCTCGGCGCTGCTCGCCAACAAGAAGAGCGTGGCGGTGATCGACAAGGACGACCACGCCTCGATCTACGACGGCGTCCGCCTGGCGCAGGCCGCGGGTGCGAGGATGGTCCGCTACAAGCACAGCGACCCGGCCGCGCTCGACCAGGCCTTGAGCGAGCTCGAGGACAGCGAGGGCGCCCTCGTGGTGACCGACGGCGTCTTCAGCGCGCAGGGCGAGATCGCCAACCTGCCCGGCATCGTCGAGGTCACGAAGAAGCACAAGGCGCGCATCCTCGTCGACGACGCGCACGCGCTCGGCGTGATCGGGCCGGGCGGCCGCGGCACGGCCGCTCACTTCGGCGTCGCCGATCAGGTGGACCTCATCGGCGGCACGTTCTCGAAGTCGCTGGCGTCGATCGGCGGCTGGCTCGTCGGCGAGCGCAAGGTGCTCGATTACATCCAGCACTTTGCCTATAGCTTCCTCTTCGCCGCGAGCGCCGCGCCGCCCCAGGTGGCCGCGGCGATGGTCGCGCTCGAGGTCATGCAGGAGGAGCCCTGGCGGCAGGAGAAGCTGCGCGAGAACTTCACGTACATGCGCATCGAGCTCAAGCGCCTCGGCTTCGAGCTCGGGAAGACCGAGACGGCCGTCATCCCCATCTACATCCGCGACGATCTCAAGACCGTGATGATGTGGAAGTCGCTCCTCGACGACTACTCGATCTACGTTAACCCCTTCATCACCCCCGGCGTCGCCCCGAAGCAGCAGGTGCTGCGGACGAGCTACATGGCGACGCACGAGCGCAAGCACCTCGATCAGGCGCTCGACGCCTTCGAGAAGGTCGGCAAGAAGTTCGGCGTGATTTGAAGCACCGTGGAGCGGTCGAGTGAACCGCCCCCCACGACGGTTCGTAAACCATGGTTCACAGGGCGCGGAGGATCTTCGCGCCCCGCGAACCCACCGCGCTTGGCACGGGGCATGATAAGCCGGTGGGTAGGTGCTCGTGCGGCGAGCTCGCGGCCGCCGCTGGAGGATTCGATGCCTTTCCGTTCGCCCTTTGCCATCTCCGGGCTCCTCGGTTCGCTCTCGCTTCGCTTCGGCGGCGTCGCTGTCGCCTTCGGCCTCTTCGCCGCCTCCGCCACGGGCTGCGGCGGCTGCGACGACGCGGCGCTGACGTGCGACGAGCGCGGAGAGAACTGCGTGATCTGCGACGGCTACGGCTGCCACCCGGCTGACCCGAACACCTCGGGCGGCTTCGGCGGCAGCGGCGGCGGGACCGCGAGCACGGCGTCGGGCAGCACCTGCGACGCGAAGCAGACCACGTGCCCCTGCGACGCGACGAACCAGTGCGAGACCGGGACCCAGTGCATCGGCGGGATCTGCGTCGACGGCTGCGACTTCACCTACGAGTGCGGCGCGGACAAGGTCTGCGTCAACGGGCAGTGCGCTCCGGGCTGCGACGATCAGAGCCCGTGCGCCGCGGGCTACGTCTGCACCGCCGGCGCCTGCGTCCTCGATCCCCAGCACCCGCAGTGCAGCGCGACCGCGCCCTGCGCCGCCGGCGAGACCTGCGTCAGTGGCCTCTGCACCCACAACTGCACGGGCAACGCCGACTGCGCCGCGGGCCAGATCTGCAACGGCGGCACCGGCGCCTGCGTCACCGACACCTCGCCGAAGCCGGCCTGCAGCGACACGGTGAAGTGCACCGGCGTCGGGCAGCAGTGCGCCGCCGACGGGTACTGCCACTACGCGTGCTCGACCGTGGCCGAGTGCAAGCTCCACGACTCGCGCTTCATCGCCTGCGACGGCTACTGCAAGACGGCGGAAGAGGTCGAGCCCGAGTGCACGATCGACAACCCCTGCAAGGCCGGGAAGAACTGCATCTCCAATAAGTGCCAGTGAGCTTGTCCAACAGGCGTCGCGAGCGTCCCGAGGCCAGGGAGGCCGAGGGAGGCGTGCTTCAGCACGTTGACCGAGGTCGACCGACGACTCGGGGCTCTCCGCAGCCTGTTGGGCAAGCTCTGTGACCGCGGCTTGACGGTCCAGAGAGCGCCGAGTAATCGCTTCGTCATGGCCACCTCTCTGGGCCGGGCCCTCGCCCGGATCGCTGCCGTCGCCGTCGCCGCCGCTTCCACGCTCGGCCTGTCCGAACGCCTCGCGCGCGCCGAGGGCAAGATCGCGGTGATCGACGTGCAGCACGCGGTCATGCAGACCGAGGACGGCATCCGCGCCCAGGCGACGCTGAAGAAGCTCTTCGACAAGCGCCAGCAAGAGCTCGACGCCCGGCAGACGGAGCTCGGGCGCGCGCGCGAGGACATCGAGAAGCAGTCGCGCGTCCTCTCCCGCCAGGCGCTGGAGAAGCGGATGGAGGACTGGCAGCGGCGCATGGTCGAGCTCCAGACCAAGTTCGTCGAGAACAACAAAGAGCTGCAAGAGAAGCAGGGGCAGCTCACCGGGCCGATCATCAAGAAGCTCGGCGGCATCATCGCCCGCCTCGCCAAGAAGAGCGGCTACGAGCTCATCATCGACAAGCAGGCCGTGCCCTACGCGCGGCCCGATCTCGATCTCACCGAGCAGATCGTGCAGATGTACAACGCCGGGGACGCCGGGGATGCGGCGCCCGAGGGCGAGAAGAAAGACGAGAAGAAATAGCTCGCAAGGCGCCATGATCGGGCTCGCCTTCCCCTCCCCCGTCACGCTCGCGCAGCTCGCCGCGCGCTTCGGCGGCGCCGTCGACGCCGGGGCCGAGCAGCGAACCGCCGCCCGCGTCGCGCCGGTGGACGCGGCCTCCGCCGCCGACGATCTCGCGCCGCTCCTGGCGCGCCGCTACCTCAAGGTCGCGCGGCAGAGCGCGGCGCTCCTGCTCGTCGACGCCTCGCTCGCGCGGCTCGTGCCCGAGGGGCGCCGCTGGGTTCATCCTCACGCTGGGTTCGCCTTTGCCCAGCTCCTCGCCGAGCTCGCGCCCCCGCCTCCCGTCGACGAGCGCGCCCTCGCGCGGATCGAGCCCGGCGCCGACGTGCACAGCACCGCCGTCATCGCTCCGGGCGTGGTCATCCGCGCGGGCGCGGTGATCGGGCCGGCCTCGCGCGTCGAGCCCAACGCGGTGATCTACGGCAAGAGCCGCCTCGGGGCGCGCGTCGTCGTCGGCGCCGGCGCGGTGATCGGGCGGCCGGGCTTCGGCTGGACGGCGTCGCCTGCGGGCGAGATCACGCGCGTTCCTCAGCTCGGCGGCGTGGTGATCGAGGACGACGTGGAGATCGGCGCGCTGGCCACCATCGACGCGGGCACGCTCCGCCCCACGGTGATCGGGCGCGGCGCCAAGCTCGACGCGCACGTCCACGTCGGCCACAACGGCGTCGTCGGCGCGGGCGCGATCATCGCCGCGCAGTGCGGGTTCGCCGGCTCGGTGGAGATCGGAGCGGGCGCCCTCATCGGCGGGCAAGCGGGGATCTCCGACCACGTTCGCGTGGGCGCGGGCGCGCGGATCGCCGCAAAATCCGGCGTGATCGGCGATGTCGACGCCGGAGCAACCGTGGCAGGCTATCCTGCCGTAGAAAGGGCGCGCTGGCTCCGGGCCATGGCGCGCGCCCTCCACGAGCGCTGAGCGGGGCCCACGCCGCGAGGACGAGCCATGCCCATTAGCGAACGCTTCGATAAACCCGTGTCGCTCGACATCCACCAGATCCTCTCCATCCTCCCGCACCGCTTTCCCTTCGTGATGGTGGACCGGGTGACGGAGATCATCTCGGGCAAGAGCATCCGCGGGCACAAGTGCGTCGCGTTCAACGAGCCCTGGTTCCCCGGGCACTTTCCCCAGCGGCCGATCATGCCGGGCGTGCTCATCCTCGAGGCCCTGGCGCAGATCGGGGGGATCCTGGCCTACGCCTCGGATCCCTTCGATCCGACCTCGAACTTGATGTTCTTTCTCGGCATCGACAAAGCCAAGTTTCGCCGCCCCGTCACCCCGGGGGACCGGCTCGACCTCTTCGTCGAGGTCCTCCACCACCGCTCCAACGTGTGGAAGCTCCGCGGCGAGGCCAGCGTCGACGGGACGCTCTGCGCCGAGGGGGAGCTGCTCGCGTCCATCGTCGATCGCCAGCCGTGATTCACCCCTCGGCCATCGTCTCCTCCAGCGCCGAGCTCGCCTCGGGCGTGGAGATCGGGCCCTTCGCGGTGATCGAGGACGACGTCGCCCTCGGCGAAGGCACGCGGATCGAGGCGCACGCGCTGGTGCGGCGAGGCACGCGCATGGGCGCGCGCAACGTGGTCCACCCCTTCGCCGTCCTCGGGGGCGAGCCGCAGGATCGGCGCCACGGCGGCGAGGCGACGCGGCTCGAGATCGGCGAGGGGAACGTCTTTCGCGAGCACGTCACCGTCCACAAAGGCACGGCGCACGGCGGCGGCGTCACGCGGATCGGGAGCCACGGGCTCTTCATGGTCGGCGCGCACGTCGCCCACGATTGCCACGTCGGCGACGCGGTGATCCTCGCCAACGCCACCCTGCTCGGCGGGCACGTGACGCTGGGCGCGCACGTCGTCACCGGCGGCGGCGTCGCGCTCGCGCCCTTCGTCCGCGTGGGCGAGCGCGCCTTCCTCGCCGGCGGAGCGATGGTCGAGCGCGACGTGCCGCCCTTCGTGATCGCCGCGGGCGACCGGGCCCGCGTGCGCGCGCTCAACAAGGTCGGCCTCCGCCGCAGCGGCGTCCCCGAGGCCTCGATCGCCGGCCTCGAGCGCGCCTTCGTCGCCATCTTCCGCCGCGGCCCGCGCGCCGTCGAGGCCGCCGCAGCGCAGAGCGACGCCGATCCCTTCGTGCGCGCCCTCGCCGCAGCGGTGCTCGCCGCGCCCTCGCGCTGAAGCCGCGCACGCCGGCTTCGAGAGGCGCTACTTGTGCGAGAGCTCCTGATCGCAGGGCGCCGTGTCGTCGATCCCCGTGAGCCAGTTGATCAAGCAGAGATCCCCGGGATCGCTCTGCGTCCAGATCAGCCCGCCCTTGTGCTTCTCGCGGAGGCGCGGCTTGCGCACCAGCGTCAGCGCGTCCGGCAGGTCCTTCTTGGCGACGACGGCCGCGAGGATCTCGGGCTCGAGGCCGATCACGCTCAGGTAGTTGTCGAAGAGCTCGGCCTCGGTCGTCGGCTCGGTGCCGCCCGAGTAGTAGTCCTTGTAGCTCTTGACGTTGGTGGAGCCCTTGGGCTCGGGCCGGCGCAGGCCGATCTGGCCGTAGATCTTGAGCGGGCGGTACATCGATCCGTGGCAGTCGAGGGTGCCGCAGCGGCGCTCCAGCACCGACGAGATCGGCAGGAAAGCGCCGCCCTGAGGGCCGAAGCTCGGGCCCTCGACGGTGATCTCGGCCTCGGGATCGACGCTGGAGCAGCCGGCCACGGCGAGCGCGGCCGCAGCGAGGAAGGTCAGCGCAGCGCGGCTCATCTCGGGACTCCTGGGCAGTCGCTCCCCGGCGGCTTGAAGGGGCTCTCCGCCGGGTCCTCGACGCAGTAGACCCAGCCGGGCGAGCCCTGATCGCGGTCGCCGGAATGGCAGGCGCCGCACGAGCCCTCGCGGCTGATCCGCGACGACATGTAGTGGCCGGTCGTGGCCTCGCTGCCTGGCTTGGTCGGGCACTCGATCTTCGCCTCGAGGGGGAAGCCCGGGTCGAACTCGTCCTTCGTGAAGTAGAAGTTGCCGACGCAGTTGGTCTTGCGCTCGGGCACGGCCTCGGTCGGGCCCTTGCCGTTCTTGCTCCCGAAGGCGTCGGTGATCACCACGTTGACCGCCTCGACCGGCGTCGGGAGCTTGTCGATCGGCGCGGCGAAGATCGTCCCGGCGATCGACATCTGCGGAGAGGCGCCGCCGTAGACGCCGTGGCACACGAGGCACGGCTGGCCGGGGCGGTGGTACTGGTTCGGCTCGACGCCGACGACCTCGCCGCCGAGGGCCGCGATCTTGACGTCGAGCACCGGGTTGCCGCACCCGCCGAGCGCGAGCGCGAGGGCGCCCGCGACGAGGGCGCCCGAGGACAGCGCGCGCGCGTTCATTCGATGTCGATCTCCAGCGTGGTGGCCCCGAAGAGGCCGAGCCGATCGAGCAGGAAGAGGTGATCGAGGAAGCGCGTGTAGACCACGTCCCCGGTGAGCGAGATGGCCCAGCTCTTCTTCTCGCCGAACGCGTAGCGCGCGCCGCCGCCGAGCGTGACGCCGTAGAGCGGCCCGAGCTCGCGATCGCCGGTGCGCAGCGCGGGCAAGGTGAAGCTCTCGTCCGTCTTCGAGGGCACCGCCGCGTACGCGCGCTGCCAGAAGCTCGCGCCCGTCTGCAGGTGGAAGCGAGCCGCCGGCCAGAGGCGCAGCCGCTCGGTGGCGTCGATGAGGAACTGCGACGACGTCGTCGTGGCCTTGAGGCCCCAGCTGTCGACGTAGAGGCGCTCCTCGGCGCGGAGGGTGCTCGCCGAGAAGCGGTGCGCGAGCAGCCCGGCGATGGCCCAGCGCTGCCGATCGGTGGGGAGCTGCTCGAGCGTGCGGATCGAGAGGCGGTTCTTGTTGACCCCGTCGATCGAGAGCCCGGCCGGGACGCGCGCGGCGACGTCGGGCGCGAACATCGGCAGGTAGCGGTACGGCTTCGAGGTGTCCCCGGTCTCGAGCACCGCCGTGAACGAGGCCGCGAAGAACGTGGCCTTGTCGAGGACGAAGGTCACCGAGGCGTCGATGCCGTGGCGGTTGATCTCGCGCGAGTAGATCGCGAACGCCGTGCCCGCGCGGCCGGAGATGTCGTGCGAGAACTCGTAGCCGATGGCGGGGGTGATCGTCTTCTGGCGCAGATCGATGGAGACGCCGCCGCCGAACGAGGTCGCCAGGTAATCGGGCTCGTGCGAGAGGTTGGCCTTGAGGCTCAGGTCCGCGTCGCCGAACTTCTTGTGGCCGCCGATCGACGGCACGTAGCGGACCTCGCGCCAGCGGGGCGAGGCGGTGGCGATGATGTCCGCCGAGGCCGCCGTCACCATGTCGACGAGGAACGAGGCGTTGACGCCCCAGCCGCCGGTGGGGCTCTCCGCGCTGATCGCCAGGGCCGGCGTGACCACGTCGACGTGATCGGTGTCGTGGTAGCCCGACATCTCGGTGGCGAGGTGGAAGTTGAGCGAGGGGCCCGTGCCCGACTTGAGGCACTTGCCGAAGTCGTCGCGGGTCTGCGCCGCGAGCATGCAGCGCATCATCGCCGGGTCGCCCTTGGCGCCCTTGGGACCGAGCTTGATCTCCACCGTGGCCGTCTCGAACTCGGCCGCGTCGATGGTCTGCTCGAACTCGAGCTCGACGCCGTTGACCTTGCCCCGGGCCTTGATCGTCCGCTGCCCCGGGTTGGTCCACAGCTCGCCGCCGAGCTTGTCGTCGGCGACCTCGACGCCGTTCATGGTGACGACGAGCTCCTGCGCGCCCGCCGGCCTGCGGAGGACGACCTTGGGCGTCTTCTCGCGCAGCGTCTGGGCGCGCTGCTTGGCGGATCCGCCGAGGTCGCGCATCCCCATCCGCCCCGCGCTGTCAGCGACGATCTGGAAGTCGGCGAGGGACTCGGTCCACAGGCCGCCGCGCTCCTCGCACGAGGCGAGGAGGAAGCGCGTCGTCAGCCGGTTCTCGCCCTCGAGCGAGGCCTTCGTGTAGTCGACGCAGTCGAGCCAGTCGCGGCTCGACTCGGAGGACGTGGCCTCGTTGTAGTAAAAGTAGGCCTCGGCGCTGCGCCACCCCCGCGGGAAGCGCCCGCCGCCCGGGTACGTCTTCTTGGGCTTGCGCGCCGCCGGAGCCGCAGCGGGAGGCGGCGTCGGCGCGGGCGCAGGCGCAGGCGGCGGCTTGGCCGTCTCGACCGGCGCAGGGCCCGCAGGAGCGGCGCCCCCGGCGTCAGCGAAGGCCTGCTGCACCTCGGGCGTGGTGAAGCTGCCGAAGGGCTTCGCCGAGGGATCCTCCTTCAGCGCCGTGGCGAAGGCCGCCTTGGCCTCGGCGGGCTTCTTCATGCCCACGTACACGGTGCCGAAGGCGATGAAGAGCTTGGCGCGGACCTTGGGGCTGCACGAGGAGCCCTCGCAGGCCTGCTTGCCGAACTCGAGCTGATCGAGCGCCTGCTTGTAGTTGCCAGCGCTGTAGTCCGACTGGAGCACGCTCTCGATCAGCGCCTCGACCTCTTTGTCGTTGGAGGCCGCTTGAGCGTCGCGCACGAGGGCCAGGGCCGAGAGCGCGAGAGCAGCGGAGAGAAAGCACGAGGCGAAGAACCGTCGAGACACGCGTTCGGCACTCTATCCGCGGGCGCTGGGCCCCGCGGCAAAAAGACAGCGATCAGTTGCAGCCGCAGCCGCTGCCGGTGCCGCCGCTGCCGCCGGTCGCGCCCTCGGAGATCGCCCGGAGGTGCGCCTCGCCGAAGCCGGTCATGTCCGACGCCGCCATCGTCGGGTGCGCCAGCTTGCCGCGCTCGTAGGGAGCCACGGTGCTGCAACCCGTCGTCGCGACGAGAGCAACGACCGTCGCGAGGACGGTGGTGACGCAGGAGGCGAGGGTCCGGAGGCGCTTCGTCATCATGGCTATCGCTCCCTTGTACACGATCCGTGCCCGCAGCTGCGCGCCGTTCGCGTCAACGGCTCGCGCCGAAGGCGGCCTGCGCGCAGCCCCGCTGGAGCCTCACCGCCCCACGCGCCATGGATCCTTCAGGATCCAAATCCTGGATCACCCGCCGCCCGCGCCGCGAGCTCTCCGATCGCTCAGAGCGAGCCGCCCGCGCCGCCCGCGCCGCCGCCCCCGCCGCTGCTCGAGCCCTCCGCGTCGAGCTTCTGGCCGCACTGGGCCCACAGCTTGACCTTGTCGAAGGTCGCCTGGTCCATCTTCGTGGGCGGCATCAGGGAGCGGCCGCCCTTGTCGCCGTGGAGGTTGCAGAGGATCCACGTGTGGCCCGGGGCGCCGTCGTTGATGTACGGGTAGCCCACCTGCGGCGAGTAGGCCTTGAGGGTGCTGAAGCTCTTGACCGCGTCGTCGGTGGGCAAGGTCAGGCCGCCGGCGCCCGAGCCGTGGCACCCGCTGATGCCGCAGCCCGCGCCCTCGGGCGCCTGATCGTTGAGCATCGGCCAGATGTCGTTGCGCCACGAGACGGTGCACATCGCGCCGCTGATCTGGGTGATGTCGGGGCAGCCGTCCTCGTGGATGCGCGGGCCGCCGGGCGGGCCGTAAGGGCAGCCGTCGCCGGTGTTGTCGGGGTTCGTCCCCTGCGGGCAGATCGCGTCACCCACGTTGTTGCAGCCGCCGAGGCTGGCGAGGCCGATGGCCACCGTCAGGAGCAAGGTCCGCCGGCCGGAGGCTCGAGATCGACGAGGCGCAGCGCCCCCTCGTGACCCGCGTGAGAAAGGCAAACGCCGCGACATGGAGGCGCATGGTGCATGTCGCGAGCCACAAAGTCGATTGGCTGAGCTAAGCTCCGCCCCCCGTCCGGGTCGCCGCCACGCGCTGACCCCGCCAACCCAAAGGGAGATTCCGCATGATCTCGAGCACGTCGTCGACCGTCCGCACCCTCGCCGCCCTCTTCGCCGGCGCTGCCCTCACCTTGCCGACGCTCGGCTGCGGCGGCGGCGGTGCCGCGGACGCCTCCGGCGCGAAGCACCCGCTCATCGGCGCCCCCGCCCCCGAGCTGGGCTCGGAGGCCGTCAGCGGGGAAGGCCCGAAGACGCTGAAGGACGCGCAGGGCAAGGTCGTCATCCTCGATTTCTGGGGCACGTTCTGCGAGCCCTGCAAGAAGTCGTTCCCCAAGTACCAGGAGATCGTCGACCAGTTCCCCGGCGAGGTGACGGTCATCGCCGTCGCCGTCGACGAGGCCGACTCCACCAAGAAAGAGCAGCTCACCCAGTTCGCGACCGAGAACCACGCCAAGTTCGCCATCGTCTGGGACAAGGACCACAGCGCCTCCGAGAAGTACGGCATGCGCTCCCTGACGATGCCGTCGAGCTTCATCATCGACAAGACCGGCAACGTCCGCTTCCTCCACGTCGGCTTCAAGGACGGCGAAGAGGCGAAGATCGCCGAAGAGGTCAAGGGCCTGATGGGGAAGTAGCGCTCGCGCTGCTCCCTCACCCTCTCACGCCCCGGGTCCCTCACCCCTCGGTCCCCCTCTCCCGGTGGGCTGAGGGGGAGGATCCTCGCCGCAGCTCTACCGACTCCGCCCCGGCGCGCACCGGTTGTCACCGATGGTGGCCACGACCAGATCGTAGTCGCCGAGCGTGAAGTCGCGCGGGATCACCACCGCCCCATCGAACCGCCCGCGATCGTCCGTCGACAGCGACCCGATGACGATCCCCTGCTGGAGCTGCGGGCTCGTGAGCAGCACGTCGACGCGCAGGTGCGAGCACGGGGCGCCCGACGTCGCCACCGAGCCCTGCACGTGGAAGGGGAAGCCGCGGCGCACGTCGCTGTCGATGGCGGCCACCGTCACCTCGGAGCGCGGCGCCTTGGGGTCGCTCGGCTCGCTCAGCGGATCGACGCTGCCGGCGCTGTTGCTCGGTGAAGGCGGGGGGGCTCCCGCGTCGCTGTCGGCGGGGCCGCCGCTCGTCCCCGAGCTCGCCGTCCCGCTGCCGCTGCTGCTCTGGCTCTTGTCGCGGTTGCGATCGGCGAGCTCTTGCCCGGAGTCGCGGCTCTCGGGCCAGGCGTACGGGTCCGGCGGGGGCTTGTAGGCCGGCTTGGCGGGATCGGCCTCGTGGTCGAGGTTGGCCGCGGCGCCGCCGAGATCGATCCGGTGCCACAGCGTGCCGTCGAAGACCTCGACCCAGGCGTGGGCCTCGTTCACGACCATCCGCGTCGGGATCCCGATCTCCAGGCCCGTGACGAGGAAGGCGAAGGCGCGGTGCCGGCAGACGCCCTTCTTCGAGAGCGCCAGGTCGAGGTAGATGTCCTTGTTGCCCGAGGGCGGATCGTCCGAGGGCGCGAAGGCGCGGAAGTAGGTGACCATCTTGCGGACCACCTCGCGCGGCCGCATCGCCCGCGAGATCCCCACCGCCTGCGCCACCTGCTGGAAGGCCTCGTCGTGGAGGTGCGGGATCGCCTGCCCGACGCTGAGCGCGCCCCAGCCCACGTCGGCGAAGTCGCTCCCGAACGCGGCGCGGGCGATGGCGATCTCCATCACGAGGCGCACGCGCACGCGCGCGCTGCCGCGCACGAACCAGTTGTCGGCGCCGTCGTGGACGACCTCGACGGGCACCTCGGGGTTGGCGTGCAGGCGCAGGATGCGCGCCCCCGGCCCCACCGTGGGGATGCGCACCGGCTCCCCCGGGAGGAGATCGACGGAGAGGTCGCCGTAGAACGGCTCGTCCATCTGCGACGCGCTGCCGCCGACCAGCATCGACCCCAGCGTCTTGTCCCGCACGCGGAGCGAGTAGTCGGGATCGACCCAGTCGTAGGCGCGCAGCCGCTTGAACGGCGCCGTCGCCGGCGAGAATGGATCGTCGTAGTTCTCGACGTTGGGCCGCCGCGTGTCGCGATCGGGCTCGTAGGTCGAGTCGGGGCTGTCGTCCGTCGTCGCGCCCCCGTAGACGTGATCCCCGCCCGGCGGCTTGCGCGGATCCGGCGCCGTGGCGATCCCGCTCGGCGTCTGCACCGCGGCGGGGAGATCCCCCTCGAGCGTCGTCGCGGCGAACGAGACGTCCTCCTTCGGATCGACGTCGACGAACTCGTGGAGGATCATCCCCTGCGGCGCGGAGAAGGGCGGCGGATCCGCGTCGGCGCGCGCCGTGAACGCCAGGCCGACGGCGAGGAGGGTGGCCAGCGCGGCCGACCAGCGCGCCCGGGCGGGCGACGACTTCACGGGCACGGGCGCGAGCGGCGCAGGGGGCATCGGGGACCCACTATGAACCACGGATCGACCAAAGGTTCCAGGAGGGTGCGCGTTCCCGACCGCCCCCGACCGGAATGGGCGGCCCCACCCGAGCGTACCCCCGCGTGTCTCACTTCCCGCCCCGACGCCTGCCCCTCGCCGCTTTCGCCTCGTGGACCCTCCTGGCCTTCACCCTCACCGGCGAGGACGCCCGCGCGAGCACGTTCATCCGCGGAGACGATCCCCCGCAAGGCTCCTGCTCCCGCGTCAGCGCGGATTTCTCCCGCTGGACTCCAGCCGCCGGCCCGGCGGCGCGCTTCATCGCCGACGCGTTCACCGGCAAAGGGAGCGATCTCTGGATCGGGCTCGGCTACACCGACGCGGGCTTCTGGAGCGCCGAGGCCCACGCGCCCAACGACGCCTGCGACGCATGCACCATGCTCGACATCGTCGTCACCGGCTTCGACGGCAAGCGGCGCGCGCTCCCGGTCATCACCTCCGCGGACCGGAGCCGCCTCGAAGCCTCGTCGCCCGAAGAGCTGAAGAGCTTCACCCTCGCGAGCCTCTGGCGCCTCGCCGCAAAGGACTGGCCAGTGGCCAATCTCCAGCAGGATTACCAGCTCCGCTACGCGCCCAACCGCGACGCCGACGGCCTCTCGGACCCCTACCCCGGCTGGATGGTGGAGACCTCGGTGAGCACCAAATGGCAGCTGCGCTTCGCGCTGCGCGTGGAGAGCCACATGATGTGCTGGTGCATGTTCGGATGGCGTGGCTGGGCCCCGGCGGCGCCGCGGAGGCCGTGATGCAGTGAGAGGCCGGCGCGCCGCGGGACAGCGCGTGAGCGCCCTCCACCCCTCGCCCGTGAGCCACCCACCCTGGAGGGTGACGCCTCGACTCTCCCGTCGGACAAGCTCTCAGGACACCTCCGTAGGCGGGAGGCAGCGCGCTCAGGGAGACCAGTCGAACTCGTACTCGTCGAGCTGCCGACTCTTCGTGGCGGCGGCGCCGACGACCTTGATCTCCAGCACGGATTCCAGGCGCACGCGGTGAGGCATCAAGGTGAGCGGATCGGTGTCGACGGACGACCGCATCTCACGTCGCAACCTCTCGATGACGATGTTGTCGTCCGGGCTGATTTGCTTCATGAAGTCGCTCAGAGCGGCTTTCGCGGCTTCCCCTTCGAGCAAGCCGGAACTCGATAGACGCACGAGCCCCGGCTCACCCGGAGTCGCGCCGTGATGCTCGAAGAGCACCGGAGATGACGCAAAGCCCCCGCCGGGCAAGCGAATCTGCACCTCGCTTTTGCCCGTCTCGCCGGGCGCGAGGCTCAGGTTCTTCCACTGGCCGACCCACGAGTTCCAGTAATCGCCGCACTTCGCCTCGATCTGCGCCTTCGACTCGGGTGATTTCATCCTGAGCGCCACCGCAGCGGCCTTCTTCGGATCCTTTTGCTTGGTGATGTCGCCCGATAAAATCCGGTCGATCAGCTCGTCCAGGCCGCGGATGCCGAGGTATTCGCCCTCCGGCGAGATGACGATCGTCGGGATGACGGCCACGTACGACCGGAGCTGCTCCAGGGCGGCCTGGACCTCGGGGGAGGACCTGTCTTGCCCCGCCAGGTCGAGGAACTTGAAATCCTTGAAATGCACCTCGAGCGTGCCCCCACCCGGCCCTCGGGTCACGATCAGGAAGTAGTGGATCGTCGAGGCGTGCCCTTTCCTCTCCGCGCGTTGGGTGACCCCGACGCGCCCCGGAACAGGCCAGGCAAAGTGGAGCGCCGAGGAGGCGGGCGGCGCCGCGACCTGCGGAGTCGAGGTGGCCAGAGGCGGCGCCGACGCCGTCGACTCCGACGCTGACACGGGAGCCGAGGCCGGCGCCCGAGCGGCGCAGCCGAGCGCAAGCGCGGGCAGCAAAGCGCCCATCCACAGGCGGCGTCGCATCGACTCGAGACTACGTTGCATCATTCTCTCCCAGGCTCATCGGCTTCAGAACGAGACAGACTCCAACTCTGCAAACTCGTAGTTCAACAGCTCGGCGTCACTCCCGACGAGCGCGGCTCGCTTTGCGGGGGCGGTGCCTCACCCCGCCGCGGCCGGCGACGACGTCTTCGCGCTTCGGGGCGAGGACGTCGTCCGGGTACTCCACCTCTCGCCCCGTCTCGGGGGACTCAGCGGCCTGGGTCTTGTTCAAGGCGCAGAAGGCGCGCTGGTACGGGTAGGAGCGGAAGAGCAGGAGGAGCTCCGCTGGACCTCCGTCCATGAGGACGATGCCGTCGTCGTGATCGGCGCAGTGGGGCACGTCGACGGCGATCCGCTTCCCCGTGCGCATCACGAAGCCCATGCCCGTCGTGGCCAGCAGGGCGACGCCCACCGCGGAGGCGGCGAGGCCCTCTCCGCCGTCGTTCTTGACGACGCGGACCGGGGAGCTCTGCGTCTCCAGCGCTCCGCACACGGCGCAGCCGGGGGGCCAGTCGAAGCGGAGGGGCAGCGCCGCGCCGAAGATCGGGTCGGCGGCGACGGTGCCCATGGGGATGGGGCGGAGCACGCCGGATTTGCTCTTCAGGAACAGGTTGCAGCGCGTGCAGAGGATGCCCTGGACCCTGGCCTGGCGATCGATGTCGTGGATCGGCGCTCCGCACCCGGGGCAAGGCGCGGAGCCGGAGCCGGCGAGGACCTTGCCGAAGAGGACGCCGACGGCGGCGCAGCCGGAGAGCAGCGCGCCGAGGCCCGCGAGGAAGGGATCCGCGATCCAGTCGAACGCGGCCGCGCAGGCCAGCGCCGCGCAGGCCACGGCGAGGAGCGCGACCACGGCGAGGAGCGCGTAGGTCTGTGAAGGCGCCCGGACGACGGCGCTCTTCCGGGCGGGGGGCTCGCGATAAGGGGTCATGCTTCCTCGAGCCCGAGAGAGGGCGCCCGCGCCGCACGTTCGAGCGGTGGAGGCTCCCGCAGGTGGGCGCGCAAGCGCAAGTGGAATCCATGCGGCGCTCACCGCGTTGCGGAGATTTCTGGTCTCCTCATGCCCGCCGCGGCGCAGAATGCTACGAGGCAGCACGGAGCTCGTGAGCCGCCCCGAGCGCGGGGCGCATTGTCCGGAGGGGACCGCATGATCGTCCTGTTTTCCAAGCTGGTTTTTCTGGTCTTCGTGGCCGTGTTTCTCCTGGTGATCCTCGCCTCGACGGCGCGGGTGTTCCGCAAGGCGGGGCGCCCGGGGTGGGCGGCGTTCGTGCCGATCTACAACCTGGTCGTGCTCCTCGAGATCGCGGGCAAGCCGGTGTGGTGGGTGGCCTTCACGCCGGTGCCGGTGGTGAACCTCGTTCTCGGCGCGCGCCTCGGGATCGCCCTGGCGGATCGCTTCAGCCGCGGTCGGCTCTTCGGGCTCGGGCTCTTCTTTCTCGGGCCGCTCTTCCTGCCGCTCCTCGCCTTCAGCGACCTTCGCTACCGGCAGGTGAGCCGATGAACGCGAGCGAGCGCCTCAAGGTGGCCGGGCAGGCGGCCCAGACGCTGGAGGACATGGGGTTCGTCGCGGTGGCGCGGCTCAGCGACGGGGTCGTGACCCTCGAGTGCTGGGAGCGCGGGCCCGGCGCGGGGCGGATGGTGCGGCACATCGTCGGCGACGAGCTGGCGACGCGGCAGATCCTCGC
>FSTQ01000516.1_pt1 | contig 27648 bp, 20 predicted proteins | sample 1637281 | NCBI WGS metagenome assembly FSTQ01 (sample SAMEA3914818, study PRJEB12502) | metagenome | biome: forest; material: soil | place: Canada | collected 2010-06-26 | depth 0.1 m
CCGCCTCCCCCCGCGCCCCCGCCTCCACCAGGCCCGCCCGGCCCGCTCGCGCTACCCCCGCTCCCGCTCCCCTCGCCTCCCCCGCCGCCCGGCCCGCCGGCGCCGCCCGCGTTGCTCGCGCTGGCTCCGGCGCCCGGCGTCGGCGCCTTGTTCTGCATGCAGATGCTGCCGGTGATCCCCATCATCCCCAGCTCGCAGAGCACGATCGGCGCGCCCAGCACCAGGAAGCACGGGCCCGTCGTGTTGAGGCTGACGACCTCCTTCAACGTCCCCGGCTCGTTCCCGTGGCACGTCTTCAGCACCGAGCCGACGGTGGCGATCTTGGCGCCGTTGATCTTCGTCCGCATCGGCGAGTCCCCGATGCCCTCGATCGAGCTCGCGAACACCGGGTACGGGATCGGCAGCGGCGCCGGAGCCGCGGGCGTCAAGCACACGCTCACCGCCATCGGCACCACCGCGTGCCCCGATTTCTCGGTGATGCAATCCATCATCAGCGCGGTCACGTCACCCATGGTCGTCGCCTCGATCCCCGGAGCCGCCGGCCGATCGGCGAGCTCTTCGAGATAGGCGGCGAGGATATCCGGACCGCGGCGCCGCTTCCACCTTCACCACCGCTCCCGACCTCGGCGTCGAGCCCTCGATCGGCGCGCGCGCGGATGGGTTACATTCGCCGTCGATGGCCTTGGATCTCTCCGGGATGACGCTGACGCAGCTCCGGTACGTCGTGGCCGTGGATCGCCATCGGTCCTTCCGCGTCGCCGCCGAGCGCTGCCATGTCTCGCAGCCGGGCCTGAGCATGCAGATCCAGAAGCTCGAAGAGGTCCTCGGCGTCGCGATCTTCGACCGGTCTTACCAGCCCGTCGTCACCACCGAGCGCGGCTCGGCGATCGTGGCGCAGGCGCGCACGGTGCTGCACGAGTGCGAGCGGCTCGGCGATCTCGTCCACGCCGGGGACGAGCTCACGGGGACCTACCGGCTCGGCGTCATCCCCACCCTCGCGCCGAGCCTCTTGCCGCTGCTCGTGCCGCATTTCATCGCCGATCACCCGCGCGTGACGCTCTACGTGGAGGAGCGCACCACCGATGATCTCGTGCGCGGCCTGCTCGACGACTCGCTCGACGGCGGGCTCGCCGCGACGCCGCTCGACGTCCCGCTCGTGCACGAGAGGCCTCTCTTTCTCGAGCCGTTCTTCGTCTACCTCGGCGCCGACAATCCCCTCGCGGAGCGGCCTGTCCTGCGGCAGAGCGATCTCTTCGATCAGCGGCCCTGGCTCCTCGCCGACGGCCACTGCTTCCGGACCCAGTGCCTCCACCTCTGCAAGGTCGATCGGCGATCGGCCGAGGCGAGCACGATGACGCGCTTCGAGACCGGGAGCTTCGAGACGCTGATCCGCCTCGTCGACGCGGGCGTCGGCCTCACGCTCTTGCCCGAGCTCACCGTGCGCCACCTCGCGCCCGAGGTGCGGCGGCGCCAGGTCCGCCCCTTCGCGCCCCCGGTCCCGACCCGCCAGGTGAGCTTCGTCTTCGGGCGCGATCGGCTCCGCGGCGCGATCGCCGACGCCCTCGTGGCCACGCTGATGAGCCGCGTCCCCGCCGATCTCCCCCGCCCGCGCGACGTCGGCGAGGCGTGGTCCGTCATCCCGACGCAGTGACGTGACGCGCCGCACCCTGCCCTGGGGATAACGAAACAATATGGGAGCATCAGCTCATTCGATTAGGCCATCGGAGGCCGATCGTGAGACGGTCGTGTCCTCCGGGGAGCGAGAGGTGAGACTCCCGTCCGGGCCTCGCCACCGGCGAAGCCACGGGCAGAGACCACCTCCCCATTCTCCGAGCGAACGAGCGTTGAAGGAGATGACCATGCGAAGCGCGGGCAACGATGCGAGGCCGTCCAGGAGGCGATGGCCGCACCTCTGGGGAGCGTCTCTCGGCGCGTCGGCGCTGGTGGGGGCGCTCATCGGCTGTCAGGAGCCGCCGCCCGTCGTGCCTGTGCCTTCCGCGCCTCCACCGGCCGCGCCGGCCACCACCACGGCGCCCGCGGCCGGCCCCGCCGCGCCGGCGCCGCCGCCCGCAGCCCCGCGCGTCGACCTCAAGCGCGACGGCCCGCACGGCGCGCAGAAGATGCCCGATCAGCTCGCGGGGCTGAGCAAGCTGTCCCTCAACGAGGCCTCGGCGGCGGCGCCGAGCGGCGTCAACCCGGCCTTCTGGCAGCTCCTCGCCCCCAGGGACAACGCGCTCGACGCGCGCCGGATCGCCCTGGGAAAGAAGCTCTATTTCGACACGCGCCTCTCCAAGGACGGGACGCTGGCCTGCGCCACCTGCCACGACGTCAGCCGCAGCTTCACCGATCGCCGCAACGCCTCCGAGGGCATCAACGGCCAGATCGGCCGCCGCAACGCCCCGACCACGATGAACGCGGTCTTCTTCCAGTCCCAGTTCTGGGACGGCCGCGCCGCGATGCTCGAGGACCAGGCGAAGCTCCCGATCACCAACCCGATCGAGATGGGCCAGCCCGACGGCCCCAGCACCGTGAAGGCCATCGCCGGCGACGCCGAGTACAAGGCCATGTTCAAGGCCGCGTACAACTCCGATCCCAACTTCGACGATCTCGGCCGCGCGCTCGGCGCGTTCGAGCGGACGCTGGTCTTCCTCGACGCGCCTTACGACCGCTTCGTCGCCGGCAAATCCAGCGATCTCTCGGACGACGCCAAGGCGGGGTGGGGCCTCTTCAACGGCAAAGCCCGCTGCGTCTCCTGCCACCAGCTCAACGGCTCGAGCCCGATCGGGACCGACCAGAAGTTCCACAACGTCGGCGTCTCGGCCCGCCACCAGGACTTCGCCAAGCTCGTCGGCACCGCGCTCGCGGCCCTCGCCAAGAACGACAGCAAAGAGACCATGGATCGCCTCGCGATCCAGACCGACATGTCCGAGCTCGGCCGCTTCGTCGTCACCCGCAGCTACTCCGACATCGGGTCCTTCAAGACGCAGCAGATCCGCAACATCGGCATCACCGGCCCGTACATGCACGACGGCTCGATGCAGACGCTGTGGGACGTCATGGACCACTACAACAAGGGCGGCGAGGCCAACCCCTACCTCGACGGCGGGATCGAGCCGCTCAACCTGAGCGAGCGCGAGATCGATCAGCTCGTCGCCTTCATGTTCACGCTCACCGACGTGCGCTTCCAGGCCGACAACGACGCGGAGTTCGCGCGGCAGCGCGAGATCGCCCGCGAGAAGCGCCCGTTCCGCGACGACGCGCTCGCGTCGCGGAAGGTTTTCCCGTTCGAGAATCGCCCCGGTAAATCCGGCGTCACCCCCTGACTGTCAGCACCGGAGAGAGCCATGCCTCGAGGACCGTTCAAGAGCGTAGAGACGAAGTTCATGGAAGAGCGCGAGGCGGCCTTGCGCGCCCTCGGCCGGCTCGACCGGCGCGGGTTCGCCAAGGTCTCTCTGGCCGCGGCGGGGGCCTTTGCCAGCTTCGGTATCCAGAACCCGCACTCGTTCCAGCCGATCCAGGTGGCCAACGCCGCGCCGGCCGAGAAGGGCGGCAAGGGGGGCGAGTCGTTCCGGATCGCGTACATCTCCGATTCGCACCTCTACGACCGCACCATCAACGATCGCTTCGTCAACTCGCTGATGCGCGCGGTCGACGACGTCAACGCCATGAGCCCGGCGCCGGACTTCGTGCTCTACGGCGGCGATCTCGCCCAGCTCGGCCAGGCGAGCGAGCTCGAGCTCGGCGCCCAGATCCTGAAGAACCTCAAGGTGCCTGTCCGGATGATGGTCGGCGAGCACGATTGGTACCTCGACCTCGGCGAGAAATGGCGCTCGCTCTTCGGGAAGCCGACGTACTCGTTCGACCACAAGGGCGTTCACTTCGTCGTCCTCAACAGCGTCGTCGAGAAGGACTTCTGGACGGCGCGCAAGCTGACGCCGATGCAGCGGATGCGCACCGTGGCCGGCCTCGACAACGCCGAGCAGAGCGCGTTCTCGGTCGGCGACGAGCAGCGCGCCTGGCTCGAGAAGGATCTCGCGGCCATCCCCGCCACCACGCCGCTCGTGGTGTTCTCGCACTCGCCGCTCTACAAGCTCTATCGCCCGTGGAACTTCTGGACGGAGGACGCCGAGCAGGTCCAGGGCATCTTGAAGAAGTTCAAGACCGCGACCGTGATCCACGGCCACACGCACCAGCTCCTCTCGAACCGGCTGGGCAACATCTCCTTCCACGGCTTGCTGTCGACGGCCTGGCCCTGGCCGTACGCCCCGCAGGGCTTGCCCGAGCTCACCGTGCAGATGGGCCGCCCCAACCCGTTCGATCCCAACGACGGCTGCGGCGACGGCAGCCTGCTCGTCCACCCGGACGGCCTCGTCGACAAGATCTACAACCTGTGGAACCGCAACCCGGTCACGGTTCCGAGCACCTACCTGAGCTCGAAGGGTCTGAAGACCAAGCCCGTGGCGTCCGAGCGAACGAGCTACTGAGAGAGGAACCCATGAACGCACGATTCCCCTTCACCGCGCTCGCGCTGCTCGTCGCCACCGGCTGCGGCAGCGCGCCCGAGCCCACCCCCCAGGTGCCCACGACGCCCAGCTACGTAAAGGCACCTCCGCCGGTGCCCGACACCGCACCAACAGCCGCCCCGGCCTCGCCCGCCTCGCCGCCCATCGCAGCGAACTCCGCGACTGGCACCGACGTGCTGCTCTGTGACGGAAAGACCAAGGCCAACTTCGCGCAGGGCACGCCGGGTGATCAGATCGCCTCGGCCCTGATGAACGAGTGGCTGCGCAAGAACCCCGACCAGAGCTGGGAGACGACGGTGCGCAGCCAGCACAGCCTCGAGCCTGCCGCCGACAACAAGAAGCTCATCGGCCAGGGGCAGGGCCCGACCTACGGCGGCGTGACCGCGCAGGACGTCGCCCTCTGGAAGACCGAGACAGAGACTCTTGCCGCGGCGGGCTCCCGCGTCTTCCACAGCGGCGACGAGCTCGGCACCACCGTCGGCGTCTCGTGCGATATGTGCCACCCCAACGGCGCCAACACCCACCCCGAGACCTACCCGAAGTTCCAATCGCAGCTCGGCCGCGTCGTGCTCCTGCGCGACATGATCAACTGGTGCTTGCAGCACCCGGTGCGCGCCCAGCCGATGAGCGCCGACGACCCGCGCATGCGCGCGATGGAGGCGTACATCTACGCGCAGCGCCGCGGCAAGGTGCTGGAGTACGGCAAGCACTGATGAGAGCGAGGGGGCGCGTCGAGGCCCCCCTCCGCGCCCGCCTCGCCGAGAGCTCGACTCCCCTTCTCCACACCTCATGGCCAGGATAGAGCTCGTCACCTTGATCCTCGCGCCCCGGGAGCGCTGCTTCGACCTCTCCCGGAGCGTCGATCTCCACGTGGCCTCGACCGAGGACACCGGCGAGCGCGCCATAGCCGGCGTCACCAGCGGCCTCCTCCACCTCGGCGACGAGGTCACCTGGAGCGCCAGGCACTTCGGCGTCCGCCAGAGGCTCACGAGCCGGATCACCGCCTTCGATCGCCCCGGCCATTTCCGCGACTCCATGGTCTCGGGCGCGTTTCGCCGCTTCGATCACGACCACTTCTTCGACGCCAGGGGCGAGGCGACGGAGATGCGGGACGTCTTCGACTTCGAGTCCCCGCTCGGGCCGCTCGGTCGCATCGCCGACGCGCTCGTCCTGACAGGCTATCTCCGCGGCTTTCTGGAGCGGCGCAACGCGGTGATCAAGCGCGCTGCCGAGTCGGAGGAGTGGCGCGCGCTGCTCCCGTCTACCTGAGCGTCACGCGCGCGCCGACTCCAGCTCTCGCAGCGCCGCGTCGCGGGCCTTGGTGAGGGTGTTGAACGCCGCGTTGGTGCCGCCGCGATCCGGGTGCCTTTGCAGGGCGAGGCGCCGGTAGGCCTTGCGCACGTCGGCCGCCGAGCAAGGCCACGAGAGCTCGAGCACCTGGAGCCACGAGCGCCGCGTCGGCTCGGGCTCGTGCGGAGGCGGGCGGCGGCGAGGCTCTTCACCCCACCACTCCGAGCCTGCGTCGTACCCCGCCGACGCCGGGCGCACGATGCGCGCCGCCTCGACGGCGAGCTGCGCGTTCAGCGTCAGCACCGAGGCGCGCTCTCCTTTGGCCACGCGGATCGCGGCGCGGGCCCGCGCGTGCGCCTCCTCGATCCGATCAGCGAGGCCGTGGGCGTCGGGCCTCGGCGTCGCCGCGAGGCCGCTCGAGGCCCACCACGCGGCCCAGAAGAAGCCCACCACGCCGCCCCGGCCAAGGCGGCAGACCGCGTAGAAGCCGTCAGGCGCAGTATCGACGCTCTTCCTCACGCCCCAGCTTGAATCACGAGGACCGCGAGCGCGCAACCCACCAAGGGCCGACCGACTCCGCATCGAGCTTGCGTGGAGGCCGCGTCACCGTCGATGATTGCGCGCTCCAGCGCCGAGGAGCTTCGAGAGTGTGGGCGAGACGCAGCGAGCCGTCTCCCCATCGAAAGGACACCGTATGCGGGACGAGAAGGGGTTGATCGAGCTCACGATGATGGTCGAAGCGAGCGGCTCGCTCTCACCGGCCCGCGAGCACGCCCACCAGGGCAAGGTCTACGTCGAGGGGATCGACGGCGCCCGGTACACGCTGCGCGTCCGCAACCTGACCAGCGCCCGCATCGAGCTCGTGCCCAGCGTCGACGGGCTCGACGTGCAGAGCGGAGAAGACGCGTCGTCCTCGCGGCGAGGCCTGGTGGTCAACGCCCACGCCACCTACGACTTCGAGGGCTATCGGCTCGACATGACCAACGTCGCCACCTTCCGCTTCGGCGGAGTGGGCGCCTCGTATGCGGCGCAGATGGGCAAACCCCGCAACATCGGTGTCATCGGTGTCGCCGTGTTCGAGGAGAAGGAGAAGCCGATTCCGCCCCTTATGGTGAAGGCTTCCTTGCCTCGCGCCTCCAGCACCATGGGCTTCATGCCCGCTCCGCCCCCTCCGGGCCTGGGCGCACCTCCGCCGGCTGCCCGGGCGCCTGCGCCTGCCGGCGCGCCCCCAATGCCCGGCGCGCCCCCGCCTCCCAGGGCGAGCACCGCAGTCCCGCAGTCGCTCGGAACCTCCTTTGGAGAGCGGCGCGAGGCCAAGATTCACTCGACGACGTTCGAGCGCGCCACCAGCTCTCCAGCGTCGGTGATCTCGCTCCGCTACGAGCACCGCGAGTCGCTCCGGGCGCTCGGCATCGCGATTGACGATCTCGAGATCCGCGAGACGGCCAACCCCTTCCCTGCCGAGCCGCCGGGCCCCTTCGCCAAGCCGCCGCCGGGCTGGAAGGGCTGATCCTCCAGGACAGACCACGTCGCCGAGATACCGGCTTTTCTCCTCGATCTCCTCTGACCAGCGGCCGTGATCGCGCGCGCGCCGCCATGCTAAGATCCCGAGTATGGATATCCCGCCTCCCTGGTACGAGCTCAGCCATCCTGCCTGCTCGGGGACGACGCGCGGCTGCGCCGGAGGCGACGTCGCCTGTCGCGATCAGGCCGCGAAGGACGGCTATGTCGCGATTTCCAACTATTCGTTTTGCCGCCGCGACGAGGTGCGCACCGAGCCCAGCATGAGCGGAATCGGGCTCCTGGCGATCCTCGCCGTCGCCGCTGGAGCTGCGGTGATTGGCTGGAGGAGGCGGCGGCGCGCCTGAGCATTTCAAGGCATGGGGAACGGATCCGAAAGCCGCGCGTCGGTGGCCAGCGTCTCGTCGGTCAGCGTCCCGAGAAACGCGATGAGGCCAGGTGCATTTTGCGGTGATTCACGCTGTCAAGGCGGCTTTTGGTTGCGCATTGTGCAGGCGAGATGCGCAATCATTGTGCAAGCAGGCTGCGCAATCCACGGTCGCACTCGCGGCGCGGCTCGACGTCCAGGCGGCCTCGCTATCGCTCGCCTTGGCTGACGCGTGTCATCGCATGAGCTGGATTACAAGAGCCGTCCTCGCTCCGCTCATAAAGAAAATTTTTATGAGGCTCCAATTATGGACTGCTCGTGACGGCCCGGTCAGCGGGCCTGAAGAATTTTCCACTTCTTCGTGCTTCTCTTGGGCCCCATGCTCGCGGAGCCAGGTAGGCTTTGGATTTTCGCACCCCTGCGCGCCCACGTGCGCCAGCAACCGAGGTCCTATGCTTCCAACGAACCGCTACCTGACGCTGTTCTCCGCGATCGTCCTCGTCACCGGCTGCGCGGTGGACGGACCTGATGCTGCGGAGACGATCGACGATCCTGACTCTCCTGACCAGGCGAGCGCGGAAGGCTCTGCGGCGCAGGCGCTCTTGCCTGGGCCGACGACGTCCTACGCGGTCGGCGCTGCGTGTGTCACCTCGGCCGACTGCGCGGCGGGGGAGTACTGCGAGATCGGGCCGGGGTGGGCGCTGTCGTCCTTCGCTCTCGATCACACCTGCCGGACGCAGGCTTCGTCGGCCATCTCCACGTCCTTGAGTTGCACGCTGCCTTCGATGGCGAACGTGACGGCGACGGACATCATCTACACGTCGGATGGCTGGAGCTGTTCGGTGTTCCAGCCCACGTCGGGCACCAACCTCCCGGTCGTGGTGGTCTTTCCGTACGGCGGCTTTCTCTCTCAGTTCCGGCTCAACCCGGACATGATCAACTACGCCAAGTCCATCGTCACCACAGGGAAGGTCGCGGCGGTGTGCGACTACACGAAGGCCACGTCCACGCTCGCCGGAGTGCCTCTCGAGATCTCCGATGTTCGTTGCGGGATTCGCACCTTCGCCACCGCGGCCGGCGGCCTGGCCTTCACGGCGGCCGGGGGCGGCACCTACCGCGGCGACCCCACGCGCCTCGGCGTGGTCGGCACCTCGGCGGGCGGATCGCTGGCGCTCGTCGTCGCGCTCACGGCGGATCAATCGGCCTTGAGCTTTGGCTCGGGCACGGTGTCGCTCGACTCGGGGACGTGCAATGTGACTCCGCTCCCGGGGGGCGAGGTAGGGCTGGTCAAACGCTTGATCGCCGCGGCGCCGCCGACCGACATGCCGGGGCCTTATGGCTACGGGGCTGCGGCGTTCCCCACCAATGCGACGCGGCTCGGGTGGTACGCCGGCGCCAGCACCAACCCCGCGCGCGCCGAGGCGCTCACGGCGGTCTCACCGGCCCTCGCCGACATGGCTCACCCGTACCCCGGGGCTCCGCCCATCCTGCTCATCCAGTCGAGCGGCGATACGACGGTGGATCCCGCGCAGTCGGCGACCATGGATGCCGCGCTCGACGCGCACGGCTTCAAGCATTCACGGATCCTGGTGCCGACGCTCTACAGCGGCAGCACCAACGTCTCTCACCCGTGGCCGTTCAACCTCGGTGGCACCGCGGCTCCGGCGCAGTGCACGGGGTACGCCTTCCTCGCGGGTCTCTGAGAGCTTGTTGAACAGGCTCTGAGCTCTCATCGAAGCTCGACGCGCTCCAGCGGCAGGCTCACGCCCCCGCGGCAGCGCGGGCGGCCTTGCGCTCGCCCAGCATCTGATTGACCTCGATACCGACGAGCATCACCGCGCAGAGCAGGTAGAGCGCCATCAGCGTCACGCCGATGGAGGCGAGGCCGGCCTGGTAAGCGCCGCTGTCGCCGGCCTGCTTGATATAGAATCCATAGCCGAAGCCGATCACCAGCTGGAGGCCCACCGCCAGGATCGCGCCGGGCACGATAGGCATCGTCTTGCGGGCCCTGGGAGGCAGCGCGATCCAGTAGAGGCCGCCCACGAGGCTGAAGGCGACAGCCGCGCTGATCGCCCAGCGCACGAGCTGGCCGAGGAAGCTCGTCTCGAACTTGAGGGCGCTGAGCAAGGCGCTCCCGCCGACGATGTGCCACATCCAGCCGAGCCCGGTGCTGAGCACGGTCAGGAGCGCGACGCCGAGGGAGAGCGCGATGCAGGCGGCGAGCGCGGCGAGGCGCTTCTTCCACCAGGGGCGCGGCGTGGCGTTGGCCTCGATCTCCAGGCCATCGAAGACGGAGTGAAGGCCGCTCGAAGCCAGCCAGACGAACATCGCACCTGCGCCGAGGCCGACCTCTCCACCGTTCCAGGCGGCCATCTTGCCCATCTCGGAGCTGAGGAGCTGCCTTGTCGCGCCGGGGAGCGAGTTGAGCACGGGCTCGGCGATTGACCAGTTCCCCACGGCGAGCTTGGCCGCGACGACGCCGGCCACCGCCGCCAGCGGGAGCAGCGAGAGGAAGAGCCAGAAGGCCATCTCGGCGGCCAGGCCGAGGGATCGATTGGCGTCCAGCCGGGTCAGCAGACATTTGACCCAGGCGACCGGGGCGGCGAAGAAGCCGGCCTCGACCGGGTTGACGCGCGGGACGGTGCGTGACGGGCTGCGCGCCGGGTGAAGAGCAGAGAAGCGGGCGCGGCGCGCTCGCAAGCGCGCTCGAACTCCTGCCCAGCTGAAGGCTGCGGGGCGGTCGGCCCCGCTCGACGGATGCACTGAGTTCAGAGTCTGTCCCACGTCGCCTCGGAGGTGCCATTGGCAGCGCTTGTGCCGCTCGTCGCGCTTTGCAAGCGAGGTGCCCGGCGCGGCGCGCCCCCCGCGCGAGCTCCAGCGTGCTCCAGCCTGCCCGGATGTGGCAAGGCGCGACAGGTGGTCAATTTTGGCATGCACTGCGAGCGCGTATGTCCAGGAGACGGGCGAGCCTGCAACTTCGAGGCATGTTGGCGCGGACCCTGCACAGACCCCGCGACTATCGCGCCCGCGAAGCCCACGAGCGCACCGACCTGCACAGCCCCGACGCGAGGATACCCATGTGGCTTGAAGCTATCATCACGCAAGAAGATCTCGTCCAGGTGCTCGGAGAGTTCCTACCCGTGAAGATCTATCTGAATCAGGACGACGACGAGAAAGGCGAGAGAAAGAAGGACGAGCCTGATCGCTCGCTCAAGCTGGGCAAGGCGACCTCGGTCAAGCTCGTCCCCGAGATCGGAGTCCTGGTCACGTGCCCGGCGGAGCTGACCTGGCAGATCGTCGGAGTGAGCCCGACCGTGCAAATAGACGAGCTCAAGGTGCTCATTCGCCCGGAGGTCGTGGAGAAGAACAAGGGAGAGGTCCTCGAGTTCGGCCTCCAGGTGAAAGAGGCGGATTTTCACTCTCTCCCGGGGTTCATCGACGAGACCATCGTCAAGGCCGTCAACGGCGCTCTCGCCACCAAGAAGCCTGATTGGAACTTCACGGAGACGCTGACGCGGACAGTCGGCCTCGGTACGCTGTTCGAAGAGGTCGAGGCGCTCAAGATCGCGGTCAACTGGGGAAAGACCAAGATTGGCGCCGACGTGCTCGGCCTCGTGCTCTCGTTCAAGCTCGGCTTCGTCCGCAAGGACTGAGCATCTCGCCGCGGCGCCCGTCGGCAAGGCCGCGACGGGCGCCGCCCAATCCCCCATCGATCCTTGCAAGAACGCCACACCCCTGCGGGCACGCGACACCGAGCCCGGCCGCCTCGCGGTCAGCGGTTGAGCAGCAGCACCACTGCGTAGAGCGCGGCGCTCACGACCCAGGCCACCGCGCGGACCTGCATTCCTCGGGTGAACGCGCAGTACGGAGTCAGCGGCGGCAGCACCAGAGATCCGAGCGCGGCGGTGAAATGGCGCCTGGCGACGAGGCCGAAGAGGGTCACCACATGGATGGTGACCAGCGCCGTGAAGGCGGCGACGAGGGCGATGGTGAAGGCTGCGTCGTGCGTCTCGGCGCTCATTGCTTGGTCGCCTCGGCCGCGGCCGGCGCCGGGGCCGAGCAGATCTGCCCTCGGGTGTCGACGTTGAGGGGGCGCCCCGCTTTGTCGCGCCACTCCGCCCGCGCGAAGAGGAGCTGACCGTCGGCCCGGCGCTTCGTCATCCAGGCGGTGAAATAGGCGTTGGGCGGAGGCGTCGTCCACGCGCCTTCTCGCCATTTCCACCCGTTCCCGTCCCACTCCCACTGGCCGTCGATCCAGACCTCTCCAGCGCTCTTTTGCGGGGGAATCGTCTCCACGCGCGCGGGCGGCGGCGGATACGGGACCTCGATCATGTCGCTGGTCGAAACGAGCCCGGCGCGCGGCTTGGGCAAGCTCGAGGAGCAGGCCGGGAGCAGCGCGAAGAGGAGCGCGAGGCGCAGCGCGCCCGCGCGAAGCTCACAGGGTCGAATCTCCATGGAGCGGTCGGCCAGTGCAATGACGATGCCTGCGCTCCTGCGCGCGCGGCGTGAAGGGAACGGGACTTGCAAACCGGGCGCACAGTGTTTTCCCTGGCTTCGTTCAAGCTCCGGCGAGGGCCGCAGCGTCGTCGAGAGAGTGCTTTTCTCAGGCTCGGTTCGCTTCGTTCGGCGGTGGCTCTCCCGCTCGCGCTGGGCGCGCTCGGCGGCCTTGGCTGCGCCTCGATTCCGCAGGGCACGGCGGCGGTCGATGCGGTGAGCGTCGAGGGCGCTCACGCCATCTCCAGCTCGGACGTCGAAGAGAAGCTGGCCACGGCGCCCAGCCCCAAGTTCTTCGGGCTCTTTCGCGGCATCATCTACGATTACGAGATCTTCGATCGCAGCGTGGTCCAGCGCGATCTCGAGCGCGTCGAGCGCTACTACCGCGCCCGCGGCTACTACGAGGCTCAGGCCCGCGCCGGGCGCGTCCAGTACACGAGCCCCAAGCACGTCGAGGTCACCATCGAGGTGGAGGAGGGCGAGCCCGTCCTGACTCGCGAGGTGACGATCGAGGGGATCGACGGCCTCACCGGGAAGGATGCGCGGGCCGTTCGCAGGGCGATGAAGCAGCTCGTGAAGGTCAACGAGCCCTTCGAGGAGGAGCCTTATGTCAAGGCCGAGGCCGCCATGAAGCGCGTCCTCACCGATCGCGGCTACGCGTGGGCCAAGGTCGAGCGGCGCGCCGACGTGGATCTGCCCGGGCACTTCGCTCACCTCTATTTCACGGCGCGCGTCGGCCCCAAGGCCACGCTGGGCCCGATCAAGATCGAAGGCCTCGAGGAGCTGCCGGAGCCCCCGGTGGCGCGGGCCCTCGATCTCGAGAAGGGCGAGCCTTACTCGACCTCGAGCCTCGACTCTGCCCAGCAGGCGGTGCTGGCGCTGGGCACGTTCAGCTCGGTGGAGATCACCCCGGATCTGCCCGAGCCGCCTCCGGCCAACGCGGTCGTGCCGCTCAAGGTCCGTGTCCAGACGCAGAAGCTCAAGAGCGTGATCCTCGGCGGCGGTATCGAGCTCGACTCCATCCGCACCCAGGCGCACCTCCACGCGGGGTGGGAGCACAAGAACCTCTTCGGCGGGTTCCGGCATTTCCTCGTGGATTTCAAGCCGGGCCTCGATCTCTATCCGACGCGCCTGCCCAGCTTCCAGGCGCCGACCAACGTCCTCCCCGAGGAGCGTTTGCGCGCCGAGTTTCGCCAGCCGGGGTTCATCGAGGCGCGGACCAACGGCGTCATCTCCACGGAGCTCAACACCTATCCTCTGCTGCTGAAGCAGGACGTCGATCCCAAGGATCCGGTGATTGGCTTCCTCGAGTACAAGGGCTCATTCGGCCTCGATCGGACGCTGTGGAAGCTGTTCATGTCGCCGACCTACAATTTCCAGTGGAACAACCCCTTCTCCTACGTGGGGGACCGGGATCGCTCGCTCGTCCCGATCATCGTCTCGTACCTCGATTTGCTCGGTCATCTCGATTTCCGGGACGACCGCATCCGGCCGCACAAGGGGTTCTATCTCCAGAATGATCTCCAGTTCGCGGGGCTCGGCGGCGACGCCCGCGACGTGCGGATTCAGCCCGAGGCGCGCGCTTACATCCCCATCGGGAAGAAGGTCACCCTCGCGGTGCGGGCGACGGTGGGGTTCGTCTTCCCCTTCAACTACGCGAAGGACTCGACGAGCACGGACACCAAGGATCGAGAGCTGATCTATCTGCGCGGCTTCTTCTCGGGTGGGTCGAGCTCCAACCGCGGGTATGCCCTGCGCGGCGTCGGCCCTCACGGCAACGTGCCCTTCCTCAACGCGAGCCTCGCCTCGGGCGCGCCCGCGTGCACGGACACGACTTGCTACTCGCCGCTCGGCGGGCTCTCGCTCTGGGAGGCGTCGATGGAGCTGCGCTTCCCCGTGCTCGGCCCCCTCAGCGCCTCGGTCTTCTGCGACGCGAGCGACGTCTCGGAGAAGCAGCTCGACATCCGTATCGGGTATCCGCACCTCTCGTGTGGTCCGGGCGTGCGCTACGACACGCCGATTGGACCAGTCCGCGTCGACATCGGCTTCCGGATCCCCGGCGCCCAGTACTCCAAGAAGGATGCTGCGGACTACAAGGGGCCGGGGACGTTCGAGGATTATCAGGGCAAGCCGGGGACGATCTTCGGAGTGCCTGCGGCGCTCTCGTTCGGAATTGGAGAGGCCTTCTGATGAGTCCGCCTGTCGAAGCACACGAGACGCCGAAGGCGGCCGGTCCCAAGGCTCCGGGGCGGGCTCGGCGCGCGATCTTCGCGGTGGCCAAGGCCCTCGGGGTCAGCGTGGTCGTCGCGCTCGCGGCCGTGGGCGGCGTGGTCCTCCACGTGGGGATGCCCGCGCCGCGGAGGTTCGCGGCCAAGCAGGTCAATGGCATCCTCGAAGGGACGTTCAAGGGGAAGATCACCATCGAGCGGGTGGGCTTGCTCCACCTCACGCGCATCGACGGCGTGGACGCCAAGGTGTTCGATCCCGAAGGGCACATGGTCCTCGATATTCGCGGCCTGCGCGCGCGCTTCGGGACGCTGACGATGGTGCGCTCTTTGATCAGCGGCAAGACCCTGATCATCAACATCCCCGAGCTCTCGATCAACGGCGTGGAGGCCGTGCTCGAGGAGAACGCGGCGGGCGAGCTCGGGCTGGTGCGCGCCTTCGATTCGAAGACGCCCGACACGGGGGAGCCCTCGAGCGGGACCGACGTCACGATTGGCTCCATCCAGATTCCGCACGTGTGGGTTCATGGCCAGATGGCCGCGGTGCCGGTCCTCGACGCGGATCTGAAGGACTTTGCCGGTGGGTTCTCCTCGACGCCCAAGAGCACGGGGATCGACGTGCAGCACCTGCGGGTCATCGGGCGCGGCCTCCCGGGGATGAACCCGGAGGGGCTGGTGGTGGCGCGCGCGTCGCTGCCCACGGATCCCAAGGACGAGATGCGGGTGAATGCCAATTACGAGGGGCGGATCGGGGATATCCCGGTGCGCGCCGACGGCTCGCTCAACGGCAAGACGGTGGCGGCGGTCGTCGACGTGACGGAGACCGCTCCCGAGGCGTTCGCGGCGCTGGCGCCCGGCAAGATCCACCTGGGCGCGCCGCTCAGCGCGCACGCCGAGGTCCACGGCGATCTCCCGGTGCTCAAGCCCGACCTCAAGGCTCACCTCGGCGGGGGCGAGATCACGGCGACGGGCACGGTGACGCTGCCCGAGGGCGATCGCGTGGACATGAGCGCGACGGCGCAGGTCAACGTCAAGGATCTCGACGTGAGCCTGGCCGAGACCAGCGCTCCGCCGTCGCGGCTGACGACGATGATCGAGGCGTCGATCGTCTCGAGCCCGGGCGGGAAGATCAAGGGCACGTACCACATCGAGAACCAGGTGGGCGAGGTGAGCGGGCAGGTGGTCCCCGCGGCGAGCGTGCGCGGCGACCTCACGGAGAAGTCGGTGCGCGGGACGGCCGAGGTCGCCGAGGTCGGAGCGCCGACCAACGTGCAGTTCTCCCTGGCGCCGCGCGCGGGCAGCTCGACGCCGAATCAGCTCGATTTCAAGGCCAAGTCGACCGTCCCGGATCTCAACGGGGTGCCGCGGATCGGGCCGGTCGCGCGCGGTCGCGCCAGCGTGTCGATCGAGGGCGGCCTCGATCTCGAGACGAAGAAGCTGTCGGCGCGCGCTGATGGGGACGTGGGCGGGCTCAACCTGAGCGGCGTGCAGCTCGCGAGCGCAAAGCTCATCGCGAGCGCGGAGGGATCGCTGGACGCGCCGCGCTTCAAGGCCGACGTGCGCGGCGGCGGGCTGCGCGCGGGCGGCTACGCGTTCACCAGCGTCAACGTCAACGCGACGGGGACGCCGAGCGAGATCGACGTCACGACCCAGCTCGTCGGCGACGAGAACGCGCCCTCGATCGGCGCTCGCGCCCACGTGTCGACGGGCAAGGAGCTCGCGGTGCGCGGCGCGGCGGTGAAGATCGAGCGCGGCGAGGTGGCGACCACCGCGACGATCGCCGCGATCCGCGTCGCCGGCGGCGCGGTCGACGTGCGCGGCGCCAAGGTGGAGGGGCTCGGCGATCCGATCCTCGCCTCGGCGCGGATCGCTCCTGCGTCGATGTCGGTGAAGGCCAAGTCGACCGACGTCGATCTCGAGCGCGTGGCCAGGCTGCTGGGGCGCGAAGAAGAGGTGAAGGGGCACCTCGCGCTCGACGTGGACGCGGTGGCGACGCGGCGCGGGATCGACGGCCGCGTCAGCGCGGAGGTGCGCGATCTGTCGGCGCAGAGCATCAAGGACGGGAGCGTCCGCGTCGCGCTGACGGGCAAGGGGACGCACTTGCAGGGCGAGATCGAGGCGGCCCTCGGCGCGGTGGGCAAGCTCGTGATCAACGCCTCCGACGTCAACCTGGGCGGGCCGCCGATGGAGCCTGCGTCGTGGAAGAAGGCGACCGGCGCGGTCGCGGTCACCGGCGCCCTCGATCTTCAAAAGCTCCTGGCCGAGTTGCCGGAAGAGTCGCGGCCCATCTTCGCGGCATCTGGCACTGTCGCGATTCGAGGCCAGGCGTCGCGGCCGTCGCTCTCGGAGCCTCCGGCGCTGGAGCTCGAGGCGTCGACTTCGAAGCTGGTGCTGATCGGGAACCAGGAGCGGAAGAAGAACGCGGACGGGTCATTCGCGCTCGGCCCCGCGCCGTGGCGCACGGAGGGGACCGACGGGACGTTCGGCGTGAAGCTCGAGGGATCGTCGGGGCGCACCGCGTTCTCGGCCAAGCTCCGCGACGAGCGCGGGCCGCTGGCCTCGCTCGAGGCGGGAGCGACGTTGCCGATCACCGCCGTCGCCGCGAACCCCGAGAAGGCCGCCGAGCTGACGCGCGACACGCCGCTCGAGGTGCGGATCGTCGTGCCGCGGCGATCGATCGAGGCGCTGCCGCCGGCGCTGGGCCCGCTGCCGCTGCGCGGCGAGGTCGAGCTCGACGCGACGATCAAGGGGACGATGCGCGCGCCGACGGTCACCGTCGACGCCAAGGGGACGAACCTGCGATCGCGGACGGCGCCGGAGTGCGTGCCGGTGGTGGCGGTCACGGCTCACGTCGGGTACGAGGGCGGCAAGGCTGGTGTGCGCGTGGCGGCGCTGCGCGAGCAGCGCGAGGTCCTGATCACGACCGCCGACGTGAAGGTGAACCTGGCCGAGGTGCTGGCCGGCGGCGCGCTGGCCTGGGAGGCCTCGGGGGACGCGACGCTGGCGCAGTTCCCGCTCGACACGGTCAGCGCCTTCCTCGAGCAGCCGATCGGCGGCGAGGTGAGCGGGAAGGTCGCGGTGAAGGATCTCCACCGCGCGGCGACGCTCGACGCCGATCTCGATCTGCGCGGGCTCTCGCTCGATCGCGCCGTGTTCCCGACCGGCAAGGTGCTCGTGACGATGAAGGAGGGCGCGCTCGCGGCCTCGGCGCGGCTCGATCAGAAGGACGGCTACGCCGAGGTCGGCGCCAAGGGCGCGATGAAGTGGGGCGCGGAGATCGCGCCGGCGGTCGATCTCGCGCAGCCGGTCGACGTCGACATCCGCGCCAAGGGCTTCCGCGCCAACGCGGCGATGCCGTTCTTGCAGGGCGCCGTGACCGAGCTCGACGGCCGCATCGACGCCGACGCCAAGCTCCACGTCGAGCCCGGCGGCAAGGACGGGACGATGAGCGGCGCGATCGCCATCCGCGAGGGCATCCTCGAGGTGCCGCAGATCAGCGAGCGCTTCCACAACCTCCAGGGGCGCGTGGCGATGAAGCCGTGGGGCACGATCCGCCTCGAGGATTTCTCGGCCGAGGGGACGACGGGCAAGGTCACCGCGACGGCCGAGGCCGTCGTCAAAGGCGTCGCGCTCCAGAGCGCCACCGCGAAGGTGGACATCGCGAGATCGCAGGCCCTCCCGCTGGTCTTCGACGGGCTGTCGATCGGCAGGGCGTCCGGGAGCATCGCCGCGAAGGCGCAGATGGCGGCCGATGGAAAGCGGCTCGACATCAGCGTCGACATCCCGTCGTTCCACCTCGAGCTGCCGCAGTCGACCGGCAACTCGGTGCAGCCGCTCGAGCCCGAGAGGACGGTCCGCATCGGGCTGCACTCCAAGCGCGGTTTCGTGAGCATCCCGCTCGCCGCGCCGCAGGAGGCGCGCGCGGCGTCGGATCTCGTCATCCGCGCCGCGGTCAAGCTCGGCAACGACATCGAGATCCGGCGCGACACCACGGTCAACGTCGCGGTCCAGGGCGAGACGCTGATCGAGGTCGGCCAGGAGACGCGCGTCACCGGGCAGATCCGCCTGGCCCGCGGCAAGCTGGAGATCCAGGGCAAGCAGTTCATGATCGACCGCGGGACCGTGACCTTCGTGGGGCCGGATCCGGCGGATCCGCAGGTGATCGCGACGGCGTACTGGGACGCGCCCGACAACATCCGCGTCTACGCCGACTTCTCGGGCCGCGTGACCTCGGGCAAGCTGACGCTGCGATCGGAGCCGTCGCTGACGCAGGACGAGATCCTGGCGCTGATCCTCTTCGGCTCGCCCGACGGATCCTTCGGCGCCGCCCCCAAGCCGGGGCAGCAAGAGTCGACCGGCGTGCAGGCCGCGGGCATCGCCGGCGGCGTGGTCACGCAGGGGCTGAACAAGGCGATCTCCGGGCTCACCAGCGCCGACATCACCACGCGCGTCGACACGTCCGAGGCAGACAACCCGCGCCCGGAGCTGGCGGTGCAGCTCTCCAAGAAGGTCTCGGCGCGCATCGGCTACAAGCTCGGCGTCCCCGCGCCCGGCGACAACCCCGACCGGACCGAGCTGACGATCGACTGGCGCTTCGTGCGCAACTGGAGCCTCTCGGCGGTGGTTGGAGATCAGGGGAGCACCGCGCTGGACGTGGTCTGGCGCCTTCGCTACTGAGAGCGCGCCGAGGAGAGAGCGCGCGCCAGGAGGCCGCTCGCGAGCCGGAGGTCGCGCCAGCGAAGCGCGGCGGTGGTCCCTTGTGGCTTGAGTCGCTCACGGCAGGGTGCGAAGCTCGCTACATTGAAGAAGCACGGCTTCACCTTCGGCGTCGTTCCCTACGATAACGACGAGGGCTCGCGCCTGATCCTCAAGGACTTCTGCCTGGGGCTGAGCCGGGAGGTGGGCGCCGAGGTCCTGCCTCATCGGGCGCCGTCGCCGGCCGCGCTGGTGTCGGCCATTCACGCGGGGCGGGTGCAGGCGGCCTGGCTCTCGCCGTCGCTGCTCGCAACCTCGCAGCGGCTCGCCAGCGTGCTGCCCCTCGCGAGCTCGGTGCGCGAGGGCGCGACCTCGTACCACGCGGCGCTCTTCGTGCGGGGCGACTCGCCCATCCAGAGCCCGCGGGATCTCGCGCGGCGGCGCGTGGCCTGGGTCGCCCCGACCAGCGCCTCGGGCTACCTCTTTCCGCGCGCCGCGCTGGCCGAGCTCGGGATCAACCCCGCCACGTTCTTCGCGTCGGAGGCCTTCCTCGACTCGCACGGCGCGGTCGCGGCGGCGGTGAGCGAGGGGCGCGCCGACGCGGGGGCGACCTTCGTGGTCTTCGAGCACAACGATCCCAAGCTCACCGTGGCGCGCGCCGGGTACCTCAGCCTCGAGAGCGCGCCTTCGATGCGCGTGATCGTGCGCGCGGGGCCCATCCCGTCGGACGTCATCGTGGCCAGCCCGGACCTGGCCGTGCAGCTCCGCGCTCGGCTGACGATCGCCCTCCAGAGCCTCGCTGCCGGGGTGGAGAGCCGCCGGGCCATCCGCGCGCTCTTCGGCGCCGAGGGGTTCGAGCCGTTCACGGAGTCGTCTCGCCGCGCGCTCTCCTCGCTGCTGGAGACGGCTCGCGCGACCGGGTGAGGGCTAGTTTCGATGGGGCTTCGCCCCAAACCCCGCGCCCGCTTCGCGGTCGCCCTAGTCCTGACCACACTTCGTGCGGGCAGGACTAGCGCGCGGGGCGGCTGCCGAGGAACTTGGCGTTGACGAAGCGGAGCACGTCGTCGCGGTGGCTCTTCACGTCGATCTCGTGGTGGAAGACGGCCTCGATCAGCTGCTCGGGGCTGATGACGTAGGTGACGCGCTTGGCCACGCCGATCAGCGGCCAGAGGACGTCGTAGGCGCGGGCGATGGCGCCCTCCTTGTCGCCGATCATCGGGAAGGGCGTCTGGATGCTGCGGGCGAAGTTGCACTGCGTGGCGAGGTCGTCGGTGCTGATGCCGACGACGGTGACGCCGACGAGCTCGAGCTCGACGTGGTTGTCCCGGAAGCTCTTCGTCTCGACCGTGCAGCCGGGCGTGAAGGCCTTGGGGAAGAAGTACACGACAGAGCAAAGCCCGACCTGCTCTGCGAGGACGAAGCGCGCGCCGCTGCTCGTCATCGCGTCGATCGCCGGGGCGCGCTCGCCCACCTTCAACATGCTGGAGGCCTCCTCGAGAACGACTCGAGCGCCGACGATACCCGGTGTCGCGCCGGTTGGCGAACGCTCGTACCATGCCCGGCCATGATCCCCGATATGCGCAGGAGGACGGCCTGGGTGAAGCTCGCGGCGACGGGCGCGGCGCTGGCCTTCGCCGGATGCAACAAGCCGGCAGGCCAGGGCGAGGCCGCGGCGATCACGTCCCCGCCGATCGCGGCGGCGAGCGCGCCGGCCGCGGTGATCGCCGACGCCGGAGCGGACGCCGACGCCGACGCGCTCGAGGCCCGCAAGCCGCGCGAGATCCACGGGAAGCTCCTCTGCTTCGGCGACTCGATCACCCAGGCGGAGTGGGCCGGGAAGATCGCCCCCGAGGAGCGCTGGGTGACGCAGCTCGGAAAGAAGAGCCCGGACATCACCGTGGTAAACGCGGGCAAGAACGGCCGCAAGACCAGCGCCCTCGACGAGCTCGGCAAGGCGCTCGACGGCAACGCCGACGCGGCGATGGTGCTGATCTTCCTCGGCGTGAACGACATGAAGCACGAGACGGTGGGCGTGGTGGAGAAGGCCACGAACAACATCGGCAAGATGATCGATCTGACGCGAACGAAGCTGCCGAAGGCGGAGATCGTGATCCTGGCGCCGATCAACGTGAACGTGGAGAAGCTGACGCCGTTCTTCAAAGCCGAGGGCCTGGGGCCGGACACCGCTCACTTCATGCACGGGCTCTCGCGGGCGTACGCGGAGCTGGCGAAGAAGAAGGGGACGCGGTTCATCAGCCTCTTCCGCGTGGTGTCGCCGGAGAACCTCGAGGACGGCGTGCACGCCAACGGCAAGGGGCAGATCCAGATCGCCGACGCGGTGTGGAAGGGGCTCCAGCGGAGGTGAGCGAGCGGCGGGGCGCGCTCAGCCGAGGACGTCTGTAGCGAGCGTCATCGAATCAAGGCGCCGGTGATCCGAGCAGCTCGGTCGCTGTCTGGCGCACGCGCGGCTCGGGATCCTTGGCGGCGAGCTCTTCGAGCACCGCTCTGGCGCGGGCGCGATCGAGCGGGGCGAGGGCGCGCGCGGCGGACTCGCGCACGAGGGCGTAGCTGTCGGTCTTCGCGGCGACGGCGAGCGTCTCCACGGCGGCAGGATCGGCGCCGCCCTGGCCGAGGCGACCGAGGGCCTCGGAGGCGCGCACGCGCAGCGGCCAGCTCGTCGAGGTTTGCAGCAGCTTCGCGACGGCGGCGATCGTCGCCGCTTGCTTCACCGGGCCGATCGCCGAGAGCGCGGTGCGGCGCACGCCCTCGTCGGCGTCCGCGAGCGCGTCGATCACCGCGGCCTGCGCCTCGGGCTCGGGGCGACGCGCGAGGAGCTCGACGGCGCGAGTGCGGACCTCGACGTCGGGGTGGCGCTCGAGGGCGACGAAGCCCGGGACGACCGCGGCGGCGAGGCTCTCCACGGTGGCCTCGACCTGCTTCTTCAGCGCCTCGTCGAGCTTGCCGCCGCCGTCGGTGAACGGGGCGAGCGAGAGGGCCGCGCCCTCGCCGCCGAGGAGGGCGTCGGCGACGAGCCGCGCGCGCTCGGGCGAGGTGGCGACCGCGGCGACGGCGGCGCGCTGGAGCGCAGGGCCGAGCGCGACCAGGGCCGCGGCCCGCTCGGCGGGGCCGGCCTCGTCGGGCGCGAGGCCGAGGAGCACGTCGCGGAGCGTGAGCGGCCCGTCGGGCACGGGGAGGGCCTCGCGTGTCCGCTTGTACACGTGCGTTGACAGCGTGGCCGCGGCGGACACAGCCGCGCTGCGGAGGCTGTCCTCGCGCGAGAACGCGCCCGCGGCGATGGCGTCGGCGGCGCCGCTCCCGCGGAGGTCGGCCTTGTCGCCGAGGCGCGCCATCGTCAGCAGCGCGGCCTGGCGCAGCAGAGGATCGGCGGCGTCGGCGAGCGAGAGGAGCAGGCCCGGGGGCACGAGGGCCAGCGCGGACTTCGGATCCGCCGAGCCGACCTCGGCGAGGGCGTGCGCGGCCGCGGCGCGGGCGATCGGGCCGGCCTCGGGCGAGGCGGCGAGGGCGGCGAGGGCGGGCGCGTGCTTGCGATCCCGAGTGAGGCCGAGGCCCACCGCCGCGAGCGCGCGCACGTCGGGCGAGGCGGACCCGATCAGCTTGAGCAGCAACGGCTCGGCCTTCTTGTCGCCCATGCGCGCGACGCCCCAGGCCGCGGCGACGGCGATGGCGTCGCTCGGGAGGATCTGGGTCGCGCCCTCCTTGGGGGCGAGCATGGCCTCGAGGCGCGGCAGCAAGGCCGGATCGCGGAGCGCGCCCACCGCGACCATGGCGCGCACGCGGAGGCTCTTGTCGGCGGGGCCAGTGGCGAAGTTGTAGAGCGCGGGCCCGGCGCTCTTGTTCTCGACGTAGGCCAGGACCTCGATGGCGATCTTCTGCTGCGCCTCCTTGTCGTCGGCGAGCGCGTCGAGGAGCGGCTTGACGGCGCGCGAGCCGATCCGCGCGAGCTCGGCCCGCGCGCTCGCGGCGCCGGGGGAGCGCGGCTCGGCGTGCTTGACCTTCTGCACGAGGGGGAACGTCATCGCGCCGTAGAGCTCGATCAGGAGGCGGCGGTAGATCGTCTTCTGCGGGTTGCCGACGGCGACGGGCAAGAGCTCGCGCTCGAGCTCGGTGAGCGTGCCGCGGCCGAGGTTGAGCTGGAGGCTCATGCGCGCGGCGGTGGCCACCAGCTCTTCGTCGCTGGAGGCGCGCACGACGCGGCGGAAGAGGCGATCGGCCTCGTCGAGCTGACCGGCCGAGAGCAGGAGCTCGGCGAGCTTGAGGTACGCCGGGAAGAGGCGATCGTTCTGGGCGATCGCCAGGCGGTACTCGGAGATGGCGTGGGGGATGTCCTCCCGGGTCCGGTACATCTCGCCGAGCTTCTGGTGAGCGCTCGCGTCGTTGGGCGAGAGCTCGACGGCGCGGGCCGCGTACTTGATCGCGTCGTCGTCGCGGGCGAGCTCGATCGAGTACTGCGCCATGCGCTGGTAGAACTCGCGCGCGCGCTTGGGATCGACCTCGACGAGCTTGGCGAGCACCTCGATCGCGCCCGGGAGGCGGCCCTGCCCCTGCTGCACGAGCACGCGCTCCAGCGCGAGCCACGACTCTTCGTCGCCGGGCGCGAGCGCGACGACGCGGCGGAGCGAGGCCTCGGCGTCGGTCAGGCGGTGGAGCTTGCGCTGGACCTCGGCGAGCAGGCGCCCGGCCTCGATGTCGGGCGGCGTCGCGGTGAAGCGCCCCGTCAGCGGCGCGACCTGCCCCGGGAGCTCGCGCGTGAGCGACCAGAGGCTGACGATGTGCTGGCGCGCCTCGCGGGCGAGGATCTTGTCAGCGACCCCGGGCCCGGTGAGCAGCTCTTCCCAGACGACGCGCGCCTCGGTGTAGCGCGTCTGCGGCGTGCCGAGCGAGGTGGCGGTGCGCTCCAGCGCCGTCGCCAGCGACTTCTTGTAGCGGACGTTGGCGGGCTCGAGCTGCGCGGCCTCGCGGAGCGCGGCCAGCGCCTCGGCGGGCATGTCGTGATCGAGGTAGACCTCGCCGACCGTGGCCGCGGCGCGCGCGCGGTTGGGCACCATGGTCTTGATGCGCGCCCACGTCTCCAGCGCCTTCTTCTTGTCGCCGGCCTGGAAATAGCGATCGCCGAGATCGATGAGGTGCGAAGGATCCCCGCCGCCGCTCTGCGCGAGCTTCTGGAGCACGCGCATCGCCTTGTCTTTCTCTTCGACGCGCTCGTAGAAATCGGCGACGGCGGCGAGGATCTCGTCCTCGTGGACGCGGCCCTCGAGCTCGGTGAGGAGCTTGAGGGCCTTGGGGCGATCGCCCCGCTGGATCAGGGTCTCGCAGAGCTCGAAGACGAAGTCGGGGTTGCTCGGCGCGGCCTTGATCAGGGCCTCGTACTCCTTGATCGCCGTGTCGAGCTCGCCCGCGGTCTGGAGCAGGTGGACGAGGCGGAGGCGCGTGTCGATGTGCTTGCCGTCGAGCGCCAGCGCCTTCCTGTAGGTGGTGATGGCCTTGTCGACGTCGCCGGTCTCTTCGTAGAGCGCGCCCATCATCGCCAGGCGCTGAAAGTCCTGGCCCTTCTCGGCCTCGAGCAGCGCGATGAGCTCGGGCAGCTTGCCCTCGGCGCGGAAGGCGTCGGTCATGATCAGCAGAATCTCGGCGCGCACACCGGCGGCTGGACCGGCGACGGCGAGGGCGCGCTTCATCGTCGCCATCGCCTCGGTCATCTTCTTCTGCTTGGCGAGGGCCTGGCCGAGATCGCGCAGCGCCGGCGCGAGGGCGCGGTTGTCGCCGGAGGCGGCCTTGACCACGTCGCGAAACTCGGCCTCGGCGCGCTCGAGCTGCCCGCGCGAGAGCAGCTCGCGCCCGAGCTCGGCCTTGACGAAGAGCGAGCCCGCGGCCGCCTTGACCAGGGCCTCGTGGTAGCGCTTGGCGGCGTCGAAGTCCTTCAGATCAAGGCAAATGGCCAGCAGGGTGCGCGTGGTCTGCTCGATCTCGGCAGGGACCTTGAGCAGGGGGCGCGCCGCTTCGAAGTGGGCGCGCGCCCCGGCCTTGTCGCCTTGATCCGCCTCGAGCTGCGCGAGCGCGAGGATCGCCGAGGCGTCGCTCGGCCGCTCGGCGATGGCCGCCTGGTAGGTCTTGATCGCCTCCTCGGGCCGCCCATCCTGCTTGTAGATCCCGGCGAGGGCCACGCGCAGCCCCCACGCGTCGGGCCCGCCCGCGGCGGCGCGCTTCTCGAAGTCCTCGACGAGCTTCTTCAGGTTCCCGTCGCGCTCGCGGTAGAGCTGCGCGAGGCGCTGGATCGGGAACGGTTGGCTCGGCTGGGAGAGGACGATCGCCGTGTAGCGGGCGATGAGCGCGTCGGATCCGGGGCCGACCTTGGCCTCGCCGTCGTCGCCGCCGGGCTTCACCGGCCCGGGCTTCGCCGGCCCCGGCTTGACCGGCCCAGGCTTGACCGGCCCAGGCTTCGGCGGCTTCTTCTTGCCGCGCCCGCCCGGATCGAAGTCCGCGCGAGCGTCGTGAGGAGGGAGAGTGGCGAACGCGGCGCCGGCGAGCGCGAGGCAAGCGGCGAGGACGTGGGGTCGCACCGGGCGAGCCTAGCATCCCCACGCCGGTCGACGCTCGCGACGCCTGCTAAACAAGCTCAGGGCTTGGGGTTCGCCAGCAGCCACGCGTAGACGTCGTGGCCCGCGCTGAGGTCGAAGGTCTGTGACCACGCGTCGTGGCCGACGTTGGGGTAGAGCGTGAACTGCTGATCTTCGCGCGGCTGCGGACAGGCGATGAGCAAGGGCATGACGAACTTGTCCTCGTCCGGCGCCACCGTCGTGTCCTTGTCGCCGTGGAAGGCCCAGATGGCCGTCTTGGCGAGGTTGCACTTCTGCGCGTTCCAGGCGCCCTTGCCCGCGCCGGAGATCAGCACCGCGGCGGCGACCTTGGTGTTGGTGTATTTCCCGAGGTAGCTCCAGCCGCCGATCGCGCCGCAGCTCAGCGCCGTCATGTAGATGCGCTTCGGGTCGATGTGATAATTGCTCTCGCTCCACGCGATGACGGAGTCGATGTAATCTGCAGAGGGGCAGTTGCCGTTGCCGTTCCATTGCGGCGAGATGACGACGAACGGGCGATCCGCGGCCCACTTGTCACTGGCGATGAGCTTGGGCGGACCATTCTTGATCACCGACTTGAGATCGGTCGTGCCGTTGCCGTTCTCGCCGACGCCGTGAAAGAACACCATCAGTGGGCGGGGCTTACCGTCGTTGTAGCCCGGCGGGAGATACTCGTAGAAGCCGAACGGCGCGGTGGTCGAGCCCAGCTGTCGTTCGGTCTGCACACCAGGAGAGGGCTCGGGGGTTCCACCCGCGCCGCCGGTGCCTGTCGCCGAGCCCGTCCCTGTCGTCGAGGCGCCGCCGGATCCGCCCGAGCCGGTAGATCCGCCTGAGCCGGAGACTGTCGCGCTCGTCGCGCCGCCGCTCGATGAGCCTGTGCTCTGCGTCGTGCTCTCCGCCCCGTCGCTGCACCCGAGAGCCAGGAACGCCGCTGCGGCGACCAGCTTGATGATGACCAGTCGCTTCATGACCACGAGCGATATCAGGGTGGACGCCGACCAAACAAGAAGAGCTTTGTGATCCAGACAAACTCTTGCTCTCCCCTACAGCAAGTCTGTACTTGGCCAGTCGTGACGGTAAGATGTGCCCGCATGACGACCCCCACTGAGATCTTTCTCGTCCTCTCCGCGCTGGGGCCCGATCGCCCGGGCCTCGTCGCCGAGATCACCGAGTACCTCACCAAGCGCGGCGCCAACGTGGAAGACAGCCGGATGGCCGTGCTCGGCGGCGAGTTTGGCGTCCTCGTCCTCGTCTCGGGCGCGCCGGAGGAGGTCGCGGCGATCGAGCGCGACAGGGCGGCTCTCGCCGAGAAGACAGGGCTCGAGCTCCTGCTCCGCCGCACCAAGAGCCCCGAGGAGCACCGCCGCGCCGCGAGCGTGCCCTGCGTGGTGACGGCGGAGGCGCTCGATCACGAGGGCATCGTGCACGCCGTCTCGCGCGCGCTCCACGGCGCGGGGGTGAACATCGTCTCGCTCGAGACCTCGGCGTACCAGGCGCCCGACACCGGGACACCTCTGTTTCGCCTGGAGGCGCGCATCGATCTCCCACCCGAGATCACGGTGGACCAGCTGCGCAAGGCGCTGGACGTGGTCGCGGAAGACGAGAACCTCGATATCGAGGTTCGCTCGCCGACGCCCGGCGGCTGACGATCTGTGTCGCCAGCGCCGCGGATCCCATGCGCCAAGGAGCGAGCCCGATGCGAGCACGACAATCTCAGGTGATCTCCAGCCGATCCAGAGGCGCGACGGGAGAGGGCTTGCGGGCCCTCGTCGTCATCGCGGCCGCCCTCGCGATCGGGGCTTGCTCCAAATCGGGTGATCACGTGGATCAACCGACCCTCGGGGGACTCTCGGCTTCCTCGCCGACAGGGGCATCGCTGTCGCCGGCTCCGCCTCGGCGCGGTGTCCTCCGGCCCAACGATCTCCTCGACGCGCCGGCGA
>FSTQ01000280.1_pt1 | contig 27280 bp, 19 predicted proteins | sample 1637281 | NCBI WGS metagenome assembly FSTQ01 (sample SAMEA3914818, study PRJEB12502) | metagenome | biome: forest; material: soil | place: Canada | collected 2010-06-26 | depth 0.1 m
GACGCCGTCCTTCGGCTTGAAAAAGGCCGTCGCGTCCTCGAACGAGGCGTCGCGGGTCGAGGCCAGGTTGAAGGGGTAACGGTCCTTGATCTTGTCGCGGTACGTCGGGTAGACCATCACCTCCCAGAGGCCGCTGGCGGCGCCGCCCGCGTTGCGGACGACGGCCTTGTAGCCCTGGCGGAGCGGGTTCATCAGCAGGTCCGTCATCAGGAGCTGCCCGGTGTCATCCATCTTGAGGAGCAGGCCCTCGGCGGTCTGCACCGCGTCCTCGAACTTCGCGGTCGCCTTCTTGGTGTCGGCGTTGGGCGGGCCCGACTCCACGGTGCCCATCTCGCCGGCGAGGCCCTGGAGCTTGGAGACGTACTCGCCGAGCGGCACGGGCAGCGGCGGCGGCGGCTGCTCGCCCTCGGCGGGCTTCTTCTGCGGCGGCGGCGAGCCGAAGCGCACCATCGACTTGAACTTGAGCGGGATCGGATCGGGCCGCTCGCCTGCCGAGGTCGCGTCGGCCTGCCCGGCGCGGACCAGGTTGCCGACGTTCATCCGCGTCTTGCTCTGCACCTTGCGCTGGAGCTTGAGCTTGATCTGATCGACCACGCCGCCGTCGCCGCCGGCCGCGGCGTCGAGCGCGTCGTCGTCGGCCTCGTCGAACTGGGTGTTGTCGGCGAGGACGCGGAGCAGGCGCTGGTAGGGCCACTCGGGCGTGGAGAGCGCCTTGTACTCGATGATCGAGTCGCGGTTGGTCGTCGGGCTCTCGACCTCGAGGTCCTTGAAGAAGTTGATCCACTCCTGGATGTAGGCGTTGTCGTAGTCCTGCCGCACGCGATCGAGGTCGCGCTTGACCTTGGGCCCGAGCGTCGCCTCTTCGCCCGAGAGCGGGACGACCCACTTCTCGCGCTGGATGATCGCCGCGCCGCCCTCGAGGGACGCGAGGACCTCCGCGTGGCCGCGGAAGGTGAACGGCCCGCGGACCTCGAACCACTTGCCCTTGTGGACCTTGTTGTAGCTGTGGATCTTGTCGAGCGCGTCGGAGCGATCGGCGAAGACGTCGCCGAGCGTGATCGGCGGGAACTGCTTGTTGTCCGCCGAGTCGGGCCCGTTGGGATCGATCTTGCGGTCGATGAGCGCGGTGACGAAGCGGTCGTAATAGACCTGGTTCGAGCCGACCTTGCGCATGTCGTCGCGCACGCGCTCCACCAGCGGGACGTCGAGCTTCTCGCCCTTGATCTCGCCGCGCGAGAGCAGGTCCACGAAGTACTTCACGTGGGGGCGGAGCTTCTCTTCCTGCACGTCGCCGCCGCCGCCGGCGCGGAGCTGATCGGCCCAGGCGCGGGTGAGGTGGTCCGTCTCCCACTGCGCGGTGCCCTCTTCCTTGAGGCGGAGGCGGTAGGCCTCGTCGTCGCCGAGGAGCAGGTAGGTCTTCAGCGTGTCGAAGTCCTCGACGTAGTTGTCGCCGTGGGCCGAGACCAGGCGCTTCTCCAGCGCCTCGCGCGTGGGGTGCACGAAGCCTTCGCGCAGGCTCGAAGCGTAGAACTGCTTCGTCGGCTCGAAGAGCTTGTCGGCCTGGAACATCAAGAAGGTGTAGTCGACGGGCGGGTCCTGCTTGAGCTGGTCGAGGTTCTGCGCGTGGCCGCGGAGGTTGTCGAGCTTGTCGACCTTGTCGACGGCGGGGCCGGAGCCGCGCCAGTCCACCTCTTTGGCCTCGTTGGTGACCTTGGCGGTCTCGGCGACGAGCTTCTGGTTCTTGGCGTAGGAGATCGCCGAGGGGATCAGGAAGAGCAGCGCCAGCACCAGCGCGGCGGCGGCGGCGAGGACGCGCTGCGTGCGCACGCGCCGGAGCTCGGCCGCGGTGCGCGACGCCAGCGACTGGTCCGGGAAGATGACGCCTTCGAAGACGTTCTTGAGGAAGAAGCTCTTCGACTCACCCTTCTCTGCGGTCTCGTCGGCGACGGCGCCGCGGAGGCCGAAGGCGCGGCCCATCGCGCCGACGACGCGATCGAGCGGCCGGCCCTCCTGCACGCCGCTGGTGAAGTAGAAGCCGCGGAGGATCGGGGGCGCGCCGGCCGCGACGATCTGGTTCTTCTTGTCCTTGCGGTCCTTCTTCTCTTTCTTCGTGGTCTCGGTGACGGCCTCGATCGCCGAGGGCGCGAACGCCGCCGCGAGGAAGTCGGAGAGGTTGCGCTTGATCGCCGCGAACTCGAGCGGGAACTGGTAGACCTTCTCCTTGACCTCGCGGCTCCGCTCCAGCGCCATGCGCTTCATGCCGCGGGTGTGCAGGTGCTCGACGAGGATATCGAACTCGGCGTCGAAGAGCTTGCCGGGCTCGCGCTTGTCGTCGCTGAGCTTGAAGGTCGAGCCCCACGCCTGGCCGCGCTCGCTCTTCTTCAGGTCGCCGAAGAACTCGGTGAAGCCGGCGACGAGATCGGCCTTCGTGAAGATCACGTAGACCGGCAGGATCATCTTGAGGACGTTCTGCATCTCCTCGATGCGAGCGCGCACCGTCTTGGCGGTGACCTGGATCTGGTCCTCGGTGACGTCGAGGAGCTCGCTGATCGAGACCGCGATGATCACGCCGTTGATCGGCTTGTGCGACCGGAACTTGAGCAGCTCGCCGAGGAACGCCATCCACTCGTCGTGGTCGTCGGTCTCGGTGGTGTAGCGGCCGGCCGTGTCGAGGAGGATGGCCTCGTTGGTGAACCACCAGTCGCAGTTGCGCGTGCCGCCGACGCCGCGGACGCCGCCGCCGTTGGGATCGAGGTACGGAAAGACGAGGCCCGAGTGGCGGAGCGCGGTGGTCTTGCCGGCGCCGGGCGGGCCGACCATCACGTACCAGGGGAGCGCGTAGAGCGCGTCGGCGCCGCTCTTACCGCCGGCGAGCGACGAGGCCTTGAGGGCGCTGACGCCCTGCTGGAACTGGCGGTGCAGCTCCTGGATCTCGGCGGCGCGCTCGGGCTTGGCGGCCAGCGCCTGCTCCTGCGCTTGCTGCGCGATCGCCTTCTCCAGGGCCCGCGCGGCGCGCGCCGCCCGGATCCGGCGGAAGACGATGATCCCGACGATCACCAGGACGACGAGCGCCGTGATCGCGATGGGAACCCAGATCGAAATGATCTCCGGGCTCACCGGGTTCGTTGGACGGAGGATGTACCACCCACCCCAGGCCACGGCGACAATCAGCGCGCTCAGTATCCACAGCCACATCGAACGTCTCCCATCGCCGCCGCGCCGAGGCGCGCCGGGACTACTTGTCGCCGCCGACCAACTTCCTGATCGCGTCCGTCACGTCGCCGGCGCTCGAGCCGATGACGAGGCGAAGGATGATCACCACCAGGACGGCGATCACGAGGAACCCCAGCGCGACGGCGAGGAACGGCAGCTCCCGACGGACGGCGCCCGTGCCGCCGTCCTTGCGCTCCGCGTTCGGAGCGAGCACCTCTCCGCCCCCTTCCGAGAGCGCGACGAAGTTGCCGAGACCTTCCACCACTGCGCTGAGACCCTCCTGCTGACGCAGACGATATTTCCCTTGGAAGCCGAGGGCCAAGCAGAGGAAGTAAATCTGTGCGACGTGGACCCGCTGGCGCTGGCCGTAGAGGTTGTCGAGGTTCGTGAAGAACCCGTCACCGGCCGTGTTCAGCTGGAAGAACTGGAGCTGGAGCGGGTTGGACAGCCACTGCGTCTTCCCCGGCCAGTTCGAGTGGTAGATGACCTCGTCGGCGAACGCCGCGAGGGCGTACTTCGCGTCGATCATGTCCTGCTCGGGGATGCGGGCCTCGCGGCCGTTCTGCATCATCGTGTCGAACAGGCCAAGCACGCGCCTCTGAAGGATGTCCGGCGCCGGCAGATCGCGCGAGTTGCGCAGCTGCAGGATCAGCGAAAGGACATCGGAGCAAACCCAGTACATCGTCTGCGAGAGGCTCATGGGCTCCTACTCACCAGCGGGAGACGCGAGCACCGCTCGACGGACGTGGATCGCGGATCTACGGACGCGGCGGGGCTCGCATGGTTACGGACCCAACTTGATGAAAAATGACGGTCACTTAGCGGCGGGGACCGCGATCAACCGGAGGTCGACCTTTTGAGGGTCGATCGGCTGATAGATCGCGATGGTGCCAGAACCGAGAATATCGTTCCAGTAATCGCCAGCTTGATCGACCCGGAGGTACACAAGTCCGGGTTTTACAGGGATCGCGCCCGGGGGCCGATACTCGATGCCGACTCGAACGCCGGGCATCGCGGCGTTGAGGATGTAGCCGATCTGGGTCCACGACCCGATCTTGAGCAGGCGCGGCAGGCGCTCGCGCAGCGTGCCCTCGTCGGTGCCCTTGGCCTCGAGGAAGAGCTCGTGGGTGCGCGGGAGCTTCGGGTCCTCGAACTTGCCGAGGTACATGCCGTCCTCGCGCTTCTCGAGGGGGACGACCACGTAGTTCTCGGCGATGACGCCGGTGATCATCCGGATCGCGCGCTCGAACATCGGGTCGAAGACGTCGGTGAGCTCGAGGTAGTTGAACTTGGGGATCGTGGTCGGGTCGCCGTCGGCGTCGAAGGTGCAGAGCTCGCCGATGATCGACCCGAGCAGGATGAACACGTCCTCCGGGTGGGCGTCGCCGTGATCGACGATGTGCGAGACCAGCGGGATGTACGAGTTGCACGTGTGGAGCAGCCAGAACTTCGCGGTGTCCGACGCCTGGAAATCGACGGACGAGGCGGTGCGCATCCGCCGGCCTTCGGCGAGCGACTTCTGCTTGCCGACCAGCGCGGAGAGCACGCGGCGGAGCCCCTGCATCACGTGCTCGGAGGCGCCGACGTGGAGGATGGACGGGATGAAGCTCTTCTTCACCACGATGGCGCCGGTGCGGTCGCGGACGAGCTGGCCGATGCGGACCGAGTTGAAGGCGTCGCGCGCCTCGGTCCCGAAGAGGAGGCGCATGTTCCCCTTCGCCCAGATGACCGCGGTCTCGTTGCGGCCCGTGTTGAGATCGGCGACGGTCGTCGACTGCGCGACGTAGCGCACCGCCGGCCCGGCCTTCGCCGGATCGAGGCCGACGTTGGAGTGGTTGTCGCGCTGGTTCGGCACCGCGAGGAAGATGTCGAGCGTCTCGATCGCCGCGGGGAACGCGCCCTCGAGCGGGCGCGCTTCGACCGAGTCTTCGCCGCGATCGCCGACGAAGAACGGCGTCCCATCGGGGAAGAAGCCGTGACACTTGAGCAGCTTGAGCTGCCCCGCCACGAGCGCGCGCTCGTCGAACGCCACGCCCGTGATGCCCCAGTCGTAGGACATCACGGCGTGCATCCGCGAGTGCAGCAACGCCTCGTGGTACTGGTCCGACTGCTGCAAGTGCTGAGGGGTCATGAAGAGCCCCTCGGTCCAAACGGGCTTGCGCGGGTGGATCATGTCGCCTGGACAGTCTTACCAGAAGTCCCCGCGTCTTTGTCCATACCGTCCCGGTGTGGACAAAGACCGCGCGGACCGCGGCGGATCAGGGGTGGATTAGCGAGGGGTCGGCGTCACCGCCGGGCTCCCGGGAGGCCCGGAAGGAGCTTCGGGCGAAGCAGAACGCTTGGGAAGGTCGACCTTCCGGATGGAGGTCGAGTTCGGGAACATCGATTCGTCGAATTGCGTGCCGTTGTCGATCTTGGTGGACTCGACGAAAAACGCGGTCTGCGGATCGCTCTCGCCCTTGCCGCCGTCGGCGCCCGCGTCGCCGCCGCGCCCGCACGAGGCGGCGTCGGAGGGCATGGGCGGGAAGGCATAGTAGGTCTTCCAGCTCGTGCCTTTGGGGCTGTGAAAGAGCGCGACGCCGGCGAGGACGCTGGCCTCCTTGATGCGCTCGAACTTCACCTGGACCAGATCGTTGGGGAAGATGGAGAGCTCATCCATCTTCAGCATATCGTCGGCGAGGACCTCCTTGTCCTTCAGGAGGATCTCGTCGTAGGTCGCGTTCTCCATCCGCACGTCGTTCTTGAGCTGATAGAGCCGGATGACGACGGGCCGCGGATTCCCCTTCTCGTTGGGGTTGATGTTGTCCGCCGCGTAGAGGTTCAGCGTCACGATCTGGATGTCGCAGGGCTTGGGCGCCGCGGCCGGAGCCGCCGGGCCGCAGCCCGCGACGGTGACGGCCCCGACGCCGCCGAAGGCGAGGCCCAGGAACGCGAAGGCGAGCAGTTTGCGAGACCTGGGGCGCGAGAAGAGCATGGACGCCATTTTTATACGGAGCCTGGGGGAAAGCCCAAATTTCGTCGAGAAGAGCGGCGCGGCTCGCCTCCACGTGGGAGCGAGCCGCGCTCACCGCGCGAGCCTCAGCCGGAGAACTCGATGGTGAAGTTGCTCGCGGCGTCGACGCCGATGTTGACGCGCTTGGGGAGCACGCCCTCGGCCATCTTCTCGAGGATGGCCACCGACAGCTGCGGCAGCAGCGAGGCCCGGAGGATGTGGTCGATGTTGCGGGCGCCGGTGTCGACCTCGGTGCAGCGGGCGGCGATCATCGTGACGAGCTCGTCGGTGTAGGTGGCCTCGACGCGCTGGCTCTTGCGCAGGCGATCGACGAGCGCGTCCATCTTGAGGCGGGTGATCGAGCCGAGCGCGTCGGGCGAGATCGGCAGGTAGGGGATCATCGTCATGCGCGCGAGGAGCGCGGGCTTGAAGTGCGCGACCAGGGTCGGCTTCATCGCGTCGACGACTTCCTTCATGAAGACCGGATCGCTGTCGAGCTTCTTCTTCGGATCTTCGTCGCGCGCGGCGAGGGTCAGGTTGGTGATCTTGTCCGTCGCGAGGTTGCTCGTGAGGATGATGACGGTGTTCTTGAAGTCGACGAGGCGCCCCTCGCCGTCGGAGAGCATGCCCTTGTCGAACACCTGGTAGAACAGGTTGAGCACGTCGGGGTCGGCCTTCTCGACCTCGTCGAGGAGGACCACGGTGTACGGGCGCTGGCGCACGGCCTCGGTGAGCATGCCGCCCTCGCCGTAGCCGACGTAGCCGGGGGGCGAGCCGATGAGCCGGGAGACGGTGTGCTTCTCCTGGAACTCGGACATGTTGATCACCGTCATCATGCGCTCGCCGCCGAACATGAGATCGGCGATGCCGAGCGCCGTCTCCGTCTTGCCGACGCCGGACGGGCCGACGAGGATGAACACGCCCTGCGGGGTGTTGAGCGGCTTCAGGCCGGCGCGCGCGCTGCGGAGCTCCTTGGCGATGGTGTGGATGCCGTAGTCCTGCCCCTTGATGCGGCGGGTGAGCAGCGTCTCCATGTCGAGGAGGGCCTTGACGTCGTCCTGGACCATCTTGCCGACGGGGATGCCCGTCCACGCGGCGACGACCTGCGCGACCATGGCCTCGTCGACGTCGGGGCGAATCAGCGGCACCTCGCTCTGACTCGAATTGAGCGCGTCGAGGGCGGCGACGACCTCCTTGCGAGCGGCGTCGCGCTCCTCGTCGGTCTTGGCGGCGCCCATCTTCTTGCGCGCCTCGATCACGAGCTGCGTGCCCTCGGTCTCCTTGGCGTAGGCGGCGGCGACCGTGACGAGATCCTCCTTGGCCTTGGCCAGGGTGGTGTCGAGCTCGAGGATGTGCTCCTCGTCGACCTTGATGCCCGCGCCCTTGTCGCGCGCGAGGGCCTCGAGCTCATGGGTCACGTTCTTGATCAGGACCTCGGCGTCCTCGACGGCGGCGGGCTTCTGCTGGAGCGCGACCTTCACGCGCGCGGAGCAGGTGTCGAGGAGATCGACGGCCTTGTCGGGGAGCTGGCGGCCGGAGATGTAGCGGGCCGAGAGGCGCACCGCGGCGGTCACGGCCTCGTCGGTGATGATGACGTTGTGGGCCTCCTCGAACTTGGGGCGGAGGCCGCGGAGCATGATCACCGCGACGGCCTCGCTCGGCTCGTCGACCTTGACGGGCTGGAAGCGGCGCTCGAGGGCGGCGTCCTTCTCGAAGTATTTCTTGTACTCGCTCCACGTCGTGGCGGCGATGGTGCGGAGCTCGCCGCGGGCGAGGGCGGGCTTGAGCAGGTTGGCCGCGTCGCCGCCGCCCTGCGGGCCGCCGGCGCCGATGATGGTGTGGGCCTCGTCGATGAAGAGGATGATCGGCTTGGGCGACTCCTTCACCGCGTTGATCACCCCCTTCATGCGGTTCTCGAACTCGCCCTTCACGCCGGCGCCGGCCTGGAGGAGGCCGAGATCGAGGCCCATGATCTCCACCCCTTGCAGGAGCGGCGGGACCTCGTTGTTGACGATGAGCAGCGCCAGGCCCTCGACGAGGGCCGTCTTGCCGACGCCGGAGTCGCCGACGATGATCGGGTTGTTCTTCCGGCGCCGCGCCAGGATGTCGATGATCTGCCGGATCTCGCGCTCGCGGCCGAAGATCGGATCGATCTGCCCGGCGCGCGCCCGGCCGGTGTAGTCGACGCAGAACTTCGCCAGCGGCGAGTCCGCGTTGGCGCTGGCCACGCCCGCGGGGAGCTTGCCGCCCGCCGCGCCCGGGGTGCCCGCGACCTGGGACTCTCCATCTTCCTTCGAGCCCGAGAGGATCTTGGGCAGGTTGGTCTTGAGATCGTCCTTGGGGATCGCCTCGAGGTACGCCCCGATGTTGCTCATCGAGTACTTCGTCGGCTGCTGCACCAGCCGCGCGAAGAGGACGCCGCTCCGGATCTTCTGGAAGCCGTACTCGACCGAGCCGATCGTCCAGGCGTCCTGCATCCACTCGAGCATCGTCGGCGAGAACGTGGGCTTACCCGCGTTGCCGCTGCGAAGATCTTCGAGGCTGCGCTGGAGGGCCTGGCGGAGGCGCGCCGGATCGAGGTCGTAATGCATGACCAGGAAGGCGAGATCGCTGTCGGCGTTGTCGAGCAACGCGAGCATCACGTGCTCGAGCGTCACCTCGTAGTGGCGTGCGGTCACGCATTGGACGACCCCCGCTTCGAGAGCGGCGGTGCAGGGTCGCGTCAGACGCTTGATGATGGATTTGGGGTCGACGAGCATCATTGGCGCGATGCTAGAGTAGAATCAGCGCGCCTCGCCACCCGGTAACTACGTGGGATCGCGACGAGCCTTCTTTACGTGCTTGTCGTGGGGCTTCGCCGCGGCCGAATCGTCGCCGCGCCCGCGCGGGTGCTGGCCGTTCCCGTCTTTGCTGGCCTCTTTGCTCTCCTTCTCCTTGGTCGGCTTCTCGGCGGCTTCGAGGGCGGCGCCGCCGCTGACTTTGTCGAGCAGATCGCGCCGGACTTTGAGCTTGAGCAGCCCGCCGACCTTGAGCGGGTCGCCCTCGTCGAGCCGGTTCTGGTGAGAGACGTCGTCGACGTCCATCGCGAACTGGCGGGCGATGCCCACCAGCGTGTCGCCGGGGGAGATCCGGTACATCACCGTCTCGCGGCCCTTGGAGGATCGATGAGCCGCGCGCCGCGGGAGGTCGTCCTCGTCGTCGCGGCCGCGATCCCGATCGCGATCGCGATCGAGGACGCGCTCGAGAGCCGGCTCGCGGTCGCCGTCGTCGCTCGCGAGATCGTCGCCGGGATCGCGCAGCGTCGCCCGCCGCTTGTAGCGAGGCAGGAGCGAGAGCAGGCTCGACTCCTCGCCGCGGCTCCGCTGCTTGAGCAGCTCGCGCCCGCCGAGCAGCGACACCGGATCGAGGATCTGCGCGTCGTCGACGACGAGGGGCTCGTTCTCCAGCATCGACGGCAGCGCCGCGCGCGCCCGCGAGACGGTGTCGGCGGGGATCATCACCAGGTAGTCGCCGCGCCCCGGCGGGACGCGCTCGCCGAGGATGTCGGGGTTGAGCGTGCGGATGGCCGACGTCGCCACGCCCGACGCCTTGGCCAGGACCTTGAGCGGCGTCCCCGGCGGCACGGCGATCTCCGCCGCGTCGATGGGCCGGGCCACCTCGACATTGTCGAAGCCGAAGCGCTCGAGGTTGTTGGCGACGATGGCCGCGGCGGCGATCTTCGGCACGTAGGCCGCCGTCTCCGAGGGGATCGCCTCTTGCCGCGCCAGCTCGTTGAAGTCGGACGTGCCGTACTTGTCGATGGCGTTGAGGAGCTGCTCGTAGCCCATGTTGTACGCGGCGAGCGCGAGGTCCCAGGCGCCGAAGCGCAGGTAGAGATCGCGGAGGTGATGAGCCGCGGCCTGGCTGGCCATGCGCGGGTTCTTGCGCTGATCCATGAAGGCGTTGCGCGCGAGGCCGTAGACCGCGCCCGTGGCCGGCATGAACTGCCAGAGCCCGACCGCGCCCGCGGGGGACTTGGCCCTGGCGTCGAAGCCGCTCTCGATCATCGCCACCCAGATCAGATCCTCGGGCAGGCGCCGGCCGCGGAGCTCGCCCTCGATCATCTCCTGGTAACGGCCGCTGCGCTTGAGCCAGGTCTCGAACATCCCCCGGCCGCGATCGGTGCGGGTGAAGAACTTCACGTACTTCAGCGTGCGCCGCGTGACGGGGATGTGGAGATCCGGCAGCTGGAGCCGGGAGAGCGCCGCCGCGCCCGCGGGGTCGAGATCGTCAACGTCGTCAGCGTCGTGATCCATCGATGACGTGTAGCGCGGCGCCTGCGAGAACGTGGGCGCGTCCTGCGGGCTCGACGCGGCCCGCTTCTCTTCGCGCAGCACGAGATCGCGCAGCTTCGAGAGCTCCTGCGACTCGTCGCCGCCGACGCCGCTCGCGGCGATCCGGGGCGTGGACGCCGGAGCTGCCGCCGAGCGAGGAGCGGCCGACTGCGTCGGGGCCCCTTGCTGGTACGCGGAGACCGCCGCGTGGACATGGGTGATCGTGGAATCGGGCGCCGCCATCCCCACGCCGTAGCCGAACGCAAGCGCCGAAATCATGGGAGGGATCTTGTGGACCAGACTCATCGTGTGGAGAACCATCACACCATGTAGGCAAATGGGGCAACAAACCTTCGCCCTCTCCTCGAAGGGCCCGTCGCCGGGGCAGAAGCCGAGCCGTTGCCCACCGCGGGAGCTCGCGTGAGGTCGAGCCCCTCGCCTCGGGCCGCGCTCGCGGGCCGGTCGCAGACAGCCTCACGCGAGCCTCCCGTTGTAAGGAGAGGGTCTGCTAGTCTGCCGCCATGCCGGTGGCGCTCGTGGCCAGGGTGTTCGACACCCAGGCCAATCAACAATTCGATGTGACGTTCGAGCGCTTCCCGGTGCGCATCGGTCGCAACCAGCTCAACGATCTCCACATCGATCGCCCCTACGTCTCGCAGTTCCATGCAGCGATCGACATCCGCGACAAGCAGATCTTCGTCCGCGATCTCGGCTCGACCAACGGCACCGTTTACCAGGGGCGCCGGCTCGCGCGCGATCTGCCGGTCGAGGTGACGGCGGCGCCGGAGATCAACATCGGGCCGATCGTGCTGCGCATGGGCCTCGTCGATCAGGTCGCGAAGAAGCCCGCCTCGCCCAAGGAGGGCGGCAACGTCCTCGACCTGAACGAGGCCGGGGCCAACCCCAGCGCGCAGCTCGCCCGACCGAAGCCGATCCCCCCGGGCGCAGAGGATCCGTTCATCCGCCAGCTCGTCCCGTACATCGAGGCCTACCGCACCTCGTGGGGCGCCGTGTACCGCGTGATCTACGACCACCTCACGCGCCTCCCGCCCGAGCTCCGCACCAACTACCTGAAGCGCCTCGGGCTCGAGCACGCGTCGGTGAACCTCGAGGCCGACTTCCAGAAGATCGCGCAGTACTACGGCGTCGACCCGCGCACGCTGGGCGAGCTCGGCCCGCCCCAGGCCGCGCTCGCCGCGCTCGCCGAGCTCTCGCGCACGCTGGTCCCCGGCGGCAAGCCTCCCGAGGACGTGCCGGGGATCCTCACCTTCGCGCGCCGCCTCCGCGACACGCTCGAGGTCTTTCTCAAGTGCTTCATCAGCCTCCGGGACGGCTACCAGGAGTTCCAGAAGGAGATGCTCACGAAGGACCGCGAGTCGGTGAACAGCGACCGCGTCGCCACCGCGAAGGACGCCAAGGAGCTCGGCAACGTCCTCCTCGGCCCGAGCGGCGGGCCCGACGCGCCCCGCCAGCTCTACGACATCTTCGTCGAGGTGATGAGCCACCAGGTCGCGCTGCTCAACGGCGTCATGGAAGGCGTGAAGACCCTCCTCGATCAGCTCTCCCCCAAGGCCGTCGAAGAGGACTTCGAGAAGAAAGGCCGACGCGCCGGCCTATTCTCGAATAAATACGAAGCTCTGTGGAAGTTCTACGAGGACCGCCACGGCGACTACTCCGGCGAAGACAAGCAGACCTTCCTGATAATTTTTGGCCCACAATTCTCGAAGGCTTACGCTGCCTCGGCCGGAGAGGATTACAAGTCCTCCGGCGAGTCGGCGGGGAAGAATCTCCGCCACACGATGACCCCCAATCAGGTCAAGCGATAGTCTCCGGCCTCCCCGGAGGCCATGGCTTGGCGATCGGGCCCGCGAGCGGGCTCGCTTGGAAAAAGAAGGCGCCTGGGATGCGAATCAGGGAGACGATCGTAGCGGCGGGGTTGCTCTCGATCACGGCGGCAACGCTTGCCCCGCGCGAGGCCGCGGCGCAAGCGTCGCCCGTCACGCGCGACAAGAACTGGGACATCGTCTCGAACGTGACCATGGTCGCGGGCGCCTCGATCGTCTCGCTGATGCCACGCGTGTACTTCAACGATCCAGAGGCCACCGTCGGCTGGAAGGGTCGGTGGCACATCTCGGCGCTCGCTCCGATCATGTCGATGACGGCGCTGACGCTGATGGTCGACATCTCGGTCAAGAACGCGATCAAGAGCCCGCGCCCGGGGTGCACGACCGACGGCACCGTCTTTCAGATAACGGAGTGCGCCTCGTTCGGCGCGCCGTCGACGCAGTCCTACGCGGCGTGGGGCGCGACGGGGGCCGGCACCGGCATCTTCCTCATCGACACCATCAAGTACTCGAACGGCCGCTTCAACGTCCCGTACTTCTTCGGTGAGGTGATAGCTCCCCTCACCCTCTCGGTGCTGAGCTCGATCGGCCGCTCGGTGGAGACCGGCATCTACCGGCAGTACGAGAGCGGCGGGGCCATCGCCGCCGGCGCCCTCACCGGCTTCGCCAGCGGCCTCATCGTCGGCGGCGCCTACGCGCTGTTGCAGAAGCCGAGCTGCGGCTTCGGCAACAACGTCTTCTGCTGGTGACGGCTTGACCTCGAGCACCTCCCTCCTGGTGACGGCGAGCAGCTTCATCACCGGCACGATCGCCTTCATCCTGGAGGTGGCGCTCCTCGTCGTCGCCCTGACGGTCGTGCGCAAGCGTCGCGCTGACGCCGGCGCCTTGATCGCCGCCTCCGCCGGCGTGCACCTCGTGCTGACCGTGGTCTCGCCGATCGCCTACGCGCTCATCGCGCGCATCGCGGGCTCGGGCGGCTACCTCGAGATGTCCGTCTTCCTTCAGCTCGGCTTCACCGTCTTCCGCGCCGTCGGCATGGTGCTCTTGATCCTCGGCATCGTGCGCCTCGCCTCGGACCCGAGCCCCAGCACCTCCCCCTACGGCTCCAGCTACTAGAACGCAGCCAGCGCGCGCCGCAGCGCCGCCGGATCGCTCGTCGGCGCCTCGCACGCCCCGCGCTTGCAGAGGAACGCCGTCGGCTTGTCGCCGATCGCCCGCTTCCCCTCCAGCGCAGGGAAATCCTTCAGCAGCGCGTCCGGCGCGCCCACCGCGGGGAGGCGCGCGACCAGCACCCGCGCGTCGCTCTGCTGCGCGAGCTCGCGCACGAGCGCGCGCGTGCGCGGATCGTCCGCGTCGCCGGCGATCACCGCCTCGCGCACCTCGGCGGTCGCGTGATCGGCGGCGACGAGCAGGAACCCGGACGAGGACGTGTCGCTCACGATCCGCGGCGCGGCCCCGCGGATCACGCGCGCCGCGATCTCGGCAAGCGCCGGATCCCCGGTGAGCTCGCCCAGCTCGAGGAACAGAAGCGTCGCCGCCGAGCTGCCCGACGGGAGCACGCCGTCGTCGCTCTCCGATCGTCGCAGCGGCAACACCGTCGGCCCGGCGCGACCCTCGGCCTGGAGGAACACGCCCGCGCCCTCGTCGTAGAAGCGCTCGCGGATCGCCGTGGCCATCGCGCGCGCCGCCGCGAGCCAGCGCAGATCTCCGTCCACCCCGTGGAGCCGGAGCAGGCCCAGCGCCGGGATCGCGTAGTCGTCCAGGAACCCAGCGCCGAGCGAGGCTCCGCGCCGCACGCCGCGGATCATCGAGCGATCGCCCGGCTGCCAGCAGCGCTCGACGAGGAAGCGCGCCGATTTCTCCGCGGCCTCGAGGAAGCGCGGAGCGTCGAGCCGCTGCGCTCCCTCCGCGAACGCGAGGAGCGCGAGGCCGCTCCACCCCGCGAGCTCTTTGTCGTCGACGGCGGGCGCGGGCCGCGCGTCGCGGATCGCGCGCAGCGTGGGGAGCGCGCGATCGAAGGCCGCGCCGAGCGGAGCCGCCGCAACGCCGAGGCTCGCCGCGACCTTGGCCTCGTCAGCGACGCGATGGAGCACGCTGCGCCCTTCGAGGGATCGCTCCCCGCCGGCGGTGACGCCGAAGAGCGCCCCGACGAGGCGCGCTTGCTCGGATCCGATCGCGCGCTCGAGCTCGGCCGGCGTCCACGTGTAGTAAACGCCCTCGCCCTTCGGATCATCGGCGTCGAAGCCGACGACGAGCCCGCCGTCGGGCCGCTGCCACGACGCCGCGAGCTCTTCAATCGCGGCACGCCCCACTGCCGTGAAATCCGCGCGCCCCAGCGCCTGCCCCGCCTCGAGGTAAATCGACGCGAGCTGGGCGTTGTCGTAGAGCATCCGCTCGAAGTGGGGCACGTGCCACGCGCGATCGGTGGCGTAGCGATGAAAGGTCCCCGAGAGGTGATCGCGCGATCCGCCGCGCATCATCTGCTCGAGCGTGAGCACGACGTGCGCCCCGGCGCTCGCGTCGCCGCTGCGCTCGGCGAAGCGGAGCTCGGCGAGCAGCAGCGGCGACGAGGGGAACTTCTGCCGTGATCCAAAGCCTCCGTAGGTGAGATCGCGCGAGCGATCGAGGCGCGCGAACGCGATCTTGAGCAGCGCCGGCGTCACCTCCCCGGAGCCGCCCGCGGCCCGCCCCTCGGCCTCGATCTTCTCCAGCACCTCGCGCCCGCGCCGCGCGAGATCCGGCCCCTCGGCGGCGAAGCGCTTCTCGATCTCGCGCAGCACCTCCACCAGGCCGAGGCGCCCGCCCGCCGACGCCTTCGGGAAATAGGTCCCACCGAAGACCGGCTCGAGATCCGGCGTCAGCACCACCGTGAGCGGCCAGCCGGTCGAGCCTCCGATGCGCGCCACCGCCGCGAGGAAGAGCGCGTCGAGATCGGGGCGCTGCTCGCGATCGACCTTGATGGCGATGAAGTGATCGTTGAGGTAGCGCGCCGTCTCGTCGTCCTCGAAGCTCTCCCGCTCCATCACGTGACACCAGTGACAGGTGGAGTACCCGATGGAGAGAAAGACGAGCTTGCCCTCTTGCTTGGCGCGCGCCGTCGCCGCGTCGCTCCACGCGTACCAGTCGACGGGGTTGTGCGCGTGCTGCTCCAGGTAGGGGCTCGCCTCGCCGACGAGGTGGTTCCCCTCGCGGCGGATCACCTCGGTGCTGCGCGCGGCTACGCGCGCAACCGGCGCGGCGCCGGACGCGGCCGGCGGGGCGCACGCGGCGAGCGAGAGCGCGATCGCAGCGACGAGGCCGCGGGCTTCGCTTGTTCGCATGAGCCGACGTAGCACGCGGAGGCGGCGCGATCAGCCGGTGACGCCCGTGCTCAGTCCTGACCGACGACGCGCTCCCACAAGGGATCGTTGGAGGAGAAGAGCGTGTCACGCTCGACGCGGAGGAAGCGCGAGAACTCCACCTTGCGCAGGGCCCGGTCGCTGTCGCGCGCGCCCTCATCGTAGTGGATGATCTTCACCTCGACCTGCTCGAGGAGCTGGATGCCAGCGGGCTTGTAGGTCACGTCGGTGCGCAGGGTGTACTTGGCGTAGAGGCCGCGCTCCGTCACCGAAGGGACGACGGAGGTGCGCTCGAGATCGACGGTGGCCGACTCGATCAAGCGGCCGCGCCGCGCCAGGAAGAACTGAGCGCGCTTGCGGCAGTCGTCGGCGTCGGGGCACACCGTGGACTCGGCGGCGACGATCTGCTCGTTCCCGAGGCGCACCGGGGCGATCAGCGATTTGGTCGGCCCGCGGAAGCTGCCGATGCCGTAGACCTCGGCGCGATCGTCGATGGCGCGCACCAGCGCGATCGGCCCGCCCTCGTCGCCGTTCTCGAACTTGAGGATGCGGAGCCAGAGGACGCGCATCCCCTCGGGGCCGCTGCGCTGATCGAGCTCTTCGATCTCCACCGGGCGCGGCCAGCCCTTGGTCGAGATGCCGCCGCGCAGCGACTCGTTGGCGAACATGTAGTGGCCGGTGCAGTCGAGGTCCTTGTCGCCCAGGCCCTTCTCGGCCGTGTAGCTCGGCACGAGCACGTTCATCCACTGCTCGGGATCGAGCGATCGGATCACCGCTTTCCCCGAGGCGGGCCGCTTCACGGCGCCGAGCTGCGTGGTGCAGACGGGGATGGGGATCTGCTTGCGGCTCGCGACCTCGGCGTGGGGCTGCTCCGGCGAGGCGCCGCAGGCGGAGACACCGGCGACGACGAGGGCCAGCGCCAGGTTCTGAACGAGCAAACGAGGGGAAAGGCTCACGGATCCTTCGTACCACGCGAGGGCACAGCAACGCGAAATTCATGCTCCATCCGCGTCACTCGCGGACCGCCGACGAGCCTCTCCCGTCCACGCCACCACCCCAAACCTGGCACACTACATTTCTCCAGCGCGCGCGGATCGAAGCAAAATCGAGCTGTTACACAGGGTTTTGCGGCATCGGATCGGACATTGACACGCTCCGAGAGAAAATCTCGCTGCCCCTCATTCCATCTCTTGACGAGAGACTCAGACTGGATAGTCTGGACCCACTTCGGAGGTCCTGGTCCGGAGTCGCAGAGAGCGTGAAAGCCTCTTTGTGGCAGACAGGAGCATTGATATTCCGGAGGGCGATTCATCTGCCAGCGCGCAAAAGGGCGTAGACTGAGTCCAGAGGGATCATAACTGCGGAAGAAGAATCAGGTCAGCTCATGGCTCTTCAAGCGTATCTCAATCTCAAGGGGCAGCGTCAGGGTGAGATCAAGGGCTCGGTGACCCAGAAGGGTCGCGAGGGCAAGATCGCGGTCATCGCGGTCTCGCACGAGATCGTCAGCCCCCGTGACCCGGCCAGCGGCCTCCCCACCGGGAAGCGCATGCACAAGCCCTTCGTGATCACGAAGGAGCTCGATAAGTCCTCGCCGCTCCTCTACAACGCTCTCGTCAACAACGAGAACATCCCGGAGTGGCAGCTCCAGCACTGGACCCCGCAGCTCAAGGCGACCACGGGCAGCGGCAACGAGGTTCAGCACTACACGGTGAAGCTGACCAACGCGAACGTCGCGTCGATCGCTTTCCGCATGGCGAACAACAAGCACCCCGACCTGATGAAGTTCGCCGAGTACGAGGAGATCGCCTTCACGTACCAGAAGATCGAGTGGACCTGGAACGACGGCGGCATCACGGCGATGGACGACTGGGAGGCGCCGGTCTGATCTGCTGACTGACTCAGTCAGCTGATCCCGCAGGCAACTGCGGTACGGCATGAAGGGAGAGCCCGGGAGAAAAAAGCTCCCGGGCTTTTCTATTGTCAACGCCTCGAAGGCGTTGCGCGCTAGGATGAAATGTATGCCCCGCAGGTGTAGCCACGAGCCGAACGAGGTCAGCCGATGGCTCTGAACGCCTATCTGTCCCTCGTTGGCCAGAAGCAAGGGGACATCAAGGGGTCGGTCACGCAGAAGGGGCGCGAGGGCAAGATCATGGTGATCGCCTTCTCGCACGAGATCGTCTGCCCGCGTGACCCGGCGAGCGGTATCCCCACGGGGAAGCGGATCCACAAGCCGTTCACGATCCTCAAGGAGCTCGATCGCTCGACGCCGCTCCTCTACAACGTCCTCTGCAACAACGAGAACGTGAAGAGCTGGGAGCTCCAGCTCTGGCAGCCGAGCCCGACGGGCGCTGAGCGCCAGCACTTCACCGTGCGCATGACCAACGCCAACATCTCGACGATTCACGCCAAGATGGCCAACGTCAAGTCGCCCAAGCTCTCGCGCTTCAACGAGTACGAAGAGGTCGCGTTCACCTACCAGAAGATCGAGTGGACCTGGAGCGAGGGCGGGCTGATGGCCGCCGACGACTGGGAGACGCCGCGCTGAGCAGCGCGCTAGGTCTCCGCATCGTTTCCGTCTAGTATCGCCTCATGGCAGCCTCTCTCCTGACGCGCCTCGAGCACGCTGCGGATCCGAACTCGCTCGAGCGCCACACCTGGCGCGACAACGACATCGAGACCGCGGTATCGCAGCACATCGCGCGGATGCTCAACACGCGGCAGGGCAGCTGCCTCACGTGCCCCGACTATGGTCTGATCGAGGTCTCCGAGGTCCTGTATGATTTTCCCGACGCGGTCGGCATCATGCAGCGGGCGATCAAGAACAGCATCCAGACCTACGAGCCGCGCCTCAAGAACGTCCAGGTGCGCCACCTCAAGAACGACTACGCCCACGAGATGATGCTCGTCTTCGAGATCACGGCGCAGCTTCAGCTGCCCGATGGGCGGCGGCAATCGCTCCGGTTTGCCACCAACGTCGACCCCAGCGGCAACGTGAAGATGGGCGGTTGAGGCTGCGCTCTCAGGGGACACGGCCCGCTCCCGGGCGAATGAATTTGCTGGCGGTTGACAACCGTCCCCGGTCGACGGTCGACTGACGGGCGCGAGGGGTATGTTCAACAAGTACTACCAGGACGAGCTGACTTACCTGCGCGAGCTCGGGCGCGAGTTCGCGGCCGCCTATCCGGCCATCGCTCCCATGCTCGCGGAGCGCGGTGATCCCGACGTCGAGCGCCTCCTCGAGGGCGTCGCGTTCCTCACCGGGAAGATCCGGCAGAAGCTCGACGACGAGCTGCCCGAGGTCATCCATTCGGTCGCGTCGCTGCTCTTCCCGCACTACCTGCGGCAGGTCCCGAGCACGAGCGTGATCGAGTTCACGCCGCTCCCCAACGTGGTCCGCGAGAAGCTCACCGTCGCGCGCAACGCCGAGGTCGGCTCGGTGCCCGTCGACGGCATCTCGTGCCGCTTCCGCACCACGCAGGACGTCGAGCTCGTGCCCCTCGCCGTGGAGGACGTCCGCATCGACACCGGCGCGCAGCTCAGCCAGTCGCTGCGCATCGAGCTCAAGGTCACCGGCGGCGCTGCCCTCGCGGCGATCAACCTCAGCCAGCTCCGCTTCTACATCCACGGCGAGCGCCGCTTGCAGGACGATCTCCGCCTCTGGATCGCGGCCCATACGGAGGGCGTCGCGCTCGCCGCCGTCGACGCCGCCGGGCGCGACACCACCGTCTCGTCGCTCCCCGCCAAGGTGATCAAGCTCGTGGGCTTCGCCGAGGACGAGGGGCTCATCCCCTACCCCACGACGGTGTACCCGGGCTTCCGCCTGCTCCAGGAGTACTTCACGCTCCCGCAGAAGTTCGCGTTCTTCGACGTCACCAGCCTGGAGACGCTCCCCGCTGACAAGGTCACGGACAGGTTCGCGATCATCATCCAGTTCAAGGACGGCCTGCCCACGGGCACGCGGGTCACGAAGGAGAACTTTCGCCTCTTCTGCTCGCCGGTCGTGAACCTCTTCGAGCACCCGACCGATCCGATCAAGCCCGATCCCGGCAAGTACGAGTACATGGCGCGGCCCACCGGCGCGACGGCCAACGCCTACGAGATCTACAGCGTCGACAACGTCGTCGCCATCGCGCGGCGCACCAGCCAGCGCGTGGAGATCCCCTCGTTCTTCTCCTTCCAGCACGAGCTCGACGAGGCGGCGACGGCGCGCGCGGTCTTCTACCAGATGCACCTGCGGCAGGCCGCGGTCGGCGACGGCGTCGACATCTACCTCTCCTTCGGATCGCCGCAGGACGTGGGCACGCTGCCGGAGTTCGACGTCATCAGCATCGACGCCACGTGCACCAACCGGCGCCTCGCCTCGCAGCTCAAGATCGGCGATCTGCGCGTGCCCACGGCCACCTCGCCCGCGGTCGCCACCTTCACCAACCTCACCACCGTCACCTCGCCGCTGGCGCCGCCGATGGGGCGCGAGCTCCAGTGGCGCGTCCTCGCGCACATGGCGATGAGCTACCGCTCGATCACCGAGATCGAGGTGCTCCGCGCCATGGTCGACCTCTACAACTTCCAGGCGATCATCGATCGGCAGGCCGCGCGCGCGAACCAGCTCCGGCTCGCGGCGATCAAGTCCGTGAAGGTGCGCCCGACCGATCGGCTCTATCGTGGGGCTCCGGTGCGCGGCGTCGCCGCCGACATCGAGCTCGACGAGGGCGGCTTCAGCGGCGAAGGCGAGATGTACCTCTTCGCCAGCATCCTCAACGAGATGTTCTCCTCTTACGTTTCGCTCAACTCGTTTACGCAGCTCACGGTCACCGGATCCAACACGCGCGTGGTGTACAAATGGGAGCCGAAGAGCGGCAATCTCTACCTGATCTGAAGGAGACGCTCGCCGAGATCGAGACCAACGCCCGGCGTTTCTCGTTCTATCGGCTCGTCTACCTTCTCGAGCGCGTCTACGCCAAGTCGCCCCCCGTGGGGCAGCTCGGCCCGGCGTCGGAGGAGCGGATCCGCCTCCGATCCGACACGTCGCTCACCTTCGCCTCGTGCGACATCAGCGAGCTCAGCCACCACAAGTACGCGGATGGCATCGAGCGCGTGCGCGTCACCAACGCGTTCATGGGCCTCTACGGCTCCACGTCGCCCTTGCCGACCTACTACGTCGAGCAGATGGCGCAGGTCGACTACCAGGGCGGCCCGCACCCCATCCGCGAGTTCTTCGACGTCTTTCACCACCGCCTGCTCTCGCTCGTCTACCGCACGTGGACCAAATACCGCTTCTCCGTCATGTACCGGAAGCGGGGGACGGACCCGTTCACGCGGCGGATGTTCTGCACCGTCGGCGTCGACGGCTTCCGCGACACCGACAGCACGCTCGATCGCTTCCTCCACCTCCGCTACGCGCCGCTGCTGGCGTCGAAGTCTCGCTCGGCCCGCGGCCTCCAGGTCGTGCTCAGCGATCTCTTCGGCAACATGGGCGTGCGCATCGAGCAGTTCGTCGGCCACTGGACGCTGATCGAGAAGCCGAACCGGAACAAGCTCGGGGTGATGAACCACCAGCTCGGCGAGAGCATGACCATCGGCCGCTACGTGTACGACGGCACGGGCCGCTTCACGATCGTGCTCGGCCCGCTCGGCTACGACGAGTACCTCTCGTTCCTCCCCGGCGGCCACCGCCGCCCGCTCATGCGCGGCGTGGTGGCGACGTTCACGCGCGGCCAGCAGGACGTCATGCTCGAGCTCCACGTGAAGACCGACGCGGCCCCGCGCTTCCAGCTCGGCGCGCCTCGCTCGGCGACGCTGAAGCGCACCGCGTGGCTCGGCGGCTCCGCGGGCGAGCAGTTCGTGATCACCGTCCCCCTCGAAGAGGAGGCGCCCCCCACCGCCGACGACGAGAACGACGAGGACCGCGGCTTCGAGCCGCCCTGGTAGTCACAAGATCGTTTGAGCTCCAACAGTCGAGCCCCGCGCTCGTGATCGTTGGAGCTCAAACGAGTCTGACCCCTGGAGCGCTTCGCTCAGCTCGGGGGACGTGGCTCAGCAGCGCGCGCAAACAGCGCTAGTAGACGATCATGCTCTTGATCGCCGCGACCATCTCGTCCTCGGTCGACTCCACGTTCTCGCCGTGGACGATCTGCACGAGCAGCAGGCGGTGATCGCTGCGGATGATCACCTCGTGCGCGTAGTTCTGGTACTCGGGCCGCGAGGGGACGCGCGTCTTCAGCACGTAGGAGCGGGCCTGGGTGTTGGCGGTGGCGAACGGGGCGCGGCCGGAGAGGATCTGCGAGCCCTGCTCGTCGACGTCGGCCTCGTAGCGGCGCAGCACGTCGGTCCAGGAGTCCTCGGGGTGATCGACGCGCTCGAAGATCGAGAAGAGGAACTGGCGCGGCGACTGGTACGAGATGAAGCGGTGCTCCGGCGTGTAGTCCGCCGAGCGGATGTACCAGTCGATCGGGCGGCCGAAGCGCACGTCGCCGCTGAGCACGCCCACGCCGACGATGCGTGGGAGGCGCTCGTTCTGGGCCTGATCGAGGGGCTTGAAGTACGTCTCCCAGCTGTAGTTCCGGTCGATGATGCCGGCGGCGTGCAGATAGAAGACCTCGTCCCGCTGCGGGGCAGTAGGCGATCCGCCGCACCCGAGGGCCAGCGCTCCGGAGAGCGCCAGCGACGCTCCCAGTAGGATCCTAGCCGCGGGGCGGAGGTGGTTGGCTGACCTCATCGCCGAAACGATAGGCGAACCGTGGCCAGACCGCCAAATGATCGAAGGAGTTTGCCCGCGAGCCCCCTGGCAGACGATGATGACGTCATGGCCTCGGGGCTTGCGAGCGATGCTCGCCCCCCGATCCGGATCGAATCGTCGACCCGGGCGTGGGCCCGCTTGCGGCCGCTCCGCATCAGGAGCGGCCGGACCTCTGGAGAGGACTCATGGCAGACGCGTCCATTTCCCTCGCAATCGCCGCCGCGCTCGCCCTCGGGCTCACCGCCTGCAGCGGGATTGACGCGGGGATCGACTACCCGAGCGACCTACCCGATATCGGCCCGCAGCTCCTCACGCCCGAGAACGCGTCGAGCCCCTCGGTGTCGTTCAGCCGGTTCAAGATCGCGCCCGACGCCTGCAAGGGCATCGACACCCACCCGATCACCCAGCCCTTGAGCCAGGAAGATTTCACCCGCTTCCTCGAGGCGCAGGGCCTGAAGATCGAGCCCAAGAAGGCCCGCGACAACCTCTACTGGTACGAGTTTCCCAACGGCAAAGACGGCCCCGACAACTTCGTCCGCCTCCGCCTCGCCGTGCTCGACAACCAGGCCGGGGCCGCGGCCGATCTCCACTCCTCGCTGCTCGAGCACGGGCCGGGCTGGTGGGGCGTCCGCCGATCGAACCTGGCGATCCTCGCGCCCAAGGCCAGCCTGCGCGAGGGCCTCTCGTTCGCGATGAAGCACAAGCTCGCCTGCTGGGGCATGTTCACCATCGCCGGGAACGACGACGCTTACGTCGTCCAGGGTCCTTACAGCGAGCTCTAGTCGCGCCCGCGCGGCCTGCCGCGCGCGCCCTCCTCCTCCCTGCAAAAACCGTGTGGGAATGTGGTCTCCGGAAGCGGAGTCCGTTTAAACTCGCTCCCATGCGCTTCCGCTCTCTCCTCGTCGCTTGTGCCCTCCCCCTGGCCGCGACCGGCACCGTCTACGGCTGCTCCGGCAATCCGGCGCCTGAGGACCTCTGCCGGTGGCTGCAAGACCCCAACGCGGTCAACTGCGTCGCTGACTTCCACGACGACATCCAGGCCAAGTGCGGCGCCGTCGACTCGGCCACCGTCGCCGGCACCTTCGCCACCCGCAACACGCTCGACATGTGCGTGCTCTCGAGCGGCGGGGCGATCACCTTCGATCCGCCGCTCGAGATCAACCTGCCCCCCACCGGCATGCCGATCACGATGAAGCTCACCAACGCCGACGGCACGGCGTGCGGAGAGATCGCGTACACGAGCGCGTTCTCGTGGTCGTTCCGGGTCGGCGAGCTGCCGATCGGCACGAGCGGCAACATCCCCGGCAGCAGCAGCGCCGCCACCACGGGCGCCGGCGGCGGCGCGAGCTCAGGCGATGCGAGCTACTCGAAGGGGACGATCGCGGTGACGCGCCTCGGCGGCGACACCATCCAGGTCGCCTGCCCCGCGAAGGACGTCCACACCGCGGAGCAGGTCGTCGCGCCCGAGTCGCACATCTTCAACCTCAACCAGGTCCTCTCGAGCACGCCGGAGAACGGGTGCCCGGAGTACGCGCAGATCATCCCGCAGGCGATCTTCGAGGTCGATCCCGGCGGCGTGAAGCGCGACGGAGCGCTGCGCTTGAGGATCCAGTACCCGCCGCTGGTGACGGAGGGCGGCGCGGGCGGCGCGGGCGGCGCGACGGCCAGCACGAGCACAGGCGGGGCGAAGCCGACGGTGGCGCCCGAGGTCGTCTATTACTTCGACTGCACCATCCCCGGGGCGCTGGAGGTCTGCGCCAACGGGATCAAGGATGGAAACGAGGTCGACGTCGACTGCGGCGGACCCGAGACGACGCCGGGGTGCCCGGTGCGCTGCGGCGGCGGACAGCAGTGCGTCGACATCGTCAACAGCTGCGATTGCGACGCCACCTCGCTGTGCAAGGTCTCGAACGACGGCACCAAGCGATGCTTCATGGATCCGATGGTGCCGATGCCGGTGAAGGGCGTTTGCTCGCAGATCATCTGCGCCAATCAGGTGAAGGATCCCTCCGAGGCTGACGTCGACTGCGGGAGCGTCTGCCCGGTGCTGTGCGACGACGAAAAGAAGTGCGTCAAGAACGAGGACTGCAAGGGCAATAGCTGCACCCTCGGCAAGTGCGGCCCGCCGAAGTGCGATGACGGCTCAACGAACGGCACCGAGTCCGACATCGACTGCGGCGGCGCATGCGAGAAGAAGTGCGACGACGGCCAGAAGTGCAACGGCTCCGCGGACTGTGCGAACAAGGGCTGCTCCGACAAAGGCATCTGCTCTCAGTGTGCCAACGGCGCGAAAGACGGGACCGAGACCGACGCCGACTGCGGCGGCGCGTGCGATGCGTGCGCTGAGGGCAAGACCTGCGCGACGAACAGCGATTGCATTACCAACGTCTGCACCGGCGGGAAATGCAACGGGTGCGCAAACGGCAAGCAGGACGGTAAAGAGTCCGCCATCGACTGCGGTGGTACGGAGTGCCCGAAGTGCGCTGACGGCAAGACGTGCACGGCGGCATCGGATTGCTTGAGCGCGGGATGCCTCAACGGGATGTGCTCTCCGTGCGCCGACGGCGTGCAGGATGGCAATGAGTCCGACGTCGATTGCGGTGGCGGTAGCTGTCCGAAGTGCGCCGATGGCAAGGTTTGCGCCGTGCCCACCGATTGCGCGAACGGGAACTGCGAAGGCTTCAAGTGCGGCTCGTGCTTCGATGGGATGAAGGACGGCACCGAGAGCGACGTCGATTGCGGCGGAGCATGCATGAAGAAGTGCCCCGAGACCAAGGCATGCACCGCCAATGCTGACTGCAACTACAATGTCTGTGTGCTCCCGCCCATCCCCCCCGGCGGCGTTCAGGCGCCGGGCGTTTGCAACACGTGCACGGATCTGACGCCGGACGGCACCGAGACCGACACCGATTGTGGCGGCGCGACGTGCGCGAAATGCGTCAAGGGCTTCGCATGCAAGGTCAACCTCGACTGCACGAGCGGCATCTGCATCGGCAAGGTTTGCCAGTGAGCTGAGCGCGCAGCGATCGAGGAGCCCGGGACTCTCGGGCTCTTCGATCAGCCAAAAGAAAGGGCGTCTCGCTCCGCGCGAGGCGCCCTTTTACTTTGCGAGCCCCTGACGACTCGACTGCTGAAGCGAACCCCACGCCGCGAGCGCGGCGGCTCGCGTCACATGCCCGCGGTGATCCGGTAGTCGTCCTGATACGGCACGATCTCGAGGCGGTTGTCCTCGACGCGGTGGCGCCACTCTTCGGACTTGGTGCCGGGGATGCGGTAGCTCGCGGTGTAGGTGTAGTCGACGTAGAACACGTCGCCCTCTTTCATCACGCGGCGGTAGCGGATCTCGTAGCGGATGGCCTCGGCGTCCTGGAACTTCGACTCGAGGTAGGCGCGGAGGCCCGCGTAGTCGAGGTCGTCGGCGGCGTCGACGTTGCCGCCGTCCTCGTAGTACGTCGGCGCAGCGACCTTGAGGAGGACGTCGATGTCCTTGTGCTCGACCGCGTGCCGGTACTTTTCACAGAAAGTGATCAGCTTCCGGTTCTCGGCCGAGTCCTCGACGTCGGTGTTGGCGATGTAGTGCGAGTTGCAGCCCGCGAGCGGAGCGCTCAGGGCGGCGAGAGCGAGGAGGGCGGGGAGGAGGATTCGGTGCGGTCGCAGCATACGCTTGGTTGAGAACACGGAGCCCCTAGGCGAATTCCGGGCCGGACCTTGCCAGAAGGCGCACCCAAGGGAAAGCGCCACGGCGCCGCCGGTGGTCGATGACAGCGCTGGCAAAGCCGAGCAGCTCGGGCGGGCCTCTGCGCCAATCTGACAATGAGATCGCCTCGGATCGCGAAAGAGGCGCGGCGGGACGTTCTTCGGCGAGCGCTGGAGGATGGAAGCGCGCGGAGCGCGCGGGTAAATCGGCCTGACAATTCGGCGTCCACGCTCAGCGGGGGAGCAGCGGGAGCAGCGCGAGGTGGCCGATCGGGCCGGCGCTCGAGGCCGGGACGAAATCGAGGTCGAGCTCGCGCAGAGCGCCCGCGCCGTCCGCGACGAGCAGGAGGGCGACGGCGCCGCGCGCGAAGGGGCGAGCCGACCAGCCGGCGAGCGCGAGCAGCTCGCGCGCGACGGGGCCGGCGTCGTCGGCGGCCACGACGAGGAGAGACGAGGCGTCCCCGGCGGCGACGAGCTCGATCCCCGCGGCGAGGGCCTCGGTCGCGCCGTCGAGCCCCGCGCCCACGGCGAAGCTCGGCCCGGTGAGGCCGTAGACGAGCGCGCACTCGCCGACGACGGCGTTGGGCGAGGTCGCGGGGAAGACGCGGGGCTCGACCGAGGCGGCGCCGCGCGCGCGGCGGCGAGCGTCGTAGCCCTCGTTGGTGTCGAGCGTGGCGAGGCCGTGGCCGGCGATGATCCCCGCGCCGCGGAGCGCCTCGCGGCCGACCTCGTGAGCCAGCGCGGCGACGGCGCCGAGGCCGAGGCGACAGAGGAGATCGAGGCGCGCGAGCCGATCGCGGGCGACGCCGGTGGCCTCGGCGAGCGCGGCGAGATCGACGGCGTCGACGTGCGCCGTGGCGCGGAGAAAGACGGGGCGAGGCGCGCGCGGGCGGCGACCGCTCGGCGTCGACGTGAGCACCAGCGCGGCGTTGGTGCCGCCGAAGGCCGCCGAGAGCTTGAGCGCGGCGCCGAGGGGGCGGGCCTCGGCGCGATCGAGGAGGAGCGCGGGCGCGTCGGGATCGCGATCCCCTTCGCCCGCGGCGGCCGGCGCGATCCCCGAGCGGAGCGCGGCGGCGGCGGCGAGCGTCTCGAGGACGCCGGCGGCGCCGAGCGTGTGCCCGATCTGCGCCTTGAACGGGTGCACCACC
>FSTQ01000413.1_pt1 | contig 27273 bp, 22 predicted proteins | sample 1637281 | NCBI WGS metagenome assembly FSTQ01 (sample SAMEA3914818, study PRJEB12502) | metagenome | biome: forest; material: soil | place: Canada | collected 2010-06-26 | depth 0.1 m
GCTCGACTGATCAGCGCCGCCGCGGGAGCTTGCGCGCAGGCGCAGGCGCGGCGGCCTTGGTGACCACGCCCTTCTTCACCGCGTCGAGGCGCGCCTTCGCCGCGGCCGCCCAGGCGCCCTTGCCGCCGGGGCCCGCGAGGAACGCCTCCCAGGCCTTCTGCGCCTCGACGCGATCGATCCCCTCCGCGGCCAGCGCCGCGATCGCCAGCGCGTCCTCCGACGCGGCGAGGTAGTCGAGCGCGCGCGGCCTGGCGGTCGCCGATCGAAAGCGCGCGGCGTCGCCGGAGCGCTGCGCCTCGGCGAGCGCGGCGTCGGCCTGCTCGCGATCGCCGGCGCGATCGAGCACCAGCGCGAGCGAGAGCAGCACGTCGCCCGTGAGCTGCGTCGCCGGCCGTTGCCGCGCCTCGCGCAGGTACGCGGCCGCCTCGTCGAGCCGGGCGCGCGAGCTCTTCTTGCCGACCTCGGCCGGCGCGGTGGCCGTGCCCGCGGCGTCCGCGGCCATCGAGACGTGAGCCGCCTCGATCAGCACGGAGATGCGGCGATCGGGCGTGCCGAGCAGATCGACCCGCGGCACCAGCGCGCGGTAGACGGCGAGCGCCTCGTCGCGCTTGCCCGTGCGCGCCAGCACCCGCGCGAGATCGTGCATCGTGCCCGGATCCTCGACGCTGCGCGGCTCGATCCCGCGCGCCTTCTCGAACGCCTGCGCCGCCGCCTCGAGCGATCCGAGGGCGAGCTCGGCGCGCGCCCGCACCACCTGCGGCGCCGCGTGGCCGGGCAGCGCCTGCTCGGCCTCGATCGCCGCCGCCTTGGCCGCGTCGGGCTGCGTGGAGAGCTCGGTCTGCGCGCGCGCCATCAGATCGCAGTAGCGCGCGAGGTTCGGCTCCCGCGCCGCCTCCCAGACGCTCGGCCCCTTCGCCAGAGCGCGCCGCGAGCTCGACATGCACTCTTTCGGTCGACCCGACGCCGCCGCCGCCGCGCCGAGGCCCGGCCCCGGAGCCCCGAAGCTCGCCCCGAGGGCGGGCAGCGCGGGGAGAAATGCGGCGGCGAAGAGCAGGAAACCGGGGTTCACGCGGCCAGTCTACCTTCGCCCCCGCGGCTCGTCTCGACGCCTGGAACAATCTGCTAACGTGCGCGCCCGTGGCGGTGCTGGAAGCTGAATCAGGCGTGACGATGGAGCTCGACGTCGACCCGAAGCCGGGCTCGCCCGAGGTCGCCCTCGCCACCAGGACCGAGTCCGCAGCGGAGGCCCCGCGCGTCTCGCTCGTCATCCCCGGCATCAACGAGAGCGAGAGCCTGGGCGAGCTCGCGTCGCGCATCGCGCAGAGCCTCGACGGCCGCCTCGCTTACGAGATCCTCTTCGTCGACGACGGCAGCACCGACGACTCGTGGAAGATCATCAGCGCGCTCCACGCCAGGGACGCGCGCATCCGCGGCTATCGCCTCCGCAAGAACTTCGGCAAGGCCATGGCCCTCGCCGTCGGCTTCGAGCACGCGCGCGGCGAGATCATCATCACGATGGACGCCGATCTCCAGGACGATCCGGCCGATCTCCACGCCTTCATCACCAAGATCGAAGAGGGCAACGACGTGGTCGTGGGCTGGAAGGTGGAGCGCCTCGACCCGACCAACCGCCTCGTGCTCTCGCGCATCTTCAACGGCACGGTGCGCCGCGCCACCGGCGTGAAGCTCCACGACATGAACTGCGGCTTCAAGGCCTACCGGCGCGAGGTGCTCCGCACCATCCCGCTCTACGGCGATCTCTTTCGCTTCATCCCGGCCTTCGCCGCCTGGCAAGGCTTCCTGGTCGCCGAGGTGCCGATCAAGCACCACGCCCGCAAATACGGCGCCTCCCGCTACGGCCTCGAGCGCATCCTCCGCGGCTTCTTCGACCTGCTCAGCGTGATGTTCCTGACGCGCTATTCGAAGAAGCCGATGCACCTCTTCGGCCTCATCGGCCTCATCCTGACGACGCTGGGCTTCATCACCGAGGGTTACCTGACGGTGCTCTGGTTCATGGGCCACACCATCCACGACCGGCCGCTCCTGCTCCTGGGAGCGCTGGAGATCATCCTCGGTATCCAGTTCTTCTCGACAGGGCTCATCGGCGAGTTCCTCACCTACCAGAACCAGAAGCGCATGGACTCGGGCGATCTGCCGATCCGCGAGCGCGTCGGGTAGCTCGCGCGCGGGGCTGCAAAATACGCCCGTGCGGCCTCGCGTAGAGCGCTTCGATCCACTACTGTCGCGCGCCCGTGACGCCGCTGCCACAGAACGAGGATCGCTCGACCAAGCCGCCCGCGCGCCTCGGCGCTGACGCCGGGCAGCTCCTCGCCTGGGCGACGCTCGCCGTCTTCAACGCGATCACCATCGCGATCCAGGTGCCTTACGATCGCGCGCTCCCTCGCCAGCGCGTCGCTCACCACCTCTACGACGCCGGCCACATGCTGGCGATCGGCCTCGCCTCCGCCGCCGCGGTGGCGCTCTGGTCGCGGCTCCGGCCGCGGCTCCGGCCTCGCGCCGCGGTCCTGCTCGACCTCGCCGCTCTCACGGCCGCCTCGCTCACGCTCGGCTTTCTCACGCTCGCCAACGACCTCGGCAACCTCGCCGATCGCCTCGTCCAGAGCCGCGCGGGGGCCGCGGTCGGGCCGGCGGTGCTGCCGGGCCTCATCGTGGTCACCGCGCTGGTGATCCCGGCGGCCGGCGCGCTCGGCCGGCTCGTCGCGCGCCCTTGGCTGCGCTGGGTGGGTGTCCTCCTCGCCGTCGGGGTCGGCGCGGCCAACGAGGTCATTCTCCAGAATGACTATCGCACCATCCACCTCTACCTCGCCTGGGCCGCCGCCGTCCTCGGGGGGTCGGCCGTGGCGACTCTGCCCCTCTCGCCAAGGCTCCTCTCCTCGAGGGCGCGCACGGGCCAGCTCGTCGCTCAGGCGCTCTGCGCCTCCGTCGCGGCCTATACCCTCGTCGTCTGGCCCGGCGCGCGGGTGATCCGCGAGCTCTACAAAGTCTCCGGCGCCGTGCTCGCTCCGCTCCTCTCGACCGCTCACCAGGCGAGCGTATCGACCTTCGACGAGAGCCTCCTCCCCGCCGAGGCCAGGCCCTGGTTCAGGGACCGCGCCGGCCAGCCCGACGTGCCGCCGACGGCGAAGCCCGCCGCGATGCCCAATCGCATCATCCTGATGCTCTTCATCGACTCCTTCCGCGCCGACGTCCTCGCCTCTCCCGCCAACGCCGCGACGCTCCCCAACATCTTCGAGCTGGAGAAGCGCGCTGTCGATTTCACCACCGCGCGCAGCCCCGGCTCGGGCACCGTGTACTCCTTCACTCAGCTCTTCGCGGATCGCTACTTCTCGCAGATGTACTGGTCCACCAAGGTCGCCGGCGGCGGCACCTGGCCTCACGCCGACACCTCCCCGCGCTTCCCCGAGCTCCTCGAGAAGGCCGGTATACCCACGTACACGTCGGCCAGCATCGAGTGGATGATCAACGAGTATGGAGTCGTGCGCGGCTTCAGCGAGCAGCGGATTCACCCCTTCGAGACGCCGCGCCTTCCGGTCCGCGAGGCGCACGAGCTCATCGACGACACCATCGCTCGCCTCGACCGTCAGGGGGAAGGGCCGCTGTTCCTCTTCCTCCATTTCATGGAGGCTCACTTTCCCTACGACCGCGCTGGCAAGACCGGCTCGGAGCAGAGCCGCTACCTCCGCGAGATCGGGCTGATCGACAAGGAGCTTGGCCGCCTCCGCGCGGCGGTGGTGCAGAAAGGCCTCGCCCCGCGCACGATGACCATCCTCACCGCCGATCACGGCGAGGCCTTCGGCGAGCATCACACGACCGCGCACAGCTCCACCCTCTACGACGAGCTCCTGCGCGTCCCGCTGGTGATCGAGGCGCAGGATCTGCCTCCGCGCCGCGTCGACGAGCCGGTGACGCTGATGGACCTCGGGCCGACGATCCTCGATCTCTTCGGCCAGCCCACGCCGGGGGCCTACATGGGGCAAAGCCTCGTCCCCTTGCTCCACGGCGACCACGCCAAGCTCACTCGCCCGATCGTGAGCGAGAGTCGCCTGATCCGATCGCTGGTGTTCCCCGATGGCATCAAGGCCATCACCGATCCACGCAAGGGGACGATCGAGCTCTACGATCTCCGCCGCGATCCCGGCGAGCTGACCGATCTCTTCAACGAGGACAAGGAGTCGAGCGACCGTCACCTCGGCGCGCTCAACCTCTTCTTCCGCGAGCACATGCTCAAGCGCAGAGGCTACGTGGCGCCCTATCGACCCTGAATTATTTCAAGGGCGGAGCGGAACGGTATAGCCAGGTCGCCGGAGGGTATGAGCAGAGAAGAACGTGCTCAGCCGCTCGAGGCGCGCTTCGGAGTCGACACCCGGATCGTCGAAGAGGTTGTTGCGCTCGCCTGGATCCTTGGTGAGATCGTAGAGTTCGAGGGTGCCGCGGCGGCGATCGCGGATCACCTTGAAGTGATCGGGAAAGAGCATCGCTTGCAGGAAGCGGCCGGTTTCCATGGCGATCGGGCGCGTGAGCGTGGCCGCTTCGGCGCGGAGCAAGGGGACGAGGCTCTGGCCCATGAAGCTCTTCGGCGTCACCTGACCGAAGAGATCGAGCACCGTCGGGCCGACGTCGATGAGCGAGATATCGTCACTGACGACGCGCGGGGCGACGCCGGGCACATGAGCCCAGAACGGCACGCGCACCAGCTCGTCGTAGAGGGTCGAAGCATGGTAGTACGACCCGTGCTCGCCGAAGGCCTCGCCGTGATCGGCGGTGAGGAAGATCGTCGTGCGCTCGGCGAGCTTCGTCTCGTCGAGCGCACGACGGAGGAGCTCCAGATCCCTGTCGACGAGCTGGAGCTCGCGCAGATACCGCTGGAACGGCGTCCCGATGGTGCCGGCGCGATCGTACGGCGCATGCGCCTCCAGGCAATGCACGTACATGAACAGCGGGCCCGGGCCCTGGCGCCTCAGCCGCTCGATCGCCGAGGTGAGCACCGATTTACTCGTCCTCATGCCCTTCTGCTCGGAGAAGCCGCGCACGACGCCGTAATCGTTCATGACGTCGGGCATGTCCGTGACGCTCACCGTGGTCACGCCGGCGCGCGAGAGAATCTCCGGGAAGCGCGGTGAAGTGTCCTCGTGGGGATAGACCCGGGAGGTGACGCCACCAGGCTTCACCGTCCAGTAAAGCTCCGAGTAATAACGGGCCGAGGAGAGGGTGGATATCGTCCAGATCGTGCCGGAGGCGGGGGTCCGGGCCTGGGTGAACTCGATGGATTCGCGGCGGAGCGCGTCCATCGCGGGGAGCTCGGCGGCGTATTTGCCGGAGGCCACGTCGAGGCGGAGCGAGTCGACGACGATCACGATGACGACGCTGTTCGAGCCGACCAGCGCGGGGGAGCTCGGCGGAACGTCGCTGCGCGCAGAGGCCGAGAGCCATGGATCGTTCGAAACGACGGCGAGAGGCTGGAAATCCCCGCTGTGCAGGCGCGCGAGCACCGGGGCGACCACGGCGCCGGAGAGGCGCAGCAGCTCGATCATCACGGCGTTGGTCGGACGGGCGAAGAGGGCCCACGCGCCGAAGAGAGCGAGTGGAGCGCGGGCCCAGGTGCCCATCGCGTGGATCGTGGCGCGCCGCCGGGAGGGTGCGACGAGGCGGCGCCGCTGGACTCCACCGATCGCAGCGCCGAGGAGCGTCGCTGAGGCGACAGCGATGTAGAGATGGACTCCGCTGTAATCGTTCTCGAGGATGAAGGCGTTGGTCACGCCGCCGGCCACGCCCAGCGCAGCGCCGAGCGCCCAGAGCCACGGACGGGCGAGGAGGCGGCCGACGAAGGCGATCGCCGCCATGCCCACGCCCGCGCCGACGAGGAGAGCGCCAATCCCCGCCGGGAGGCCGACGACGCGCGCCAGCGGCGAAGCCAAGCCCGTCAGATCGGTCGTGAGCAGAGGGACGCCGAGCGCCGTGGTCGCGGCGGCGATCGCGGCGTAGGCCCAGACGCGGCGGCGCGGCCCGAAGCGAGCCCAGAGCCCGACCACGACCGCGATGATCATGCCGAGGCCGAGGAGCTGACCTGCGTCGTAGAGAAGGTGAAAGACGCGGACCGACAGGCCGCCCCGGGGCATCCGTGCGGTGCTGACGATGACGACGGCGTTGATGACCGCGAGCACCAGCCATCCGACGATCTGGCCTCCGGAGAGGCCAAGCAGCGGAGCGTCGACCTCGCGCGCGGGAGGCATGTCACTACGAGGAGTGGGCTCGGGAGTGCTCTCTGGCGCGCTCATGCGTGAAATCACCGCGTCGCGCGCCTCCGCGGCGCGAGCCAGACCGAGCTGGAGCCAGGCTTTTAGCACCCGCTGCGTCCATTGCGCGCAGGAAACGGCCGGGTGACATCGCGGTGAAGACGCGCGCTGCCGGCGCCGCGGCGACCCGCGATCCTCTGCCGCGCCCACCAGGACCAGACGCACATGTGCGCGCGAGGCGACTGCCGGTGCCTCGTGAGAAGACTGGCTGGCTCAGCCGCCGTCGAGCGCGAGGACCGCGTATTGCCCGTTCTGGTAGACCGTCCGATACGCGGCGAGCGCGCCGGCTCGATTGCGAGACACCACAGCGAAGGACGCCTTGTAGCGGGCCTTGAGCGCCTCCAGGCGGGCCTGGTCCATCGTATCGTATCCGCTGGTCAGGTCTCCCATGCCGCGAAAGGCGCGCCGGCCGGAGACGTCCTCGAGCCGGCGATACCACTCGAGCAGATCGCCTGGGGCGATCGGGCTCCCCTTCCAGTCCGCGATGATCGCGCGCTCGCCCAGGAGCCGAAAGCGCTCCATCTGCGGCGGAGTGACGAAGACGGCGTCCTTGGGCGTGTTGGCGTGAATCCAGGTGTAGAGATCGGCCTCGGCGCCGCCGTTGCGGCCGGCGAGGTTGGCTCGCACGGGGTGCGCTTTGAGGTACGAACCGCCGATGACCGCGCCTGCTGCAAGCGCGGCCAACAGCGCCAGGAGGTGGCTCTGGCGGCCGACTGCGGCGAGCGGCGCCGCGAGCGGGCGAACGCGCGCGAGGCCGCGCCCTGCGGCGGCGGCCAGGAGGAACACGAGGGGTAGAGCCACGAGCGCCAGGACCATGGGCGTGACCTCTCGAGAGCCGCGGTTGCCCTCCAGCATCAGCAGGAGAACGACACCGGCGATCGTCAACGCCAGGCCTCCTCGCGGGATGCGCCGCGCGAAGGCCGGCTCGATCGCGACTCGCGTCGCCGTGGCGCACGCGAGCAGCTGCGCGAGGAGCTCGAGGAAGGGGGCATAACGCCAGACGAAGGCCTGGGCGACACGCGGTAAGTAGATTGCCGTCGTCAGGAGCGTTCCGCTCCACACGGCCGCTGCCATGGAGACGATCAGCGCCCCGAGGCGCGCGCCGCGGCCACCCCGGCCGCGGAGCAGCCAGCCGCCGCAGCCGAGGCCGATCATCTGCCAGGCTGCGAACGGAAAGAACGCGCGCTCGTACGTCTTCGGCGAGTAATGGTGAGGAGATCGGATGTTGAAGAGGATCTCCTGGGCGCGCGCCGCGTCAACCGAGGCTGTCGAGCGGAGCAGGAGAGGGGCGAGCAGGAGCAGGGCGACGAGCGAAGGGCCGAGCTGGAGCGCGAGGCGCCGCGGCAGCGCCTCGCGGCCGAGGAGAAGGTGAGTCAGGCCGAAGGTGGCAATGCCGAGCACCAGGAAGTTGGCGTGGAGCAGCCCGGCGAGCCCGAGCAGGACGCCCGAGGCGAGCCAACGCCCGCGGACGAACGGTGGAATCGCGGCGAGGAGAAACATGCTGCTCACCGTCGAAGGCTGGATGACCCAGCTGAAGACATAGCTCGCAGCGACCGACGACGTGCGCGTCAGGGTCATCACCGTGGCGAGCAAGAGGAACGCTGGCAGCGCGACCCGCGGCTCCACGAGATCGACGAGCAGGCGGTACATGCACATCGCCCCGACGACCGCCGTGAGGACCATGGCGACGCCGACGCCCCAGCCGGAGCGGTTGAAGAGAAGGAGGACATAGCCGAGATAGGCGAAGATAGGGTGGTAGTTACCAGGCCCCGTCGCGTACCAGTCCTGATTGAGGATCGTCGGATCGATCAGCCGTAGAGCGCCGAGGAAGTACGCTGTCTGGTTGTCGCTGCCGTAGTTGAAGCCGTAGCTCACCCCGAAGACGACCGAGGCCGCCAGAGCCACGAGGAACGAGGGCAGCTTCTGGAGCGCCGGCACGACGCCGTCGGGGAAGAGTCGCTTCAGCATGTCGGGTCGGCGCGCGTATCACAGGGCCCCCGCGAAGTCATGGGCGGGCAGGCCACGGGCCGCCCGCCGGGCTTGACAGGCGACGCGGGCTGCGGCCAAGGTCTGGGCGCTTTGGAAGCCCCTTTATCTCCCATTCCCTCGTACTCCGACGTGCGCTCCCGCGTCTTTCTGGACGTGCGCGCGGCCGTCGGGGTGGCCTCGTCGTGGGGGGTGCGCACCGATCGCGCGCTCCTCTTCGAGTGCCCCCGCTCGGGCATGCGCTTCCGCGTGCCGGCGTCGCACGACGAGATCGAGCGCTTCTACGAGGCCGAGTACCACGACCGCATGGTCGGAGGCGAAGGCGAAGACGCGCGCACCGCCGCTTATCGGAAGGAGAACGACGCGCGGATCCGCTTCCTTCGGCGCTTCTGCGCGCGGGGTCGCGTCCTCGACGTGGGCTGCTCCACTGGCCTCTTCGCCGGCCAGCTCGCCGAGGCCGGATTCGAGGCCCTGGGCTCCGACATCTCCGAGTATGCCTGCGCGAAGGCGGCAGAGCTGTTGGGCCCCGAGCGCGTCTTCTGCGGCCCTGTCGAGGGCGTGGCCGACGAGCTCGAAGGCTCCCTCGACGCCATCACGCTGATGGACGTGATCGAGCACTTCGAGGACGTGGTGCGGCCGCTCCAGACCATGCGGCGGATGCTGCGGCCGGGCGGCGTGCTCTTCCTTCGCACGCCGACGCTGAGCTCCCCCTTCTACAAGGTGGCGGACCTGAGCTACCGCGCGAGCCTCGGCCGCTACAAGGACGCCGTCCTCAAGGTTTACCACGCCGAGCACTTCTACTTCTTCAACGAGCGCAGCATCCGCAAGCTGCTCGAGGACACCGGCTACGAGGTCCTGGCGATCGAGGCCGATCCGCTCTGCTGGGACAACTTCCGCTCGGCGGAGATGCGCCACGGCAAGCTCGTCAACGCCGCGCTCGGGGCCATCTATTTCGCGGGCCGGCTCGCAGGGCGCGGCCACGGGATGAGGGTCGTCGCGCGGCGACCGCGGTGAGCGTGAGCGACGGCGTCGACGTCTCCGTGGTGATCCCCGCCTACAACGAGGCGGACGTGGTCGAGCGCTGCCTCGACGTGGTGCGGGCGCAGCTCGGCGGGCACCTGGCAAAGACCGCTCGATCGTTCGAGATCGTCTGCGTGGACGACGGCTCGCGCGACGGCACCCCCGAGGCGCTGCGGCTCGCGTCGGAGGCTGATCCGCGCGTGCGGGTCGTCTCGCTCTCGCGCAATTTCGGCAAGGAATCGGCGATGGCCGCCGGGCTCGAAGCGGCGCGGGGACGCGCGGTGCTGCTGATGGACGCCGACCTGCAGCACCCACCCGACCTCATCCCGCGGATGGTGGACCTCTGGGGCGAAGGGAACGAGGTGGTGAGCGCCGTCAAGGAAGCGCGCGCCCGAGAGAGCCTCGTTTATCGAGCGATGGCCGGGCTCTTCAACGTGCTCATGGGCGGCGCGGCGGGGCAGAGCTTCCGGGGCTCGTCCGACTTCAAGCTGCTCGATCGCCAGGTCGTCGACGCGCTCGCGGCCTGCCCCGAGCGGAGCCGGTTCTTCCGCGGGCTGGTCACGTGGATCGGCTTCAAAACAGCCGAGATCCCCTTCACCGTGGCCGCGCGCGCCGGGGGCGAGACGAAGTGGTCGCTCGGCGGTCTCGTCCGCTACTCCATGAAGAACCTGATCGCGTTCTCGTCGATGCCGCTCAAGCTCGTCGCCGCGATGGGGTTCGGGACGCTGGTGTTCGCGGCGGGACTCGGCGCGCAGACCCTCTATCGCTACCTCGCGGGCCAGGCGGTGAGCGGCTTCACCACGGTGATCTTGCTCCAGCTCATCCTCGGCGGATTGACGCTCACGAGCCTCGGGGTCATCGCGCTCTACGTGGCCGAGATCTACGACGAGGTGAAGCGCCGGCCGGTGTTCGTGGTGCGAAGGCCGCGCGCCATCCGAGCCGCCGACGCCCCCGCAGCGCGCGAAGCACGCGATGAACATGACTGAGCCCGCCGAGGCGCTCTCCCCCCGGCCCCTCGATCGTTCGGCGCTCCGCCGCCGCCGCGTCGGGGCCATCGTCGGATCGATCCTCGTCGCCGGTGGCTTCGCCTGGCTGATGCGCGCGGGCGCGCTCCCCGTGGTGCCCTCGCGCGCGAGCTTCGCGGCGATGGCGTGGTGGACGGTGCCCGCCTACGGCGCGATCTGGCTCCTCGTCCTCGTGCTCCGCGCCATGCGCTGGTACTGGCTCCTCCAGCCGATCCACCCGGTGTCGATGCGACGCGTGCTCGCCGCGTCGTTCGTCGGCTACGGCGCGCTGATCTTGCTCCCTTTTCGCATGGGCGAGCTCGTCCGCGGGGCGATGATCCACGAGAAGGGCAAGGTCTCCATCTGGGCCGCGACCGGCAGCGCGGGGGCCGAGCGGGTGCTCGACGGGCTCTACCTGAGCATCCTTCTCTTCACGGCGCTCCGGCTGGCGCGGCCGCTCGATCCGCTGCCCGATCACATCGGCGCGCTCCCGATTCCGACCGCCCTGGTGCAAACGGCGACGTACTCGGCGCTGGTCGTGTTCGCGCTGGCGTTCGTCGCCATCGGCGTCTTCTACCGCTGGCGCGTCTGGGCCCGGCGGACGACAGAGCGCGTCGTTGGGCTCGTCTCTTTGCGGCTCGCCACCTGGCTCTCCGACAAAGTCGAGCACGTCACGCTCGGCCTCGGCTTCCTCCCGCGCGCCCGCTACACCGGCCCATTTCTGCTGATCACCACCGTGTACTGGCTGGTGAACGCCGCCGGGATCTGGCTCCTCTGCCTCGGCTGCGGCATCGCCGGGATGACCTTCGCCCAGTCCGCCGCGGTGATGGGCGTGCTGGCTCTCGGCATCCTGGTGCCCAACGCCCCGGGGTTCTTCGGATCATTCCAGCTCTCGGTCTACGCCGGCCTCGCCATGTACCACCCGGCTTCGGTCGTGATGCGTGAAGGCTCCGCCGCCGTTTTCACGATGTACGCCCTGCAAATCGGCGTCTCGCTCGCAGCGGCGCTCGCCGCCCTCGTCGTCAGCCGCGGCGATCGGGCGGAGGAGCGAGCCTCGTGACGGGCAAGCGCCGCCTCGCAGCGCGCGCCTTGATTCGCCTCCTCGGCCCGGCGCTCCTCGTGCTGGTCCTCGTGCGAATCAAGGATCGCGGCGCCGTGCTCCACGCCCTCGCGCAGGCCGCCTGGGCGCCGATGCTCGCGGCCACGCTGCTCAACCTCGCCAACGTCCACCTCAAGGTCGTGCGCTGGCAGCAGATCCTCGAGGCCCGCGGCATCCGCTACCCGCTGCGGCGCGCCTGGCCGGCGTTCATGAGCTCGGTCTACCTCGGCATGCTCACGCCCGGCCGCGTCGGCGACGTGCTCCGCATCCAGTACCTGCGCCACGATCTCGACGTCCCCTACGCCGAGGGGCTGGCCTCGATCGTCGTCGATCGCCTCTGCGATCTCTACGTGCTCGCCCTCTTCGTCGCGGTCGGCGTCGTCCACTACAGCCCGGTCATCGTCGGTCAGCTGGCGTGGATCACCTGGGGCGGCGTCGCGGCGATCGTGGTCGGGCCGCTGGTGTTCCTGGTCCCCGGCGTCGCCGAGCGCACGATGGGCCGCGTCTACGCGCGCCTCTCCAAGGGCTCGAGCGACGACTTCGGCGTCTTCCTCGCCGCGGTGCGCGCCAACGTGGGTCGCCCGCTCTTGCGCACGATCCCGATGACGGCGCTGGCCTTCGGGGTCAACTACCTGCAGGGCTACATCATCGCGCACTCGATGGGGCTCGACATGAGCTTCTTCGACGCGATGTGCCTGCTCGCCATCGCCAGCCTGCTCGGCCTGCTCCCGATCTCGGTGTCGGGCGTCGGCGTGCGCGAGCTCTTCTTCTCGCTGGTCTTTCCCCTGCTCGGCTTCACGCCGGCCGCGGGGATCACCTTCGGTCTGCTGGTCTTCTTCGTGATCTACCTGGTCAACATCGGGATGGGCTTCGTGAGCTTCCAGCTCGCGCCGCCGCCGGCCGCGAAGGCCGAGGCAACGGGCTGAAACGGGGCGCTGTCGCTCGTCGACAGCGCCCCTTCAACCCCGCTCATCGCGGCTGCGCTCTCGAGCCCTCGAGCGGCGCGGAGATTCCCTCGACGCGCTCTCTCCCCAGCTCCCCGGGCGCCCCAGCGCCCAGGGCAGCAGCCGCGCGATGTTGCGCGCATCGTCGATCCCGCGGTGGTGCGTCCCCTGGAGCTCGAGCCCGACGCGCCTCAGCGCGGAGTCCATCCCGTAGCGCCTCTCTTCCCCGAGCTGCGTCGAGAACTGCTTCTTCACGTTGAGGTGCCTCCCGCCGAACGGGAGCGCTACCTTGTGAAAACCGGCGTCCTGTTCGAACTGGCGACGATCGTAGTCACCCCACGAGCAGAACAGCGCGTCCTCGCCGTCGATGAAGTGCCGCAGGTAGGCGATCGCCTCGGGGAACCCCGGGGCGTCCTCCACGTCGGCCTGCGTTATCGTGGTGAGCTTGGTGCAGAACTCGGTCAGGATCGGGTGCCGCACGGGCTTCACGAAGGTCTGAAACTCGGCCAGGGGCTCGAGCGACTCCGCGTCCACGAGCACCGCGCCGATCTCGATGATCTCCATCTCGCGGTCGCGGATCCGCTTCTCCTCGTCGCACGTGGCCTCGAGGTCGATGACGAGAAAGAAAGAGGCTGCTTCGTTTTTCATGTTCGTTCTCCGCTCTCCCCACGCCAAGATTCGCACGTGACGTCGACCGCGCCCGGACACGATCCCGGACACGCTTCACCCCCCGGCTTCTCCTGGAGTGATCACGTCGCGTGGCTGGTCGAGCGCCAGGGATCGCTCGCGGCCGTGGCCGAGCGGCTCGCGGCCTTGCGCGGCTACGAAGACGACGCGGCCTCGGTGGAGCGCGCGCTGCGGAGGCTCCGCGCCCGCGGCCAGCAGGACGGCGGCACCTGGGGGGCCCGCGTGCTCGCGGCCTTCGGCCTCCCCGAAGCGGTGGACGCCCGCGCGCGCTGGATGGGCGCGTATCACTCGCGCTTCACCGATCTGCCCGTGCCGCTCTGCCAGGATCTCGTGCGTCTCTGGGACCGCCCGCCCGTGAGCGAGGCGCCCGCGGCGCGCGTGTGGCTGGCGATCGCCCACGCCTCCTGCGCGCTGCGCCTCGCCGATCGCGACGCCGCCGCGACGCACCTCCGCCGGGCGCGCGCCGTGCGGGCCAAGGCGCCGCCCGAGGCTCGCATCGAGCTCCTGCTCGCCGAGGCCTTCGTCGCCAGCCGCGAGGATCCCACGCAGGTCCCCGCGCTGCTTGCCGAGGCCGAGCCGCTGCTCGCGCACGACATGCCCGCTCACGACAAGGCCTGCCTGCACGCGCGCTGGATTGACCAGCTCGCCTACGAGCGCAACAAGGGCCGCGACGGCCGGGCGCCCGACCTCGCCGGCTCGGAGGCCCTCTACCGCACCATCGACGTCGACTCCGCCCCGAGCTTCGCGCGCTGCCGTCGCGCCAGCGGGCTCGCCTACGCGCGCTGGAAGCAGGGCCACCGCGACGAGGGCGCGGCGCTGGCCCGCGAGGCCTGCCGCCACGCGGGGGACGGCGGCCACATCCGCCTGCGGGCGATGGCGCTCTCGATGGTGGCGCGCATCGTCGGCGGGCCCGAGGGCGCCGAGGCGCACAGCCGAGCCCTGGCGATCGCGACCGATCTCGAAGACGAGGCGCTGCGCCTCCGCTTCGAGCTCCGCGCCGGGCCGCGAGGATTGTCAGCGCAAAAAGCCGCGCCTCGCGCCGCCCCCGCGCCGAGGTCGCGCTTGACAGGCGCCGCAAAGTAACAGAAGAACGGGCCCCCGTGCCCTCTCGAGTCCGGACCAAGCTCTCGGACGTCGCTGCCTCGCTCGACGATTTCGTTTCCCGGCTCGCGTTCGCGGCGCTGCACTGGCTCCTTTGGCCTGTGCTCCAGGCGATCAGCCTCGGCTCCACGCTCTGGGCCTTCCGGCACCTGACGCAGGTCCCGGCGCTCGACGGCAACAAGCTCCCCCTCAACGACAACCTCTGGGTCGTCGGCACGGTGGTGGGCTCGCTCCTCGCCATCGCCCTCGTGTACCTCACCGTCAACGTCGTGGTCCGGCGGCGCACAGGGGAGTGGCGCGTCACCGAGACGGGCGGGCTCCTCAAGCGCCGCCTCTTCCCGCTGATCGCGCTGCCGGTCCTCCCCGCGCTCACCCTGGCCAAGATCGAGCAGGACAGCCCCAAGCAGACCTTCTTCTACATCGCGCTCTTCGCCGCCGCGGCCGGCGCCGGCGTCTACGCCTGGGCCAAGCCCGCCCAGGACGAGCCCGAGCTCGGCCCCTCCACCGCCAAGCAGCGCACCCACCGCATCCTCGCGGCGATCGCCGTCGCGGCGATCTGGGCGACGTACGCCATCTTCTTTTCGCGCCTGTCGATCGTCAACCACCACGCCTTCAACACGCGGACGATCGACCTCGGGTATTACGACAACATCTTCTATCAGTCGATCCACGGCCGCCCGCTCGGCTGCTCGCTGATCAAGGCCGGGTATCACGGGTCGGCGCACTTCGATCCGATCCTCGTCCTGCTCTCGCCGCTCTATCTCCTCTACCCCCGGGCCGAGATGCTCCTCGTGCTCCAGGCGGTGTGGCTCGGGGCCGGGGTCGTCCCCGTTTACCTGATCGCCCAGGACAAGCTCGGTCGCCGCGCCCCCGCCGTCGCGCTCGCCGCCATGTACGCGCTCTATCCCGCGCTGCACGGGGCGAACATGTACGAGTTTCACTCGCTCAGCCTGCTCTCGTCGATCCTGCTCTGGCTGATCTACTTCCTCGAGAAGGGCTCGCGCCGCGCCTATTACCTCGTCCTCATTCCCGCGCTCCTCTGCCGGGAAGACGTGGCGCTGATCCTCTGCTTCATCAGCATCTACGCGATCCTCTCCCGCAAGCCCGGCTCGGCGCGGCTCGGGTGGACGACGATCGCCGTCAGCCTGGTTTACTTCGTCATCGTCAAGAAGTTCTTCATGACGTCGGCCGACATCTTCATGTCGGGCAAAGACTCGCTCTCGTTCGCTTACTACTACGAGGACTTGATCCCCAACAAGAACGGCGTCGCCGGCATCGTCGTCTCGGTGGTGACCAACCCGCTCTTCGTCATCAAGACGATGTTCGCCGAGCCGAAGATTGTCTATCTGTTGACGCTCTTCCTCCCGCTCTGCTTCCTGCCCTTCCTGGCGAGGACCTCGCGGGTGATGCTCGGCTACGGCCTGCTCTTCACCCTCCTCGCGACGCGGACGGCGGTGTTCTCGCCGGCCTTCCAGTACTCGGCCACGCTCATCCCCTTCGCCTTCGCGCTCACGCCCATCGCCCTCCGCCAGGTGGAAGACGGCGATCTCCCGGCGCACCTCGGGCTCGACAGCCGGCGCCTCTCGCGGGCCCTCCTCGGCGCCGCGCTGGTGTCGAGCCTCCTCGTGTCGTGGAAGTTCGGCGGCTACCTCGAGAACCAGTTCTTCCGCGGCGGCTTCTCCCGCGTCGCCCGCGGCCTCTCGCCGGCCGAGAAGCTCACCTATACGTGGCTCGACGAGACCGTGGCCTCCATCCCCGCGGGCGCCAGCGTCGGCACCACCAACAAGCTCGGCTGCCACGTCTCCAACCGCAAAGACGTGGTCTTCTATCCCGGCCACGGGGAGACGGACTACGTGCTCCTCGACGAGACCGAGCTGAAGGGCGGAGAGCTCGATCAGCACACCAAGGCCGTGCAGCAGGGCAAGCTCGTCCAGGTCTCCCGGCGCGAGAAGATGGTGCTCTTCAAGAGCGTGGAGAAGAAGCCGGCCGCCGCGCCGGCCGCCGCCCGCCCCGCCACGCCCGCGCCCACGCCTCCCGTGGCCTCGTCGGCGCCCGCGGCGACTCCGCCGGCGTCCGCGCCCGCAGCTCCGCCGGCCTCCGCGCCCGCGGCTCTGCCGGCCTCGGTGCGCGCGCCGATCGCGCCCACGCCCGCAGCTCCTGCGCCCGCAGCTCCCGCGCCTGCTCACTCGTGATCGGCGTCCTCGCGCCGGGTGGCCGCGTGCTACCGTCAGCCGCGCCATGAACGTCATCCGCCATATCCTGGTCGCTCTGGATTTCAATCCGCTCTCGGAGCACGCGCTCGACTACGCGGTCGACCTCGCCGAGAAGATCGGCGCGCGCGTCACCGTGATCCACGTCTACTCGCTCGCGGTGCTCATGGCGCTCGACGGAGAGTACCTCCCCACCGCCGACTCCGCGTCGAACAAGGCCACCGAAGCGCAAAAGCAGCTCGACGCCGCGCTGACCCCGTTCGCCGGGCGCAAGGTCGAGCTCCACGGCGTGCTCCGCGTCGGCGAGGCGGCCGAGGAGGTCTGTGCCCAGGCCAAGGAGCTTGGCGCGGATCTGGTCGTCGTCGGCACCCACGGCCGCGGCGCCATCGGCCGCGCCCTGCTCGGCAGCGTCGCCCAGAGCGTGCTCCACGCCTCCCCCGTCCCCGTGTTGACGGTGCGCGGCCCCAAGGCTGCCTGAGAGCATGTCCACCAGGCCCTGAGAGCGATCGACCGGGCACAGCCCTGGATCCCTTCCGTCCTCGGGGATTTCGGCCTTCGCTCCAAAAATCTTCACCCACCAAGCAACTCCGGCGGGGCTCGTGTCGATAGCCGTTCATGAAGAACGTGCTCGGTCTCGTCTCCACTCTCGTCCTCTCCACCTCGACCGGCTGCGCCGACGCGCCCGCAGCTGCGCCGGCCGCGGCCCCTTCAACCACCCTGCCGGGAGCGCCGTCCGGGGCGCGCTCGATCGGCTTGCCCAGAGCGCCTGTCCGCACCATGCCTGTCTTTCTCCCGCAGATCCTCCCCACGCTCGAGGCCGTCGTCTGGACGAGCCAGGGTGATCTCGCGGTCATCGACGGCGAGACGGGGGCGATAAAGCAGCTCGCCCCGACCTCGTACTTCGGCGGTCAACCCGACGTCGTCTACAACCCCTGGACGTCGGAGGTCCTGATCTTCGAGCTCGACGACGAGTCGCAGACGGGGGAGATCACCAGCTATCCTGTCCTCCTCGGGAGGAGCGGCGCTCACCTCGACGCCCGCGTCCACCGCGCCTGGATCGACGGAGAGGCCCGCCTCCTCCCCTCGCCGACTGGCTACGTAATCTTCGAGGCCAGCTATGGTGAGCGCTGGAAGGTGCTCTCCGCCGACGAGTGGACCACGAGGAACGTCACCGCCCCCTGCCCGGCCTCGGCGTGGGTGACGCCGGAGAGCGAGGGAGACTTCGCCGTCCAGGCGCTGTCGTACGGCGAGGGGCAAACGCTCCTTCGCCACGAGCTCCGCGCGAGCGCAGATAGCCTGTCTGCTCTCACCACCTCGCCGCTCGACGCGGCGCCCGCGGGCGATCCGCCGACAGCGCGGATGATCCCGGCGGCCGCGCTCGGCGGCGCCCTGCTCTTCGACGTGGTGGGGAGCGATCTCGCGGTGCGCCTCGTCGACGGCCCGCTCGTCGCGCCCACGGCTCTGGCTCCGCTCGGCCAGGCGGGGCTGCGGATCGAGCACGCTGTCGGCTTCGATGGAGGCGAGGTGGCGCTCCTGCTCCTCTCCGGGGACAGCCGCGTCATGGCCGTGGAGACCACGCCTGAAGGAGCCTTGAAGAGCTTTGCCACGCTCGCCCTCCCCGGCGTCGTGCGCGAAGAGAAGCGCTTCTTCTCTCATGATCTGATCGCCCTCGGCCCGCACAGCGCCCTCGCCGCAACCAGCGTCGGAGTGTTCTCGATCCGCATGACGCGCAGCGGCGCAGGCGTCCGCCTCGAGCTCGAGCCGGGCTTCGGGGGAGCCACGCTGCGCGGTCCAATCGCCGCGATCGGCGCACATTCACCGTGGTGAGACGACCGGATCCGGATATAGTCAAACAATGCCCTTGGTCTCCCGTTGGCGGGCCCTTTTCCCTTGCAGCGCTATTTTGCTCGCAGCTTGCGGGCAGAACGGCGTGCCGCGGCCCGACCCGTTCCCCACGTCTTCGGGGGCATCCACATCGTCAACATCGTCGTCCAGCAGCGGCGGCGGTGAAGGCGGCGCGGGCGGTCAGGGCGGCGCCGCGCAGAGCAGCTCGGGGCCAGGCGGCGCAGGCGGTCAGGGCGGCGCAGGTGGTCAGGGAGGCGCGGGCGGTCAGGGCGGGTCGACGGCGACCTCGACGACCGCGGGCACCACGAGCAGCTCGAGCAGCGCGAGCACCGGAGCGGGCGGCTCCACTTCGTGCGGCGGCGGCGCCTCGCCTCCTGTCGTGATCAAGAAGGGTGATCCCGACAAGGTCCTTCTCAAAGGCATGGTCGTGACACCGGACGTGGCCTTCGCGGGGGAGGTGCTCGTCGTCGGCGACACCATCGCTTGCGCGGCGGCCTCGTGCTCGGCGGCGGCGGGCGCGGCGACGGCCTCGGTGGTCGACACCCAGGGCATCATCTTTCCCGGGCTCATCGACACCCACAACCACATCCTCTTCGACATCTTCGACGAGAACGACTGGGCGCCGACGCAGTCGTACTCCAACCACAACCAGTGGACGTCGAGCCCCCGCTACGCGGCCATGGTCGACGCAAAGCAGTGGTTGAACGGCGAGATCGACATGCCGGGCATCGCCTCGGTGAGCCTCGGGTGCGAGCTCGACAAGTACGGTGAGCTCAAGGGCCTCATCGCCGGGACGACATCGATCCTCGGGTCGGCGACGCCGGGTAACAAGGCCTGCTATGGCTCGCTCTCGCGCACCATCGATCAGTCGCCCAACGGCCTCACCGCGGACAAGGTCCAGGCCGCGACGCTTTTCCCCTCGACGTCGGCCGCCGACGGGGTCTGCACCAACTTCTCCTCGGGCAAGACGGACGCCTACGTCATCCACATCGCCGAGGGCATCGACGCGACCGCGAAGAAAGAGTTCACGACGCTCAACACAGTGACGACGGTCGACGGATGCTTGCTCACCGCCAAGACGGCGATCGTCCACGGCGCGGCCCTCGGCGACGTCGAGCTCGGCCAGATGGCCGCCGCGGGAATGAGCCTGATCTGGTCCCCGCAATCCAACGTGTTCCTCTACGGCGCCGGGACGACGCTGTCGGCGACAGCCAACATCCCTGCGGCCAAGAGCCTCGGGATCAACATCGCGCTCGCCCCCGACTGGTCGATTGGAGGCAGCCAGAACATCCTCGACGAGCTGCGCTTCGCCGACCACGTCGACAACACCATCTGGAACGACCAGCTCTCGCCGGAGGAGCTCGTGAAGATGGTGACGACCCACGCCGCCAAGGCCGTTGGCCTCGACGCGGTGCTGGGCTCGATCACCGTCGGCAAGAAGGCCGATCTGATGATCATCGGCGGCGACACCACCCATCCTTACGACGCCCTCCTCGCGGCCTCGCCCGCCGACGTGCGCCTCGTCCTGGTGGGCGGCGTGCCGCTCTACGGCGACAAGGTGCTCCAGCCGATCGCGCAGGCGACCCCCGCTTGCGAGGATCTCGACATCTGCTGTCAAACCAAGTTCGCCTGCGTGGCCACGCCCAACGGGACAGCGGCGAACAAGCTCGGTCAGACCCTGGGAGAGATCCAGTCGACCCTCTCGACGAACCTGACTCAATATGACGCGCTCGATCTCACGGCGTGGGATTTTGCGCCCCTTGCGCCGCTGGTGAAGTGTCATTGATCAGCGTCCAGATCAAGCAAGGCAAGCTCTGCGAGGTCCGGATCCTGACGCCGGTGACAACCGCAGAGGTCAGCGCGATGATCAAGTCGATCGTGGCCTTGATCCAGGCCCACGGCACCCTGCGCGGGATCGTGGATCTGCGCGGATCGACGGTGTTCCCCGACGACCTCGCCGACGAGATCGCCGATTTTCTCCGGGTCGACAGCCCCAATATCGAGCGCTCGGCCTTCGTCGCCGGGAGCACCAGCGCGATCTTCAATCTCCAGCTCGACCGCGTGATCCAGGGCGGCAAGAGCCTGCGCCGCCGCATGTTCCGCGAGCGAGGCCTCGCCGAGGCCTGGATGAGCGAAGTCCTGACACCGGCCGAGAACCGACGCATGCGCGAGTTCCTGAACGAGAGCGAGAGCGAGAGCGCGCCGCCCTCGCGCAACCGGTTCTGAGAGCAGAGTGCACCGGGCGAACGGCCGGAGCGTGCCATCGGTGGCGTGAAGCAGGGTCGGTCAGCTGACCTCGAAAAAGCCGCCCCGACCGGACCGCGATCGCCGGAGCACCGCGCGAGCAGCGGCGAAGCGCGGCGATTTCGTCGGCGAATGTAGGCTTTTCGCGCTCGCACGAGAGGGGCGGACGAGCGCGCGACCATGCTCGCGAGAGCACGAACGAGGAGCCCGCATGGAGCCTTGCGTAGCGGAAACTTCGCCGGTAGCCTCGATCCTCGGCTCTAGGCTTCGCTCGTCATCGAACTCTGACCCGGCCCGCTCCCGCGGATGCCTCGCCAGGCTTGGCTGACGGTCGCTCGTCTGGGTTTCAGCGCACCCGGGGGTTCTCCCCCGAGGTGGCCTCGAGGCAACCCGATCACGGTCCGGGTCGCTCGCGGGGAGTGGCAGGCGGATCGTGCACGGTGAGTCTGAGATGACTAAGCGACTGTATGTGGGGAATCTGGCCTTCCATTCGACGGAGGACAGCGTTCGAAGTGCATTCCATTCGGCAGGAGTCGAGCCGCTCAGCGTCCAGGTGATGACGGACAGGATGACGGGCCAGTCGCGCGGCTTCGGCTTCGTCGAAGTCGGGACGGACCAGGAGGCCCAGGCGGCGATCGAGGCGCTTCACGGGAAAGATGTCGACGGCCGGTCGCTCACCGTGAACGAAGCGCGCGAGCGCACGCCCGGCGGCGGCGGCGGCGGCTTCCGCGGCGGCGGCGGCGGCGGCTTCCGTGGCGGCGGCGGCGGCGGTGGCGGCGGCGGCGGCGGCGGCAGCGGGCCGCCCCGCGGCGGTGGCGGCGGCGGTCGTGGCGGCGGCGGTGGGCGCGGCGGCGGCGGTCGTGACCGCGGCGGCCGTGGCGGCGGCGGCGGCAGCGATCGCGGCGGCTGGTAGATCGCGGTCACTCACGTGAAGAGACCCCCTCGTCTTCCGGGACGAGGGGGTCTTCTTTTGCGTGCTTCAGAGGGAGCGACGACGCTCGCTACCCGCGGCGCTTGTACGGCGCGCCGCCGGCGAAGACCGCCCCGTCGCCGAGCGCGTAGCCGATGCGCAGGAGCTGGTTGTACTTGGCGACGCGATCCGAGCGCGACGCCGAGCCCGTCTTGATCTGCCCCGCGTTGGTGGCGACGGCGAGGTCGGCGATGAAGGTGTCCTCGGTCTCGCCGGAGCGGTGCGAGATGATCGAGCGGTAGCCGCCTTCGCTCGCCTGGCGGATGCAGTCGAGCGTCTCCGTCACGGTGCCGATCTGGTTGAGCTTGATCAGGATCGCGTTGGCCACGCCCTCGTCGATGCCCTTCTGCAAGCGCTCGGGGCTCGTCACGAAGAGGTCGTCGCCGACGAGCTGCACCTTCTTGCCGACGCGCTCGGTGAGCATCTTCCAGCCGATCGCGTCGTTCTCCGAGCAGCCGTCCTCGATCGACATGATCGGGTAACGGCCGCAGAGCTCCGCGTACTTGTCGACCATCTCTTCGCGCGTGCGCGGGTGGCCGTCGAAGGTGTAGCGCTCCTTGTCCTTGTCGTAGAACTCGGAGAGCGCGCAATCGAGCGCGATGCCGATGTCCTCGCCCGGGCGGTAGCCGGCGGCCTCGATGGCGTTGAGCACGTGCTGGATGGCAGACTCGTTGTTGGCGAGGCGCGGGGCGAAGCCGCCCTCGTCGCCGACGGCGGTCGTGAGGCGGTCCTTCTTCAGGACGGCCTTGAGCGCGTGGAAGACCTCGACCCCGGCCCGGAGCGCCTCGGAGAAGCTCGGGAACGCGTGGGGGATGATCATGAACTCCTGGATTTCGAGGCCGTTGTCCGCGTGGACGCCGCCGTTGAGGATGTTCATCATCGGCGTCGGGAGCACGCGCGCCTGCGCTCCGCCGAGGTAGCGCCACAGCGGCAGCTCCACCGTCTCGGCGGCGGCGCGCGCCACGGCCATCGACACGCCGAGCACCGCGTTCGCGCCGAGCTTGCCCTTGTTCGGCGTCCCGTCCGCGTCGCGCAGCACCTGATCCACGCCGGCTTGATCGAGCGCGTCCATGCCCACGATCGCCGGGCCGAGCGCGTTCTCCACGTTGCGCACCGCCTGGAGCACGCCCTTGCCCAGGTAGCGCTTCTTGTCGCCGTCGCGCAGCTCCACCGCCTCGTGCTCGCCGGTCGACGCGCCGCTCGGCACGGCCGCGCGTCCGACGCCGCTCACGGTGGCGACCTCGACCTCGATCGTAGGGTTACCCCGCGAGTCGAGGATTTCTCGGGCGATGACGCTCTGGATCTCCGACATGATGCCGCTCCTCCTGGCCGATCTAGGAGGGGAAGAGCGAGCGCTGCTCCCCTCCCCGCGTGGACCGCGTTGTTGTGGGCTGCGGAGCATATGCGGGTCGCGCGCTCCCGTCGACTCGCACGAAAAAGGCCATAATTCCAGGCTCGATCGCGCCCGAGCATCGCCCGGCTTCACCTCGTGCCAGTCCTTCGCGTAAGCTCGCCGGCAGCGTGGAACAGACGATCGGCGTCTTCGGCGAAGAGTTCCTCCTCTGGATGTGCGTGCTCCGGCACTCTCCTCAGAGGCCGCCGGCGGATCACGTGCACCGCCAGGCGAACTTCCTCCTGGACGAGCTCAAGGCCTCCAAGCTCGCGCAGTCGATCTCGGTGCAAGCCGCCGACGACGGCATGTTCGTGATCGCCGCCATCTTCGACGAGTGGGCGATGAGCCTGCCCGATCTGCGCCCGCTCTGGAGCAACCACCCGCTGCAAGCGACACGGTGGATGACCAACAACGCGGGCGTCGAGGTCTTCACGCGCCTCGATCGCGTGCGCCAGGGCCCGAAGACGGTGCTCGCGACCTACGTCACCGTCCTCGGCCTCGGCTTCCTCGGGCGCTACGGCCTCCCCGGCGTCACCCGCGAGCAGCTCTTCCTGCTGCGGCGCGAGCTCGGCCTCCAGCTCGGCGTCGACGCCGATCGCGACTGGAAGGGCGGCGCGCTCCAGCAGAGCCGCCCCGACCAGGGGCCGGCGCCGTTCGTCCCCAAAGATCCCTGGCATCGCTCGCTCTGGTTCGGTCGCGGGCTCGCTGTGTTCACGCTCGTCGCGGGCTTCGCCGTCCTCGCCGGCGTCCTGGTGGCCAACCTCAAATGAGCAGCGTCTTTCACTACGAGATCGCCAGCGTCCACGCCGCGATCGCGCGCGCGTTCCCGGGCAACACGCAGGGCATCTACGCGGTCCCCTGGTACCTGGTGATCGGCGATCCCGGCTCGGGCCGATCGACCGCGCTCCACGCGATGAACCTGACCTGGAACAACGGCGACGGCCCGCTCCAGATCGGCATCCCGCAGCAGCAATGCACCTACTGGCTGCCGCAGGAGGCCGTGTTCGTCGAGCCCGAGGGCACCGTCCTCGGCCCGAACCGCAACCCGGATCTGCTCAAGCAGTTCGGCGAAGAGCTGCGCCGCAGCCGCCCGCGCGAGCACCTCGACGGCATCCTCCTCGTGATCAACGTGGCGGCCTTCATCGACCTCGACGAGGCCGCGCTCGAGGCCTACGCCAACAACCTCCGCCGCTACCTCGCCGAGGTCGCCGAGGCCCTCTACACCGACGTCCCCACCTACGTGGTGATCACGCGCTACGACACCCTCTGGGGCTTCGCCGAGGTCTTCCAGTGGGGCATCGAGCGCAAGAACGAGGAGCCGTGGGGCTTCACGCTCCCGCTCGACACCGAGCCCGCCAAGGCCCTCCCCCGGCTCAAGGAAGAGCTCATCGGGCTCAACGCCCGGCTGGAGGCCTTCTGCCTGGCCAAGCTCTCGTCGGATGATGCGCCCGAGCAGCGGATGCGCGGGTTCCAGCACCTGGCCGAGGTGCGCACGTTCATGGAGAAGCTGACGCACGTCATCACGACGATCGCCATGGCCAACTCGTTCGAGCGAGCCCCCTGGTTTCGCGCCGTGGCGCTGGGAAGCGCGGTGCCGGGCAACGGAGATCGCCTGCGAGCGGGAATGGCACGCTTCGCGAACATGGGATTGATGCAGGCGCAGGCGATCCCGGGGGCGTCGCAGCGGCCGGGCGGGCTGCCGATTCACGCCTTCATGAAGCGGGTGATCTTGCCGGAGAGGGATATCGTTCCTCTGCGGGTGCGGTGGCGCGACGACAAGCTCGTGCTGGCTTGCTTCGTGGTCGGGGCCTTGTTGTGGGTTTCGGGGTTGATCACGGCGGTGATCTTCACGGCGACAGGTGGGAGCGGAGCCGGCGCGGCAGGCGCGGCGAGCGGGGCGGCTTCGGCGACGGCGCCGGTGAAGCGATAGCGACCGGCGAGGACCTCAGGGACTGGTCCAGCCTCTCACAGAGACGGTCCTGGTTTCATGCGTGATGAAGCCAGGATACATATTTCACTCCGCAAAAAAGAGCGACGGAGGCCGCGCGCGCACATGCGCCTCCGGCTGTATGGCCCCTGGAGGCCACACACGCAGCCGATCCCACACGTGGAGCAGGCAATGATAAGCGGCCCACACGTCGAGGTCCGGATCGCGAAGAGCGTGCTCATCCACCACGCCTTGGGCTTCTTCGCATCGCCGAGCGATCTCTTCGAGTACCGCCCGCCTCTCGGCAATCGTCGACGTCGCGACAAACGCTTCGCCAATGAACCGGAACAGCTCTACGAACAGGAGGCGAAAGGGCTCAGCATCTTCCGGGCACTGGATCGCACCGGTGTACCCCCACCAGGTGACGCCGCTTCGGCTCATCTCGGAGCCGAGCCGGCTCGCGGTGTGACAGGCGAACGCGTACACCGACCGGGGAGCCATGGCCGACGCATCCAGCGCGGTGAGCGCAGCGTCGCGACCCTGCGCGCAGAGGTGGTCCGGGCGGCCGTGGGACATCGAGAACAGCGCCTCGACTACCCGGGCGCGCAGCGCCTCCACCAGGTTCGTGCGCGTCGCCTGTTCGGCCAGGAGTCCGAGATCCTGCGCCGAGATCAGATCGCGGGCCACGGCGAGGTTCGCGTTCGTGGCAAGGTCGTATCCGGGGACGAAGACGATCACCGCGGCGCCGTGCGACCGGCCGCGCGGCGCAGAAAATCACGGGATACGCGCAGCAGATCCGAAGCGTACTGCTGACCGATCTCGTCTCCCAGCTCGATGTGGTGCCGCAGATCCCCGGCAGTGTACGCGTCGCCATCGGTCGTCCGCCACACCACGGTGTCCGCGGGCAGCACCTCCGCCAGCAGCCCGGAGAGCACGCTGCGGCTCAGGCTTCTACCCACGGACTCGGACGCCACAGGCACGGGCACCCCCAGCATCTCGCCAATCCCCACCAGGAACGTCCGGAGCGAGGGCGCGCGCGCGGAGGCGCGCCCCACGTCCATTCTCCGTAGCCACTGGCAGTGCTGCGGCAGGCCGAAGATCGTACGCGCGAGCTCCTTGGGGGTCGGAATCTCCTCGGGCATGGGGATGCGCCGCAGGATCGCGAGCGCCTCCTCGTCCCGCGCGCCTTGCTCCTCGGCGAGGCGGTCGTCAGCGAAAAGCCACGCTTCGATCGTCGGCACCGCGCAGAACACCCGCACCGGAGGATCCGCGAGCTGCTCGCGTGCTCTGGCCTGCGCATCCGGCACGCTGCGCTCGTCGAGATCGATGAGCACCGCCGTCCGCTCCACGAGGCCCTCCGGAAGGGACTGCATCGAGCTTCGCAACCCCATCTTCCCACCCATGACCGCGAACTCGATCCGATCCGTGGGTAGCCCGGCCGCCTCGAGGATCCAGCCGACCAGCATCTGGTCATACTGGCTCTCCACCAGCAGCGTGATCCGTTCCTGAGGTGCCATTCGCATACGATACCACTCCGTGAAGTCCCACGGGGTCAGGGTGCGCCGTAGCTCATCAAAGGTGCGACCCCTTCGAGCTTCGTTCTCATTGCGCACGCCTCGTGCCAGTGCGCTTGATGCCCCCCAATTTCGGCGAAAAAGCAGGTCGGAGACCTCCCGGAAGGTCACCGCTCTGCTTTCAACCAGCCGCCGGATCTCCCGGAACGTCTCCGCCCTGGTCCACGACCAGCCGAGCCACCTGGTGGGACGTCGAAGACCCTGCTTGCAACCGAGCACCCCCGCCTCCCGGAACCTCGACTTCCTCGGCTGCGACCAGGATCCCCCTCTCACGGAACGTCGACACCCTCGGCTGCAAACCCCTCGGCGACGTCACCGGAGTTCTCCGGCTCGGTTCGACTCAACCCCGGCCGGCTCCGAGGTCCCGCGTCAGCCCGCCTCGTCCTTCTTCACCTCGCCACCGCCCGCCTCCGCTCCCTCTGCCCCTGCCGGAGCCGCCCGCTGCCCTACCGCGGCCGCCTCGCGGTGGTTCACGATCGGCAGCAGCGCCAGACGCGCCGCCTCGGCCGTCTTTGGATCGTCGTGCTCCACGGACCCGACCACCTTGCTCGCATAGTTCACGATCGCGTTCTGGATCGACCGCACGCGCTCCGTCAGGTTCTGCCCCGACGCTGCGTCGCGACGCAATCGCTCCTCCACCATCGCCTCGTACCGCGGCTGCACATCGCGAATCGCGGCCAGGAAGTCAGGTCCCACGACAGCGTTGATGTCCTTCTCCATCTTGTCGTCATCGATCCTCTGGAGGAGCGCCGCCATGCTGCTGCTCTGCGATGCATACTCGGCCTTGAGGAACTCCGTGCCTTGCGCGAAGAGCTTGGTCTCGATCTCCGCGGCGAGCTTGGCCTTGGGATACACATCCGGCCGTAGCATCGCTCTCCCCTGGATGCAGAGCCGGAGTCCGCCCCAGCAGCGGTCCGCCTCGTTGTCCAGCCCGCGCGAGTCCTCGTCGGGGAAC
>FSTQ01000063.1_pt1 | contig 27184 bp, 26 predicted proteins | sample 1637281 | NCBI WGS metagenome assembly FSTQ01 (sample SAMEA3914818, study PRJEB12502) | metagenome | biome: forest; material: soil | place: Canada | collected 2010-06-26 | depth 0.1 m
ACGGCAGCCCTGATTCGAGCAGATCGGGATTGGTAAAAATCACTCCCCCAGCAACAACCCCCGATCCCTCTTCAGGCACTCACTCAGGAAATCGAGCACCACGCGCACGCGCCGCGCGTGCTTCAAATCCCGGTGCACCGTGATCCAGATAGCCTCTCTCGGCTCATCGGGCATCGGCACGCGCCGCAGCGTCGGCTCCCGGTCGCCGATGTAGCGCGGCAGCACGGCGATCCCCGCGCCGACGCGCGCCGCCTCCACGAGCGCCGTCGTCAAGGTGGCCACGAACGCGGGCCGCGCTCCTTTGGTGATCCGCTCCACCCAGGCGGACTCCACCACCTTGGGCCCCGGCGTGGTCGTCAGGATCGGGTGCTCACGCAGATCGGCGGGGCTCTCCACCGGCCTCTTCTTCAAGTACTCCTCCGATGCATAGAGCGCGTGCGCGAGCTCGGCCACGCGGCGCACCACGAGGTTCTCGTGCTCGCTCCGGAACAAGCGCACCGCGATGTCGGCCTCGCGGCGCGCCAGATCGAGGACCGCGCCGCCGGTGATGAGCTCGAGCGTGAGCGCCGGGTGCTCGCGCCCGAACGACGCGAGGCGCGGCGCGAGGTAGCAGGAGCCGAAGGTCTCTCCCGAGGTGATCCGCACGCTCCCTTCGATGGAGTCGTTCTGCGCGTGCGCGCCCCGCTCGAGCGTGAGCACCGCCTCCTCGACCTGCTCGATGTCCGGCAAGAGCCGCTCGGCCTCCGCCGTGAGCACGTAGCCCGTCGTCGTGCGCGTGAAGAGCCGCACGCCCAGATCGGCCTCGACCGCCTCGATGCGGCGCCCGACCGTCGTGTGATCCACCTTGAGCTCCTTCGCGGCGCGCGCGAGCGAGCCAGCCTTGGAGAGCGCGAGCACGAAGCGGAGGTCGTCCCAGTTCATCGTCGTCCTTCATCGCCCGGCACGGCGGCGAGGCTGGGGATTTTCGCACGGACGCCGCCAACGAGCGATGCCGGACAGGCAGCCGCCCCCGCTTCAAAGAGGCAGAGTCAACTCTGCGCCGTGGGACGAACGACGATCTCGCCCACATCGACGTCGGCCGGCTGCTCGATCGCGAACGCAATGGCCCGGGCGATCGCCTCCGGCGGGATCGCGATCTTGTCTCTCGCGGCGAGGATCTGGGCCTTCACCTCCGGATTCGTCATGGGCTCGGCGAAGTCCGTGTGGATGAAGCCCGGCGAGATCACGGTCACGCGCAGCTTCTCGCCGGCTTCCTGGCGCAGCCCCTCGGAGATGGCGCGCACGGCGTTCTTCGTGCCGGCATAGACCGACTGGAGCGGCACGATGCGAAGCCCAGCGGTAGACAGGGTGTTGACGAAATGCCCGAAGCCCTGCTTGCGAAAGACAGGCAGCGCCGCGGCGATGCCGTAGAGAACACCCTTGATGTTGACGTCGATCATCTCCTCCCAGTCCTCGACGCGCAGCTCGTCGAGGGGAGAGATCAGGCCAATACCAGCATTGTTGACGAGGACGTCGAGCTTGCCGTACCGCTCGCACGCCAGCCCGACGAGGCTGGTCAGGTCTTCACGCCGTTTGACGTCGGTGCGCGCGTACGCCGCCTCGCCGCCCGCAGCCGCGATGCGGGCCGCCAGCGCCTCGAGGCGATCCTTTCGGCGCGCGCCGAGCACGATCTTCGCGCCGCGCCCCGCGAGCAGGAGCGCAGTCGCCTCGCCGATTCCGCTGCTCGCACCCGTGATAGCCACGACCTTACCTTCGATTCCCGACATGGATCTCTCCTTTACAGCCTTCGCTATCGCGTGACCGACTCCTCTATTCGCCCCGGCGACCGCGGCGTCCGGCCTGTCACGCCTGTCCCCGTGATAGCGATCGCCGCGCGCGCCGGCTTGGTGATTCTTGGTCCGCCAAGAATCACCAAGCCATCAGCGCGCCCCGGTCCTATCCTGAGGGCGTGGCGATTCGCACCCAGGTCCTCGCGGTCTCGTTGCCCGGCCTGCGCGCCGTGCGCTGGTGGACCGACGAGCGCTACGCCGGCATGAAGGAAAAGTACGCGATCGCCCGCGTCGAGGCCGGACACTCCACCTTCTGGAGCGGCGGCAAGGTGTGGCAGGGCGGCCCGGGCTCGCTCGAGATCCAGCAGCCCGGCGACGTGCACCGCGACGTCTCGCGCGACGGCCCGATCACCTTCCAGGTCATCAGCTTCCCGGCGCACACCGTGGAGAGCGTGACCGGCAAGGTCCGCGTCCATCCGCTGCTCGACGCCGGCGACGAGCGCGGCGCGGCGTTCCAGCGCCTCCACGACGCGGTGCACGCCGGCGCCGATCGCCTCGCGCTCGAGGTCGCGGTCGCCGAAGCGATCAGCGCGTTCGCGACGCTCACCGACGCGGGGCACGAGCCCACGCCGGCGGTGCGCCGCGCGATCGAGCTCCTGCGCGAGCAGCTGGCCGAGCCGGTGACGCTCGACGACCTCGCCGCGCACGCCGGCCTCGACAAGTTTCACCTGTGCCGCGCGTTTCGCGCGCAGGTCGGCATACCCCCGTACGCGTACCTGACGCGCCTGCGGATCGTGCGCGCGAAGGAGCTCCTCGCCGCCGGCGTGAAGCCGGGCGAGATCGCGCCGCAGGTCGGGCTCTACGATCAAAGCCAGCTCAACCGGCACTTCCGGCGCATCGTCGGCACGACGCCCGGCCAGTACGCGCGCGGCATCTGAACACCGCGAGATCGCCTGGAGCGTGGCTGGTGGTGATTGGCTATCTCGTCGTGGGACGAACGCGAGACCTTTCACTTGTGTCATCCACCTTCGTGGAGCGCGTCGGGCAAGCTACAGTGACGCCGCGCGGCATCCAGATAGCCTGATTCATTCAATTTTTTAGCGACAACAGATTGCCTGCTCAAGCCTCCAAGAATCGACTGATGCAGGGCTTTCGAGCCCGGAACATCGTTGCTTTTGTCGCTCACGATCGGCCTAATGAACCACTCTGGGCGCTTCGTTGGTGAAGGAGAGTGGCATGAAAGTAGTCTCGATGATCCTGGCGGCCATGGCCGTCGCCGGCATGGCGGGAATGGGCGGATGTACTGCGGCTACCCCGGACGAGGAGTCGGACCAGCCGGTCATGGGGCAGGCGACGCGCGACCCTGCGCTCCAGATCGCCCGCGGCGCGGACGAGGTCCACGGGGCGCTGCGCGACGAGGGGATCGATGTCCGCTTCTCGAGCACCCTGCGCCCGGACGGCTCCATCGACGTTCGGCTGGAGCTCGACGGCATGATCCTCACCGATCACTCCACGGAGGGCGAGGAGACGCTCGACGGCGTCAACGCCGCTGACGGGGCGCCGACGCTCCTGACCGACGTGGATCGCGCGGCGGTGCGCCGCCTCCTCGCCGGGCTCGAGGCCGAGCTCTTCCCGCCGATCGATCACGCCGTGAGCAAGGAGCAATACGACGAGCTGCGGCACCTCACGCCGGTCGAAGAGCGCCTGTTCCGCGCCGTGGACGGCCACTGGTCGCGCTGGCCCACCACCGTGCCCCTCCGGCTCCACGTGGGCGGCGACGAGGCGCGCGGCTGGACGGGCTGGCGCAAATACGCCTCGACCAACACCACGGTGACGGGGTGCCACGATTGCAACAAGTGCTCCTTCTCGGGCGACTGCTGCGACACCGGCAAGAAGCTCGGTGAGGACTTCAACGGGGCCAACTACGGCAACTGCGGCACCAGCAGCACTGGCACGCAGTTCACCAAGGACTGCACCAACCACGATCAGTGCGTGAGGACGACGAAGCACGGCGGGCACGCGCTCGCGAGCGCCTACTGCGACGATCAGTTCACCTCCTGCGTCGACGACAACACCTTCGCTCCCTCCTGCAACTACGATTGGCGCGGCACCACCCGCAAGGGCAACTGCCCGACCTCCTGGAACGGCGACGGCAAGTGCGATTGCTTCTGCCAGTTCCAGGACAGCGACTGCTGAGCTGATGCCCGGCCGCCCGCGCTTTGCCGCCGATCGGAGCGCCGATCGGAGCGCCGCTCTCCCGGCGGCGCTCGCGCGGGCTCTTGGCCTCCTCGCCGCGCTCGTCGCCGGGTGCGGTGAGGGAGACGCGTCCTCTGCTTCCTCCGCAGGCCCTACCGGCGGCGACGCCTGCTCGGCCGAGGTAGGGCAGAGCGCGCAGGCCCTCCGCACCGGCGAGATCGACGAGAAAGACGCGGCCATCGTCGCGGTCAACACCCTCGATGTCGACTGCCAGCGCGCGGGCGCTCCGGCCTGCACCGGGACACTGATCGCACCGGATGTCGTCCTCACGGCGGCCCACTGCGTCGGCGAGTATCCTCCAGAGTCGTTTGGCGTGCTCTTCGGCGCGCTCTCGGACCCGGGCCGAGGTCCCCTCGGCTCCGGGCTCGACGGCTCGTTCTTCCGGGTCATCGGCGTCCGCGTTCACCCGCTCTTCGATCCAGCCACCTTCGCCCACGATCTGGCCCTCTTGCGGCTCGCCGAAGAGGCCCCTGCCCCGCCGATACCGCGGTTCGAAGGCACGCTCGAGGCGGCGATCGTCGGCTCCACGGCCCGCGTCGTCGGCTTTGGCTTCGCCGACGAGGGCCCGGTGGGCGCAAAGCGACAAGGCACCGTGGCGATCAAAGAGCTCTCGGAGCGCGAGCTCGTCTACGGGAGCGCCCCCTCGATGACGTGCAGCGGAGACTCGGGGGGACCCGTGCTCATGACGATCGAGGGAGTCGAGCACATCGTCGGGGTGACGAGCCGAGGCGACGCGGCGTGCGTCGATCACGGGGTAGCAGAGCGGGTCGACGGCCCTCCATCCGCATTTTTCGAGGACGCATGGTAAGCGCGAAGAGAGGCGGTGATGCCTTGTCGAGGTTCCTTTCGTGGCTCGCGCTCCTGAGCGCCCTCTCCGGGCTGACCGGGCTGGCCGGGCTGACTGGATGTGGGAAGGAGCAGAAGGCCCCGACCGAGGCGGCTCAGGTAGAAGGACCAAAGGCGCCCTCCCCCGCGCAGAGCGCCAGCCCCCGCCCCGCCGGATCGAGCGAGCGTATCGCAGCGCTGATGATCACCATCGCTCACGCCGACGTGAAAGAGTTCGTGAGCCGACGCGCGAAGCCCACGCGATCCCGCGCCGAGGCGCTGGCGCTGGCAGCGAAGATCGTCGCTGAGGCGCGGCAGACGCCCGCGCGCTTCCCCGATCTCGCGCGCACCTACTCCGAGGATCCCTTCGCGGCCGGTGGAGGCGAGCTCGGGGCGTGGAAGGCAGGAGACAACGCCGATCTCGACGGCGTCGTCGCCAGGCTCGCCGCCGGCGAGATCTCCGATCCCATCGATACGGAGTACGGCTATCGCATCGTGGAGCGCGCCGCAGCCCTGCCGGACGAGCCGATCTCGGCGCGCCAGCTCGTGGTGGCCTATGCCGGCGCGACGCGCGCCCCGGCCGCGCTCACGCGCAGCAAGGCCGAGGCGCGGACCCGCGCCGAAGAGTTCCTCTCCCGCGCACGCCGCGAGCCGGCTTCGTTCGAGGCGTTGATCAAGGCCGAGTCGGACGGCTGGGACCGAGATCGCGCCGGGGCCATGGGCACCTGGAAGCTGACCGGAGGGAGATACCCTGCCGCGTTCGATCGAGCCATCTTCGCGCTGAAGGAAGGTGAGCTGTCCGGTCCAGTCGAGTCGGAGTTCGGCATTCACCTCTTCCAACGCCTCGCCGTGCAGGCCTCCGCCCCCGAGATCTCCGGCGCGCATATCCTGATCGCCTTCAAGGGAGCCGAGAAGGCGCGCTCCACGGTAACGCGCTCAAAAGAGGAGGCCGAGGCCGAGGCCACGCGCATCGCCGCCGAAGCCCGCCAGGATCCAGCGCGCTTCGGGCAGCTCGCGCTGGAGCGCTCGGACGACGTCACCGGCAAGCGCGGCGGCGATCTCGGGACCTGGCGAGCGGGCGCGATGCCAGCCGCGTTCGACGAGGCGATGACCGCGCTGAAGATCGGAGACGTCGGCGGTCCAGTGCTGACGCAGTTCGGCTATCATGTGCTGCTCCGGCGGGCAGCACCCGCGGAGAAGGACTACGTGGTGCGCTAGATGGCGACGCGCAACGCGCCCTTCATCGGCCTCGCCGGGGCCGCCGTCGTGCTCGGAGCAATGCTGTTGTGGCCAAGGCCCCCGAAGCCCTCGGCCGCCATCGATCCAAAGAGTCAGAGCCTCGCGCCGGCGCAAGAGAGCGCTTTACGCGCTCCGGCTCCAGCCCCAGCGCCCAGCCCCCGCCGGCCGTCGAGCGCGCCCACTCCCACTCTGCCGGCGTCCGCGTACGAACCGATGATCGATATGCCGGCCCCTCCCCCGCCGGAGCAGGGAGCCGGGGACGACGCGGTGGAGTCGAAGCTGCCCCGCCGGCTCTTCGACGGGAAGGTGGCTCTGGAGGCCGAGTCCCCGTCTCCAGCGAAGCTGGAAGAGGCCGAGAGGCTCCTCGGTCGACCCATCTCTACCCAGCAGCGCGAGCGCGTGATCGAGGCCTTCCGGAAGCACGACGAGGAGGCGGCCCTCGCCATCGGGAGCTTCCGCCTGGGAGAGGACTCCGAGGAGGAGGCGGCGACGCGCATTCGCCGCGCCGAGGAGGCCTATCGCAAGGACGTGATGAGCGCGCTCGGGCTCTCGCGCGAGCAGCTCGCGAGCTTCTTCGAGCGCCCCGGGCAACGCTGAGAGCCAGCCCCCGCCGCTTGTCGGCTCCCCGGCACCCAACATCAACACCGCCGGCGCCGTTCTCCTCGATTCTGCGAGTAGCCAGGGAGTCGACGCGCGAGGCTCCTCCGCGAGATACGGGAGGGACTGTCCAGAGAGCCTGACCGACGAGGGGCGGCCACGGCGAGCCCTCCGCCTGCATCGATACGTCTGACAGCTGCGCCGCCTCCGCCGAGGCGGGATCCCGAGCACGAGATCAGCCGAAGCTGGAGAATAGTTATCATGGCCATCAAAGACGTATTCGGTGCGGGCGAGCGCTCCCGGGCTTCGTCGATCGAGGCGCTCCCGGACGGCAGCCCAGCGAGTGAAATCGGACGGACGGAGAGGACCAGGGTGATGCGATGAGATTCGACGCCGCGCGCGGACGCGACTACCAGGCTATCCTGGCGAGCTTCCCACAGATCACGAGCGAGCAGATCGCGCTCCTCAAGGCCGAGTACCCCGGCGACGGGCGGCTCGTCGATCACCTGGTCGGGTTGGGCCGGGGGAGCTACGACCAGCAAGCCGCGCACGTCCTCGCGGCCGCGGCTGCGTGGGCCTACTCGGACGCCGACTCCATGGCGAGGATCATGCTCCAGCGCGGTATCCCAAACAACCGGAGCGGTGCGATAGCGTGTGACAACGACCCGCTCCTCGTGAAGGTCACGGCTCACCTCGTTCAGAGCGAGGACGGGCGCCTCGCCATCCTCAGCTTCCGCGGAACGGAGCCGCAGAACCTCATCCAGTGGCTCTCGAACGCGAGCGCCAAGCAGGAGCCGTTCTTCGGCTGGGGGCAGGTGCACGGCGGCTTTCCCCGCAGCCTGGCGGTGCTCTGGCCAGCGATCAAGCTATTGCTCAGAGGCGCGCTCAACCGCTACTCCGTCTGCGACTTGAGAGACGTCGATCAGTACATGCATCAGTGCTCGAGCGAGAAGCCGCTCGGCGTCTTGCAGCAGCTCGAGCATGGGGTGGAGGCGCTCTACATCACCGGCCACAGCCTGGGCGGCGCGCTGGCCGTCCTGGCTGCCTCGATGATTCATATCGACCCCAGCCTGGCGCCGATCAAGGCGAAGCTGCGCGGCGTCTACACCTACGGGCAACCGATGGTCGGTGACTCCGTGTTTGCCGCGAAATTCGAGCATGAGTTCGGAGACATGCTCTTCCGGCATGTCTACAAGGCAGACCTGGTGCCGCGCCTGCCGCCCATCACGATGGGAAGATTCCAGCACTTCGGCCGGGAGTTCACGGCGACAGAAGCGGGCTGGATGCTCAAGAGCGAGCCTGTCGAGCAGCTCCTCACGGTCGGGCTGAGCACGCTCGTCGGCGCCCTGGCGTGGGTCAAGGAGCAGATCCCGCTCCTCTCCTGGGTGCGCTTGCCGGTATCGGTGGGAGATCACTCCCCGGCATTCTACCTGCGCACCTCGCAGCAGGCTCTGCCGAACTCCGAGCTCCTGTGACCGCAAAGCCTCAGCAGCGCTAGATCCGCTGGAGCACGGCGGCGATGCTCTCCAAGGAGACGATGGAGCTCACGCCCATCGAGCTTGCGATGGCCGCGACTCGCGCGGTGGCCGCGATCGTGAGGAATGCCGGCGGCGTGCGATCGGGCGTGTCGACGCGATCGTAGTCCACGGTGACCTCGATGTAGAAGGGCAGGTTCGGCGCATTGGCCTGCACGACCATCTGCTTGGGCTCGTCGCCGTTCATCGTCATCCAGCCGTGGTAGGTGTCGTTCGGGGTCGAGAACGGCGTGGGCTTGTAGCCGCTCCGCTGGGTGATGGTGTCGCTCATGTGCGCGGCGAAATAGAGCACCTGCGCTTCGCCGAGCGCGGTGCCGGCCTCGAACATGTAGAAGCTCGGCGCCGCGTCGGAGGCGCGCTGATACCCCAGGTAGACGGCGAGCGCGGCGAAGCGCGTGCCCAGGAGCCTCGCCGGCGTGATCAGATCGACGCGCTCTGGCTCGTAGCCGAGCGGGGGCGCGCCGCCGTTCGGGCGGTGGTACTTGTCGACGATCTGCTCGATGCTGCCGGCCAGGTGATCACGCGAGAAGTCGACGGTGCCAATCTCGGTCTCGATCCTGAGCTCCTGGCCCACGCCATGAAGCGACCTGGGCAGCGGGACGCGCACGAGCGGGAGGTTGCCCATGAACGTCGATTCGAATGGCTCGTTCGAGGCCATCCGGAGCCTGCGGTGGTGGCGAGCCCTGGCGATATAGAGTGGGTATTTCCGCGCCGATCTCCACGAAGCCTCGCTCCGCTCCTCGAGCTCCACGAGCTCGTCCGCCAGCTTCGCCGCCTCGGCCCGCTCCTCGCCGGAGCGACCAGGGAGGCCGAACGCCGCGGCCTCGTCGTCACGGGCGGTCTGGAGGGCGAGGATGATCGCGTCGACGGTCTCGTCGGGGACGCCCTCGCCGCGCCCGGGGAAAGAGCTCTGGAGCATCTCGCGGACGCGCTCGTACGTCTCGGAGCCGACAGTGGTCTTGATGGACATGCGTTGTCTCCATGAGGACCTGGGGGAGTCAGCTCACCTGTCGAGCGTCGGCGACACTCGAGGTGATGTGTCCCTTCCGTCAGGAAGACATCCCCGGCCCGGTTGACGATCTCGGCGCGGAGCTACTTTTGCGATAACCATGCCAGGCGCCGGGCGACCGTGGCGCAGTTGCTCGCGCAAACGCATGAGCCCGAAGGGCTGTCCAAGAAGTAGGCGCTCAGGCCGGGTGCAGCACGAGCGACAGCGAGCCGGGCCCCCGCACCGCCAGCGTCCGGTGCCAGGTCATCGGCGCGGGCCCGCGCGAGAGCCGGCTGCACCGGTCGAGCAGCGCGTCGAGGGCCAGCCGCCCCTCCATCCGCGCCAGCTGCGCGCCCAGGCAGAAGTGAATGCCATGGCCAAAAGGCAGGTTCTGCGGACCGGGCCTGTCCATATCGAAGCGCTCAGCCTCCGGGTAGTGCGCTTCGTCGTGGCAGGCCGATCCCAGTAGCACGAGGAGGATCGCGCCCTTGGGCAGGCGGACGCCGCCCAGCTCCACCTCTTCGGTGGCCACCCGCGGGGCGGCGTGCACCGGCGGCTCGCAGCGCAGCACCTCCTCGATGAACGCAGGGATCTGCGAGCGGTCCGCGCGCAGACGCGCCCAGAGATCCGGCCGCTCCACCAGCACCTCGAGAGAAGAGCCCAGCATGTTCACCGCGGTCTCGATCCCGCCCACCAGCAGCAGAGCGAGGAACGCTATCAGCTCGTCCTGACTCAAGGCCTCGCCTTCCACCTTGGCCGTCAGGAGGCCGCTCACGATATCCTCGCCGAGCGCGCGCCTGCGCTGCTCCAGGAGCTCACCAAAGTAGTGCCTCACCTCCGCCACGGCGTCCCGAGCGAGCTGCATGCGGTCGTGCTCCCCCGGCCGAACGCTGGAGACACCCGCCGTGAAGAGGTCCGCCCACCGCTTGAGGCGAGCGTGCAGCGCGGGATCCAGCCCGAGCATGTCCCCGATGACATAGGCCGGAATGCGAAGGGCATAAGGAGGCACCATGTCCACGGGCTCCCCCAGCGGGAGCTCGGCCACGGCTTGCTCGGCAAAGGCGCGCACGCTCGGCTCGAGTCGGGCCATGGCCGAAGCGCCAAAGGCCCGCGAGATCAGCGCTCGCTGCCGGGCGTGATCGGGCGGATCCATGGTGAGCATCGAGTCGGAGAACGGATTGCCGCCGAGCCAGGGCGGGTTGGTCGTCACCCGGAAGCCCTGCGAGGAGAAGAGACGCGGGTTCTTCAGCACGTACATCACGTCGTCGTAGCGCGACACGGCCCACATCCCGCCGGGATCCACCTGACACACGGGGCTCGCGCGGCGCATCTCCGCGTATATCGGGTAGGGGTCGGCCGTCAGCTCGGGCGATAGCATGTTGTAGCGGGCGCTCATGTCGAGGACAGGAGACGCGAGAGGTCTCGCTCGTGTCAACCCCTCTCGGCCTCCGGCACGTCGTAGAGCTCGGCTGCCTTGGCGTCGATGTAGATCCAGGGGCCCCTCCTCGTGTGAGGATCGAGGCGACACGACCAGCTCGCGCCGGGAGCCCGGCTCAGGAGCCGAGTCAACATCTCCACGGTGATGGCCTCCGACGCGTCACTGATCGTCATGAGCGTCACCGGTGCGTCCGGCCAGGCTACGAACCGCGGCGGCCAGCTCTCGAGGCTCAATCGGCTTGGCGAGGTGCAGTTGATAGCCCGCGAGCATTGCCTTGGTCCGATCCTCGGAGCGAGCAAATGCGGTGAGAGCTATGGCCGCGATCCGCCCGCCCCTGGACGCTGGGAGGCTGCGCACCTCACGCATCAACTGATACCCGTCTTTCACGGGCATCCCGATGTCGCTGATCAGCACATCGGGCAGCTCGCTCTGCACCAGATCGAGGCCGCCCTCTGCCGACGAGGCGCTGATGACGTGCGCCTTGCTCCGGCTGAGCACCGCCTTCACCAGCTCTCGTGCGTCTTGTTCGTCGTCGACCACCAGGACCTTGATCCCCGAGAGGTCGATCTCGCTCTGACCTCGCGGGCGGGCCTTCACGCCGGTCGGATGCTGGCGATCGGGCGTCTCGCGGATGACCTGGAGCGGCAGGCTCACCACGAACGTGGTGCCCTGCCCCTCTCCCGGGCTCTCCACGCGGATGGCCCCGCCGTGAAGCTCGACGAGCTGCTTCGCGATCGAGAGCCCGAGACCGAGGCCACCCGTCTTTCGAATGATCGAGGAGTCTGCTTGCCGGAAGCGCTCGAAGACGTGAGGAAGAAACTCGGCGTCGATGCCAATGCCCGAGTCGTGGACGCTGATCTCGATGTGCGAGTTGACGCGCTCGAGCAGAATGTCGACCTTGCCGCCCTTGGGCGTGAACTTCACCGCGTTCGACAGGAGGTTCCATACCACCTGCTGCAACCGGTTCGGATCGCCGGACACCGGTCCGGCCATGGGATCGATGATCTTGCGGAGACGGACCCCCTTTGCCTCCGCGGACAGGCGCACCGCCTCCACAGCCGCATCCACGACCATGGCGAGATCGGTGCGCTGCACGTCGAGCCGGATCTTGCCGGAGATGATCCGGTTCATGTCGAGCAGGTCCTCGATGAGCTTGGCCTGCGCCCGGGCGTTGCGGGCGATCGTCTCGAGCCCCTGCGCCAGCTCTGCGCCCTCGGTGCTTTGCTCGAGCAAGAGCTCGGCCCAGCCGAGGATGGCGGTGAGCGGAGTCCGGAGCTCGTGCGACAGCGTCGCGAGGAACTCGTCCTTCATGAGACCGACACGCTCGAGCTCGACGCGGGTCGCTCGCTCGGCTTCGAGCAGCCGTGCTCGCTCGTCGGCGGCGCGCTTCACGTCGTCGTAGAGCCTCGCGTTGTCGACGGCGACGGAGGCCTGGGCGGCGATACCCACGACCAAACGCTGGGTCCGGTCGGTGAAGACCGCGGTCTGGCTGTGGCCGAAGAACAGCCCACCAATCGTCTCGCCGGAGCGGGAGATGACTGGAACGGCGAGGTAGCTCCGGACCGGCAGGTGTCCCGGCGGCATTCCGTGATGCGGCGCCCACTTCCCGTAGCGCGGGTCCAGGATGACGTCATCGATACGGATCGGCCCCTCTCCGCGGAACGTGGGGCCGAACAGGGCAGTGGCGCGCGGGTGACCGAAGCGCTCGAAGGCCTCCCGCGGAGCGCCCGACAGCGTGTAGAGCTGGTAGGCGTCGCCCGTCGGGCCCACCGTGTTGTAAAAGAACGCGCCGAACTCCGCGCCGCTGAGCTGCGTGGCAGCGTCGGTGATCGACTGCAACAGGGTCTGCACATCCAGCGTCGAGGCGATCGCGGTCCCGGTCCGGTTGAGCAGCTCGAGGATCCGCGTCTCGTCCCGCAGCGCCTCCTCGGCGCGGCGTCGTTCGGTGATGTCGCGCAGGATCCAGACGCGGCCGACGTCGTGATCGTCGACCATCTGGCGCTTCGAGAACCGCTCGAGCACCCTGCCGTCCGCGAGCTCGAGGAGGTCGTACGTCTCGCGGGGCGCGGTCTCGAGGATCTCCTCCACGCGCGCGAGGAAGCGCGCCGGGTCTTCGAACTGCCGCGAGACGAGGTCGGAGACGATCCGGTACTGCCTCGGCTCAAGCGCCTCCCGAGGCAGCTGCCAGAGCAGGAGGAACTGGTCGTTGAAGTCGGTCACCGTGTCGCCCCGGTCGACGACGAGGATCCCGTCGGTGGTGGACTCCAGAGTGGCCCGCATCATCGCCAGGGACCGAGCAAGCTCTGCGGTCCTCGCTTCGAGGATCTCCTTGGTGCGCACGAGCTCCTGCTCGGCGCGCTGGCGCGCCGCGAGGATGCTCTGCGCGTTCTGCAGCGCGACCGAGCGCAGGAGCTGCTCTTCTTCTTCGTCCTGATGGATCATCAGCTTGCCGCGAGGATCTTCGCCGCGAGCTCGGTGCCGAGGACGCGCGCTCGAATCTTGGCGAAGGCCGTGTCCCGGCTGGTGGACGTGTCGTCGCTGAACGGCGAGAAGCCACAGTCGTCGGTGGTGCCGAGCTGGTTGACCGGGATGTAGGCGGCGGCTTCCAGGACACGGTCCCGCACCTCCTCGGGCGTCTCGATGTGCGGATCGATCGGCGCGACGACCCCCACGAAGACCCGCTGATCCGGCTTGAGGTGATCGCGGATGATCTTCAGGACCCGGATCCGGTCCTTCTCTCCCGCCAGCGCGATGCAGAAGCTCCCGACCTTGAGCTGGAACAGACTGGGCAAGAGCTCGACGTAGTCGACGTCGGCGCTGTGCGTGGAGTCGCGATCGCCCCCGGGACAGGTGTGGACACCGAGGCGCGCGCGCTCGGCGGCGGAGAAGCGCGACAGAGCGAGGTTGTTGAGATCGATGAAGCTGTTGAGGAGCTCCCCGGTCGGATCGATCTTGATCGCCAGCCGCCCCTCGGTGAAATCGATCTGAACCTTGTGGGCGCCCTTCTCCAGACAACAGCGGACCTCGGCCTCGTGCTCGGCGAGCAGATCGTCGATGAACTGTTCCCGCGAGTAGCCCTGGATCGCCTCGGCGGGATAAAGCAGGCTCAGGGCCGAGGGCGAGATGACCGCCTGCTTGATCGGTGCATGGGCGTATCGCTGCGCGACCTCCAGATAGCTGTCCGCGCGAACTCGATACCTGAACGGCCCCTGGGTGAGCCGGGGCATCCGGCGGACGTGGCCTGCGGTGAAGGGGATCTTGAAGCCATCCGGCGCCATGTTCGGCAACCCGTGAACACAGTACGTCCAGAAATTATGATATTTGCGCTGCTCGCCGTCGGTGATCACCGGCGAGCCCGTGGCCTCGAAGCGCTCGATGGTGTCCTTGATGGCGTCGTCGTAGAGCGAATCCAGAGACACATCCATGTGGTCTCGGGAGGCGACAGCCGCCATCAGCGCCGCGGGTCGAGGGATGCTACCGATCGGCTCGGTGGGTATACTTACCATGACAAAACCTTCCGACGTCGTGTGCAGCCCGCAAATCCTGGCGGTGGAACCGTAGCCCGTAGTCGGCCCGTCGTCCGGACTCAACCAGTTAGCACGATCATTTGACACCAGGCCCTCGCAGCGTGCGCGGGCCCCTCTGGATCGAGCCTGGTCGGATCAGCGTGCTCCAGCAGGCTGGTTGGCTCGCGTCACGTGTCGCGGCGAGCCGAGCCGGTTGTTCACCCGTCGCAGTCGCGGTGTGATACATGCCCATGCCAGCGCGTGGGGGCCAGGCCTCGCTCCGATAGGTCAACCCATCTCGAGCAGGGATTCAACTCCTCACCACGATAGGTCAACCCATCTCGGGGAGCATCGTCCAAGGGGCCACCGTTCTCACGACCAGGAGAATCTCACGTGAATATTCAAAAATTCCTTGGCATCGCTTCCTTCGGGCTCACGCTTCTGGCCGGCGCCGGCGCGGCGCGCGCCGAAGGTGGCCAGCCCATCGGGGATCCCGGCGTGAGGATGCCCCTCCCCTTCGCCCAGCGGCCGTTGACGCTCCCGAAGATGACGCTCGCGCCCCAGCTCGGGTTCAAGGTGACGCACATCTCCAGCGACGGGTTCTCGTTGCCGACGATCGTCGATCTGGAGGCCGGGGCGCACTTCGGGATCACCGACGACTTCGAGGTCGGCGTGCTCGCGCTCCCGATCCGCTTCGCGCCGGACTTCGGCTTTGGAAACCCGCGCCTGGAGGCGACCTACCGCTTCCTCAAAGGAGACGTCGAGATCGGCGCGCGCCTCGGCGTCACGTTCATCACCACGAAAGGCGCCAGCGGCGCGTCGCTGGAGCCCGGCTTGCCGATACTGTTCCACCTCGGCCCGTCAGCTCGCCTCGATACGGGCGTCTTTTTCCCGCTGACCTTTGGTACGGCCCCCTCGGTTGCCGGCCTCGGCATCGGGCTGGGATCGGACACCACGGTCGGGCTCCGGGCCCCCGTTCGCTTCACGTACAACGTCCTCCCGGAGCTCTACCTCGGCGCGCAGAGCGGCCTCGCCATCGCCGACCTCGGCCACGCAGGAGACAGCATGTACGTGCCCCTCGGCTTCGTCGCCGGCTACGCCATCGCCGGCGAGAAGGGCCCGCTCCTCGACATCGATCCTTATTTCACATTCCCGCTCTTCGCCACGCCGTCATCCGACGGCGACAAGATCAACCCCGGCTTCATCCAGACCGGCGTCACGGCGACACTCTATCTCTACCTCTGAGAGCTTGTTTGCCAGGCTCTGAGCCGGTCGTGCGCTGGAGTCGAGAGAGCGCGGCGCATTACCGCGCTCTCGTGAAGCTCTTCAGGGCCCGCTCGGCCGCCGTCGTCGAGGGCATCGCGCGAGCGAATCTTGCTTGCGTACCAGCCGGGGGTTAGCCTCCATGGAGGTCCACGAGATGCCCACGTTGCACGTCGAAACCCAGGTCTCTTCCGACGAGCTGCTCCAGGCCGTCGACCAGCTCGAAACGGCCGATCTGGAGCGGTTCGTCTCCCGCGTGCTCGCGCTCCGGGCGCGCCGCGCGGCCCCCAGCGCGCCGCCGGAGGAGGCTGCGTTGCTCCTCCAGATCAACCGGGGCCTGCCCACCGAAATGCGCGATCGCCTGGGACGGCTCAACGAGAAGAGCGAGGACGAGGCGCTCACGCCGGACGAGCACGCCGAGCTGCTTCGCCTCGTCGCTCAGGTCGAGGCGCTCGAGGTGGAGCGCATCGAGAACCTGTCGCGGCTCGCCCGCCTGCGAGGCGTCTCGCTCGCAGCCTTGATGGACGAGCTCGGGATCCGGCCGCCGGACGGTGAGTGACCGGCGCATCACGGCCCAGCAGCGACGCGAAGTTCATGAGCGCGCGCGCGGGTGCTGCGAGTATTGCCGGAGCCAGGCCCGGTTCGCGATGTCGTCGTTCGTGGTCGACCACATCGTACCGAGGAGCGCGGGCGGAGCGACCCATACTGACAACCTCGCGTTGGCGTGCTCGGGCTGCAACGCGCACAAGTACAACAAGACCAGCGCGCTCGATCTCGTGAGCGGCGAAGTCGTGGCGCTCTACAATCCACGACAGGATCGCTTCCGGGATCACTTCACCTGGAGTGACAGCTTCACAATGATGCTCGGGATCACGCCGAGAGGGCGCGCGACGGTGGAGGCGCTGCGCCTGAACCACGATGGCGTCGTCAACCTCCGCCGGCTCCTGCAAGAGGCCGGGAGCCACCCCCCGAGCGAGCCGGAGGAGTGATCGCGTATGGCCCGCTCCGCGTCTCCGTGAGAAATCGCTCTCGCGCCTTGACCTCGAGGCGCCGGATCCTCGACGATGGCTGAATCCCCGGCTCGACGGCCGGGAGCCGATGGCCATGCCGGGTGATCCGGCGAGAGCGTGGCCGCGCGGTCCGCTCGAAGGGAGATAGTGAGATCGTGATGCGTCAATTGATCTTCGCCGCCGCGCTGCTCGTGGCGGGCTGCGGCGGCGGGCCCGACTTCGCTTGTGACGTCACCCAGAGCGCGGGCGGCATCACGTCCCACGGATGCACCGAGATCGACAACATCGACTCGACCCAGGTCGACGCGGCGGCGAGCTCCTGCGCGGAGCAGAAAGGCGTCGTGGTCGACTCGTGCTCGAGCGACGGCGACCTCGGGTTCTGCGCGATCACCCAGGGCGGCATCACCATCGATATCCACTTCTACTCCGCGGGCGGCGTCACCGCGGCGCTGGCCTCGCAGGCTTGCGACGAGATCAAGGGGACCTGGACAGGGAGCTGATCCGCGGCGAGACTCCCGCGGCCGGCAGGCTCGGCCGGCCGCGCGGGGCGCTACTCGAAGCCCAGCGCCGAGAGCCGATCCTGGAGCCACAGATAGAGCACCAGGCCCGGCGCGAGCGTGAGGAGCGCCAGCATCCAGCCGAGGGGGGTGAGCTTGCGATCCGCGGCGCGGACGAAGTACCGCCCGACACCCGAGGAGCCGTCCCCGGGGGCGCCGATGACGATCAGGAGCAGGCCGAACATCACGAACGCGGGCGAGAGGAGGAGCGCCTTCATCGACGTGGAGACCTTCGGCGCGTTGGCCTCGGCGTCGCAGAGCACGTCGAAGAAGCTCACCTTGAGGAGCCATCCGCCGATCCCCAGGAGGGCGATCCCGGCGCCGCGCGCCTTCAGATCAGTCGCCTTTGCAGACTCCATATCTCGGCTCACTTCCCCTGGAAATCAGGCTCGCGCTTCTGCACCCACGCCGCGATGCCCTCGAAGCAGTCGTTGGAGCCGAGGCACTTCAACTGCCCCTTCTTCTCCAGGTCGAGGGCCGTATCGATGGTCCCGCCGAGGCCGGCGCGGACAGCGCGCTTGATCTCGGCGTAGGCGAGCGGAGGGCCGTTGGCGAGCTTGCGCGCCAGGGCCATCCCCTCTTCGCGGATCGAGGCCGCGGGGACGACGCGGTTGGCGAGGCCGAGGCTCTCGGCGCGGGCGGCGTCGACGGGCTCGCCGAGGAGGATGATCTCCATGGCGCGGCCGAGGCCGACGAGGCGCGGGAGCCAGAAGGTGCCGCCGCCGTCGGGCATCAAGCCGATCTTCACGAATTTCTCCTGGAGGTACGCGCCCTCGGCGAGCACGCGCAGATCGCACGCGAGGGCGATGTCGCAGCCGAAGCCCACCGCGCCGCCCTCGACGAGGGCGAGCACCGGCTTGGGCGCGCCGACGATGGCGCGGATGATCGCGTGGTAGGAGTCGAGCGTGGCGTCGAGGTTGTCGAGGCCGCCGTCGGCCATGGCCGTCTTGAGATCGGCGCCGGAGCAGAAGGCCCCGCCCGCGCCGGTGATCACGATGGCCCGCACGCTCGCGTCCGCAGCCAGGGCCGAGACCTGCGCGCCCAGCGCCTTGAGCAGCGCGGCGTCGAGCGCGTTCTTCGCCCTGGGGCGGTTGAGGGTCAGGACGGCGACCTTGCCGTCGCGCTCGAGGAGGAGGACGTCGTCGGACATGGCCCCGGGCTTAAGCGAGCGACCGCCGGAAACCAAGCTCGATTGCGTCAGGTGCCGGCGTCAAACAGGCCTGTGCGCCGGCGCTTCTCTGGTCTGTTCCAGCTCGTCTTTATACGCTCGCGCCCTCGAGCGCGATGCCCTGCGCGTCGCCGAGCGCCTCTTTCGAGCCCGCAGCAGTCTCATCCCGCTGCGGGGTCTGTTCCAGGTTCATGTACGCGTCGAGCGCGCGCGTCAGCGGCCTGATCGTCCGCGGCTGGCCGCGACGCAGCAACACGCTCGCGGGCCCGTCGAGGTTCTGCGTGAAGAGCTCCAGGACCGTCCCGCGCCGGTCGAGATCGGGCATGAAGTACCGCCGCTCCTGCGTGCGACCCCCGAAGACCGCGACGTACGCGTCCGCGGACCGATCCTCCGCGTGGGTCACCTCGCGGAAGCCCATGCGCGTGGCGAAGTCCGCCCAGCTCCCGCCGGCGGGGAGCAGCCCGAACTTCCGGAACGTGCCTTTCCAGCTGGCCGGCTCCAGGACCAGGCGGAGCGTGCCTGCCCGCGCCGCGCCGAGCACGCCGCGGAGCTCCGCGCGATCGAAGATCGTGGGCCGCTGAAGGATGAGCCCCTGTTCCTGAATGGCGATGAGCAGGTTGGCCTGGTGGACGAGCGTCCGCCGGTAGGCCTCGATCCGGCGGCTCTCTCCGCTCGGCAGGCCCGGCGTGCGGGCGCGGAGCCCCAGCGCGCGCGCCTCGCGGTACAGGACGAAGCCCTCCTGGATGTAGCCGAGCGCGTCGTCGATCCAGCCCGCGGCGATGGCCCGGCGCACCGCCTCGACCCCGCCGCCTCCGACCTCCGCCGTCATGAAGAGATCGTAGGCGAAGCCGATCCGGTCGTAGATCTCCGTGTTCCCCTCCACGAGCGCGGCGCGCAGCCCGCCCGCGGTCTCGACCAACCAGCGCAGCGGCGAAGGCGGGAGCGCTTCTCGGCGGAGCGCCGCGACCATCAACCGCTGCATTGACGTGCAGGCGGCGGCGAGCAGATCGTTTTCGAGCATGAACGCGCCGAGCGCCCGCAGCGAGCGGAGCACCTGGGCCGCCGGGGCGCCGGCTTCGAGCGCGTGGACGATGGCCAGCGTGCTCTCCGCGATGCAGATCCACGAGCCCACCTCGCGCGCTGCATACTTGCCGAAGGTGAGCCAGGTCGAGAGCGGCGGATCGCCGAGGTACCGAGTGAAGCTGACGTCCAGCGCCTGATACGTGGCGACGATTATCGCGTTGGCCTGCGTCCCGCAGAGCCCCTCGTCGCCCGGCGCCCAGGCGCGCACGGGCATCAGGTCCAGCATCGGGAGGGGCTCGTAGGTGAACCCCTCGCCGCCTCCGGCCGGGCCGTGAGATCCAGAACGAGCCCCTGCACAGCGGATCTCGTCCAGGATCGCGCGCATGCACGCTTCGCCCTTCGCCTCCTCGATCGTTCTCCGCGCGCCTTGCGCCCTTCCTCGATTCGCCATGCTCCTGCCCTCGGACCAGCACTGGTGGGCCACGCGCCCATTTTCGTGCCGCTCAACAGTGGTTGCGTGGACGGCGGTCGACAGAGTCGAGAACCCGCGAACGTATCACGCCTACATCAGGACGAGGTGTGATCCTCCACTGATCCGGTAGGCAGTCTCGCTGCCCCGCGGCGCCGGCGAACACGGAGCGCCGGGCCCAGCGCCCCGCACCCCCTGCAGGGTTCACGCGCGCGACGAAGCGCCAGGATGCGCCGCGAGGCTGTTGGGCCCGTTGTACAGACCTTGAACTATGCGAAACTGCTCGCCATGGCCGATACGGCGGAGAGCGATCTCGAGCAGCTGCGGTCCGAGCTACAGCGGGCGCAGCAGCGAAACCAGGAGCTCGAGGCGCAGCTCAGCGCAGACTGGGCGCAGCAGAGGAGACACTGGCTTTACATGGCCCTCAACTCGGCGCGCATCGGCGTGTGGGAGTGGGACGTGGCGCTCGACAAGGTCGTGTGGAGCGACGCTCTGTTCGAGATCTACGGTGTCTCACGCGAGACGTTCGCCTGCACGCGCGAGGCCTACATGATGGCCGTGCACCCCGACGATCGAGAGCGCGTCGGCAAGGCGATCGAGAGAGCGATGACCACCGAGCACCGCGACTTCTTCTTCGAAAGCCGCGTGCTGCTGCCCAACGGTGAGGTCCGGCATACCTCGTCGTACGGGCTCGCTGTCCTCGACGAGAACGGGCGGCCGTGTCAGCTCAGCGGAGCAGTGCTCGACCTCACCGAGCGCGTGCGCGAGGAGCAGCACCGCCTGACGATGCAGCAGGAGCTGATCGAGGCTCAGCAGAGGACGCTGCGCGAGCTCGGCGCGCCGATCATCCCGCTCGCCGAGGGCATGCTGGTGATGCCGCTCGTCGGCGCGCTCGATCCGACGCGCGCCGAGCAGGTGCTCGAGTCGCTGCTCGACGCGGTCTCGGCCCGACGCGCGCAGACGGTGATCCTCGACATCACGGGCGTGCCGACGATGGACGTCGAGGTCGCTCGCGCGATCATGAAGGTCGTGCCAGCGGTGCGCCTGCTCGGCGCCGAGGTCGTGCTCACCGGCATCCAGCCCGTGCTCGCGCGGACGCTGGTCGAGCTCGACATCGACATGCAGCAGATCGTGACCCGCGCCAACCTGCAGGAAGGCCTGGAGCACGCCGCCCTGATCAAGGCACAGCGGCGCTCCTGACGCACAGAGGCAGCGGAGCCCCTCCGGATCGGAGAGCGTGGTTACCAGGCTCGGAGACCAAGCCCTGTCGCGCTACCGCTTCTCCGCCTCCGCGCGCTTGGCCTCGTCCCAGTACCCGTCGAGCTCTTCGAGCGTGAGCTTGTCGTCGGCCACCGAGGCCGGCCACCCGCCGTGCGCGCTCTGCACGCGCGCCTCGACGTGATCGAAGCGCCGGGTGAACTTGTCGATCGTCCGCCGGAGCGCGCCCTCGGCGTCGACGTCGATGTGGCGCGCGAGGTTCACCAGCGCGAAGAGCGTGTCGCCGAGCTCGGCCTCGATCTGATCCTTGTCGCCGGAGGCGATGGCCTCGTCGAGCTCGCCCAGCTCTTCGGCCACCTTGGCGCGCGAGCCGCGGGCGTCGGGCCAGTCGAAGCCGACGCGCGCGACCTTCTCGCCGATGCGCTGCGCCCGCGTCAGCGCGGGGAGGCTGCGCGGCACGCCGCCGAGGACGCCGCGGTTCTTCTCGGGCTTGCCCGCGCGCTCGGTCGCCTTGATCCGCTCCCAGTTCTGGAGGACCTCCTTGGCGTCGCTGGCCGAGCCGTCGGCGAACACGTGCGGGTGGCGGCGCACGAGCTTGTCGCAGATCGCCGCGACGACGTCGTCGGGCCCGAAGGAGCCCTCGCTGCGGCCGAGCTCGGCCTGAAAGACGATCTGGAGCAGCAGGTCCCCGAGCTCCGCGCGCATCTCGCCGCGATCGCCGCTGTCGATGGCGTCGACGACCTCGCACGCCTCTTCCATCGTGTAGCGGCGCAGCGAGGCGAACGTCTGCTCGCGATCCCAGGGGCAGCCGTCGGGCGCGAGCAGGCGCTGCATCAGCTCGACGAGGCGGGGAAACGTCGCCCCGACCTGCTCGGCGAGCGGAGGAGCGACGACGGGATCGAAGGGGCGCGACATGGCGCGCTCCATTAGCACAGGAGGCGCGAGGGCTACCCGCGCAGCTCGGTTAGCTTGGCCCGCACGGCGTCGGCGTGGCCGGCCGCCTTCACCTTCGGCCAGTAGTGCGCGACCTTGCCCGCCGGATCGATCAGCACCGTGGAGCGGATGATCCCCAGGCTCTTCTTGCCGTAGAGGTTCTTCTCGCCCCACGCGCCGTACTTCTCGAGCGTCCCGTGCTCGGGATCCGACAGCAGCGTGATCGTGAGCGCGCGCTTCTTGATGAACTTCTGGTGGCTCTCCGGCGAGTCCGCGCTGCACCCGAGCACCGTGGCGTCGAGGCCTTCGAAGCCCGCGAGCCCCGCGGTGAAGTCGCAGGCCTGGGTCGTGCAGCCGGGCGTGTCGTCCTTGGGATAGAAGTAGAGGACCACCCAGCGGCCCGCGAAATCAGCGAGCTTCACCGTCTTGCCGTCCTGGTTTTTCAGGGAGAACGCCGGGGCTTTCTTCCCGATCTCGATCTTCGCGCCGGACTCCGTCATCGCTCGATGCCTCCAGTTGTGGCGCGACGATACGCCGCACCGGCGCGCCGCGGAAGCCTGGTTGGCCCGGGATCCTTGCGGCTGGACAGCGCGAGGAGTACCTGCACGCGGTGAACACCGCTGTCCCCACGCACCCGATCGCCCGCCTGCCCGAAGAATGGCGCACCCAGCTCGCTGCCCGCGGGGAGCGCGCCTTCGCGGCCAAGCAGGTGTTCGACTGGATCCACAAGCGCGGGGTCGTCGACGCCGCGGCGATGAGCAACCTGGCGCCGCGCCTGCGCGAGGCGCTCGCGGCGGAGGGCCTCGCGCCCGGCCTCTGCGTGCCCGAGCAGGTCCACCGCTCCAGCGACGGGACGCGCAAGATCGCGGCGCGGCTGCGCGACGGCGCGCTGATCGAGACGGTGCTGCTCCCCTCGGTCTCCGGCCCGGGCTCCTCGGCGAGCCGCGACGCGGACGACGACGACGACGACGGCGAGGCCGAGCCCCACGGCAGCTCCCCGCACACGCGCGTCACCCAGTGCATCTCGACGCAGGTCGGCTGCGCCATGGGCTGCGTCTTCTGCGCGAGCGGCGTCGCCGGCTTGAAGCGCCACCTCGGCGCCGAGGAGATCGTCGCGCAGGTGCTCCTCGGCCGCTCGCTCCTCGACGAGGGCGAGGGGCTCCGCAACGTCGTGTACATGGGCATGGGCGAGCCGCTCCACAACTACGAGGCCACCGCGCGCTCGATCCGCCTGCTCACCCACCCCGAAGGGATCGGCCTCTCCACGCGACGCGTGACCATCTCCACCTCGGGCCTGGTCCCGGAGATCGGCCGCCTCGGCGAGGACTTCAAGGGCCAGGTCGCGCTGGCGATCTCGCTCCACGCCGCCGACGACACCACGCGATCGGCGCTGATGCCGATCAACCGCCGCTACCCGCTGGCCGAGCTGATCAAGGCGCTGCACGCCTATCCCCTGCCCAAGCGGCGGCGGATCACCATCGAGTACACCCTGGTCTCCGGCAAGAACGACGATCCCGCCGAGGCCAAGAAGGTCGCTCGCCTGCTCCGCGGTCTGCCGGTGAAGATCAACCTCATCCCCATGAACCCCATCGACGCCTCCACCCTCGGCCCGCCGAGCTTCGCGCGCGTGGGCGCCTTTCAGCAGGTGCTGATCGACGCCGGCTACTCCTGCTTCGTCCGCAAGCAGCGCGGCGACGACGTGGCCGCCGCCTGCGGGCAGCTCGTGCTCATCGGGGCCAAGCCCAAGGTGAAGGGCTTTCGCCCCGCCGCGCAGTCGTGATCATCGCCACCGTCGCGCTCTGGAAAAATACCGCAGCTTCATAGTGTTGACGGCGCGCTGCGGAGAGCGGCTATCGTGGGGGGATGATTCATAAAGCTCATCCCTTCGCCGCCGCCGCCGCTGTCTCTGTCGCCCTCTGCGCCTCGTCGGCCTTCGCGGCGACCCTCTCTGTCGGTCCGGGAAAGATGTACGCCAAGCCCTGTGACGCCGGCAAAGACGCCAAGGACGGCGACACCATCGAGATCGACGCCGCCGGCAGCTACGCCGGCGATGTCTGCGAGTGGAACCAGACCAACCTCACCCTCAAAGGCGTGAACGGGCGCCCGAAGATCGACGCCACCGGGACCACCATCCCCAACGGCAAAGGCATCTGGGTCTTCCACGGCGACACCACGACGGTGGAGAACGTCGAGCTCGTCGGCGCCTCGGTCCCCGACGCCAACGGCGCCGGCATCCGCCACCAGGGCCTGAACCTGACGGTCCGCGGCTGCTACTTCCACGACAACCAGAATGGCATCCTCGGCGCGCCGAGCAAGAACGACACGGGAGAGGTGCTGATCGAGCGCTCCGAGTTCGCGAAGAACGGCGCGGGCGACGGCCAGTCGCACAACATGTACCTCAACCACTACGCCAAGTTCACGCTTCAGTACTCGTACTCGCACAGCTCCAACCTCGGTCACCTCGTGAAGTCGCGCGCCGTCGAGTCTCACATCCTCTATAACCGCCTCTCCGACGACGAGTCGGTCAACGTCAGCTACGAGATCAACCTGCCCAACGGCGGCAAGAGCTACGTGATTGGCAATCTCATCGAGCAGGCCAGCGACCCCAACGGCGAGCAGAACGGCGGCATCATCGACTACGGCTCCGAGATGGCCCAGCCCGGCAGCGATCTCTTCGTCCTCAACAACACCGTCGTCAACAACCGGACCAAGGGCGGCACGTTCGTCCAGATCAACGGCTCGGTGTCGACGCCCGCGGTGCTCCGCAACAACATCTTCACCGGCGGCGGCACCGTCTGCAACCAGGCCAGCGCGGTGCTCGACCACAACTTCACCGACGATCCCAAGCTCGTCGACGCGGCCAACCACGACTACCACCTCCTCCCCGACTCGCCCTGCGCCGAGGCGGGCGCCGATCCGGGGATGGGAGATGGTCAGTCGTTGACACCCACGCTCCAGTACGTTCACCCGACCTCGTTCGAGAAGCGCACCACGGTGGGCACGATCGACATCGGCGCCTACGAGCTCGGCGGCGGCAGCACCGGCAGCGGCGGCGGGACGGGCGTGGGCGGCGGCGCGGCGACCACCACCACCGGCGGCGGCGGCAGCGCGGCGACCACCACCACCGGCGGCGCGGGCGGCGGCAGCGGCGGCGGCAGCGCCAGCGGGAGCGGCGACGAGAGCGGCTGCGGGTGCAGCGTGGTCGGCGACGACAGCCCCGGCCGCGCGGCGTCGGCGCTGCTCCTGCTCGCGGCGGCGCTCGTGGTGCGGCGTCGGCGCGCCAGCTGAGATCGAGCTGCGACGACGGCGCGCGCGAGTCGAGATCTTGCCGCGCCCTCGCGGCGGTGGCGCGGCGAGAGGCGACATGCCATCGCCTCTCGCCGCGCGGTCGCGCGCAGAGGGATCGAGCAGCGTGGCGAACGACATCGTCGAAAGCGGAGAGCCGGAGCTGCTCGATCTGCGCTCCGGGCGCTCCGTGTGGGAGCTCGCCGCAGCAGAGCCTCGGGCCGGCACCGAGCTCGTTCACGGCACCACCGCCGAGGTGATCATCGTCGGCGCCGGCATCACCGGCGCCTTCCTCGCCGAGCGGCTCACGCGCGATGGGCGCGACGTCCTCGTGCTCGATCGCCACGCGCCCCAGACCGCCAGCACCGCGGCCAGCACCGCCTTGCTCCAGTGGGAGATCGACGCGCCGATGCTCGAGCTCGAGGACAAGCTCGGCTTCGAGAGCGCCGCGACCGTCTACCGGCGGAGCTGCGAGAGCGTGCGCCGGATCGGCGATCTGGTGCAGGCGCTCGGGCGCGCGGCGGGCTTCGCGCGGCGCGACACCCTCTATTTCGCCGGCTCGGATCTCGATCTCGCCCTCTTGAAAGAAGAGCTGCAGCTCCGCCTCCGCGCCGAGCTCCCGAGCGCGCTGCTCGAGCGGGAGGCCTTGCTCGCGCGCTTCGGCTTCGACCGCAGCGCCGCGCTGGTCTCGAGCGGATCGGCGGAGGTGGATCCGGTCAAGCTCGCGCGGCACTTGCTCGACGCCGCCGTGGCGCGCGGCGCGCGCGTCGTGTCTCCCGCGCTCGTCGAGGACTACGCGACCTCGCTGGAGTCCGCCTCCGTGCGCACCAGCACCGGAGTCGAGGTCCGCGGCAAAGCCCTGATCCTCGCCAATGGATACGAGATGCCGGCCTTCGTCCCGGCCCGCATTCACCGCATCGCCTCGACCTGGGCCCTCGCGACCAGGCCCCAGCCGCCCGGCGTGATCTGGCCCGGTCGAGCCCTGGCGTGGGAGGCCTCGACTCCCTACTTCTACCTCCGGTCCACGCCCGAGGATCGCATCATCATCGGCGGCGAAGACGAGGAGCTGACCGATCCCGCAGCCCGAGATGCCTTGACGAAGAGCAAGATTCCCCTCCTCCTCGGCAAGCTCGAGAAGCTGCTCCCCGGCGCGAGGCGCGAGGTCGAGACAGCGTGGACAGGCTTCTTCGGCGAGACGGAGGACGGGCTGCCCCTGATTGGCCAGGTCCCCGGACACCCCCGCTGCTATGCGGCCTTTGGCTACGGCGGCAATGGCATCACCTTCAGCGCGCTGGCGGCGGATCTCATCGCCGGCCTCCTCGACGGGCGGCGGGATCCCCTCCTCGATCTCTTCGCCGTCGACCGCGGCTGAGCGCGGGAAAGCGCGCCGCTCGCCGCCTCGATCATCGAGCGCTTGACGAGGGCGGCGACGCCTCGTAATTCCTTCGTGTGCTAAAGAAAATCCTCATCGCCAACCGCGGCGAGATTGCCTGCCGCATTCTCCGCACCTTGAAGCGCCTCGGCATCGCCTCGGTCGCGGTGTACTCCGACGCCGACGCCCAGGCGCCGCACGTGAAGCTCGCCGACGAGGCGGTGCGGATCGGTCCGCCGCCGGTCAAGGACAGCTACCTCGACATGGGGGCAGTGCTGGCCGCCGCGATCAAGACCGGCGCCGACGCCATCCACCCGGGCTACGGTCTGCTCAGCGAAAAGGCTTCGTTTGCCGAGGCCGCGGCGTCGGCGGGGCTCACCTTCATCGGCCCTCCGCCCGCGGTGCTCGACGCCTTCGGCGACAAGATCAAGGCGCGCAACGTGGCGCGCGCGGCGGGCGTCTCGCCGCCCCCCGGCACCGACGGGCCGATCGACGCGGGGAACCTCGAAGAGATCACGCGCGAGGCCGAGCGCATCGGCTACCCGCTCCTGGTCAAGGCCGCGGGCGGCGGCGGCGGGATCGGCATGCAGCTCGTCGAGGATCCGGCGAAGCTCGCCCGCGCGGTCCAGGCCTGCTCCGACCGCGGCAAGAGCGCCTTCGCCGACGCGCGCGTGTACCTCGAGCGCTACGTGCGCGCGCCGCGGCACATCGAGGTGCAGGTGCTCTGCGACGG
>FSTQ01000343.1_pt1 | contig 27132 bp, 15 predicted proteins | sample 1637281 | NCBI WGS metagenome assembly FSTQ01 (sample SAMEA3914818, study PRJEB12502) | metagenome | biome: forest; material: soil | place: Canada | collected 2010-06-26 | depth 0.1 m
CCTCGCCCAGGAAAAGACGGGCGAGTTCTGGGTCGACGGCCAGCTCTTCGGCCGCCCGCGCTGCCACACCAGCGGCGACTTCGAGCACGCCGAGGTCGCGGTCTTCGTCGGCAAGAACCCCTGGCAATCGCATGGGTTCCCGCGCGCGCGCGTCGCCCTGCGCGCCCTCTCCACCGATCCCGCGCGCGCCCTCATCGTCATCGATCCCCGCCGCACCGAGACCGCCGAGCTCGCCGACATCCACCTCCAGGTCCGCCCCGGCACCGACGCGTTCTGCCTGAGCGCCCTCCTCGGCGTCCTCGTGCAAGAGAACCGCGTCCACCACGAGTTCCTCGAGAGTCGTACGACCTCGTACGACCTCGTGCGCGAGGCCTTCGCGGCCATCCCCGTCGCGGAGTACTGCGCGCGCTGCGGCGTCCCCGAGGCCCGCCTGCGCGAGGCCGCGCGCCGCATCGCCGCCGCCGAGAGCGTGGCGACGTTCGAGGACCTCGGCGTGCAGCAAGGCCCGCACAGCACGCTCTGCTCGTACCTCGAGAAGCTCGTCTACCTGCTCACCGGCAACTTCGGCAAGCGCGGCACGATGAACATCCACACCCGCATGGCGAGCCTCGGCGGGGGCCGCGAAGGCGGCCGCGTCAGCCCCGTCGGCGGGCACCGGATCATCACCGGCCTCATCCCGGCCAACGTCATCCCCGACGAGATCCTCACCGATCACCCCAAGCGCTTCCGCGCGATGCTCATCGAGAGCGCCAACCCGGCGCACTCGCTCGCCGACAGCCAGCGCATGCGCGAGGCCCTCGCCGCGCTCGACACGGTGGTGGTGATCGACGTCGCCATGACCGAGACCGCGCGCCTCGCCCACTACGTGCTCCCCGCGTCCTCGCAGTACGAGAAATGGGAGGCCACGTTCTTCAACCTCGAGTTCCCGCGCAACATCTTCCAGCTCCGCGCGCCGATCCTCGAGCCGCTCCCGGGCACGCTGCCCGAGCCCGAGATCCACCGCCGCCTCGTCCGCGCGCTCGGCGCGATCAAGGACAAGGACCTCGTCTATCTCCACGCCGCCGCCGCGCGCATCCGCACCGAGGGGCGCGACGCCTTCGCCGACGCCTTCTTCCAGGTCACCACCGCGAACCCCGGCCTCGCCCCGCTCGCGCCGATCCTGCTCTACGAGACCCTCGGCCCCACGCTCCCCGACGGCGCCGCCTCGGCCGCCCTGCTCTGGGGCGCCGCCCACCTCTGCGCCATGAGCTACCCCGACTCCCTCCGCCGCGCCGGCTTCAGCGGCGAGGTGCGCGAGCTGGGCGAGCAGCTCTTCGACGCCATGCTCACCCACCGCTCGGGCATCACCTTCACCGTCGACGACTACGAAGAGACGTGGAAGCGCCTCGATACGCCGGACAAGCGCGTCCGCCTCGCCATCCCCGAGCTCCTCGCCCAGCTCCGCGCCCTCCCTTCGAACAACCTGTCGAAGCGCGACCTCGACTACCCCTTCATCCTCGCCGCCGGCGAGCGCCGCTCCGGCACCGCCAACACCATCTTCCGCGACCCCGCCTGGCGAAAGAAGCCGGCCGACGCCGCCCTCCGCCTCTGCCCGAGCGACGCCGTCCGCCTCGGCATCCTCGAAGGCGGCCGCGCCCGCATCACCACGCGCCGCGCCAGCGTGATCGTCGCCGTCGAGATCACCGACACCCTCCAGCCCGGCCACGCCACCTTGCCCAACGGCCTCGGCGTCTCGTACCCCGACGGCGAAGGCGGCAGCGACGTGAACGGCGTCGCCCCCAACGAGCTCACCGCCTCCGGCGACCGCGACGAGATCGCGGGGACTCCGTGGCACAAGCACGTGCCCGCGCGCATCGAAGCGGCCTGAGCGCCGCAACAGAGCAAAGCCACTGAAGCTTGCCAAGGGCGCAGAGCACATCTGGCCGCGCTACGCGCCCCATTCAACCATGCGTCACGCCGTCGTGGGCCGGCTCGAAGATCGTCTTGCTCTGAAGACGCACCGTCCTCGATGCTGGCCACTCAGACCGCGTTTCCTCGCGAAAATTCCCGGTGTCCTCGTGGTCTCGCCCTTGCAATCAAGCGAGGTGAGGCTTGCCAGCCTCCTGGAGGACGCATGGAAGTACCGAGCTATTTCACCGACTTTCTACACGATATCCGCCCCACCGACACGCAACGAGAGGAGCTGAAGAAAGGCCACATCCAGCTCCGAGCACGCCTTTTGGCTCACGAGCCGCTCAAGCCCGCCATCGTGACGACCTTCCTTCAAGGCAGCTACCGCCGCTCCACCGCGCTGCGCCCCGCGCCGAAGCGGCGCTCGGACGTGGACATCGTCGTCGTCACGCGCCTGCACGAAGAGGAGTACTCGCCCAGTGAAGCTCTCGAGCTCTTTCGACCCTTCATGAGAGAGCATTACAAGGGTGATTACCGATACCAGGGCCGCTCCATCGGGATCTCCCAGGGGAGCCTGGATATGGATCTGGTCCTGACGTCTTCCCCGCCGGAGCGCGTCATGGGCATCTTGCCTGACGACCTCGATCAGCCGCTCGACGAGGAGAGCGTCAAGAAGTCCATTCGCGCTGCCTGGAAAGACGCCGCGCTGCGCATCCCGGATCGTGAGGCCAGCCGCTGGGAGGACACCAATCCCCTCGCGCAGATCGAGTGGACCCACGAAAAGAACGCGGCCACGAGCGGTCACTACGTCAACGTGGTCAAGGCGATCAAGTGGTGGAAGTACGACAAGTACCCTGAGCTCGAGAAGCCGCAAGGCTACACCATCGAACGAATCGTCGCCGAGACCTGCCCGGACGGGATCAGCTCCGTCGCCGAGGGCGTGACGAGGACGCTGGAAGAGATCGTCCGTCGCTTCGGCGGAGGCAAACCGGTGCTCCCGGACCACAGCACCGGTCTTGACGACCTGCGCCGCCTCGAGCCTGCGGATTTTCACCGCTTCTACGGGCTCGTAGCCGCCGCGGCGACCGTCGCTCGCCAGGCCTTGAACACCGAGGAACTCGCGAAGAGCGTGACCCTCTGGCAGGAGCTCTTCGGCGACAGGTTCCCGCCGCCCCCGAAGAGCGGCGGCGAAGGGCCCAAGGGGGGGTTCACCGAGCGAAGCGGCTCGACGCCGATGCCTGACCACCGACGCTTTGCATGAGCGCCGTGGAGACACGACCCAGCGCCTCGCTGCGAGGGGGAAGAAGATCGCTCGAGGGAATCGAAGGCGTGAAAATCACGGAGGACCTCCGCTTCCACGCGCTCGTGGGTCGCTTCTCTCTGCGGCTCCGGCTCTCCCTCGCCGAGGTCCAGAGCCAATCACCTGTCCCTCTCACGAGCGACTGGGTCGTGCTCATCGACCCGTGCTATCCACTCGGACCCATCAAGGTTCATCCAGCCCGCGAGGGCGGCTTGCGCGGGACCTTCCCTCATCAAGCCATCAATCGCGAACAAGCAAGAGAGATCCCCTGGCTCAGCGGGAATCTCTGCCTCGAAACGCCGGAGCGCGCGCCGCTGGGTCGCCTCGCTCTCACGCAGGAGCCATCGCATCCGGATCTCCGCCTCCGCTGGCATGTACTTCGCGCCATGGACTGGTTGGAAGCGGCGGCCAGCGGGAGGCTGCTTCAGCCCGGAGACCCCTTCGAGCTCCCCGCGGTGCTGGTGGCGCCTGATCAACCGCTCACGCTGGTCTTCTCCGAAGATCAGCGCTCGCTCCTGACATGGCTCGCCACGAAGGAGCGCGTGGGACGAGCGACGCTGATCGACGCCGCTGGAAAGCACGCTGTCGTCGCTGAGTTCAGTCACATCGATGGACGGTCCATCATGGCGGCGCGCTGGGGATATGCTCTCTCGGAGAGCGCGCTGCCGCGCATACCCGCGCTCTGGATGCGGCTCGACGCGCCGCCCACGCTCCACCCATGGCAAGCGCCCTGCACCTTCGGGGGATTGCGTCGTGCCGCGCGAACGCAGGGGATCGAGCTGGACGCGATGCTTCGACCGCTCGTGAATCATCTCCGTGATCATGAACGCTCGATCCTGCTCCTCGGCTCTCCAATTCCGGAGAGGGTAGGAGAGCAGCCTGCGCAGATGCACTGGCAAGTCTTCGAGCTGCCCCGTCCGGGCGCGAAGAAGGCGGAGACGCCGCCGTCCCGACGCAGCCCACGCCAGCAGCGCAGCTATTTACGAGGCTTTCGCGACAACGCGCTCGGCCGCTGGCAAAAAGAGCGTCAGGGCAAGCTAGCCGATGAGAGACCTCTGAGATGGCTCAACTCCGAGAACTGGCACTCGGATCGAACGGGAGCGCGCGGACGGTTCATGGAACAGCTTCGACTCTCGAAGATCGCGATCGTTGGCGTCGGCGCGCTGGGCGCTCTGCTCGGCGAGCTCCTGATCCGCGGGGGAGCGGAGGACGTCCTGCTCATCGATCATGACAAGCTCGCCGTGGGAAACCTCGTTCGACACCCTCTTCACATGGACGCTCTGGGTGAGAACAAAGCCAGAGCGCTCGCCGAGCACCTCAACACCTGCTCGCCCCACGCCCGAGTCGCCGCGGTTGATTCAATTCTCCCCTGGGATCCACAAAAAGCTCAGGAGCAGATCGCCGACCGCCAGATCCTCCTCGATTGCACGGGGGAGGACGGGCCGCTCGAGGTTCTGGCGCAGATCGCGTCGCCCGAGCCAAAATTATTCTTCTCGATCTCTGTAGGTCGCGCAGCGCGCCGACTCTACTTCTTTTCGGCGAGCGCGCGCTCGTTTCCCCGTGACGAGTTCCATGCCCAGCTCACACCCTGGCTAACCACAGACTGGCAAGGCGTGAGCACGCGTGATCTCCCCTGGGAAGGCGCGGGCTGCTGGCACCCGCTCTGGCCAGGCAGGCTGGACGATCTGATGCTCCTGGCGGCCACGAGCGCGAAGCTACTCGAAGCGGGCGCGGCCAAGCCCGAGGCCTCGCCGCGGCTGCAGGTATTCGAACGTTGGAACGATGCGGACGAAACCTTCGCTGGACTACGACGTGTTCTGACCCCCGAGTCAGGAGAGCACCATGGTTGAAGCCCTCGATCTCGGTTCGGCTGATCGCCGCTTCGGTCTGTCACTCGGAAAACCTCAGGTGCGGTCACTCCTCCGGCTCACGCGAGCTGCCGGCACCAAGGAGACGGGCGGCATCCTGGTGGGTCGTTACAACGACGGGCTCGACCGCGCCGAGGTGCTCACCGTCTCCAGACCTCCGAGGGACTCGAAGGCCGGTCGGTATCATTTCGAGTGCGGTACAGAGGGGCTCGAAGCGTGGCTATTGAAGCTCTGGCGCTCCCCCGCGCGCACCTACTACCTCGGTGAGTGGCACTTCCATCCGTACGCCTCCGCCGAGGCCAGCGCGCATGATCGAGCGCAGATGCGCGCCATCGCTCGGGACACGCGCTATGCGTGCCCCGAACCCGTGCTCCTCATCCTGGGCGGAGATCCCCGCAACGCATGGCAAGTGCGCGCCTACGTGTTCCCCCGCGACAGCGACACCGTCTCGCTTGGCGTGCTCGAGATCGCGAGAGAGCGAGCCTGACGGTCGCCGTCCAGTCGTGTGGACACTCGCGGATTCACCTGTCCAGCAACGTGGACGCCCGGTCGTCGCCGTTGGCTCAGAGACCAGATAAGCAAGCGAAAGGCGCCTGGAACGCTCCTTGCTGCCGCGGACAGGAGACAGCGAAGAGCTCGTTGCCGTTCCAGCAACGAGCGCTCGCCCTCGCCTACCTGCTCCAGCAGCTCACCAATGGCTACCCCGCAGCACGCGAACAACCTCGCTGACATCCTCGCTCTCGCCCTCGCGAAGCCCGCGCCACACCGGGAGAGCGCCTCCTCTGCCGATCTGCGCCCCTATCCGCGCCGCCGCCCTGTCGACGATGTCGAGCATCCGCCCCTGCGACTCCACCTCTCGCCCCGCCAGCCACGCAGCGCCGCTCCACGAGAGCCGCCGCGAGGCCCGCAGCGTGAGGCTGCTCGAAGCCTCCCAGAGCCTCCCCGCGCGGCCGCGAAGGCGCTCGAGGCCAGGCGATACGCGGCAGAGATCGTCGTGAAAAGCACCCATCTCTCCATCCACGAGGGTGTTGATCCGGAAGAAATCAGCTCGCAGCGAGGGGAGCTTCTCCCGCGGGCACGTCGTGGCGACAGCGACCGGCAAATCCACGAGCAGATGCGCGTTCATCCCGAGATAGATGTGCTGGAGCAGCGTCGCCTCGGGCTCCGCGGCGACGTCGAAGGCCACGCGCCACGCCGCCCGGACGCCGCCTTCGCCGCCGCGATAACGCCGCACACCGTCGAGGTAGAGATTGGCAAAAGCGACGTCGAGCCGCTCCATCTGCGGCCCATCTTCGAAGAACCCAGCGCGAATACCCCGGGTGACAGCGGTGGTCACTCGCGTGTACAGCGCAGCGAAGTAGCCGATCCGGCTCCCTTCGCTCTCAGCGACCTCGGTGACGGCTCGCATCTCGGTGATGACCTGATCAAGAGTGGTGGCTTGCATGGCCGCCGCGGACTGCATCCCCTGTGCCAGGGGCGAACAGGCACGTCGAGGCACACATGAAATTACTCTCTGCTCACTCTCATGGAGGCCATCGCAGCATATGACGAAGAAGATCAAGGTAGCAATCCTCGGCGGCGGCATCGGCGGCCTCTCCGCAGCGCACGAGCTCGCGGAGCGGGGCGGGGACTTCGAGGTGCATGTCCACGAAGGTGGCCAGGCGCTCGGCGGCAAGGCCCAGAGTCAATTTCTGGCCGGCACCGGCAAGGACGGCAGGCTCGATCTCCCCGGCGAGCATGGGTTTCGCTTCTTCCCCGCCTGGTACAAGCACATCCCCGACACCATGAGTCGAACCCCGCTCCCGGGCGGCGGCAGCGTGCTCGACAACCTCGTCGGGTGCACCGAGATGGGCATGGCCGAGGTCGAGTCGCCGGGGATCTTCCGCTTGAAGCGGCACGCGCCCAGCGACGTCGGGGAGCTCTTGAAGGTGACGCAGCTCGTCCACGAGCTCTTCGTCGGGACCAGCCTGTCGCTCATCGATCTCGGCCGCTTCGCCGTCAAGATGATCGACTTCATGCGGACCTGCGAGGAGCGGCGCCGCGATCAATACGAAGAGATGAGCTTCTTCAACTACATCGAAGGATCGACGTTTTCGCGGCGCTTTCAGAGCTACCTCAACTCCTCGCGCTTCATGGTCGCCATGGACGCGAGGCAAGGCAGCGCCTGCACCATCGGCAACAAGGTCATCCAGATGATGATTGATTTCGGCCGGCCGCGCGGGGCAAACGACCGCGTCCTCCGTGGACCCACCCGCAGCCAGTGGCTCGAGCCCTGGGAGGCGTACCTCCGCGAGCGAGGCGTGGTGTTCCACTTCGGCTCCACCATCAAGAGCTTCACCCTCGACGAGGGCGGGCACCGCATCGCCGCCGTGGAGGTCGAGAGCGGCGCCGCGCCCATCGTCGCCGATCACTACATCGCCGCGCTCCCCATCGAGCGCATCCAGCCCGCCATCAGCAACGCCATGGCCCTCGTCGACCGCGGGCTCGACCGCGTGCGCAAGGCCCGCAAAATGACGGCGTGGATGGTCGGCGCCCAGTACTTCCTGCGCGAGGACGTGCCCATCTGCGACGGCCACGTCGCCTATCCCGACTCCCCCTGGGCCTTGAGCTCGATCTCTCAGGCGAGCTTCTGGAACAAGGATAAACCCGAGGCCGAGCTCTTTCACCGCCGTTACGGCGACGGCACCGTGAAGGGCGTGCTCTCCGTCGATATCTGTGACTGGGAGACGCCGAGCCCGCGCCTCGGCAAGAGCGCGCGGCGCTGCAAAAGCCGCGAAGAGGTGCTCACCGAGACCTGGGAGCAGCTCAAGGAGGCGGTGAACAGCGCCGCCGGAGAGGTGCTCTCCGACGCAAACCTCGCGAGCGCCCACCTAGACGAGAACATCACCTTCGAGAGCGACGGCGCCCGGAACCCGACACCGCTCCTCGTCCACCCGCCCGGCTCCTGGTTCTCCCGGCCACGCGCCGCCCTCGACGGCCTCACCAACCTCTTCCTCGCCTCGGACTACGTGCAAACGGAGACCGACCTCGCGACGATGGAGGGCGCCTGTCACGCCGCTCGCCTCGCCGTCAACGGCCTCTTGCAGCGCGAAGGGAGAGCGCCGGACGTGACGGTGTTCCCCGTCCTCGAAGAGACAGGCACGCTCTTCCAGCGAGCCAAGGACTACGACAGGAGCTCGTGGATCAAGGCCCGTCGCGAAGCCCCGCCGCTGGTGCCCCGACCCGGCCCGTTCCGCGGAGACGAAGGGCCGACGCTGGAGGACGCGCAGCGCTACCAGGACGCCCTCGAAGCCGCGCTTCGAAAGCTCGGACCGCTGTAGGCCTCTCGCTGCACCGAGGCCGCCAAGACCCCAGCTCGCAGGATTGGACACCTCTTCAAGGGATTGTCTCCTCGCGTGGACACACGACGCATGCTCCGAGAGTGCTTCTCTTATCCCCACGCGGAAACACCACTTACAGCCATGGTGGCACGGAGGCTGCTATCGACTCGCCCCCGCGACCTCCACCAAAGATATCTCCGCGCTCGGTGCCCACCATGTCCTCGCAAAAGCTTCAGCGTCCGATCACCATCCTGCTCTTCTCCGCCAACCCGAGCTCCAGCGAGCGGCTCCGCGTCGACCGGGAGTTCCGCGATATCGCCCGCGCGCTCCGCGCCGAAGAGCAGAGCGGCGCCGTGAAGTTGATGACGCGAACGGCAGGCCGGACAGAGGATCTGCGCGACGCGCTACTCGAGTGCCAGCCGAACATCGTCCACTTCAGCGGGCATGGAACAGCGAGCGAGGAGATCATCCTCGAAGAGTCCAAGGGCGAAGCGCGCCGCGTGAGCAAGCAGTCGCTCGCTCAGCTCTTCGGGATCCTCAAGGATCGAATCCACGTCGTCCTCTTGAACGCCTGCCATTCGAAGCCGCTGGCGGAGGCCATCGCCGAGCACGTCGAGTTCGCCGTCGGCATGGACAGCGCCCTGACCGACAAGGCTGCGATTGATTTCTCTCTGGCCTTCTACAAAGCCGTCGCCCACGAAAAGCCGATTCGCGCCGCGTTCGAGCTCGCCCGGAACGCGCTGGATCTCAAGGGGAGCGAAGACGCGGACGTTCCGGCGCTGATCACCCGCGCTGCCGCGGCGCCGACCTCCCCGATCGAGCCCGCCGCCCTCGGCCCGGCGCGCAAGCCGGTACAAGTCCTGTTCCTCCTCGACATCATCTCCGACAACCCCGTCATTTTGGAGGACATCGAGAAGCATTTACCGGACGAGCGGTCCGAGCGCTACGTGCTCACCCTGAGCCAGTTCGGCGCCCGGCGAGCGCTCCACGGCCTCGGCATCGACTTTCCCGGCTGCGCGGACGCCGTGGCGCGCATGGTCGTCGAGGCCCGACGAAGGCTGGAGGGAGACACGAGGCCAGTGCGCTATTACATCGCCGGACGCGCGCCGCTCCCTGTCTTTGCCCACCTCGGGATGGCGCTCTCGGCCTGGTCCGACGTGACCCTGATCAACCAGCGCAAAGACCTCTCCTGGGACGCTCTCCCGCTCAAAGGCAGGCCGGCGGCCGGGAGCGAGCCCTACTTCAAGATCGTCAAGGGCCTCGATCTCGCCGAGCCCTCCGAGGCCGACGGCCGGGTCGCGATCTTCATCGCCACGGGGGGCTACACGCCGCAGCGGGCCCAGATGCACGCCTTCCTCGGGGCATGCAACAGCGCGATGGCCGGCTTCATCGAGGTGAGCGTGGGACAGAACATCCTCGCCATGCTCGACGAGAGCAACGCCGCTCAGGTGATGAGCGAGCTCGCCCATATCTTCGAGAAGCTCCCCAACGACTACCCCCGACGTAAAGGTCTAGCGATCTTCATCGCCGGCCCAGCCACGCTCGCCTACATGGTCGGTCGCGCCATCAACGTGCATCCGATCCAGGACGTATGGGTGCCCAACTTCGAGGGCGGCGCCTACCGCTTCGCCGCGTCGCTCCCCTGGAAGAGCCGCGCCCAGCCCCAGATCTCCGAAGGAGCCGAGAGCGAGCTCGACCGCAAGCGGAGGCTCGAAGCGATCCTGGTGCGCATCCAGGCGCTGCAGAAGAGCCTCAAGAGCGAGGATCTGCCGCCGACGCTGAGCGCTGAAGAAGCCGAGAAGTTCCTCGCGCGCCTGTCATCGATCCAGATCAGCAGAGAGCCGCAGGGGAGCGATTTCGAGCTCAACATCATCGAGGGGACGATGGTCTTTGGCAAAGGCCTGCTCGAAGCGCTGCGCCCCCTGTCCGAGGCCGACCTCGGGCGCGTCGGACAGAGCCTGTTCCTGCACGAGCTCTTTCATTTCAACCAGAACCTCCACGCCGCCACCCACGCAGGCGTGGGCCGCGCCGGAGTGGCCCTCGAAGAGGTCGATTATTGGGCCGACGCGCTGGCGGTGGCCACGCTCGCCAGCTGGGAGATCCGCCGCGGCGGAGAGCAAGGCAAAGAGAACACGCGAACCATCCTGGTCGCCGCCGTGGACGCCGTGCTGGCCGGAGTCGAGGCCTTCGACCGCTTCGAGCAGGGAGAGCGCATGGACCGACTCCCCGAGCGCCGCCTCCGCCGCTACCTGATCTGGCACATGCAGCGAGCCCGCGCGTTGACGACGACGCGCCCCGAGGACATCCGCGATCTCCTCGGCAAGAGGCTCATCGTCGAGCTCGCCCCGCTGCGCGGCCACCTCGACGAGCGCTTCGACAAGGTCGTGGACGCACCCCAGGACGCCGCCGAGCTCTTCGTCGTACTCGACGGAAGGCTCCTGCGCTCACGCCACGTGACCCACAGCCCCAAAGCGATCATCGAAGCGACCCGCACCTTCGATCGCAAGCTGCTCGGAGAAGCGATGCGCTCCGTTCGCGAGCAGCACCTCAGCGCACTGGTGCACTGGAACCGCTGAAGAGTAGCGGACTTCAGTCGCTCAGCGCTGCACGCGTCAGAAGCTCAGGGCGCCGGTTCAACTACCGGCTTGCGTGGTTCCAACCGGCCCCGCGGCCCGCGGAACGACACTCATGTCGCCTGCGGAGACCGATAAGTGGTGCTACGCAAGCTATTGCACGAGGTACGATTCTATGGCGAACGGTAAGTACTATTCTGGTCAAACGTGCCCCCAAACCGGTACGCACGGACAGTACCATGACACCGACAACTCCTATTACGGAGCCAAAGGTGATCGTCACGTTGAAAAGGGTAAAACCTTTCCACCGTCGGAGAACAACTACTACTGGAAGCTGAAGGGATAAGCTGAGAGCGCCTGACAGAATCGACTAGAGGATCACGGCACGAGCCGAGGTCCGTCGACGGGCGATTCTGTCAGGCTCTCGCCTTGCGCACCTGAAAAGCCCCGGGTGCTCACGCCCCAGGCACCAGCATCGCCGCGAGCTTCGCTGGCTCCACCACGCCGTGCTCGCGCATCCACGACTCTCCCTCGCGCCGCGCCGCCTCTCCGCCGGGCAGCGCCCCGCGCTGGTAGCGCGCCGCCGCCGCGTAAAGCGCCATTTCCAGCTCATCGAACAGCCGCGCTGCCGCCTCCAGCCCCGCCGCCGCCTCTCCATCTCGCCCCCGCGCCGCAGCGACGCCCGCGCGGATCGCCAGCGCGAGCGGTCGGGCCCACTCCGCCTCTTCGCGCTCCAAGCGCGCCGCGTCCCACGTCGCCACGAGGAGCAACCACGCTCGCCTCTGCCACCATCGCTTCCCGCTCCCCTCCTCACCATCTCGATCGCCGCCTGTCGCCGCGCGGAGCGCCGCGCGCGCGCGCAGGTGGTGCAGCGTGATTCGAAGGTTCTCCACGATCAGCAGAAATGAAGTCACCACGCGCGGCCACATAGTCACGATGCGCTGGAGCGCGCCGGCGCCGTCACCCTGATAGAGATCGATGTGCGCGCTGGCGATCAAGTGCAGATAATGCTGCATCTGGAAGTCGTCCTGCCTCCAGAGGGCCATGGCGTCGTCAGCGCGCCTCCGCGCCTCTTCGGGCTCGTCCGACGAGAGCCAGACCATGTTGGGTAAACCCGACGCCAGGGTCGCTTCGCCCAGGCGGTTTCCGCGCAAACGGGCCTCGTCGAGCAGGGCAGGGAGCTTGGCGCGGAGCTCGGTCATCTGGCCGAGGTAGGTCATCGCCGCGAAGGAGAGGAGCCGCGCCGTCGTCATCTCCCAGCCGGTCGTGCGGGAGTAGGCGCGGAGCGTCTCTTCCGCCTCGCGGCAGCGATCGAGCGCGAGGCGCCATCGCGCATCGTAGAAGGCGATCGAGCCATCCATCATGACGAGGAAGGCTTTGAGCAGCGGATCCTCGCTGCCCTTCGCGAGGCGCTCGGCGTTGGCCAGCTCGGCTTTGCCGTGGCGCAGCCTCGCCGCGCCGCCGAAGGAGGCGAGCTGCGAGGCGTGCACCGACAGCGCCAGCGCGCCTCGCCTCGGCTCGCCGGCTTCGAGGGCGAGCAGCGTATAGCGCACCTGGAACGCGCTCGTGCGCGTGCGGTCCACCCAGGCCAGGCCCAGACCTGCTGACCAGTAGGCGTCGATCCTGGCCAGCTCCGCAGGAGATACCGCGTCTGGGCGCCGCTCCTCGAAGCCGAGACCGCGCCGCTGGAGCTGGGCTTGACCGATCACCATCGCGGCCCACGCTCGAAAAGAAGAGGCTGGGTACTCGATGCCCACCGCGCGCAGCACCTGACTGAGGGCCGCGATCCCGCGATCGACGTGGCCGCCGCAGAGGTACTGCTCCGCCGCTCGCCGCCGGAGATCGCGCGCGGCGTCCGCCTCTCCCGCCGACATCGCTTCTTCCACGTCCTTTGCCGCGGCCTCGAAGCTCGCGCCGGCCTCCTCGGCACGACCGGCGTTGGCGAGCGCTTCGCCGAGCTCCTCGCGGATCACCGCGCGCGCGCCGGCGTCTTCATCGCCGGGGAGCAACGAGGCGTAGAGCTCCGCTGCACGATCGAAGGCCAGAGTCTTCATCGCACGATCAGCGGCCTTGCGCGCGTGGCTGCGGGCGGCGCGCTCGTCGCCCGCGCCGCGATAGTGCACGAGCAAATCCTCCGGATCCGCCGCCGGAAGTGCCTGGATTGCCCGGGCGAGCGAGAGGTGCAGCCCGCGGCGGCGCTCCAGGGGCAGATCGCCGAGGATCACCTGCCGGAAGCGATCGTGATAAATCTCGATGGCCGGACGCTCGTCGAGCTCGGTTGGGCGCACCAGGTTGTCCTGGCTCAGCCGTGAGATATCCCGACGCCCGGACTCGTCGAGCCCGGCGGCCGCGAGCACCAGGCTTCGATCCATCCGCTTGCCAGCGACGGAGACGACCTCGAGGATCGCCCGCTCGCGCGCGTTGAGGAGCGCGATCCGGCGCCGCAAGATCTGCTTGAGCCGGTCCCCGCTCGAGGGACTCCAGGCCTCGGCCTCGCGCCCGTCGGCGATATCGCGCGCGAGCTGGACGAGGAAGAACGGAGACCCGGCGGCCTCTTCCACGACGTCGTTCATTGCGGGAGCGTCGGCCCCTCCGGCGAGCAGCTCGCCCGCGAGAGCGCGGCTGTCTGCCGGAGTGAGCGGGTCGAGCCGCAGCGGAAGAGCCCAGATGTCCTTGGCCTCTCTCAAGCTAGCGAGCGAGCGCAGGAGCACGCTGTCCGCCGGGGTCTCGCTGCGATAGGACACGATCAGCATGAGCTGAGGCGCGCCCGGTGGCCTCAGCAGCTCGCGGAAGAGAGGCGCGCTGTCGGCGTCACCCCACTGGAGATCATCAATCCAGAGGATCAGCGGCCTCGCCCGAGCGAGCGTGCCCAGGAGCTCGCGCAGCGCGCGAAACGCGAGCAGCCGGATGTCCTGGAGAGCCACGGTGTCGAGCTCCTCCGCGCTGGAGAAGGCCTTGATCCGACCCAGGACCGAGAAGACGATCGTCAGCGCCGAGGCATGGAGCGGCGCGGGAACGGCGGCGCGATCGCGCTCCAGCAAGAGCAGATACTGGCTGAGATCATCGATGAGGCCGTCGAAGGCCTTGTAAGGAACCGACTCCTGGTGATGGCAGGTGCCGCGCAGGATCAACGCCTTGTCGCTGACGGAGCGCAAGAAGGTGTTGACGAGCTCGGTCTTCCCGATCCCGGAGGCGCCTTCGATGCAAACCAGCGCCGGCCCATCGCGCTGAGCGCGCTCGAAGCTCTGGTGCAGCTTCTCCAGCTCGGCAGCGCGGCCGGTGAAGGGTGCGCTCTTCACGCCGCGTCCCTGCTCCAGCGCTACAGGCACCGAGGCACGGGCGGCCTGGGTCGCAGCGTAGATCTCGTCTCTCCCGGCGCGACCTTCGGGCTTGGGGTGGAGCAAGGCGCGGACGAGCGCCTCCAGATCCTGGGGAACCGCAGGCGTCAGCGAGCGGAGCGAGGGCAGCTTGAACCACTCCAGGCGCGACCAGATATCGTCGAGGGAGCCGCCGAGCGGCACCTCTCCGGTGAGCGTTTCGAACAGCAAAACGCCGACGCTGTACCAGTCCGTCGCGGCAGTCAGCGGCCTTGTGTAGACCTGCTCCGGCGACATGTATTGCGGTGTCCCGGTTAGCCCGCCGAGGTGGCTGTCGTGCGCCTCGCGGGGCAGGAGGCGAGACACCATATCGAAATCGAGCAGGACCACCCGTCCGGCCGGTGTCACCAGCACGTTGTCCGGCTTGATGTCCTGGTGGATTCGCTGCTTCCCGTGCAGCGTGCTCACGCCCTTGGCGAGCTGCCTGAGCGCGCGCCGCAGCGCCGTGAGCGCCGCTTCGGAGAGTCCGGCTTCGCGCGAAGGTCTGCCGCTCTTCGCCCAGACGTACCGGGTGAAGGGCAGGCCTCCCTCGATCAGCTCCATCGTGAAGAAGCAGCTCTCCCTGTCTATAAAGAGCTCGTGAAGCTCGATCAGATTGAAATCCCGGACGTCGCGCAGCGACCGGAACTCTTGCTTGAGGTAGTAAATGCTGTCGGCCTCGAGCGCTGGCAGCGTCTTGAGGGCGACGTCCTGCCCCGTCTCCTGATCGTGGACGTGATAGACGCGGCCCAGCTGGCCCTCTCCGAGCAGACTGGGGGAGCGAAACCGGGTCGTTCCCGCAAAATCCCCCCCTCGCGGGCTCTCTCCCATGCTCATAGATTCGTTCATGCTATCAGGAGAAAGGAGGACGCGCCGCGAAGGGCATATTTCACTTCATGACAGATCGACCGCGCGCAGCTCAGGGCTTCTTGCGTTCGAGCCCGAATGCCTTGATGAGGTTGTTCATGTGCGAACGGCTGAGCTCGAGCCGCTTTGCCGCCAGAGTGACGTTCCAGTCCGTCTCTTCCAGCATCTCTCGGATGATCCTCTCCTGGCAGAGCCGCATGGCCTCCTGGTAAGTGAGCTGCTCCTCCGCAGCCTCCTTGCCTGGCTCGGGGAACACATGCCGCCGCTCGATCTGAAAGCCGTCCTCACCTGCGGCGCGAATGGCAGCAGCCTGGATTTTGTTGGCGAGATCTCGAATGTTGGTCGGCCACTCGGCGGTCTCGAGCGCGTATCTCGCGCCCATGGATAGCGTCAGGTGCTTCAGCTCGTTGCTCACGCAGGCTTGCTGGCAGAAGTAATCCGCGAGATCGGCGATGTCCTCCCTGCGTTCCGAGAGCGAGGGGACCCGGATGGGCATCACCTCCAGGCGGGAGTAGAGGTCCTCTCGAAACTCGCGCTTCGCGACCCGCTCCTTGATATCGACGTTGGTCGCAGCGATGATCCGGACATCCGCCTTGACGGGCTTCGAGCCCCCGAGCGGGAAGTACTCCTTTGACTGCAAGAGCTGGAGGAGCTTCGCCTGCGAGACCAGGCTGAGCTCGGTGACCTCGTCGAGGAAGAGCGTCCCGCCGTGGGCCGCGGCGACCTTTCCTTCCACCCGTCCACCGGAGTGGCCACCGTGTACCGCGCCAAAGAGCTCGTTCTCGAAGAGCGTCTCGGGCACGGCAGCGCAGTTGAGCTCGAGGAAGGGCCGGGTCGCCCGCGCCCCGCTGGCATGGATGACGCGCGCGATCTGCGTCTTGCCCGTGCCCGACTGTCCAGTCAAAAGGACGTTGATCGAGAGCGGCGCGACGCTCGCGACCTGCTTGAGCAGCTCCGCGAGCGCTTGGCTGCGCCCGATCACCTCCTCCGCGCGGAGCTTGCTGCGAAAAGGCAACGTCGGATCGGTGGCGTCGAGGCGCCGCCGCCGGATCAGCAGTCGATCGGCAAACACAGCGAGGTAGCGGGTGAACCTCTCCGCGCGCGCCCTGTCCTCTTCGGAGAAGGGAACCGACGTCTCGCGATCTTGAAGGTACAGGACGCCGAGCGGCGGCGTCGCGCCGATCGGCGCGCACAGGACAGCCTCGATTCGGTTGCGGCGCACGCTCCCGCGGTCGCGAAAGCGGGGATCTTGCTGGGCCGAGTTGGTGATGATCGTCTGGCCCGTCGCCAGCGCAGCACCGATGATCCCGCGCGAAAAGGCCTCCCGGATCTCCTCCACCTCGGTGTCTGAGCAGCCGTGCGCCATCCAGAAGCGCGGAGCTTCGGCGCTCCCCGCGGGGCGTGGCGCCGCGCCCTCTTCGCCGGTGAGCTCGATGTAGCCGCGCCGCGCGCCCGTCATGGCCACGATCAAGGACAGCGCCTCCGCGAGGAACGGCTTGACCTCGTCCTGGGTTCCGAGCTCGAGGAGCTGCTGAAAGAGATCGCGCTCGCGCTTGATCTGCTCGTGCTCGTGAGATGGATTCATGGTGCCTTCGGCGTCCTTTCCAGGGAGCTGTACCTCGACACCATAGGATGATTGCACCTGCGAAGTGAAGCGTTCCAGCGCACTAGGAGGTGCTTCTTCGGGCTGCGGTTCGAAGTGTCCAGTTCTACGGACGCTTTCAGCCGCATCTGTCGTCGGGAGTGGACAGTCCGCGTCGTGCTCCGTTTTCACAACGCCCGAAGCAGGCGGCGTCGCGCCGCTGACCTGCGAGAGATCCTTGGGCGAGCTCATCGGGCGATCTCCGTGGAGAACCCGTGGAAAGTACCTTCGGCAAGGGCTGTGCATAGGGGGCAAACGCGTCCGGCAGAGACGTAGCGGGCGCGGTTCCTGGAGGGCTGAGGCATGGATTTCCTTTCGAACGTTGAGATGAGTCGCTCTCGCAACGGGTGTACCAGATGAGCTGGACACCCAACGGCGGTCCGCGGCGTGGCTCCATGACTGGCAGCGCCGACGATGATTTTCGAGGCACGGCCGAAGCCATGATGGTCGACGCTCGCATGCTGGCTGCCCTGAAACGCTATCGCAACGCCTGTTACCTGGCCGGATATGTGGTCGAGTGTACCCTCAAGGTGTTGGTGGAGGCCGCGTCGCGCAGACAGGTCAAGCGCACGCACGATCTCAGCTCCCTCCGGGAGCAGATCCTGACGCTGTCCCTCTCCGCGGGGCAGTCCGTCGCAAAGTACGGCGATCCGATGCAGTTTGCCTATACGATGATCACCGGAGGCGCCGCGTCCAGGCAGCCCGCAGGGCAGCCGTGCGACTGGGATCCCGTCCACCGCTACAACGGCTCGCGCTGGGACGACGCGGCCAAGTCTACCGCCTACCTCCAGGAGGCGGAGAGAGCTGTCGCCATCCTCAACCAGCTCCTCCTCGACGGTGAGCTGCGATGAGACACTTCGCTGAAATCTGGCGCGACTGCGAGTCGCTCGTGCAGCGCTTCGCCGCGGAGTTCCCCGAGGCGACGTTCACCTGCATCCGCGACATCTACGGCCGCTGCTCGTTCGCCATCGAGTCGCTGAGCGAGACCGGGTGTCAATCGCTCGCGCAGGGCATCATCGAGATACCAGGCATCACGCCGCTGCTCGGCCCGGTTCACGTCCAGAACCTGGACGCCGCGACCTCGCTCGGGAAGCTCGTGCGGGAGATCCGCCGGCCGTTCGGCGAACGGCGCAACGCCTTCGTGGTCGAGCGTCTCCTCAGCAACGAGTCCTGGCTCCACGGGACAGGCGAGAACCCCGCGGGCTGGCCTCCGGTGGTCGCCTTCTACTCCTTCAAGGGCGGTGTCGGTCGCTCCACCTCAGCGGCGCTCGCCGCGCTCACCCTCGCTCGTGAGGGCAAGCGCGTCGTCGTCCTCGACCTCGATCTGGAGGCCCCCGGGATTGAAGGCTCCTTCTCCATTCCGCAGAGCGACATCCGCGCCGGCATCGTCGACTTCCTCCTCGAGCGAGCGATCATGGGCGAGGGCTATCGCCCCGACATGAACGACTTCGTGCTGCCGTACGCGGATCCGGCGATCGCGGCCAACGGCGGCTCGCTGGTCATCGTCCCCGCCGGGAAGCTCGATGATACGTACATGGAGCGTCTCGGGCGCGTCAACCTGTCGGAGGTCGGGCGGGCCGGCGGCGAAAAGAACCCGATACGCGCGCTCATCGAGGCTCTCCTCGGCTGGCGCGCGGCGGACGTCGTCATCGTCGATTGCCGCACCGGCTTCACCGACGTGGGAGGCATGACGCTCAACGGCCTGTCGACGCTGGACGTGCTGGTGTTCCGTGGAGGCGAGGCCGACCGTCGTTATCTGCCCCTCGTGCTGAGGCACATCCGCCGTCTCCGTGACGGGGAGAACGCGACGACGGAGCTGGCCGAGAAGCTCTCGCGGAGCTTCCTCATCGTCTTCACGATGGTCGAGCTGCCGGCGAAGACCGAGGACGCGGCGCACTACATCGCCGATCTGCGCGAGCAAGTCAGCGACGCTTGCTGGAAGGAGGTGTTCGAGCGGTTCAGCGGCGACGGTTATGTGTACCCCGGCACCGGGGCGATCGACACTCCGCACGATCCGGTGCCGCACGACGCCGTCCTCCTCCCTTATCTGAGGGACTTCGCCATGGTGTCCATGGTGCCCGACATGCTCCGGATTCAATCGGAACGTCCCGAGAAGCCTTATGACGGACTGGTGCGAAGGATCATGGATGTGAAGCTCGCCAAGCCGGAGCCGAAGGCGACCACGCCACCGCCTTCGGGAGCGGGAGGGATCAACCGGAGCCGTGTGCTCGCGGCGATCGAGGGCGTGACAGGGAAGGCCGATGGAGAGTACGAGTTCGAGACCGCTGACGACTTCAAGAAGAAGTTCCTCCCGCGCACGGCTTATCGCTCGCTGCTCGACCCCAAGGCCTTCATCATGCTCGGGCGCAAGGGTGCGGGCAAATCGGTGCTCTTCCAGCTCTTCAAGCACGAGGAGTACCTGAAGGCCATCGCCGCGCACCTCGGCCTCGAGACGCATATCGTCTCTTCCACGAAGTGGGGAGTCGGCTTCGACGGCGGTCCGACGTCGCCCTCGCACGATGATTTCCTGCAAGCGTTCGAGGTGAGCAAGGGAGATCCGGATCTACTCGCGCGCTTCTGGCGCGCCCTCGCTGCCCTTCGCCTGGCGCCGCTCGTGGGGCGCCAGCTGTCGGTGCTGCCCGACGTTCGAGCCTGCATCGAGCGCCTCGAAGACCTCTCCACTCAGCGCGCGGTGCAGGGCTGGCTCGACGAGGTGAACGCCGGCCTGGAGGCCGAGGGGCGCTTTTGCTGTCTGAGCTACGACAACCTCGACGTGGGCCTCACGCGTGACGTCACCAAGCGAGGGCTCCTGATCTCCGCGCTCGCCGACCACTGGCAGCAAGCGCCGCGGCGGTGCCCGCGGGTCCGCGCCAAGATCTTCCTGCGCGACGACATCTGGAACCGAGAAGTCCACTTCACGGACAAATCCAAGATCCGTGACGGCATCGACCGCACGACCATCACCTGGGACGGGGCGGACATCTACCGCGCGATCTTGAAGCGGCTCGGCCACGACGAGGAGGTGCGCAAGCTGCTCCGCCAAGAGGGCCTCTGGACAGCCGAGTTCGACAAGATGGTCACCAGCAGGCTGGGCTTCGTCCCACCCTTCGACGAGGACTGGATCGCAAAGAGCATTCACGTCCTCGCCGGCGAGGCGATGGCGCGAGGGGAGCACGGGTACAAGAAAGGCTACGTATACACGTGGGTCCTCACGCACTCGGCGGACTCGACGGGGGAGATCCGCCCGAGGACTGCGCTCCTGCTCTTCTCGGAGGCCGCCAAGCTCCAGAAGAAGGCCACGGACGCGGGCCCGATCCTCAACCCGCGGAGCTTCGTCGAGGCGCTGCGAGGTGAGGTGTCGCAGCAGGCGGTGGCTGATCTTCGTATCGAGTTCAAAGAGGAGTGGTCGAAGGGTAACCTGTGGGTCCCCGACGCGTTCTCCTCCCTGGAGCGTACGTGGCCGATCGACGAGGATTTGCTCCTCGATCACCTCGGCAGCGAGCACAAGATCAAGCGGCCGGAGGGCAAGGAGATGCTCGATCGCATGGTCGAGTCCGGTCTCGTCGAGCGGCGCAAGAACCGCAAGTCCGGCAAGAACTTGCTCCAGATCCCGGACATTTACCTGTTTGGGCTCGGCCTCACGCGGCGGGGTTGAAGACACATCGATTGAAGGGATGACAACATGACTGTGACGAAGAAGGTATCGCGGAAGACGGTCAAGGCGAATCGGGTGGACGCGGCGCTCGTCGCCGACCTCGAGCGCAAGATTCGAGAGGACAAATCGCTCGCCCGCTCGAAGCTGCCCAAAGGCCAGCTCACCGCGAGCGCGCTGGCCGATCTCGAGCAGCAGCTCGTGCAACGAGGCCTGGAGCTCACCCAGAAGACGATCCGGTTGCGCATCGAGGAGCAGATCCTGGAGCTGCTCCAGGGCGGCGCACACGTGCGCCGCGCTGGCATCAAGGAGCGAGTCAAGGGCGCGCTCAAAGCAGAGATCGACGCGGCGATCCTGCGCCTCGTTCATGACAAGCAGGTTCACGTCGTCATCCGCACCGCGGATGAAATGCTCGTCGGCGCTGACGCCAACGTCTTCAGCGCTGTCGAGATGGGGCGGCTCGACAAGGTGGCGGAGCAGCTCGCTGCCATCCTGAAGAAGGTCCGCGCCAAGGGCGGGCCTCGAACGCTCCTGCGCGACGACGTCGCCGCGCTCTTCGAGGGGTTGCAAGGAGTGGTGTCGCGGAAGGTCGACGCTCCGCTCACGGCGCGACAGATCTTCGATGCCAAGCTCCGTAGCCTCGAAGATCCGCGGCTCAAGCTGGTGAACATTCCCACTCTGGTGCGCTCGTTCGTCGGACAGCTCTCGACCGCGGACGTCCACCATGCGCTCTCCGAGGCGGCCGAGCGAGGCGTGATCGAACTGCACCCCGATGGTGGCAGCGAGTACTTGAAGCCCGAGGACGCCGCGCTCTGCCCGCCGGGACCGCGAGACACGGTGCTGTCTCGGGCGAGGATCCTGTCGCCGTGAGCGCCAATCCTTTTGCGACGATTCACGCTGACGCGTGGACCTCGGAGCTCGTCGACGTCCCCTCGATCAACAAAGGTGTCAGCGATTTCTTGATGCAACGCATTGTCGCGGTGCGGGGGGCGAGCGCGGGCGCGAAGGCCGCGCAGAACTCGGCCTCGGTGTTGCTTCTGGGGACGGCGGGCAGTGGCAAGACACACCTGTTCGCGCGCTTGCGCAAGCAGACCGGGCCGCGGGCCGTCTTCGTCCACACCAGGCCGGAGATTGGCGCCGATCCTTCTCCACGTCAGGTGCTCGCCGCCATCCTGCGCTCGCTCCGCCGGACTGCCGTGCAGAGCGATGCTCAGGAAGAGCGTCAGCAAATCGATGTCATCGGCGGAGCGATGCTCGCCGATCTCGGCGGAGCCAAGGCTCATTTCCCGCTCGCTTTCCTCGACGACTGTCGGGCGCAGCCGTCCGAGGCGCAGAAGGCGCTGATCGAGCGCGCGGTCACGCAGGTGGAGGCGCGCTGTCCGGAGATCTGGCCAAGGTATCTGGAGCGCCTTCTCTCGGTGCTGTTCGCCGGCCTGGCCGAGCAACGCGCGCTGTTCTCCTGGCTGGCGGGGGAGGAGCCGAGTCAGCTCGAGCTCGATCGCATCGGCGAGCGCGGCGGGCTCAAAGACCTCGACGTGCTCCCGGCGCTGCGCACGCTCGGCGCCGTGGCCTCGTTCGGCGCGCCGATCGTCTTGGTCTTCGATCAGCTCGAGAACCTGGCCGAGGACGACGGGCGCACGGGGCGAATCCTCGCGCACGCGCGGGTGGTGAGCGAGCTGCGCGACACCGTGCGTGGTCTGGTCCTGGTGCAGATGGCGCTCGAGTCGGCGTGGGCGAGCCGCTTCCACCCGGTGCTCCACATGAGCGATCGAGACCGGCTCGAGGAGACGGTCAAGCACCTCACGCTGCCGACTTCGGAGGAGAAGAGACAGCTCATCGAGCTCTGGCGAGCGGCGCTGCCTGAGGCCGAGAGGAGCTTGCCTTTCCCTTATCCCTTCACGATTGCTGAGAGCGATAAATGGACGAAGCAGCAGGGCGTGACGCCGCGCATGCTGATGCAGGCCTGCGGGGAGGCGTACGCGCGGGTGTCGATGCCCGAAGGCGACGACTCCGAGAACACCGAGCCTGCGCCGGTGGCTCCCGTCGAGCCGCTCCGCGGGCAATGGGAGGAGCGCATCGTCGAGGCGCGGGCGCGGATTGACGAGGACGCCCAGCAGGAGCGCGGGGTCTCGCCGGACACCATCCGTGGTGGCCTGATCGCGGCGCTGGAGCTGCTCGGTGTGAAGGCGGGAGCCGCGGTCAAGAAGGACATTCCTTCGCTCAAGCTCCACAAGGGAGCCACCGAGCGGAGCGTGCTCATCGCGCAGCACGCCCACCATCGCTCGCTGGCGAGCGTGGTGCGCGCCGCGACGGGGCTCGCCGCCGAGCACGCGGTCGTCCTCTTGCGCGAGAGGGCCTTCGCGATCCGGCCGACCTGGAAGGAGGTTGATCGCTTGCTCGATACCTTCCTCGAGACTCCAGGCGCTCAGTTCGTGCAGATCGATCGCGAGGATCTGGAGCGGCTGATCGCGCTGGAGAACCTGCTCAGCGCCGCCCGCTCTCAGGATCTCTGCGCGGAGGACGGCCAGCCCATCCCGTATGCCGAGGTGGTACGCTGGGCCGAGAGAGAGCTCGGGTGCTCCAGGTGGGCGCCGATCATGGCCGCCCTCGGCCACGAGATCGACCACGAGATCGGCGCGTCGCCGTCAAAGCCGGTATCGAATCGCGAGCCGGTGATCGCGAGGGTACGAGTGGGGCTCGTGCGCGAGGTGCTCGGGCGCCTGCGCGTGGCGTCCATCGACCGCCTGGTGCGGGAGGTGAGGGCCGTTGATCCCGGCGCCACGCGCGCCATGGTGATGGCCGAGCTGGGGGAGATGCGGATCGAGAAATTCGGCGACGCCGTCGTCGCGCTGGAGGAGTCATGGGTTTGAAGAGCAACGAGCTCGGGTTGCAGCTGGCGCTACCCCAGCTTCCAGCCCAGATCGCTTTCTCGGTCATGGAGGTCCGCAATGCGCTGCGCTGCCCGCGCGTCTTCGCGCTGGGGCGCGCTCGCAAGCACGCCGTGGTCTTCCCCATCGGGTCCTCCTCGCTGGGCGCGATGTTTCACCGGATCGTGGAGAGCTTCGCGCGCGAGCTCGCGAGCCCTCCCGAGCCGGTGAGGCGCTTGCCCGACGGCGCCTCGCGCGAGCAGCTCACGCGGCTATTCTCGGCGTGGCTGCTCGGTCACCTCGCCTCTGAGCTCAGGGCGAGCCCCGAGGCGGCCTCGATGCCGGGGGAGATTGATGATCTGGCGGAGGCGCTGCGTGGCCTCGCGGGCTCTCTCGCGCTCCTCGTCGAGGTGGCTGGGCAGCCGCTCGCCGAGGCGCTGAGGCTGGACCTCAGGCGCTCGGAAGGTGAGCTCTCGGCCGTCCTGGAGCGCCCTTCCGGCGCGTCCGTGCGCCTCGTCGGCCGCGCCGCGGAGCTGCTTGGCTCAGCCGAGGGTGCGCCTTTCGCGGTCGAGCTCAAGCCCGCTGACGAGGCCAATCAGGATCTCGATCGGGCCCAGGTCGCCGTGTACCGTGCTTTGCTGAAGCAAGCACTGGAGAGCGACGTGACTCCCGCGCTCCACCGTTATCGCCCAGCCCTTCAGATGACGAACCTATCCCTCGCAGAGGCGGACGCGCTCTCGACGTCGCGTATAGCCAAGCTCGTGGAGCAGATGGTGGGCTGGGACGAGCGCCCCGAGACGGCATCAATGACGACGCGCCGCGATCTCTGCGCGGTCTGCCCGCTGCGCGAGCCTTGCAAAGAGATGTTCCCCGAGCGGCACGAGGCGCGGGACAACGCCCTGGCCGACTCGGCTCGGCTGGTGCCGGACGCGGATGGCAAGCTCGTTCTCTCGGCCGGGAGCGAGCCGATCAGAACGTCGTTTCTGGACATGGAGGGCAGAGCGGAGGCGGACACCCTGAGTGATCGGATCGTGGCCGAGCTCCGGCGCCAGGAGGTACGGGTCACCGTCAAGGGAAAGACGGTGGGCCCGCGCCTGATTCATATCGAGGTGCTCTGTCCGGGTACGAAGGTGGCAAAGCTCGATCGCGCCGTGGCAGACGTCGAGCACCAGCTCGCGCACGAGAACGTCAAGTTCGAGCGCAAGGGGGCGAGGCGGTTCTTCTCGGCGCCGCGCAAGGTGCCTCGCTCCGTGGATCTCGCGACGCTGCTCGCGCGGAAGGCCGATTTTCTCCGCGAGCGGCCCGGTCGCTTCGTGGTCGGCGAGGACCTCGACGGCGAGGTGCTCACCGGCGATCTCTCCGATGGCAGCGCCTGTCATCTGCTGATCGGAGGCCAGACGGGGAGCGGTAAATCCGTGCTCCTTCAGTCCGTCATCAGCAGCCTTTGCCATTTTCACCCACCCTCGATGATTCGCTTCACCCTCGTCGATCCCAAGCGCGTGACGTTCGGTAAATTCGCGGCCAGCATCGCCGCCCACCTCACTGGGCCTGTCATCTACGACGCGGAGACGCTCCTCCCGTCGCTCGGTGATCTCGTGGTCGAGATGGAGTCACGCTACGAGCGGATGGAGCGCTGCCAGGCGCAGAACATCGATGACTACAACGCGGTGAACGCGGAGAAGCTCGAGCGGCGAGTCGTCGTGGTCGACGAGTTTCAGGATTTGATCGCAGCAAAGACCTTGCGCCAGCCCTTCCTCGACGTGGTGAAGCGGCTCGGCGCCAAGGCGCGCGCTGCCGGGATTCACCTGATCCTGGCGACGCAGCGGCCGGACAGGAACACGGTGCCCGGCGAGATCAAGGCCAACCTCTGCGGGCGAATCGCGCTCAAGGTGCAGGAGGGAACCAACTCGCGGATCCTGCTGGATCAGACGGGTGCGGAGCTGCTCCTCGGGCGAGGAGATCTGCTGGCCAACCTCGGACACGGGATCGTGCGGGCGCAGGCGCCCCTGGTCTGACTCTCTTCACGAGAGTGCCAGTCGCCCCGCGCGCTCTCTCTCAAGGCCCAGGCGGCCCGCCATCCGGCGGCGGCCCCCCGGGCCCCCCATCCGGCGGCCCTCCCATCCCGCCGCCTGCGCCTTTCGCCGTGCACAGCGCCGTCCCGAGCGCCGAGCGCAGCACGAGCGTCTTCCAGGCCATCATCGCCCCGTCAGGCATCCTCGCCGTCTCGAAGGTGTACTTCGAGAGATCCGTCTCACCGCCGATGACATTGTCGGTGGTGTTCAACGTATCGCGCTTGCCGCGCATGTCGTAAAGCGGCTGAGTGGCGATGATCTCGTCGTCGAGCGCGTCGTCGAAGAAGAGCTGCGAAGTGATGTACTCGACCCCGTTGATCTTGATCGTGAAGTGAACGTGGATACTGCGGCTCGAGTACCAGCCCGGGAAGCAGGTGTCGAAGTCGACTCGGCCCTTCGCGTCCGTGGTCTGCACGCCGCGGAACCAGCGCGCCGCTCGCGCGGTAGCGTCGCCGCTGGTGCAGAAGTCCGAGGCGTCGTCGCCCGAATAGAGGCCCTCCGGTCCGCAGTGCCAGATATCCACGCTCGCGCCTGCGATCGGCTTGCAAGCGTCGTCGACGACGAGGAAGGCGAGGCGCACCGGCAAGCCGTCGTGGCCCTCGCTGATGTCCTTTCTCTCCTCGGTCTTCGCGTAACAAGGGCCGATCGTCGACTGGCAGTAAAGCTCGCAGGTGGTGCCCGTCCCCGCCGTGAACGGGTCGGTGTAGGTCCCCGTCATCACCTTGGTCCCGCCCGTCGCCCACGCACCGGCGCTGCCCGTCGCGGTGCTGGTGGCGGTGGTCGTCGTCGCGGTTGCGCCTCCTGCGCTTCCTGTGCCTCCTGCTCCTCCTGTGCCGCTCGTCCCCGTGGCTGTGGTGCTCTCGCCCGAAGAGCATCCGTAGAGGTGCGCGAACGGCGCCGTCGCGAGGGCGACTCCGAACGTGCGGAGGATCTTCCGGCGCGACATCGCCTTCGAGGTGGTGGTGCTCTTGTCTTCGTTGCTCATCCTGAGTCCTCCCGGCAGTGCCTTTGCCCGCTGGCCGGCGTCGCGCGCCGACCTCTCGCACGGACTCTACGGAGGCAGATCTTAAGAACCTCTTACCGGCGATGAGATTCGCGGCGCGCCGGCCTCGCTCCTCGGTGCGCTGGATGACGCGCTTCGCGGCGCGTGGGGCGAGGTTGTAGAGTCGGCTCATGTCCACGCGGCTCCTCCTCGTCGAAGACGACACCGAGCTCGGAGGCCAGATCGTGCAGCGGCTCCGCGACGCCGGGTTCGATCCGGTGTGGTGGAAAGAGGGGAGGCCACTGCTCACGGGCGCGCTCCCCGATGTCGAGCTCGTCGTCCTCGATCTCATGCTCCCCGGTCGCTACGGCATGGACATGCTCAAGGATCTCCGCGCCTGCTCCGACGTGCCGGTGCTCGTGCTCAGCGCGCGCAACGACACCGCCGACAAAGTGCGCGCGCTCCAGCTCGGCGCCGATGACTACATGACCAAGCCCTTCTGGCCCGAGGAGCTGGTCGAGCGCGTGCGCGCGCGCCTGCGCCGGCCGACGCTGGCGCGCGGCGCGGTCGTCGAGGTCGGCCCCCTGCGCATCGATCTCGCGAGCCACGAGGTCCACGTGCGCGGCGAGCGCGTCGAGCTCACCCGGGTGGAGTTCGATTTCCTGGCGATGCTGGCCGAGCGGCCCGGCGCGGCGCTGACGCGGCGCCGCCTCGCCGAGCGCGTGCTCGATCCCGAGCGCGAC
>FSTQ01000263.1_pt1 | contig 27085 bp, 20 predicted proteins | sample 1637281 | NCBI WGS metagenome assembly FSTQ01 (sample SAMEA3914818, study PRJEB12502) | metagenome | biome: forest; material: soil | place: Canada | collected 2010-06-26 | depth 0.1 m
CGGAAAGGAGAAGACGACCTCGTCTTCGGGGAGCGCGAGGGCGCGGGCGGCCTCGGTGAGGGCGTCGTCGAAGCGGTCGCGCTTCCACTCGACCACCTCGTGGAGCAGGTGGACGTTGTCCTTGCCAATCACGACGGCGCCGCCCTCTGCCGCGGCGACGATCCAGCGAAGCTCGGCGTCGAGGCCGCAGCGCGCCTCCGAGTCGAGGGTGACCAGCGGAAGAAACCGGGGCTCGCCTTCGCCTCCGCCCTTCGCGAAAATCTCGGCGATCCGTGCGCCCAGGGTGCTCTCCATAGGCGCGGCATTGTGCCATGGATCGCGCCGCTCCACGCCCTCGGTTTCGCGGTGCGCTTGACGGGGGACAGAGCCGCTGGCGACCATGCCGTCATGCCCCGTCCCCGCCGCGCTTTCACGTGTTCGCTGCTCCTCGCCGCCGCCTCCTTCACCGCGCTCGCCGCTGGCCCGGCCCCGGCCCGCGCCGGCTCGGGTGGAGCGGGCGGCGCCGGAGGAGCAGGCGGCGCCGGCGGCGGCGTCAGCGCGAGCGTCAGCGCAAGCGTCAGCGCGAGCGGGACCGGCGGCAGCGTGACGTGCGTCGATGACGGGCTCTGCCAATCGCAGAGCGAGACCTGCGCCTGCGCCGACTGCGTGAAGCTCGCGCTCTGCAACCCCGATCAGTGCGTCGAGGATCAGGCGTGCACGCTCGAGGACGCCTGCACTTGCCCCGACTGCGCGACCGAAGAGTTCTGCAACGATCCCTCGCACTGCAAGGACGACGGGATCTGCGACTCGTACACGGAGGGCTGTCAGTGCGACGACTGCGCGACGAGCCCGAGCTGCGCGACCTACCCGGGGACGATCAGCGCGGGCGCGACGACATCGGCCGCGACGACGACGAGCGGGAGCGGAGGGAGCGGAGGGAGCGGGGCGAGCGGATCAGGCGGGGACGATGACAGCATCGCCTGCGCGCTCCGGCCGGGCACGGCGCCGGTGTCGCTGGGCGCGCTGGCGCTCGGTGCGATGGCGTTGGCGCTCGCCGGGCGCAGGCGGCGTTGAGTCGGCGAGACTGATCAGAACCCGGGGTTGCCGACCGGCGCCGGCGGCGCGGACGGCGGCTTCGCGGCCGTGGGCGCGGCGCTCGCGGGGGCCTTGACGATGATCGGCGTCGGCTTGGCGCTGGGCGCCGGGGCCAGCGCAGCCGTCGCGATCGGCGAGGCAGTCGCCTCGGTCGCGGCGGAGCTCTTGGGGATCGCGCCCCAGAGCTTCTTCGGTGCGCTCGCGGCGGCGAGCGCGGCGGCGGGGACCTCGGGGATGGCGTCGGCCGAGGCGGCCTCCGCGGGGGCTGCGGCCGAGGCCGGCGGCGCGGCCGAGGCCGACGGCGCGATCGACGGCGCGGCGCTCGCCGTGGCGGCGACAGGGAGCGTCGAGGCGGCCTCCGCGGTCGCGGACGGCGCGGCGGGCTGCTTGAGCAGGCCCGAGCCCAGCACCACGCCTCCGCCGAGGGCGACGGCCATCGCGGCGATCATCACGGCGATGGGGACGCCGCCGCGGCGCGGAGCGGGCCTGGCGGTGTCGACGGACGGCGGCGGCGGCGTGGGCAGCGAGAGGCGACTGTCGCCCGGAGCCGCGCTGTGGAGCGAGGGGCGGCCCGAGACCGGGCCCGAGGGCGGGCCGGGGACCGAGATCGGGCCGGGATCCGACGCGGCGTGGCCGGCCATCGCCGCCGACAGGCTCACGTTGATCGTCTTGTCGATCTCCAGCTGCTGCGCGTTGGCGACGCGGGCCAGATCGCGGAGCGGGAGCAGATCGTTGAGCAGGTCCTCCGCGGACTGGTAGCGGTCGACGGGCTTGCGGCGGAGGGCGCGCGTCACCACGCGGATCAGGCCGTCGGCGAGCTTGTCGTCGCGGTCGAGCGTCAGCGGCGGCGACTCGGTCATCAGCTTCTTCTGCGCGAGCTCGGCGTCGGAGGCGATGTTGCCGAAGACGTGGCGGCCGGCCACCGCGCGGAAGAGGATCGCCCCCGTCGCGTAGATGTCGGAGACGCTGGTGACGGCGCGCGAGTTGAGGATCTGCTCCGGCGCCATGTACTCGATCGTCCCCACGGCCATGTCGGCGCGGGTGATGCCGGTGACCTCGTCGTCGCCGTCGGTCTCGCCGTCCGACGTCAAGCGGCTCACGCCGAAGTCGACGACCACGGCGCGGTGACGGCCGCCTTGCAGCGTCTGGAGGATGATGTTCCCGGGCTTGAGATCCCGGTGGACGATGTGGGCATGGTGGAGATCGCAGAGCGCGCTGGCGATGTCGACGCCGAGCTCGATCGTCTCCTCCACCGAGAGCATCTGCTCTTGCAGCACGCGGTTGAGCGGCTCGCCTTCGACGAGCTCCATCACGAGGACGAGGCCGTAGACGTCGTCGGCGACGAAGTCGACCACGCGCGCGACGTGATCGCTGCGGATCTTGCCGAGGATGTACGCCTCGCGCTTGAAGCGGGCGACGACCTCGTGGTTGAGCGCCGCTGCGGCGAGCAGCGTCTTGATGGCGACGCGAGAGCCGACGAGCCGATGCACGCCCGCCCACACCTCGCCCATGCCACCCGCGCCGACTTTGCGCTCGACGCGATAGCGCCCGGCGATCACCGCTCCAGGGCTGAGATCCATGACCTCCCATCCTACTGTAGTGCCCGCGAGAAAAGCGAATCGCGGGCACGCTCTCTCGCTCGGGGAGGGGAGACGGCCTCGTTTACGCTTGATCCTGGGCCTCGGTGCGGGGTACGGGCGAGAGCCGTGACGCGCCGGAAACCGCCCAGAAACAGAGCCCGCACCCGGGAGGTCGTGGCGCTCCGGCGCGAGGTGGCGTCTCTCCGCGGGGCGATCGATCTCCTCCACCGCATCTCCAACCTCGTCGGCACCGCGCTGGAGGTCGAGGCGACCTGCTACGCGATCCTCACCGGGGTGACCGCGGGCGTGGGCCTCGGCTTCAACCGGGCCATGCTCTTTCTCGTCGACAGCGGGGGCCGCCACGTGCTGCGCGGGGCCGGCGCGATCGGCCCCGCGGACGAGGCCGAGGCCGACCGGATCTGGCGCGCCATCGCCGCCGAGGGGCCGGACTTGACCGAGCTCTACCGCGCCGGCCGACGATCCTCGGTCGAGGTGGGCACGCGCCCGCGATCGGCGCTGGACGCGCGGGTGCGCGCGACCTCGATCGAGGTCAGCGGCGAGACGCCGGTGGCGCTGGCCTTGCGGCGCGGCGAGCCCGTCCTCGGCGAGGGCGGCGACGACGGGGGCGGCCTCTTCCACCTGCCGACGAGCATCGCCGTGCCGCTGCGCTCGCGCCACGCGGTGTCCGGCGTGCTCTACGCCGACAACCGCTTCACCGAGCGCGCCATCGACGCGGCGTCGACCCTGGTGTTCACGCTGCTGGGCGAGGACGCGGGCCGCGCCGTCGAGAGCGCCCAGCGCTACGAGCGCCTGGCGAGCGAGGCGCGGACGGACGCGCTCACGGGCCTCGGCCACCACGGCGCCCTCGTCGCCGACGCCGCGCGCGAGGTGGCGTCGGCCATCGCCGCCTCGCGCCCGCTCGGCGTGCTGATGATCGATCTCGACGGCTTCAAGCAGATCAACGATCGCTGCGGCCACCCCGCGGGCGACGCGCTCCTCGTCGAGGTGGCGCTGCGGATGCGCGAGGTGGTCCGCGGCGGCGAGGGCGTCTACCGCTACGGCGGCGACGAGTTCGCCGTGCTCTTGCCCAACGCGACGCGATCGGCCTCGGCCCTGATCGCCGGCCGCATGCTCCGCGCTCTCTCCGGCCGCCCCTTCATCCTCGGCGAGGGCCTGAGCGAGCGCATCACCTGCTCCATCGGCGCCGCCTCCCTGCCCGAGGACGCGCAGGACGCCGAGCACCTCATCGCCGCCGCCGACGCCGCCTTGCTCCGCGCCAAGGCCCTGGGCAAGAACATCGTCGAGCTCGCCTGAGCTTCTGCGTCGTGCGGTGATGACGCGAAGCTCCGGAGCGCAGATCCGGAGTCAACGCCAAGGTCTGAAGTTCAGGCCTTTCCAGGACACAACTTGCCGAAATAGCGCGAGGTCCAGCACCGCGACCGACAGGGAGCGGTGCAGTCGGCTCTTGCGACCCACACCGCTCCCTGACGGTCGCGGTACTGGAAACTCCGGCTCTCCTCCGATCTCCCTCAAGCCACTTTAAATCGCCTGTCGCTCAAGGCGTCTTCGTCGTGATCTTGTCGACCGCATGGACGGGGGCGAGGTCGCCGGCCATGAGGTGGGTGATCGCGCTGTAGATCAGGCGCTGGCGCTCGAGCGTGCCTTTGCCCTCGAAGACGGAGGACGTGGCGACGATCTCGAAGTGGCCGCCGCCGCCGGTGACCTCGACGACGGCGCCCTCGATCTTCTCTTCGATGGCCTTGCGGATGGCGTCGGTGACCGAGCCCTGGAACGACGTGGGGTGGGAGGACATGGCGCCTCCATAAAGCATCGCCGCGCGGCCGGCTATGGCGGGGAGCAGGCCGCGGCGACGACGACAGAGCGGTGCGTCAGAGGCGGCCGCTCTCCTCGAGGTGGTGGCGGACCATCGCGGTCGCGGCGGCGACGGCGGGATCGCGGGCCAGGTCCTCCACCTGCGCGGGCAGGCGGTAGGTCCAGTTGCTCGCGCCCGTCGTCCCCGGCGTGTTGATGCGGTCGCGCGTCCCGAGCACGTCTTGCAGCAGGAAGAGCACGAGCTCGCTCCCGGAGGCGCAGATCTGGGCGACGAGCGCGCTGTGCACCTCGGGCGTGAAGCTCGGGCCGAGCTCCTTCGCGTGCGGGGCGAGGAGCGGGAGCTTCACCACCGCGGCGCGCTCCCCGTCCGAGAGCCCCTCCCACCAGACCGCGACCGGGTCGGTGTCGTGCGTCCCGAAGCAAGCGAGCGAGACCTCGGGGAACTTCGCCGGATCGCGGAAGACGTTGTCGTCCTTCTCCCAGATCAAGACCTTGTAGCCGGGCACGCCCAGCTTCGCGAGCGAGCGGCGGACGAAGTCGGGGATGACGCCGAGATCCTCGGCGACGAGCTGCGCGCCCGCGCTCCTCGCGCCCTCGAGCATCGCCCCGATCACGCGCTCGCCGTGGGCGAGCTGCGCCGGCTCCTCGCTCGGATCGAAGAAGCCCTTGGCGAGGCGGCCCTTCTCGTCGCGGAGCTTGTCGATCGGCCGCATGTACGTGCGGTAGAAGCCGACGAGGTGATCGATGCGAAAGCGATCGCAGAGCGACGCGGTGTAGCTCGCGCGCCGCTTCAGCCAGGCGTAGCCGTTCTCGCGCATGCGATCCCAGTGGTAGGGCGGCAGGCCCCACTCCTGGCCCTCGTCGCTGAAGGGATCGGGCGGGACGCCGACCGAGCAGTCGTTGCGAAACTCGTCCTGGTGAGCCCAGACGTCGGAGCTGTCGCGGCCGACCATGAAGGGCAGATCGCCCATGATCTCCACCTCGGCCGCCTTGACCTTGGCGCGCGCCTCGGCCCACTGCGTGTGGGCGAGCCACTGCGTGTACGCGTGGGCGAGGACGCTGTCCCGGAGCCGCTCCGAGGCCTCGGCCAGCGCCGCGGGCTCGCGCCGCTGCAGCGGCTCCTCCCAGTCCCACCAGGCGGTGCCGCCGTGCGCGTCCTTGAGGGCGCGGAAGAGCGCGTAGTCGTCGAGCCAGTCGCGGTGCGCTATGCGGAAGGCGGCGAGCTCCTTGGCGCGATCGGTGTCTTTCTCGATCTCGCGCTCGCGGAAGGTCGCGAAGGCGCGGCGGATCGCCTCGCTCTTGAGCGCCCGCACCGCCTCGTAGTCGATGGTCGCGCTGGCCTGCGCGCGGGCGAGGAGGAGCGCGCCCGCTTCGCCGAGGCCGGCCGTGTCGCCCTCGAGATCGGGGATGGCGGCGATGGAGAGGAAGATCGGATCGATGCCGAACGCGCTCAGCGCCGAGTAGGGCGAGGTCACGCCCCCGGACATCTCGCCGAGCGGCAAGATCTGCACGAGGTGCAGCCCGACCTCGCGCGCGAAGCCGGCGAACTCGGGGAGATCGCCGATCTCGCCGATCCCCCAGGAGCGCGCGCTCCGGAGCGAGAAGAGCGGGACGGTGACGCCGGCGATGCGGCGGTGCTTCGGGCTGCTGGCTTCGGGCATGGATCGGCGCGCTTTCTCCACGGAATGAAGCCTGAGAGGCTGGCCGGTTTTCGGTCAGCCTCTCAGATGTTTCGGGGTTGGGGCCCCGAAACCGGGGGTGAAGGTGCCGGAATTTACTTCCGGCACCGGGAGGGGGCGGAGCCCCCCGAGACAAGAGAAGAGGCTGGACGGCGAATGCCGGCCAGGCTCTGAGGGAGTATCACGTCCCGCCTTTGCGGCTCAAGCGCGGGCGCCGAACGAGCGCGGTGCGCGCCTGACTACCGGTACGGCGACACCGGCGCGATGGGTCCCGCGTGCGAACCAAGGAGGTGGGCGTCGAGGCGAACGACGGCGATCCGGCGCGGATCTTCGCCGCCGCGCTCGACGGCCCCGCGGGCCCGCGCCTCCCGCGCGCGACGTACCGCCTCCAGCTCACGCCGAGCTTCGGGTTCGAGGCGGCGGCCGAGCTCGCGCCGTACCTCGACGCGCTCGGCGTCAGCGATCTCTACACGTCCCCGATCTTCAAGCCGGTGACGGGCAGCCTCCACGGCTACGATCTCGTCGACCCCAACCGCCTCAACCCCGAGCTCGGATCCCCGGAGGCCTTCGACGTTCTCGTGGCGCGCCTCCACGCGCTGGGCATGGGGCTCCTCCTCGACTTCGTGCCCAACCACATGGGCGTGGCCCGCGGCGAGAACGCCTACTGGATGGACGTGCTCGAGAACGGCCCGAGCTCGATCCACGCGCCGATGTTCGACATCGACTGGGCGCCGCTCGAGGGCGAGCTCGCGCGCAAGGTGCTGCTGCCGCTGCTCGACGCGCACTTCGGGGAGGCGCTGGAGCGCGGCGATCTCCGCCCCGCGCTCCAGGGCGGCGCCTTTGTCGTCGGCCTCCACGGCGCGAGCTTGCCCCTCGATCCCCGATCGTTCCCGCTGATCTTGAGCCCCCTCTTGCCCGGCCTCGCCGCCGCGCTCGGCGAAGAGCACGAGGCCGTGCTCGAGCTGCGCAGCATCCTCACCGGCCTCGCGCACCTGCCGGGATCCCACGAGACGCGCCGCGACGAGGTGATCGAGCGGCGCCGCGAGAAGGAGATCCTGAAGCGCCGCCTCGCCGCGCTCGTCGCCGAGTCGCCCGCGGTGGCGGCGGCGGTGAGCGCGCGGGTCGCGGCGATCGCCGGTAAGCCCGGCGATCCGCGCAGCTTCGACGAGCTCGAGGCGCTGCTGGAGAGGCAGGCCTACCGGCTCTGCTTCTTCCGCGTCGCCGCCGAGGAGATCAACTACCGCCGGTTCTTCGACGTCAACGAGCTGGCGGCGATCCGGGTGGAGAACCCCGCGGTCTTCGACGAGACCCACCGGCTCCTCTTCGAGCTGATCGCGGCGGGGAAGGTGACCGGCCTCCGCCTCGATCACCCCGACGGCCTCTGGGAGCCGGCGCGCTACTTCGCCCGCGTCCAGCGCGGCGTCTTCCTCGATCGCGCGCGGCTCGCCTCTGCGGGCCCCGATCTCGCGCGCGATCTCGCCGAGCGCTACGACCGCGAGGCGCGCGAGAGGCCGCTCCGCCCGCTCCACGTCGTCGTGGAGAAGATCCTCTCGCGCGGCGAGGAGCTGCCCGCCGAGTGGGCAGTGCACGGGACGACCGGCTACGAGGCCGCGGCGCTCCTCGGCGGCCTCTTCGTCGACGCCTCGGCCGAGGGCGAGATGACGCGGATCCACGAGCGCTTCGTCGGCCACGCGACCGATCTCTCCGCGCTGGTCCACGACGGGAAGAAGCTGATCCTGGAGACGGCGCTGGCCGGCGAGCTCAACGTCCTCGCCCACGCGCTGAAGCGGCTCTCCGATCGCGACCGGCACACGCGCGACTTCACGCTGGGCACGCTCACCGCGGCGCTGCGCGAGGTCTGCGCCTGCTTCCCCGTGTACCGCACCTACGTGGACGAGGAGGCCACCGAGGTCGCGCCGCGAGACCGCGCGGCGATCGGCGTGGCGCTCCGCCTGGCGCGGCGCCGCGATCCCACCACCGACACCTCGGCCTACGATTTCCTTCGCTCGGTCCTGCTGCGCGAGCTCCCCGAGGCCGTCGCCGAGGGCGACCGCGGGCCCTTCTCCCCGTTCGTGATGAAGCTCCAGCAGCTCACCTCCGCGGTGATGGCCAAGGGCGTGGAGGACACGGCCTTCTACGTCTACAGCCGCCTCGTCGCGCTCAACGAGGTCGGCGGCGATCTCCACCGCTTCGGCGTCGAGCCCGCCGAGCTCCACCAGGCCAACGAGGAGCGCCTCCGGCGGTGGCCGAGCTCGCTCGTGACCACCTCGACGCACGACACCAAGCGGAGCGAGGACGTGCGCGCGCGCATCAGCGTGCTCTCGGAGCTGCCCGCGGCGTGGGAGGCCGCGCTCCTCGCGATGGCGCGCGCGGCGCAGCCCTTCAAGACCGCCCGCGACGGCGCCTCGGCGCCCGACGCCGGCGAGGAGTACCTGCTCTACCAGACCTTGCTCGGCACCTGGCCCGACGGCGCCGCCCGCGCGCCCGCGGCCTACGTGGACCGGATCGCGGCGTACATGCGCAAGGCGACCAAGGAGGCCAAGGTCAACACCTCGTGGGTCGACGCCGATCCGGCCTACGACGCGGCGATCGAGGGCTTCGTCCGCGGCCTCCTCGGCGACAGCGCCCCGGCGCGCGCCTTCCTCGACGCGCTCTCGCCGCTGGCGCAGCAGGTGGCCTTCTTCGGCCGCTTCGGCTCGCTCGCGCAGCTGGTGCTCAAGTTAGGCTCGCCGGGCGTGCCCGATTTCTACCAGGGCAGCGAGCTCTGGGACGACAGCCTCGTCGACCCCGACAACCGGAGGTCGGTGGATTTCGCCCTGCGGCGGCGCGCCCTCGCCGATCTCCTGGCGCGACAGGGCGAGGGGATCCCGCTGGTGCGCGAGCTCGTCCGCGGCGCGGCGGACGGGAGGATCAAGCTCTTCGTGACCCGGGTCGGCCTCGCGCTGCGGCGGCGCTTCCCCGAGGCCTTCGGCGCGGCGAGCGGCTACGCGCCGATCCACGCCGAGGGCCCGGGGCAGGATCACCTCGTCGCCTTCGCGCGCACCGGCGGCGGCGCGGTGATCGTCGTCGTCGCCGCGCGCCTCGTCGCCAGGCGCATGGGAGGCCGCCTCGCGCCGCCGGTCGGCTCGGTGTGGTCGGACGCGCGGTTGCTCTTGCCCGCGGAGCTCGGCGCCGCGCGCTACCGCGACGCGCTCACCGGGGCGGTGATCCCGGTCCTCCGCGCCGGCGGCGCGAGCGCGCTCGCGGTCGATCGCGCGCTCGCCGAGCTCCCGGTCGCGCTCCTGGTCGGCGAGCCCTCGGGGCGGGCAGGGTAGGGGAGACCGTTGGAGGTGCAACGGTTGGAGGTCCAACGAATGAAGACGCTGCCCGCCGTCCCGCAGCTCGGCGCCTGGTTCGAGGGGGAGTCCGCTCGGTTCCGGATCTGGGCGCCGGACCACGACCGCGCCGAGCTCGTCCTCCACGAGCGCGCCGCGGATCACGCCGTCGCCCTCTCGCAGCCGATGACGCGCGAGCGCGGCGGCTTCTTCTCCGCGAGCGCGCCGATCCCGCCCGGGCCGCGGCGGCTCCTCTACGCGTTCCGGATCGACGGCCGCGGGCCCTTCCCCGATCCCTGCTCGGGCTCGCAGCCCTTCGGCGTCCACGGCCCCTCCGAGCTCCTCGATTTCGACTTCGCGTGGACCGACGCCCGCGCCTCGGGGGTCGCGCTCGAGGACCTGGTGCTCTACGAGATCCACGTCGGCGCCGCGACCGAGGAGGGCACCTTCGAGGCGCTGATCCCGCGCCTCTCGGGCCTCGTCGATCTCGGGATCACCGCCATCGAGCTGATGCCGGTCGCCGATTTTCCCGGCCGCTGGAACTGGGGCTACGACGGCGTCTCGCTGCGCGCGCCCGCGGCGGTCTACGGCGGCCCGCGCGGGCTGATGCGCCTCGTCGACGCGGCGCACGCGCGCGGCCTCGCGGTGATCCTCGACGTCGTCTACAACCACCTCGGCCCCGACGGGAACTACCTGCGCGGATTCACCTCGCGCTACTTCACCTCGCGCCGCGCGACGCCGTGGGGCGAGGCCATCGACGTCGACGGCCCCGGCGCCGAGCCGGTGCGCGAGCTGCTCCTCGGGAGCGCCGCGATGTGGATCGAGCGCTACCACCTCGACGGCCTCCGCCTCGACGCGACCCACGCGATCGAGGACAGCCGCCCGGTGCACCTGCTCCGCGAGCTGGGCGAGCGCGTGCGCGCGGCCGGCGGCGCGCGGCGCCCGCTCTTGATCGCCGAGGACGAGCGCAACGAGGCCGCGGTGGTGCGGCCGACCGAGGCGGGCGGGCTCGGCCTCGACGCGGTCTGGTCCGACGATCTCTGCTACCAGCTCGGCCTGGCCTTCGCGGGCGACGTCGGCGTCTTCGGCGAGGACTTCTCCGGCTCCACGGCGGAGATCGCCGCGACGCTTACGCGCGGCTGGCGCTACGAGGGGCAGGTGTCGCCGCGCCTCGGCCGCGCCCGTGGAACGAGGGCCGACGAGATCGCCGCGCCGCGGCTGGTGACGTTCATCCAGAACCACGATCAGATCGGCAACCGCCCGCGCGGCGATCGCCTCGCCGCCCGCGTGAGCCCCGCGGCGCTCCGCGCGATGAGCGCGCTCTTGCTGCTCGCGCCGTACACGCCGCTGATCTTCATGGGGCAAGAGTGGAACGCGACCTCGCCGTTCTTCTACTTCACCGATCATCACGGCGAGCTCGGCCTCCGCGTCACCGAAGGCCGCCTCCGCGAGCTCGGCGCGAGCGGCCTCCCGGGCGCGGCGGAGACGCCGGATCCCCAGGCCGAGTCGACCTTCCTGCGATCCAAGCTCTCCTTCGCGGAGCGCGATCGCCCGGAGCACGCTGGCGTCCTCGCGCTCTACGGCGAGCTCCTGCGCCTGCGCCGCGCGCACCCCGCGCTGCGCGAGCGCCGCCGCGGCTCGTTCGCAGCGCGCGCGCTCGGGGACGACGCGCTGCTGCTCGATCGCGGAGGCGACGGCCGCTGCGTGACGATCCTCGTCAACCTGCGCGGCCGCCTCGCGCACGCGGTGGGGCGCGGGCATCGCCTGCTGCTCTCGACCGAGGAGGCGCGCTTCGGCGGCTGCGGCGCGCCGCCGCTCCGCCAGGGGATCGCCTACCTCGAGGGCCCGTCGGCGCTCGTGCTCGAGGACCACGCGCCTCCGCGCTGAGAGCGTGTCTACCAGGCGCTGAGACGCGACAAAGCAGCGAAGCCGCCCCGGTTGCCCGGAGCGGCGTCGTCGCGTCGCAGGGAGCGACGTCCCGGCTACTTCGCCGGCTCGTCAGTCGTCAGCTTGCACTGAGGCGCGCTCCCGTCCCAGCCGGGCTTGAGGACGGGCAGCTTGGTCGGGTCCTCGGTGTCGAGGACGCAGCGCAGCAGGTTCGGATCGCACTTCACCGGGAAGTCCGGGTTGATGCCAGAGCCGACGATCCGGCCGCCGAGGGGGTCGGCGCTCGGGCAGCACAGCGAGTCCTCAGGCACGCTGATCGTCTTCGTCCCGCCCATGCCGTCGTCGACGTCCTTGTCCACGCCGCAGGGCACCGTCGGCCAGACACCGGCGACGTTGTACTCCGCGACGCAGGCATCCTCCGTGTACTTGAGGTGCCCGGAGAACTGGGTCCCCTGAGCGGAGGCCGTGACATAGACCTTCACGTCCGTCCACTCGTACTTCACCGACATCGCGGGCACCTCGGGGTCCATCCCCGAGGCGGCCACACGCGGGAACTCCTGCACGGCGGGCGCGGGCGCGTCCACCTTGCAGAAGTCGTCGACCGGCTCGATCGTCGAGAACTTCCCGAGCGAGTACGCCGGGTGCTTGGCGAGGACGTGGGTGCCGTCGTCGTTCTCGTGGTTCGTGCCTTCGGGATCCACGGAGCCCTTGTCGGCCATCGCGGCGATCAGGTCGCCCAGAGCGTTGGTCTTGAAGGCCACGCCCGAAGGGACGCTGAAGTCCGGCTGCGTGCCGTCCTCCCCGCCGCCCGGCGGGTGGTACGTCTCGAAGCCGATCAAGTCCCCCGGCAGGACACAGGCCGCGCCCGGAGTCCCGACCGGGTAGTACCTGGTCGTGAAGCCGAGGTCCACGGGGGCCAGACCCAGGCCGGTATGACCTGCTTGACACTGCACCGCCGCCTGCGAGCAGGCGACGATCGTCGTCGCGGAGGCGAGCGCCGTAACGGCGAGCAGCCATCCCAGAGTGTTGATTTTCATGGTTCGCTTTCTCCCTGAGCTGACGAGCAGCGCTCCTAGAATGTCACCTTCGCGCCGAACCGGAACTGCCGAGGGTCCTGGTACGCGGTGGGCTTGAGGAAGTTCGGGTTTCGCTCCTCGGCGGTGACCGGAGACCCGTCGGAGTGCGTGAACTTCGCCGGATTGTTGACGTCCGCCACCGTGGGGGCCGAACCGTCCGCGTTCTGGATCGGCAGCGCGTCCGACGTGGTGAAGGTCTGGTCGCGGGACGTAGCCCCCTGGAAGTTGAAGATGTTGAAGATGTCCACCGAGAGGGACGCCGTCGACGCCTTCGAGAGCCGGATCGAGTAGCCGACCTTGAGGTCGACGTTGTGAATCCAGTCGTTGCGCCCACCCGCGCCGCGGGGGAGCACGAAGACCTCGTCGCTGCCGTAGATCGCGTGGCTGGCGAGGTAGTTGAGCGGCGTGCCCGAGCGGGTGCGGAACGACGCGCCGAACAGAAGATCCATGCTGCCGGGGAGGATGAAGTCCTTCGCGGCGTAGACCTTGATCGAGTGCGTGCGATCCGACGGGAGCGGGCCGATGCGGTTCGGGAGCAGCGACTTGAGGTCGAAGTCCGTGTTGATGTTGGGATCGAGCTGCCCCGTCTCCGAGCGGAAGAGACCGCCGTAGTTACCGCGGAGGTACGACGCCGTGTAGCTCACGTTGGCGAGCCAGTTGTTGGAGAAGTTCTTCTGGAAGAAGACCGTCACCGCGTCGTAGTTGCGGATCGCCTTGGGGAAGTCCGAGGCGATGCCGTAGCCCGGGTTGCCGATGAAGTACGTGTTCGCTTCATCGCGGCTCATGTCCTCGATCGCGCGGTTCAAGTACCGGTGGGTGTACGTGAGGCCGAGGCGCGCGTCCGAGAAGATCTCGTACTCGCCGCCGACCACGAACTCGTCCGACGACTGCGGAGAGACGTCGGGATCGACCGGGACCTTGTCGCCGCCGGTGCGGCCCCAGATCTGGTTCGGGTTGTACGGCAGGTTGTTGAAGGCCGGGTTGCCGCTGGGTCGGCTCGCGTCCTTGGTGCAGCCGTCGCTCTTGGGATCCGCGAACGGATCGCAGGGCGGCGAGTTGTGGCGCGAGTAGTTCTGCGGCTCGCCGGGGAAGGCGCGGTCGGCCATGTCGAGCGGGACGCCCTCGTAGTAGCGGGCGAAGTTGGCGAAGAGCTTCGACCGACCCTGCTGGGTGAAGTCGTAGATCACGCCGACGCGCGGCGACCACTGGTTCGGCAGCGCGAGGCCGAGCGCCCCGTCCGACCCGTAGATGAGCTGCGTGTCGTACCGGAAGCCGATGTTCAGGGTCACCTTGTCCATGATGGACCAGCTGTCCTGAACGAAGCCGCCGACCGTCGTCGTCTTCGACTTCGCGGTGTACGACGTGAGAACGACCGGATCGTCCGGGTTCTGGAGGTACCCGTACTGGCGGTAGTCGTGGAAGTTCGACCCGGCGCCGTTCTCGCGGAAGACGTCCGCGCCCGAGTACGCCTTGATGTGCTCGTAGCTCGAGACGTTGAAGTCGATGCCCGCCTTGATGACGTGGTGACCCGCAGCCTGGACGAGGCTCGTGAAGATCGCCGCGCCCTGGAAGCTGTTGATCGATGCGTCGTCGAGGAAGCCGGCGCCGCCGCGCGCGTAGTTGGCGACGGGGCACGGCTCGACGTTGATGTTCTTGGGGTTGTCAGCGCTCGCCGGCTGCGACGGATCGAAGTTCGGGTTCGGGACCGGGACCGGATTGCACACCGCCGTGTTGCCAGGGATAGGCTCGAAATCCCGGAGCGGGTGGGTGTCAGGGACGGTGCGGCGGTAGATGACCTCGGGGATCGACGACAGGCCGGTCTTGTCGCCGATGTTCGAGCCGTCGCTCGCCAGCGTCGCCGTCCGCTGGTGGTGCCAGCCGAAGGTGAGATCGAGGAGCTGCTTCTTGTTGTTGAACGAGCCCTGATACTTCAAGGAGACATCGCTGGCGCTGGCCACGTACTTGTGCCCGAGGGATCCGTAGCTGCCGACGATGTTCGAGAGCTCGGGTTGGCCGGTGTTGTCGTACCCGAACGAACCCTTCCCGCCCGAGGTCGTCGGCGTGCCGATGACCGACAGGGTGAGGTGGTGGTCCTGGTTGATCAGGTAGGTGAGCTTGCCGATGTACTGGATGGCCCGCTCGTCGGAGTAGTAGCGCCTGTCCCCGCCGGGGATCGGGTTCGTCTTGCTGAAGCCGGTCGCGTCATCGAGGATCGTGTTGCCGGTGGCAGGGTCGATCTGGAACGCGTTGAGACTGCGATCGAGGATGTCGCGCGTGAAGGCGGCCTGGACGCCGCCGAAGAACCAGAGCCTGTCCTTGAGGATCGGGCCGCCGACCTGCGCGCCGAAGTCGCGGTTGTTGCCGAGGCGCGTGGTCGTCGTGATGACCGACTTGTCGCTCTGGATCAGCGTTCGCGGGCCCTCGAAGCCGCCGGGCGAGATGTTGAGCCAGACCGAGCCGTGGAACTCGTTCGAGCCGGTGTTGGTGGTGACGTCGAAGATGCCGCCCATGGCGCGGCCGTACTCCGGCATGTACCCGCCGCTGATCACGTTGAGCTCCTTGATGAACTCCGTGGAGAGGGGCGTCGCGAGGATGCCGTAGGCGCCGTCGTTGACGCTGACACCGTCGATCTTGAAGGCGTTCTCCGGGGACGTCGTCCCGTTGATCCCGACGCCGTACGTGTCCTCCGCCGCGCCTGGAGCGACCGCCGCGAGGCTCTCGAAAGAGTGCGACGCCGCGCCCTTCCCGCCGGGAGCGTTGAGGGAGATCCGGTTCGTGAAGTCCTTGTTCAGGGTGACGCCGGTGCTGCTCGAGCTGATGTCGACCGTCGGCGCTTTGCCGACGACGACGACCTCTTCGGCCTTGAGCTGGACTGACTCCGGCAGCAGATCCGCGTTGACGCGGATGGTGCTGTTGCCGCGCAGGGTGATCCCACCGCGCGCGTAAGGCCTGAAGGCGTCCCGATCCAACCGGAGGGTGTAGTCACCCTGAGGCAGGTTGGGGATGCGGTATGATCCGGAACTGTCGGTGACGACCGTCTGCTCGCCCTGCAGGGCGGGCGACGTCACCGTGACGACAACATCGGCGAGTGGCTTCTTGGTTGCGGCGTCGACAATCGTCCCGGTGAGGACGGAGGTCCCCTGGGCAGAGGCCGATCCGGCAGTGATTAAAGTAACGAGCGCAATCGAACCGGCCGGTAGCAGATGGGCGGCGCGACAGCGGAGCATGACTGCGGCCCAAAAGCCGCGCTTATTGTCCAGGAGATTCACAGGCTCCTCCCTGAAGGGGCAAGACCTCGATAGCAGCGACGCACCATACACCGCAACGGCCAGGGTTCTGTCAATGATAAGTTTGTTGGATGTGTGCGGCGATGCGAACGCGATTGCGTGACGGCATCGTGCGTCCGTGCTTCCGCTGGAGAACGGTTCGCGCTAAAAGATCGCCCGGGCGCCGATTCAGTCGGCTCCTCGAGTGAGACCGCTTCGCACGCGCGCCGCACTCGGAGCAAAATCGCGGATCGTACCGCGCCCCCAAGCCCACGGCGACGAAAAGAAGGGATCTCTTCGCCCATGTTCGACTCGGTTCTCACCGGCGGCAATGTGCCGCAGCGCCGCCTCGGTACCGGGGCCATCATTTCGCTGGTGACCCATGTCGCAATCGCGGGACTGATCGCGTGGGGCACGTATCGCGCGGCCCATGCGCCGGTCGTCGAGACGGAGGTCAAGTTCATGGCCGCGCCGCCTCCTCCTCCGCCCCCTCCACCTCCTCCTGCGGGCGGCGGCGCTCAACAGAAGATCGAGCCCAAGAAGCCGATCCCGGTGAAGAAGCCCGACACCATCGTCGAGACCAAGGACAAGAAGGAGGAGGAGAAGAAGCCCGAAGAGAAAACGCCCGAGCCCACGACGGCAGAGACAGCCGCGGGGGAGCCGGGTGGTGTGCCCGGCGGCGTCCCTGGCGGTGTCCCGGGCGGCGTCGTCGGTGGTGTCGTCGGCGGAGTCCTCGGTGGGGTGCTTGGTGGAACGGGCACGGGCACTGCGCCTCCTCCTCCGCCGCCTCCTCCTCAGAATGCGGTGCTCTCTTTCGGCGCTGGGATGGAGCGGCCGACAGCGCTGACGCCGCTGTCCGGCCTGGTGTCCTATCCGCGCGAGGCGCGTGAGGCCAAGGTCGAAGGGACGATGATCGTGCGCTGCATCATCCGAGCTTCAGGCTCACTCGATAGTTGCCGTATCATCAAAGGCCTCCCCTTCATGGATGCGCCGGTGCTCGCTGCGCTGGCCAGGGCCCGCTATACGCCGGTCATGTTCCAGGGCAAGGCGGTCGACTGCGAATACACCATCCCGTTCAAGATGAAGCTGGAGTAATCCAGCTCCGCGTCGGGTTGCGGCGCTCTCATGTCCGCGGCCGCCTGCGGATCGAAGTATCTCGACAAGGACGACCCTCTTCGAGAGGGCCATTGCGGAAGCTCTACAGGAAAGACCCATGGATTTATCACTCACAGGTCTCTGGGCCCAAATGGGTCTGTTCGCCCGCGGCATCGTCGTGGTGATGTTCATCATGTCGATCGTGTCGCTGGTCGTCGCCGGCGAGCGCATCGCGCTCTTCAAGAAGGGGCGCGACGAGTCCCGCGCCTTCGCCCAGAAGATGGGCGCGCTGCTGGCCAAGGGTGATTTCGACGCTGCCGCAACCACGAAGATGGGGAAAGACATCGGCTACCTCGGCCGGGTCATTACAGCAGGTCTGGCCGCCTACAACACCACGGCAAAGCTCTCTTCGCCTGACCTGACCTTCGAGTCGGTATCCCGCGCTCTCGAGCGCCAGGCGCAGCGCGAGTCGGCCTCGATGAAGCGCGGCCTCACCATCCTCGCCACCGTCAGCTCCACGGCGCCCTTCGTCGGTCTCCTCGGGACCGTCATGGGTATCATCACCGCCTTCACGCAGATGGCGGCCTCGGGCTCCGGCGGTCTCGGCACGGTGGCCGGCGGTATCTCGGAAGCTCTGGCCACCACGGCCTTCGGTCTCCTCGTCGCCATCCCCGCCGTCATGATTTACAACGGCCTCCAGAGCTGGGTCGACGCCCGCGCCGTCGACATCTCGGAGTCCTCGAACGAGTTCCTCGACGTCGTCGCCCGCGAGCTCGTCGAGAGCAAGCCGACGGACGACGAGGCCGAAGCGGCCTGATGCCCGACCTCTTCGCTCTCGCTCCGTAGGACGCGCGGCCGGATCTTCGCCGGCCGCCCCGCCACTTCACGGGTGTTCGCATGGCAATGGCAGGCCCTTCCAAGGGCATAAAGAACGAGATTAACGTCACGCCGCTGGTCGACGTCGTCCTCGTGCTCCTCATCATCTTCATGGTCATCACGCCGATGCTCCAGCGCGGGAAAGATGTGAATCTCCCGATGGCCAAGCAGACGGACAAGGAGAACAAGGAGAGCGATCCCCTCGTCCTCAGCGTGACGGAGAAGAAGGAGATCTACGTCGAGAGCAACGCCTTCACCGACAAGGCGCTCGAGGAAGAGATCCGGAGCAAGCTCACGGTGCTGCCGGGGCGGAGGATCCTGCTCAAGGGAGACGATCGGCTCTCCTTCGGCGACGTCCGCCGGGTGATGGAGATCGCCCGCAAAGCAGGCGCCACCAGCATCAACCTCGGCGTGCAAGAGCTGAAGGCAAAGTAGCCCATGAGCAGGCACAAATCGAAGCGGTTCATCCCCGCCGCGGGCGAGCCCAACTCCAGCATCAACATCACGCCGCTCGTCGACGTCGTGCTGGTGCTGCTGATCATCTTCATGGTCGTGACGCCGCTCCTCGAAAAGGACATCTCGGTGCGCGTCCCCAAGACCGAGCAGGTCGAGGAGAAGACCGAGGTGCCGCCGGATCAGCTCGTGGTCCGGATCGAGCAAAACGGCGATCTGACCATCAACAACGAGAAGGTCCCCCAGGCCGAGCTCGTCGACCGGCTCACGGCGATCCTCAAGAAGAAGCCCGCCAACGACAAGCTGGTGTTCATCTCCGCCGACGACAGCGCCAACTACGGCGCGCTGGTCAGCGTGCTCGACCGCGCCAAGCAGGCCGGCGCCGAGACCATCGGCATGGCGACCGAGGTGCCGAGCGCGTCCCCCGACGCGCCGCCTGCGCCTGCGCCGCCTCCCGCCGCCACGCCGTAGCTTCCCCGGTGGAGCCTCCGCGCGAGGCTCCTTTTCACTCCTCCAGATCCGGGCGTCGCGCGCCCATCCCCACCGCCCAGCCCATCGAGTAGCGGGCGTTGATCTCGCCGCGCGGGTTCCACCGCGTCGCGCCGGCTTCGTCGCGGTAGCGGAAGGCGTCGATGCCGAACGGGCCGAAGTAGCCGGCCTCGCGCAGCGCGGCGGCGGTGGCCTCCATGGCCGCGAAGAGGGCGCGCTCTTCGTCGGCGGAGAGGTCGCCCGGGGCGGCGGGGAGGCTCGCGCGCCACGCGCCGGCGGCGTCGGTGCGCTGAACCGTGGGCGCGCCGATCACGAGATCGCCCGACGGCGCGAGGAAGCCGTGCAAGCCGGCGTCGAGGTCGAGGTCGACCCATGGCTCGATCTGGAGGCCGTCGCCCGCGGCGATCGACGCCGCGATCCACGCGTGATCTGCGGCGTCGATCCCGCCGGAGCGCAGGCGCTTGCGGCCGCGGCCGGCGAAGCCGAAGGGGCGCTTGAGCAGCCAGGCTCGGCCGGGGGGCGGCGCGTTGACGATGGCAACGACGTCATCCAGCGTGTCCACGTAGCGCGCGCCCGGGAGCGTCTGGCCGAGCTCGGCGCAGAAGCGGCGGTGGTTGACGCGGCGGAGGACGGCGGCCGCGGGCGCCGCGGGGACGACAGCGCCGGCGAGCGCGAGCGATCGCAGCGCGTCGGGCGTGGGGCACCAGGCGCGGCCGAACCGCGCGCCGGGCGGGAGCGAGGGCGCGCGAGCCGCGGGATCGACGATCACGTCGCCCGGGGCGAGCAGCGACGCGACGCTGCCGGCGAGGGCCGCGAAGCGCGCGCGGACCGCGCGGGGCGAGGTGTGACCGGCGCCGCGGTCGAGCTCGTCCTCGGCGTCGAAGTTCAGGATCCAGGCGCGTGCTCTTGCCATCCTTCGAGCTCGTCCAGGAAGGACGCCGAGAGGCCGGCGCGCAGGCGCGGCTCGCGGCGGAGCGGCGACCCGCGCATCAACAGCGGCGAGAGCGGGGGCGGCAGCGCCGCGGCCCAGCCGGCGAAATCCTCGCGCCCGGTGAAGATCGCGAACCAGCGGAGCGCGAAGCGCACGTGGGGGATCTCCTCGGTGTGGACCTGCTCCTGGATGGCCGCGCCGCGCTCGTCGCCGACGGCGCGAAAGCGCTCGGCGAAGCGGAGCGCGTGATCGAGGTTGGCCCCCTCGAAGCCGATGCCGAGCGTGGCCACGAAGCTCGCGGCGGACGCGGCGCGGGGCACGCGCTCCCAGAACCAATCGTTGACCGGGAACGCCCCGACGCGGTGGCCGAGCGCCTCGATCGCCTCGCGGTAGAGCGCCATGTGCCGCACCTCGTCGCGCGCGATCCCCGCGAGGCCGGCCTTGAAGGCGCGCGGCGCGTCGGGGAACGCCAGGATCGCCCAGCACATCAGCTCGGCGGCCTGGAGCTCGTGGTGGAGGAAGGTGTGGAGCAGCTCGGCCCGGCGATCGGGTGACTTGAGCGCGCCCGGCCGCGGCGTCTTGAAGCGGCGATCGTTGGCGACGAGCTCGAGCGGACGCCCGGGCCGCTCGAGGCGCCGCGCCGGCGCGGCCTCTTCGCCTTCGCGGGGCGGCGGCGGCGGCGCGAGCTTGTGCGCGAGATCGGTCGAGACGACGTAGTCCCAGGCCCAGCGCTCGAGGGTGTCGGGCGGCGGCGGCGCGCTCATTTGACGCCCACCATCCGCGCCAGGATGTTCTGGAACTGCGGGACGCTGAGGTTCACGTGCTCGACGACGCGGCCGTAGAGCAGCGCTGTGGGCACGCTGCGCCCCGGGAACTCTTTCTGGGCCTCGTGGAGCATCCAGAGGACGATCCGCTCCGGCCTCGTCAGGCCGTCGCGCACGTCGGGGATCAGATCGTCGAGGTGGAGCGATCGGTAGCGCGCGGGCGGACGCGCCGGCGGCGCCTCGGGAGGCGCGCCGGCGGCATCCTGGACGGGTCCATCGATCGGCTCGGCGAACGGCAGCAGCGCCTGGCCTCGCCGCGGCTGCTCGTCGGCGTCGACGCTCTCGTCGAGCCGCGGACGGAACGCGCGGGCGCCTTTGCGGCGCGGCCCGGGCTCGCTCACGGCATCTGCCGGTAGATGTCGTCGAAGAGGGCCTCGAGCCGCGCGTGGCGCCCGCGCAGGCCGTCCACGACCTGCTTGGCCCAGGAGAAATAGGCCTGCCGCCGCTCCAGCGACCAGGCGGGCGGGGGGCTGCGGGCGATGTCGCGGAGGTTGGCGATCTTGTCGGCGAGCTTGAGCTGCTGCGCCTGGAAGCTGGCGTGGGGCGCGTGCTGGATCTGGAGGCGCTTGCGCTCGTCCTTGCCGAGGCGCCGATCGTCGGTGACCTCGGCGACGATGATGGCGATGGCCTCGCCGAACTCGCGCTCGATGTCCTCGGGCGTCGTCTCGGTGTCCTCGACGGTGTCGTGGAGGATGGCCGCGGCGATCACCACCGAGTCGCTGATCTCGGCCTCGTTGGCGAGGATGTTGGCGAGGTCGATCGGGTGGTTGATGTACGGCGACTCTTCGGAGTCCTTGCGGCGCTGGTGCCGGTGCTTCTCCGCCGCGAACGCCATGGCCTTCAGCACCAGGCGGATCCCACTCGTCGACTCGGCGGCTTCGGGCATGCGCGGGTTATCTCACGCCTCGGCAGCCTCGGCTACCCTTCGTCCCAGCGCGTGGGTCGTCGCTTCAGCGTGGTCACCCCGAGCTCGTCGCACCAGCGTTCGAAGGCCTGTCGCGGGACACCGCGGAAGGCGAGATCGTCCGGGCTCGTCTGGGGCAGAGGCACGTCCTCCACCAGCGTCGCGAGGCGGCGATAGAGGAGCGCAGCCTCGCGGTGATCGCGCAGCGTGGCGGCGATCGCCTCGGCGCCGCGCACCTTCACGTCCCAGCCCGACGCCGTGGCGGGGATGGACTCGAGGTGCCCGTAACGGCCGAGCAAGAGGCCGGCGGTCTTGTCGCCGATCCCGGGCAGCCCCGGGATGCCGTCGGCCGTGTCGCCCACCAGCGCCAGGAGATCGGGGATGCTCCGCGGCGCGATCCCGCGCTGCGCCCGCAGCGCCGCCTCGTCGATCTCGCGGCTGCGCAGGCGATCCACCTGGACCACGCGCGCCCCGTCGAGGCACTGCCCGAGATCCTTGTCGGGCGTCAGGATCCGCACCTGCGCGAAGTCGCCGCCGAAGCGCGCCGCGGCGGTGGCGAGCGCGTCGTCGGCCTCCCAGCGATCCATCGACCACACGGCGACGCCGAGCGCGCGCACCGCCTCTTCGGCCGGGATCATCTGGACGCGGATCTCCTCGGGGAGGCCCTCGTCGCTTTTGTACCCGTCGAAGAGATCGTTGCGGAACGAGCGGATGGGGTTGTCGAAGGCCACGCCGATGTGGGTCACCGCCTCGGCGTCGTCGTGGAGGAGGGCGAGGAGCGAGGCCACGAGGCCGACCACGCCCTTCACGCCGAGCCCACTCGGGGCCTTGTGATCGGGGCGCTTGGAGAAGTTGGCGCGAAAGAGCTCGTAGGTTCCATCGACGAGGTGGAGGCGCTTTGCGGTCATCCTTTGCATCCTAAATCAGCGCGCGGGAGACGCGGAGCTTCTCGGCCGGCCGCCGGTCACGGTATGTAGGGGCATGGCGAAGGTGTCGCTCCCGGTGCTCCTCGATCGGCTCGAAAAGAAGTACCCGGACGCGCGCTACGAGCTCGACTGGGCGAGCCCGCTCGATCTCCTCGTGGCGACGATCCTCGCCGCGCAGTGCACCGACGAGCGCGTCAACCGCGTCACCAAGAGCCTCTTTCGCGCCTACAAGACCGCGGGCGACTACGCCAAGGCCGACCTCGCGGTGCTCGAGGAGCAGGTGAAGCCGACGGGGTTCTACAAGCAGAAGGCCCGCACGATCCAGGAGGCCTGCAAGGTGCTCGTGGCCCGCTTCGGCGGCCGCGTCCCCGCCACGATGGACGAGATGGTGACCATCCCCGGCGTGGCGCGAAAGACGGCGAACGTCGTCCTCAACACCGCGTTCGGCCTGCCCTCGGGCGTGATCGTCGACACGCACGTGGCCCGCGTCTCGCGGCGCATGGGCCTCACGGCCGAGGAGAAGCCCGAGCGGATCGAGGCCGACCTGATGCGCCTCGTGCCCCGGGATCGCTGGACCTTCTTCGGGCCGGCGATGGTGCTGCACGGCCGCTACACGTGCACCGCGCGCGCCCCGGAGTGCTCGGGCTGCCTGATCGAGGACCAGTGCCCGCAGATCCTCGAAGGCGTCGCGCCCGCGGAGCCCGCCTCGACGAAGAAGACGACGACGGCGACCGCGAAGAAGGCGGCGCCTGTGAAGAAGGCCGCGGCCCCCGCCGCGGCTCGGAGCAGCGCTCAATCGTTGGAGCTCAAAGGATCGACCATGCACACACTCCCCGCGTCGTGGCGGCACGTGCTCGCCGCCGAGATCGAGAAGCCGTATTTCCAGGAGCTCGCGCGCTTCGTCGCCGAGGAGCGCAAGACGCAGCAGGTGTTCCCGCCCGACGACGAGGTGTTCGCGGCGCTGGAGCTCACCCCCTACGAAGACGTCCGCGTGCTCGTGCTCGGCCAGGACCCGTACCACGACGACGATCAGGCTCACGGCCTCTGCTTCTCGGTGCGCCCCGGGATCAAGCCGCCGCCGTCGCTGGCCAACATCTACAAGGAGCTCGAGGCCGATCTCGGGATCAAGAAGCCGAACCACGGCTACCTCGTCTCGTGGGCCAAGCAGGGCGTGCTCCTGCTCAACGCGGTGCTCACCGTCCGCGCCCACACGCCCAACTCCCACAAGGACAAGGGCTGGGAGAAGTTCACCGACGCCGTGATCAGCAAGGTGAACGAGAAGCGCGAGCGGGTGATCTTCCTGCTCTGGGGCGGCTACGCGCAGAAGAAAGAGAAGCTCATCGATCCGAAGCGCCACACGGTGATCAAGGGCGCGCACCCGTCGCCGCTCTCGGCGCGCAACGGGTTCTTCGGGAGCAAGCCCTTCTCCGCGATCAACCACGCGCTGGAGGAGGCGGGGAGCGAGCCGATCTCGTGGGCGCTCCCCCCGGTGTGAGGGCGTAGCGAGAAACCGCGCTTCGAGGCTTGCGCGGCCGCGCTTTTCGGGTCTCCTTGTCCTGACCGCATGCCTGGAGGAGGAAAGATCGCCCGCGCGAGAGCGGTGGCCGCGCGCCTGGGCCCGATCTTCCGGCGCGTCCTCGACGCCTTCCCGATCACCCCCGCGGGCCTCTTCGTGCTCGGCGGCGCGGGGATCTCGCTCGGGTACTACGGCCTCGCGCGCATCGATTTGCTGCTGCTGGTCGTCGGCGTCGTCGGCCTCGCCCTCGGTGCGGCGGCGCTCCTCGCGGTGCTGCTCGGCGCGCTGATCGTGCGGATCCGCCTGCGAAAAGGGGAGGGGGGCGACCCGCTCCAGCTCGAGAGCGGGGTCCCGGCGCGCACCGGGTTCGCGCTCGGGCGCCTCCGCGCGGTCCCGCTGGTCAAGCTCGAGTGGTCGTGGATCGCGCCGGTGGCCACGGTGCGCGCCGCGAAGGACGGCGGCGTCCTGCGCGAAGAGATCGTGCCGCTGCGGCGCGGCCTCGGCGAGCGCGTCGTCCGCCGCGTGGTGGTGAGCGACGCCTTCGGCCTCTGCCGCGTCGCCTTTCGCAGCACGGTGTCGCGCTCGGTGCGCGTCATCCCCGGCACCGGCGCGCTGCGGAGCGTGCACGTCGTGCGCAGCATCGCCGCGGGCGAGGACACCTACGATCCTGCCGGCAGCCCCGATGGCGAGCGCGTCGACACGCGCGGCTACGCGCCGGGGGATCCGATGCGCTTCGTGCTCTGGAAGGTCTACGCCCGCTCGCGGCAGCTCGTCGTGCGCACGCCGGAGCGCGCCTACAGCGTCGCGCGCGAGACGCTGGCCTACCTCGTCGCGGGCGAGGGGGACGAGGCCGCCGCGGGAGCCGCGCGCGTCGCCGTCGAAGCGGGCGCGCTCGGCCCGACCTGGGTGCTCGGCGCCGACGGGGACGCGCGCGACGCGAAGACGGTCCCGGAGGCGCTCGATCTGCTGGCGCGATCGGCCGCGGCGACGGCGGAGGAGCACGGCGCCGGGCTCGGCGCGTTCCTCAAGCGCAACGTGCGCGGCGCCGCGGGGCGCGCGGTGATCTTCGTCCCGGCGCGGCCCGGCCCGTGGATCGCGCGGGTGGTCGCCGCGATCCGCGCCCGCCCGCAGGTGAGCGTCGCCGGCGCGGCGCGCCGCGCGCCCCTCGACGTCGTGGTGTGCAGCGACGGCGTCGACTGGGACACCTCGCGCTCGCTCCTCGCGCGCCTGGCCTTCGCCGGCGCGAAGGTCCCGCCGGGCAGCGCGCGCGCCTCGGCCGCCGACCTCACCGCGGTGCTCGCCGGCCTCGCTCCCGCGAACGCCCGCGTGCTCATCGTCGACCGCGTCACCGGCCGCGCCCACGCCGAGTCCTCGCGCCGGCCTCCCGAAGGCGCGCGCCTCGGCGCGAACGCCGGCCGCGCCGCGCATGATCGCGCCGACGCGCGCAGCTCGTGGGGCGGGATCGCCGCGCTCGGCGTGGCGTCGGCCCCGCCCGGCGAAGGAGCGGAGCGATGAGCGGCCCCGCGCCGGCGGATCGTCCGGGCTTCTTCCGCCACCTCGTGCGCGCGGGAGCGATGGCCCTCGCCGCGCTCTCGCTCACCTGGGGCACCGCGCTTCCGAGCGGGCTCGCCGCGGCGCTGATCGGCGCGGCCCTCGGCGTCCCCATCGGCCAGGCCCTCGGCCGCTCGCGCATGCGCCTGCCGGTGGCGCTCCTCGGCCTCGCCGCGCTCGCGGGCCTCGGCTTCGCGCTCGCCGCGTTCGCGGTGGGCGCGGCCTTCTTCCCGACCCTGGTCGGCACCGGCACCGCGCTCCGCACCGCCGCGGCGATCCGCTTCGGCGTCGCCGCGCTGACGGCGAGCGCCGCGCTGCGATCCATCGCCGCGCGCAAGCCTGCCGCCGCCGCGATCGAGGTCATCGCGCTCGCCGCGGCGATCCCCTACGTCTTCTCCTCGCACCGCGACGGCATCATCGCGCGCCCGCTCTGGATCAGCGATTTTGCCTGGCAGCGCGGGATCGATCCCACCCACATCTTCCTCGGCCTCGGCGGCGCGGCGATCGCCGTGCTCGCCGTGCTGCTCCTGCTCGAGACGCGCTCCGGCCGCGCCGCCTCGTCGCTCCTCGCGCTCGCCGCGCTCATCGCCCTCGCGCTCGGCGTGCTCCCGCTCCTCGGCCTGCCCACGCCGCACCCGCCCGACGATCTCGGCCTCACCGATCGCGCCGACGGCGGCGGCAAGGATCCCCTCGACGGCGGCGGCAAAGATCCCCTCGACGGCGGCGGTCGCGGCGCGCGCCCGAGCCAGGGGGACGGCGGCGATCCGCTCGACGGCGGCGCGATCGGCCAGGAGAGCGACCAGCTCGACGGCGGCGGCGGGCCTCCTCCCGACGCCTCGCCCCAGGTCGCGCAGAGCGAGCACCTCGAGGAGCAAGGCTCGGGCAAAGGGGGCGAAGCGCCGATGGCCGTGGTGGTCCTCGACGACGACTACGCGCCGCCCTCGCAGGGCTTCTACTTCCGGCAGGAGGCCTGGAGCACCTTCAACGGCGCGCGCCTCGTGCGCGCCACCCGCGGCGACGTCGACGGCGACGGCGCGATCGATTTTCCCACCCGCCTCGCCGACGTGCCCGACCCTCCGCTCGAGCCAGGCCGCGCCCGCGTCCACGCTACGGTCGCCCTCCTCGTCGAGCACACCCACCCGTTCGCGCTCGAGTCGCCGGTGCGCTTCGCCCCGGCGCAGAACCCCAACCCGAGCCGCTTCCTCCGCGCCTACAAGTTCGAGTCGCTGGCGCAGGTCACGCCGTTCAAGGAGCTCGTCGGCCGCAAGGCGGGGGACGCGCGCTGGCCCGAGCCCGTGCAGCGCTACTACCTCGAGGGGCCGACCGACCCGCGCTACGCCGCGCTGGCCAAGCAGATCGCCGCCAAGGTCCCCGCCGCGTACGCGGGCGATCCCTTCGCCACGGCGCTCACCGTCAAGCTCTGGCTCGACGACGAGCTCACCTACTCCACCAAGCATCGCCACGCGGGCGTGCCCGACTCGACGGCCGATTTCCTCTTCGGCGATCGCACCGGCTACTGCGTGCACTTCGCCCACGCGGCGGTGCTGCTGTGGCGCGCGCTCGGCATCCCCGCGCGCATCGGCACGGGCTACCGCACCGAAGAGGACGACCGCCACGGCAGCTCGACGATCCTCGTGCGCGCCTCCGACGCCCACGCGTGGCCGGAGCTCTACCTCGACGGCATCGGGTGGGTCGTCCTCGACATCGCCGCCAAGAAGGTCCTCGACGAGCCGCCGCCCCCGGTCGACTCCGATCTCCAGCGCCTCCTCGGCGAGATGGCCCGGCAGATGCCGCCGGATCCCACGCGCACC